>Ga0310786_10000138_pt1 | contig 120539 bp, 100 predicted proteins | sample AusTroGonzalo_MG_FD_203881 | JGI IMG/M metagenome (GOLD analysis project Ga0310786, IMG submission 203881) | Bovine rumen microbial communities from tropical cattle in Woodstock, Queensland, Australia - Gonzalo_03 (v2) (version 2) | ecosystem: Host-associated > Mammals > Digestive system >...
GTTTTCCCTATTCAGTGGAGTGTAAATAATTGATACATAGCGAATTATAAATTATTTTCCCATTACCGGTTTTGGGAAAACATTCTGGAAGTGACTGAACCACAAGCAGTTACGCTCCACCCGATCGGGAAAAGTGACGGGCGGTGACGGGCTGCGAGGGTTGGGGTGAGGGTTGGGTTGGGGTGAGGGTGCAGGGACAATAGAGAGTGCCGGGAAAAAGGCGAACAGGTGGGAGGCCCGGTTCACATAGGGCCTCACGCCGTCGAGAGCCCCCGGCCGAACGTCGTCCCTGTACCCTCACCCCAACACTTGCAGGCCGCCAATCCCCAAAAGGCGCAATACACGATTTTGAGTGGATTCGCGGAAAGGAACGGGACTAGCCGTGGTCAGAGACTGTGGGGGCGGCAGGTAACATATCTTGCGCCGGTGGCGTGAAAGTGTTATCTTTGCGGCATGAAACACCAAATTATAACGCGCAGTCTGGAAGATCTTCCCGGAGCGGCCAAAGAATTCCTGAAGGAGATTGGCCAAAACCGCCTCATTGCCTTCTACGCTCCCATGGGCGCTGGCAAAACCACCTTCACAACCGCTTTGTGCCATGAACTTGGAGTGAGGGATGACGCAGTGAGCTCCCCTACCTTTGCCATTCTCAACGAGTATAGGTCCGCTGCCGGAGACCCGGTGTTTCACTTTGACTTCTATCGTATCAAAACTCCAGCTGAGGCCCTGGATCTTGGTCTTTATGACTACCTTGATTCCGGAGACCTTTGCCTTATGGAATGGCCGGAGAACATAGAGGAGCTGCTCCCGGAAGAAACCCTGAAAGTAAGCATCTGCGTACAGGATGACGGCTCCAGAGTAATTAGCTGGGAAGACTGACCATGATTACCCATCCCAATGTAAAAGTAAATCTGGGGTTGAATGTCCTCAGAAAGCGGCCGGACGGATTCCATGACCTGGAAACGCTGTTTGTGCCCTACTTTGGCCTAACGGATACTCTGGAAATAGTCACGGGAGATGATTACAGCCGCACCCTGGCCGGCCTTCAGGAAAAGTATCAGAATCTGAAGCAGGCCATTTCCCCGGACGGAAAGCTCATGATCACCCTTGCCCGCAAGGAGGGAGTGGACTGGGACCCGCTGAAGGACCTTACGGCAAAGGCCTACATGCTTTTGGCCGATGACTTCAAGCTGCCTCCCATGAAAATATACCTGGAGAAGCTCAATCCCGTGGGCGCCGGGCTGGGCGGAGGATCGGCCGATGCAGCATTTGCCCTTAAGATGATATCTGAACTGGCCGGCCTCAACCTCACGGAAGACGTCCTTGCCGACTATGCGGCCAAGCTTGGCAGTGACTGCGCCTTCTTCATCTACAACCGCCCCATGCTTGGAAGCGGCCGCGGAGAAGTGCTTGAGCCTTTTGACCTGGACCTTCAGGGGCTGGAGCTTAAGGTGGTGATTCCGGAAGGTATCTCTGTTTCTACGGCCGATGCCTACCGCGGAATAGTTCCCCGCCAGCCGGAAAAGCCGCTGCGTCAAGTATTGAAGCAGCCAGTGGAAACATGGCGCACGGATTTGAAGAACGATTTTGAGGAAACGGTCTTTGCAAAGTACCCGGAACTGGCCGCCCGGAAGGAGCAACTTTATAAAGACGGAGCGTTGTATGGGGCGATGTCTGGCAGCGGTTCGTCCCTATATGGGCTTTTTCGTCCCTAATCCTTAGAAACAGCAATTTTTTTTACAACTTTTTAAAGGATTCTTGGAAATCCCGAAGCATCTGACGACCTTGTCACGGACAAAGTTGTGAGATATGCGGAGATTTCTTGTTGCTGCGGCCCTTGCCTTGACCGCACTTTCATGCCAAAAGCCGTTATTTGATACCCCGCCCCGCTGGCTGAGGGAGAGGCCAAGAAACAACGTAAAGCTTCCGGAACCGGATTCATCGGCCATGGACCTGCCGCCGCGTCCTGGCGTCTACGTTACGGCCATACGCTTTCCTGAATGGGCCGACTGGCGAAGCGGTGATTTCCGTGAGGCGGAAGCGCTGCTGCTGAGGGATAGCGTTATCATTGCCACCGCCCCGGCCGGGCCCAGGCCAGACCCGGACCGTATCCGCCAATGGGACGGTCATCTTTGGACAGACATAGCCGACGCCGGAACTACTACTATATATAAGGACGGCAAGGAATTCCTTTCATTTGAGGGGGAGGAACTGTTCCGCGGTTTTCTGATAGAGAACGGTAACATTCACACTCTTGGGCAGCGCCCTGGCGGCGGCGGACTGTGCTACAGGATTAACGGAGAGGAGGTTTTCTCCTCATCGGCCGGTTCCGTGCTAGGCTCCCCCTCTGACAGGGAATGGGAAGGCGGCGCTCTTACGCGTGACACCACCGGCGTATATTTCACTTACAGCATCCCCGTGAAGAAATCCGGGTCCCTTAGCTATGAGTATCACGTGATGAAAGGGGCCGATGAAATAATGTGCGTCAGCCCGTCGGCCGGCGGAGGTGCCATCTATGACATAAGGGTCAGGGACGGGACCGTTTTCCGGAGCGAGAGGCGAAACTCCGGTTCCCAGAGCCTGTGCCTTGTTATGAACGACATGTTCCTTTCTATAGATGTAGGCCCGGAGGAGGATATCCATACCTGCAAATTGGTCCGTTATAAAGGAGAGATGGCCATAAAAGGGTACAGTGATGTGGACAAACCTTTTCACTGGATACGCTTCCGTAACGGGAACAGCATAACGGACAGCACTCCGTTCATTTACGACCTGTACTATGACGGATATATGACTGCCGTGGTCACCGTACAAGGAGGCCTTGTCAGCATGATTCTTAAGGATCACCGGTTTCATACAGTGGAGCCGATGAAATACAGGATGACTTCTTCCCGCTGCGCAGACCTGAAGGAGGGCTTCTTTGCCGTTGCGCTGTCCCGGGCCGAGGGGTCCAATCACATGCTGTCGCTTAACGGAGAACAGGTTTTTATTCCTTTTAACGGCTATTTTACATCACTGAAAATCATTTAGTTATGCTTGTAAACATACATTCGGCCAAATGTCTTGGGATTAAGGCCGTTCCGGTTGAAGTTGAGATAAACATCACCCTTGGGGTAGGAATTCACCTGGTAGGGCTTGCCGATGCCGCCGTACGGGAAAGCCTCCTCAGGACCGTCACCGCACTCCAGGCCCTGGGTTACCATGTGCCTGGGAAAAAGATTGTCATCAATCTGGCACCGGCCGATATGCACAAGCAGGGCAGCGGGTACGACATCCCCATAGCCCTTGGAATTGTTGCCGCATCCGGACAGAGGCGGATGCCGCTACTGGACAAGTACCTGATAATGGGAGAGTTGGGCCTGGACGGCAGTGTGCGTTACGTGAGCGGATCCCTGCCGATGGTGGAAATGGCTATGGAAGCAGGCCTGAAGGGGTGCATTCTGCCGGAAAGGTCTGCCCTTGAAGCCGTTGACTACACGGGAACGGAGATTTTTGCCGCCGGAACGCTTGAGGACGTTCTACGTATACTGGAAGGAGAGCAGGATGTGAGCGACCTTTTGGTCTGGAATACGCCGATGTATAAGGAAGCCCTGGAGATGGAGTCAAAGCCGGGAAAGAAATACATGGATTTTGAAGACATCGTGGGCCAGGATGCCGCCAAGCGCGGGGTTGAGATTGCTGCCGCGGGCGGGCACAACGTTCTTCTTGTTGGGGCCCCCGGCAGTGGAAAAACCTCAATCGCAAAGGCTATGGCCGGGATTCTTCCGCCGATGACCCTGGAGGAGAGCGCCGTCACATCAAAAGTCTATTCAGTTGCCGGGACCTCTTCCGGAAGCCTGGGGTTTGTGAGGACAAGGCCCTTCAGGGCGCCGCATATATCGGCCTCAAAAGCGGCTCTGTTGGGTGGAGGGAGCGGAGAAAACATTCTTCCTGGAGAGGTTTCGCTGGCAACCGGCGGAATTTTGTTCCTTGACGAATTCTGTGAGGCGCCAAAATCGGCCCTTGAAGCGCTGCGCGGACCGCTGGAGGACAGGAAGGTTTGCATTTCCAGGCTCAAGGCCAAGATTGAATACCCGGCCTCGTTTATGCTGGTGGCCGCGTCCAACCCCTGCCCCTGCGGTTATTACGGGGAGGGAGACCGCTGCCGATGCTCTCCCAGCGTACGCAACGCCTACCTGGCCAAGCTGTCCGGGCCCATTATGGACCGTATTGATATACAACTTTGGGTGCATCCGGTTGAGACATCGGCCCTGATTAAGAGCCGGAAGGCCGAACCCAGCGCCGCCATTGCTGAGAGGGTTGTGAAGGCCCGCGACATTCAGCTTGAACGATTCAAAGGACGGGGGATTTTCACCAATTCCGAGATGACCGGAGCCCTGCTGGAGGAGTTCTGCCCGCTTTCCCAGGACTGTAAAGACTTGTTAGAAAAACTAATAGACCACCTTGGCCTGAGCGCCCGTGCCTATACCCGCATCATAAAGATAGCCCGCACCATTGCAGACCTTTCCGGATGTGCCGATATTATGCCGGAGCACCTGTCCGAAGCCGCCAGCTACAGGTTTTTGGACAGGAGATTCATAATCTCTTCCTGACGCCCCTCCGGGATTACAGGAGAGAGGAAAGAGAGTATCTGGAGAGCCTGGGCCTCATTTAGCGGAATGCCGCGGGAACGCATATAGAAGAGCTCATCCTCATTGAGACGGCCGATGGTGGCGCCGTGGGAACACTTTACGTCGTCGGCGTAGATTTCAAGCTGGGGACGGGTCTCAACCTTGGCCTGCTCCGTGAGAAGTATGTTATGGTTTTCCTGGAAGGCCTCTGTCTTCTGGGCGTCCGGGGCAACCACTATAGTGCCGTTGAAGCTTACCTGAGAGCTTCCGCCGGCTATGCCCTTGACAAGCTGTGTGCTGCGGCATCCGGGAGCGCGGTGGTGAACAAGAATACGGAAGTTCACCTTTTCATCTGAATTGCAGATGTAAAGGGCCTTAAGAGTGAGCTCGGCCCCGGGACCGGCAAGGTCTACAAAAACATCAATGTCTTTAGATTCACCGGGAAGGACAACGTATTCAAGTTCAAGTTTTTCTCCGGCTTGAACCGTGAAAAGAGATTCTTCGCTGCGCTCAGAATGACAAGGGCAAACTGTGTCATCCTGAGGAGCAGAGCGACGAAGGATCTCCTTTTGACAAATAGGATCTATATATTTGCCGTGTCCCATGCTAGAACTGATCAAAACCCTGTGACTCAATGGCCTGGATAAGTTCCAGCCCGCCGGTTTTCACTATGCGGCCATCTTTGAGAACATGCACCTTATCCGGCTGCACGTATTCCAGCAACTTATGGTAATGAGTGACAATTATGGCGCTCTTTTCCGGGGAGCGGAGGGCGTTTACTCCGTCGGCCACAATTTTGAGAGCGTCTACGTCAAGGCCGGAGTCTGTCTCGTCCAGAATACTCAGGGACGGGTCCAGCATGGCCATCTGGAATATCTCGTTGCGCTTTTTCTCTCCTCCGGAGAAGCCCACGTTGACTTCACGCTTTGCAAATTCCGGCTTCATCTTCAGGAAGGCCATCTTCTCCTTCTGGAGTTTGAGGAACTCTCCTGCCTTAAGTTCCGGCAGACCGGAAGCCTTGCGCTTGGCATTCACCGCCGCTTTCATGAAAGCAGTAATGGTAACGCCAGGAATCTCAATGGGATACTGGAAACTTAGGAAAAGCCCTGCCCATGCGCGTTCCTCGGCCGGCATTGGAAGAAGGTCCTTGCCGTTGAAGATTATACTGCCTTCCGTGACCTCATATCCCGGACGGCCGGTAAGGACTGCCGCCAAGGTGCTTTTACCTGCACCGTTGGGCCCCATTACAGCATGCACCTCCCCGGGACCGATTGTAAGATCCAGCCCTTTGAGGATTTCCTTATCCTCCACGCTGGCGTGAAGGTTTTTTATCTCTAACATAGCGTTTTAGTTTATTCGTCAGGCCTTGCGGCGGTACAGTTTCATCCAGCTTATGAGTGACCAGATACCGTTTACAAGGTACAGGGCGCTCACCACGGACATGAACAGGTTGCCTACGCTCAGGTGCAGGATAATCTGCGTGATGTTGACCAGCAGCCATGCAATCCAGCAATCCCACTTCTTGAGGGCGCTCAGCAGCTGGGCCATAAGTATGAGCACGGTAACTGAGCAGTCCAGGTAAGGGTGCGGATCTGCGGGGAAAAGTTTGTCCAGCGTCCAGCCCCAGAGTGCGGCCACCATAAGCACGGCACCAAGGCACATAAAGCGCCAGGGCCAGCTTAGCATGCTTACCTTAAGCGAAGAAGCATCGGCCGAAGACTGCTCTTCAGGCTTTGGATGCGTCCAGCGGTAATGTCCCAGGATATTGATTGCAAGTGACACTGGCTGCAGCAGGAGGCTGGCGTACAGGTTCCTGTTCCAGAAAAGGAAGAACAGGGCAACCGTATACAGATAGCCTACCCAGAAGTTGTACTTTGAGTTTCGCCCCGCAAGGAATACGCAGGCAAGACCCAGTATACTTGATATCAGGTCTATCAGCAGCACCGGGCGGCCGGATATTTCAAATAATATATAGTCAATCATGCATTCAGATTCTTCGCTTCGCTCAGAATGACAGTTACTTCAATTGCAATGACAATTACTACCCTACAGAACCCTCTAGAGATACCTGCAACAGCTTCTGGGCCTCAACCGCAAACTCCATGGGCAGGCGGCTTAAAACCTCCCGTGCGTATCCGTTTACTATAAGTCCTACCGCCTCCTCCGGATCCAGCCCCCTCTGGTTGCAGTAGAACAGCTGGTCCTCCGATATCTTGGACGTTGTGGCTTCATGCTCCACAGTTGCCGTGGGATTGGCGCTGCGGATGTCCGGGAAGGTGTGAGCACCACACTGGGAGCCTATCAGGAGGCTGTCACACTGTGAATAGTTGCGGGCGTTTGTGGCGCCTGCACCCATACGCACCAGGCCACGGTAGCTGTTCTGGCTTACCCCGGCCGATATACCTTTGGAAACTATTCTGCTCTTCGTACCCCTGCCCAGGTGAATCATCTTGGTGCCGGTGTCGGCCTGCTGATGATTGTTGGTGACGGCAACGGAATAGAATTCCGAGCTGGAATAATCCCCTTTCAGTATGGTTGAGGGGTACTTCCATGTGATGGCGCTGCCGGTTTCTACCTGCGTCCAGCTAAGATGGCTGCCCTCACCCTTGCATATTCCGCGCTTTGTGACAAGGTTCAGGATTCCGCCGCGGCCCTGGGCATCTCCCGGATACCAGTTCTGGACCGTGGAGTACTTGACATCGGCCCCCTTCTCCACTATTATCTCCACTACGGCGGCGTGAAGCTGCTGCTCGTCTCTCATTGGGGCGGTGCAGCCTTCCATGTAGGAAACGTAGGAGTCTTCATCGGCCACTATCAATGTCCTTTCAAACTGGCCGGTGCCGCGCGCGTTGATGCGGAAATAGGAGGAAAGCTCCATGGGGCAGCGGACGCCTTTGGGGATATAGCAGAAGGAGCCGTCGGAGAATACGGCCGAATTGAGGGCGGCAAAGTAGTTGTCCGATGCCGGCACCACAGTGGCCAGATACTTGCGCACCAGGTCCGGATGCTCTTTCACGGCCTCCGAAAAAGAGCAGAAGATGATGCCCTTTTCGGCCAAAGTCTTCCGGAAGGTTGTGGTGACGGAAACTGAGTCAAAGACGGCGTCCACCGCCACTACGCCCGCCAGCACGTCCCTCTCCTTTAGCGGGATGCCCAGCTTGTCAAAAGTCTCGGCCAGTTTAGGGTCTATCTCCTTGGGCCGATCCTTGTCCTTTTTGGGCGCGGCAAAGTAAATAATGTCTTGATAATCAATCTCCGGCATGTCCAGGTGCGCCCAGTCCGGCTGAGGCATGGCCTGCCACTTGCGAAGGGCGTCCAGGCGGAAATCCAGAAGCCACTGCGGCTCCTCTTTCCGGGCCGATATCATGCGCACGATGTCCTCGTTCAACCCTTTTGGGATGAACTCCTGCTCAACGTCAGTCACAAAGCCCTCTTTATAATCGGCCTTTGTGAACTCCTTTATAATGTCTGAAGCCACTTACAGATTCTCTGCGCCGGTGAATAGCGGAAGATCGCAGACGTTTACCATATTTTTGTAGATTTCCTCTTCCTGGGGTGCAAGCTTGCCGTCAGAGGAGATTGTTATGAACAGCATGTCCGACGTGAACTGCTTGGGACCGGGGCCGAAGCGCTTGATACGGGCTATTGCCTCATTCAGGTCCATCTTGTCGGCACTTTCAATGTAATCCTTAAGGAGGTCATCCCTGCCTTCAAAGTTGTACTGTGCGCGAAGGCCGTCAAGGATGGCCTTGAATTCCTCCTGGTCAAAGCTTCCGTCGGCCCTTGCGGTGCCAAAACATACGGCAATGACGGCGCAAAGGTCCTCAAAAGTCTCCGGGCCCACAATCTTGTTCACTTCCGGCTCCGGTTCCTCCTCTTCTGCAGGGGAGAGATTATGGTCCGGAAGGCCGCAGATTTCCTGAATCTTGAAATAGAGCTGCTTTTCCTTCTCTGCCAGTTCATTGTCTGCTATTGCTGTCTTTACAAGGAAGTTGGATGTCCACTGCTTCTCCACAGGGCCAAAAGCAGCAACGCGCCTTGCGGCCTGGTTGGTGTCCATGTTGACACCGTCCTGAAGATAACTTCTAAGGAGGTCATCCCTGCCCTCAAAGTTGAACTGCTCCTTGAGGGAGCCGATAATTGACGCCACCTCAGAGTCATCTGTATTACCGTCTGCTTCTGCTATGAGAGCGGCAAGACAGATAACGGAAGCAAGGTCCTCGTAAGATAAATTCAAATAAGCCATAATATTAGTTTTTGTTTCATACAAAGATAAAGATTTTTTTATATTTGCACACGCAAACGATGAATACTATGAAGGCCTTGACATTATTTGCCGCACTTGTTCTTGGTCTGAGCCTTAACGCCCAGCCGCGGCATCTTACGGTTAAACAGTTCCTTAAACTCTCACCGGCGGACACTTCGGCCTATGTGGTGAAGGGAGTTGTGACCAAAATCCGCAACGGCTCCAACGGGGCCTTCTACATGACCGACGGCACCGGCACCATGCTGGTGTACGGCATACAAGACGGCGAAGACCCTTTGAAGACCTTCAAGCAGATGAATATCATGAAGGGTGACACCGTGTCCGTAGCGGGCCGATTCCTCCTATACGCCGGCCAGACAAAGGAGATGAAGGACGGGCGCCTGCTTTACAAGGCCGATGGCCCGGAGCACGGCAAGAGCTTTATGGAACAGCTGGACCGGCAGCCCCAGTTCCAGGGCAAGTCCGGCAAAGCAGCTTTTGACTGCTTTGAGGAGTGGGTTCAAGCCCGCGTAACACAGCCCGCGGACGGCGCAAAAGGCACTGTGATTGTAAGTTACGCCGTTGGCAAAAACGGCAAGGTGCAGGAAGTTCAGATTTACAAAGGCGCCACCCCCTCACTCAACGAAGCAGTTCTGCAGGTTGTCAAATCCTCTCCCAAATGGAAACCCGCCGTCATGGACGGCAACCCCGTCAGGCTTACAGGCTTTGTGAAGGTGGTGGTGGAGTAAAGGTTGGCGCGGCCGATGCCACACTTTGCGTGGAGCTAAGTGTTTGATTAGCAGGAAGTTATCGAAAAGTGGGTACCTTTTTCCGGGTACCCACTTTTGCGTTTTTCATTGATTATCAAGCGTTTATCTCCACGGCTTTATATGCAGGAATTACCGCTTTTGAACCGCATGAGTGTTGTTCCCGGAATTGGCTCGGCTGGAATACTTAGCGTATTATTCCCCGCAGTGTGGTATAAGTGATTAATACACAACTGATTGCTGATTGTTTTCCCGTTACCTTCCTTTTCCGCTATTGCAACAGAAGATTCTGTTTCGTAGATTTGTAGAACAAACATATATGGTTATGTCGAACTTGGAACAAATACAACTATTTGGAGAGAAGCAGATAAGAACTGCTTGGAACGATGCAGAGGAGAAGTGGTATTTCTCCGTGATCGATATCATTGCTGCGCTTGTGGAGACAGATCGTCCCAGAAAGTATTGGTCTGACCTAAAGCGGAAACTGATAGCAGAAGGAAGTGAAGTGTCCGAAAAAATCGGACACTTGAAAATGAAGGCTGGTCAGGCATGACAGCGAAGGAATATAAACATCTCAAAGGTTTGAAAAAAGAGAACCTTCGAGACAACATGACTGATACGGAAAGCGCTCTTACTACCTTGGCCGAGGTGGCAACCAGAGAGATTTCGCAGAATGAAGACCCGGAAACAATAGCCCACAGCATCAATATCGCCCGCAGGGGTGGAGGTGTTGCCAAGGTGGCCCGCGAGGCTTTAAATATCTTTACATGGCTCGACAATGATAACAACAATAGACCAAAACAAATTAAGAGTCGCAATTGACTGGATTAACAAACTCGCTAACGGGATGAATCCGATTGATGGCAAAGTTCTTCCTGATAGCGACATCGTGAATAACGTTCACATCTCCCGCTGCCTGTTCTATGTGTCCAGCTTGCTTGAAGGTGTGGGTAAGAACAAATCCACCAGGCAGAAACAGTATGAGTTGGAATTCCAGCTTACTCCGGAGATTGCGTCAAAGGTCTATATTGCCGAAAGAACGGGAATTGCCATGTTCGTCAAGGAGATCAACAAGGTGATTCCGGAGAATATGCAGCCTCTGGCTGCTTCAAAGGTAACTCAGTGGCTGGTATCGGTTGGATACCTGGTGGAGCAGCAAAGCAGCGACGGCCGCAAATACAAGGCTCCAACAGAACTCGGAACATCCATCGGTATGACATCAGCATGGAGAGATGGCTCCCAGGGGCTGTATCTTGCTATATCCTATGATGCCAACGCGCAGCACTTTATCCTTGAGAACCTTTTCAAGCATTAAGCGTAATTGCTAATTCATTACATATCAACGTGTTACGAATTCTCCTCCCGGCGTTTCGACCGGGAGGAAATGTTGTAATTGGCTGATTTACAATATCTTAAAGAAAACGCCGTGTCATTTGTCGGTCTGACCTGCGACACTTTTTAATGTAACCTGGGACAGAAACAAAAAAGGCGCCAGCAGGCGCCCGGCCGGGCCGTGACTTTGCGCAAGCAAAGTTGGAAAGGCGAAAAGGCCGCGGGGGAGTGTGAGGGGGCAGAGCCCCCTGTATTAGTGTGCCCAGAGCGGGAATCGAACCCGCACGACATTGCTGTCACAGGATTTTGAGTCCAGCGCGTCTACCAATTCCGCCATCCGGGCAGGGATGGGCCGCAAGGGCCGCTGAAGTAGTGGACTGCAAAGTTATTGCAAAATCCGGAATTTGCAAAATTATTGCTCGTCAATGCCGGTGAAAGCCGATACGGAGTCTGCCAGAAGGTGGGACGACATGTGGGTGCGGGCCCATTTGAGGCCCCAGAAGCAGAACAGCAGTATGGCAATGGAAATGACGCCGCTCAGTTCCGGCGTAACGGCCGACTGCATGGCAATGGTGTCGTAAATGCCGTGCGCGAGGACGGGATACAGCCACATCTTTATGCCGGCGCCGGGAGCGCGGTAGCGGTCAAAGTGGTTTAAAGAATAATAGTACCCCATTAGTACAGCAAAACCGAAATGCCCGGGAATGGCGGTGACAGACCGGCCGATGCCTGTTGTAACCCAGTTCGACCCGGCTGCAAACAGGTACTCAATATTCTCAAACGCAGCGAAGCCCATACCCACGCAGACGGCGTATACTATGCCGTCCATACGCTCGTCAAAATCACGGCATTTGCGAAGAAACAGCCAAAGCATGAACAGTTTAGCCGTCTCTTCCGGAATGGCGGCACCCAGGAACGCCGTGCGGACCGCCCCCCAGAAAGTGTTGATTTCCGGAGGGAAAGCACCAATGTTCATGAGCGGAACGGATATGAGGAGAGACGCAAAGACAGAGCCGCATCCATAAAAGAATGCCTTGACAAGATTCTTTACGGGTTCTCTCTGGAGTTTGTCCTGCTGATAGGTGTAGTATATAAGTATAAGTGCGGGCAGGACCGCAAGGGCAATTACATGTAACACGTCAAAAACTGTTTTATGCAAAATTACAGTTTTTCCGCTATATTTGTACCTTATGACCAAGCAAATTCGCATAATCCAAGGAGACGGGCCCAAGCAAGTGGCCGAACTGCTCCGGGAAGAGAAGGAAATATACATTGTCCATGACAAAAACGTGGAGGCCTTTGCATCGGCAATAGCAGGTGCAATCCCGGCCGATGCCATTAAGGCTATCATCCCGCTGGAAGTGTCCGAGGAAAGGAAAACCATGGAAACGGCGGTGGGGATAACAGAGAAGATGCTGGAAGCATCGGCCTCCCGAAAAGCCTTTGTGCTGGCCGTAGGCGGCGGAATTACCACGGACCTTGCCGGATTTGCAGCCGCCATGTACAAGCGCGGAGTAAGGTATGCCAACGTTCCCACAACGCTTCTGGCGCAGGTAGACGCTGCAATCGGCGGTAAAACCGGAGTCAATCTGCACGGCTTCAAGAACATGCTTGGCGCCTTCCACATGCCGGAGTTCACCTATATCTGCACAGAGGCTTTGAAAACGCTCCCGGAGAAGGAACTTAAATGCGGCATTGCGGAGATGCTCAAAACTTTCCTGATTGGGGACGCATCGGCCTATGCCGACGCCGTAACAAAAATACCGGACAACGGACTTATTTTCCGGGCGGCGCAAATCAAGGCCGGAATCGTGGAAAGGGACCCGCTGGAGCACGGAGAGAGGGCGGTTCTCAACCTGGGACATACTTTTGGGCACGCTATTGAGCGTTGCAGCGGAGGCACCATAGCCCACGGAGAGGCTGTTGCAATAGGCATTATCATGGCCGCAAAATTGTCTGAGGGCATGGGACTGGCCGCCAAAGGAATGGCAGGCAGGCTGGAGGAAGATTTCAAGCGCCTGGGGCTCAGGACTGACTGTCCGTACGGTATTGAAGCGCTGGCGGAGGCCATGAAAAAGGACAAGAAAGACGGCAAGTTTGTGCTGCTCAAAGGAATTGGGGAGCCAGTTATTACTACAGTGAAAGAAGATGATCTGTACAAGTATACAAAATAAGGAATTCGCTCAGATTCAGGAAGTTTTGCAGGGGCTTGAGATGGCCGAAATCCGCCTGGACCGCTGCGCGCTGAGCGAGGAGGAGATTGACCTCCTCTTCTCACAGTCAGACGTGCCCTTGGTTGCCACCTGTCGCATGGCCGAAGAACCCGGCGCACCGGAAATCCTGGAGCGCGCCATAAAAGCCGGTGCAAAATACGTGGACCTGGAGATGGAAGCACCTGCCGCAGTTGGCCGGAGAATCCGCAACGCATGTCAGCAGTGGGGCACCGTACTTATACGGTCATATCACAATTTTGAAAGCACACCTTCAAAGGCCGTGCTGGAATCTATGATTGAACGTGCCCAGTCCTTTGGCGCAGAGATAGTGAAGATTGCAACCATGGCCATGTCTGAGGAGGATACAAGCGTTGTATCAGCCTTATACAACGCCTGTGAGCCTGGTTCTCTGGTGGCATTTTGCATGGGAGAAAAGGGGCGCTCATCACGCCTTGATGCCCTGAAGTACGGCTCTCCTTTCACATACGCCAGCCTGACAGATGAAGAGGCCACGGCCCCCGGCCAGTGGACCACACAGGCCATGCGTGAGGCCCTGTACGGAAGTTTCCGCTTTGTGAAAGCCCAAAACCTGCCTATGCCATCCTCAAAAAGCTTCGCGCAAAGAGCCATAGTGGCGGCAGCTCTTGCAAACGGGACATCCAGGCTCAGCGGATATTCCCCCTGCGGAGACACAGACAGTGCAATTGAAGTGGCAAAAGCCCTTGGGGCAAAAGTAAAAATTAATGGAGAACTGCTGGAAATAGATGGTATTTGCGCTCATGGCGGCTGTTTAAGCCTAAAAGAACTGCATACTGGGGAATCAGGGCTGCTTACACGCCTGATGGTGCCGCTGCTTTCCGTCCTGTCCCCTGAACCCGTGCTGGTCACAGGAGAGAAGACCCTTCTGGGCCGCCCTCTCACCGGGGCCCACGACATCATGGCAGCCTTCGGCGTAAGACTTTACCCCACAGAAAACAAGTCCGGCGCCAGGAAAGAAGACTGCTTTCTGCCGCTCACGGTTGCCGGCCCCATCATCCCCGGAAAGGCCGAAGTCTCCGGCCGCGGCGGGTCCCAGCTCATATCCGGCCTTCTGGCGGCTCTCCCGCTTGCCGGCGGCAAGTCCATCCTATACGTAACAGAGCCCAAAAGCATCCCCTACCTTTTCATTACCGTAGACGTCCTCAAAAAATTCGGCATACGCATCGGCTCAGAAATGGAAGGCGGAGATGACTTCCTTGAAACCCAGGACTGGAGCCTCTGCACCGGCCTCAGTTTCAAGATGAAAGGCGGGCAGTCGTATCAGGCGGCAGACTTTGCAATTGAGGCCGACTGGTCCGGCGCCGCTCCCTTCCTTGTAGCTGGAGCCATTTTTGGAGACGTGGAAGTGACAGGGCTTGACACCCGCTCCCTCCAGGCCGATATCTCCATCATGGACATCCTTATGGAGGCCGGCGCATCCATGTCTCAGCTTGAAAACGGCGCCCTTCACGTGATGCGCGCCCCGCTGAGTCCATTCAAGGCAGACCTCAACAACTGTCCGGACCTCTTCCCCATTGTGGCAGTTCTGGCGGCCTTCTGCCCCGGAGAGAGCTCGCTCAAAGGCGTGGAAAGGCTTAGACATAAGGAGACGGACCGCGCCGCTGCAATAGTGGAAATGCTGGAACAGATGGGAGTAAAGGTTTCCACTGAAGAGGACGAGATGACCATTACCGGCATCGGCCTTTCACAGCGTCTCGCCTCCGGACAGATGCTCCGCGGCGGGTCTTTCCGTTCTCACTCAGACCACCGCATGGTAATGGCCCTCAAGGTGGCCGCCCTTGGCGCTGCAGAGCCCGTAATTATTGATGATACAGACTGCGTTTCCAAGTCTTTCCCGCAGTTCAATCAAATGTTTGACAGATTATGAACACTTTCGGCAATAAATTCAGAGTATCCATTTTTGGGGAATCCCACGGAGAGCGCATCGGCGTAACCGTTGACGGCGTCCTTCCCGGCATCCCGCTTAGCGAGGAAGACTTCCTCCAGGACCTTTCCCGCCGCAAGGCCGGAGAACTTGGGACCACCCCGCGCGTAGAGGCCGATGAGCCTCAGATCCTCTCCGGCGTATACAACGGCCGCACCACCGGCGCCCCGCTTACCGTGGTCTTCCGCAATGAAAACACCCGGAGTGAGGATTACGAGGGTTTCCGGGAGCATCCCCGCCCCGGTCACGCAGACTTCACCGCCAACCTCAAGTACGGCGGCTTCAACGACCCCAGAGGCGGAGGTCATTTCAGCGGACGAATGACCCTGGCGGTGGTTGCCGCTGGTGTCATTGCCAAAAAGATGATGTACTTTGCACGCTTCAGTGCCCAGCTCAAGGAGATTGGCGGAATCACTGATGCCGACGCTTGGAAAGACGCCCTGAAGGCCGCCGCCGCAGAGGGAGACTCCCTGGGCGGAGTGGTTGAGTGCAGCGTGGAAGGGCTTCCCATCGGCCTTGGAGAACCTTTCTGGGACAGCGTTGAAAGCGTCATTTCCCACGCAATTTTTGCCATTCCCGGCGTGAGGGGCATCGAGTTTGGAGACGGCTTTGAGGCCGCAAGGATGAAGGGGTCTGAGCACATAGATTTGTTCCCGGAGCACAAGTGCCATCATGACGATCCCGGGCATGAGTGTTGCCATGGCGAGGAAGGGCACGAATGCGGGTGCCACGGTGAAGAGGGCCACGAATGTGGCTGCCACGGTGACCACGGCGAAGAACCTCACCACTGCTGCGGCCACCACAAGCACCCCCAGCCTCCCGTCACAAACCACTGCGGCGGCGTCAACGGCGGCATCACCAACGGCAATCCTGTTGTATTCCGCGTGGCCTTCAAGCCTACGGCCAGTATCGCCAAGGCCTGTGTAGGCGGCCGTCACGACGTATGTTTTGCCCTTCGCACCCCGGTCATTGTGGAGGCCATGGCCGCCATCGCGCTGGTTGACCTTGCCCTGTAGCACTATGAAGCTTATCGTCTTTGACTTTGACGGCACGCTTGGGGATACCCTCAAGCTCATCCTCCTTTGCAACCACGAGACCCGCCGTCGCATGGGCGCCCCGGTCATCCCGGACAGCGCCATTATCGCCACCATCGGCGTACCGCTCAGGGATGGCATCAGGCAGATGAACCCGGGAATTAGTGCCGATGAAGTGGAGGTCTGGTTCAAAGTCTACCGTGAGGTTTTTGCATCGTTTGAGCACACCGTTATCCCGGAGCTCTTCCCCGGAGTCAAGGAAACCCTCGCCGCCCTTTACCAGAGTGGGCACACCCTTACTGTTGCTTCCTCCCGAGAGACGGACTCCCTTACCAACTTCCTCCACGGGATGGGTATTGCGCAGTATATCTCGTACATACTTGGGGCCGAGGATGTCACCCACGCCAAACCTCACCCGGAACCGGTGCTGAAGACGCAGCGTGAACTGGGTTTTGCTCCCGAGGACACCCTTGTTGTGGGAGACATGCCCGTAGACATCCAGATGGGCCTCGGCGCCGGCGCCGTCACCTGCGGGGTAACATTCGGAAACTCTTCAAGGGAAGCCTTGAAAGAGGCTGGGGCGCATTTTATTATTGATAGGTTTGAGGAGCTCTTGGACATTCCGGGGGTGATGGAGTAATTGCGCCGCCCTGCGCACCGTTTTTTCTCTCCCCGGCACTGTTTTCCGCTCCTCGCTATCTTCGTTTTGCGCCACCCGCAACTCAAATCCCGCGTTTTGGGGCATTTTTGACGGATTTCACTCGCAGCAACAACTGAAAACCCTCATTTTCGGCCGAAAATGAGGGTTTTGAGTTTGAGGGGTTCAAGTGAATATGTCAACTTTTATGATGCAAAATAACCATCTTCGTTCAACGTTCCACTCCAAGTACTAGATTGATTACCATATCCAGAACTTCCATTGTTGAATATCACATTAATTTGCGAGTTACCGTAAAGGCTTTGGTCGAATTCAATGTATGGAAGATTTGTAGTAGAACCAACAGAAGGGGCCTCTCCGGGCCACTCCGAGTCTGCGTGCTCAAAATTAAAACTGCCGGAAATAGAATAATAGCCATTCCCGTCTTTATTCCACCAAGCTCCGCCATAAGTCTTTCCCGTATAAAGAGTCATTGACGTCTCAAATTTGTCATCATGATTTCCGGGATTGATAAATTGAACGCCAACGGTCTTTCCCGCCAGAGACGGCTTAACCTTAAACACAGAATAGTCGCCTTCCGTAGCAATCTTTCCGCAATAATCATTGGAGCAATAAGTACCGATATTATCGTCACCGTACCAGTAGTGTAGCATTACATTGCCGCCCCAAATCTCGTCTTTTAGATATAGCAGCGGCTGATAATACTGATAGACGTTTGTATTCGTGGACCCGCCATAGTAAACACGATATGCCGTCTTCATTGAGTCCTCAGAGATATTAAAAGACGGGTTTCGATCAAGGAAGATACGCTCTGTTGCTGATGTGCACGTGTCTCCATTCTTCCTAAGAACGACTTTAATTGCTTTTGCAGATGAGAAATCATCGGGGAGTATTATGTAAAGTGAATTCCCATTATTATAGCTCACCAAATCATAATTTGTGTTATAGTCTCCACTATAGCCAATATAACTCTCACCCGTCCTTATCTGTAGGCCTAATTGATACGTCGCATTCTTATCTGCATTTGACAAAACAATGTATTTGTTAATAGCGATATCCGGGGTACTATAGCATGTGCCGGCGTTGATTGTGACGGTTTTGCCAACTTCGCGAATGATATTACTTCCCTCCATCAGGGCAAAGGAGTAATTGGTTGATGCGGCGGGTGTCACAGGAACCTTCAAACTAACCGTAGACGAAGGAGAACTTAGTGCCACTGTTGCCTCCGTGGCCCCTCCTTTTTTCACTACAACAGATGTGGCAAAACTGGGGACGTTGGTGAAGTTAAGGCTAATGAGGGCACTCTTGTGCGTGAACGACAAAGAACTGGCACCAAGCGCATAGGGGGCTTCCATTTTGAATCCAGCACGCGCTTTAGTCGCGTCAGCGAATGACGTGCTATAACTGCCACCCGGACGAGAACTGGCAGGATAATATGCCGTTCCGGCCACAAATTCTTCTTCGCCAGTAAGAGTGTATTCAAACTGCTTGGAAGAAGTATTATATTCAAATTCCGCGTATTTGCCGCCTGCGAGAGGAAGAGCAATCTTATCACCAGAGCCCCAACTAAATTTTCCATCAGCAATAGCTTTTGTTCCATCTTCTGCTATCATTTCAGGGACATCGGCAAAAAGTACCATCTTCTTGCCGGGAGTAACATCATTGACTTCCTCCTTTTGAACGGGAGTCTCAACTTTTGAGCATGCTGCCAATGCGGCAACGACTGCTACTATCGTCAGAACTTTCTTCATATCTTCGTAGTTTACCAACCGGATCCAAATGTCTCTGTGTCGTTTTCCATTGCGTTAGCATTTGCGCCACCTTGACCATCACCAGAAAAGGTCGTCAAGACACCAGACCTCGGGGAAAGTTTTACAATTTCCACCTCCGGGATAGTGTAGTTCTGTTTTTTGTTCATGGTTTATAGTGTTTTATTGTTGTTCCTTATATGTGCGTAGCTTGTAGCTAAGGGACTACGCAATGAAGCCGTGGAGGGAAAGTGCTCAAAATCAGCAACTTACGTGAAAGTGGGTGCCGAAAATCTGGTACCCACTTTTACGTAACACGCTGTATGTCAAACACTTCGTTCCACGCCGGCGTGTGTCTGAAGTGCGTTCCGCTCAATGGAGGGTTGACGGGCGTTTTGCATGATAACTTATTGCCATTCAGCGCATTTTTTTAATCGTTGGGGATAGTTTTATGCAGATTCTTCCATTTTAGAGAATATGTTGACAATTATTTTATTACCTTTGTCGCTGCATTTTACGCGCATGCGTGTAACACTGAGAAAATAACAACCCTTAGCTACAAGATAACACCAGGATAATAAACAAAATACAATACATTATGAAGAAGCACTACGAAGAACCTCAAAGTGAGGAAATCTTGTTAAAACTGGAAAGACCTATCCTTGACATCTCAACGGAAGGGTTCAGCAAGTATAGTAATGGAGAAGATGGCGAAGGAGAAGCTTGGAATTAAGGAGGGAAATACTATGAAGAAAGCATTATACCTTTTGGCTTCAGCTCTTGTGCTTTTTGCGTGCAACAAGCAAGAGGATGTCAATAACGAAGCAATCCCCACTCCCGCAGAAGATGAAAACATCTTCTCTCTTACCGTATCAGCGCCTGAGACAAAAACGAATATCGCAGGTGCCGAAGATGTACAATTTGAAGAAGGTGAACAGCTCGCCATTATCGCGGACGGTAATACCGTTGTTACTCTTACGGCTCAGTCATCAGGTAGATCAGTTACGTTCCAAGGTAATATCGGCGGGGCAACCATTAGCGATGGTGCATATATTGTCTATCCGTCCTCTTACCTGAATGGGAGTAGGAAAGTGGTCTATCCAGCATCAAATAGCTCTTCTCACGTGGTTCCTATGGCTGGTCAGGTCGTTAAGACAGATGGCTCAGCAAGCGCAACAACTGCAAGCGCTAGGTTGATGCACATTGGTGGCATTGTGAAAGTGGTTATTTCGGATATCCCATCCATCGCTACCGCGTTTACTTTTAGTGCGAAAAATGGAGACAGTGATGTTGCCATTACCGGAACGTACGATCTTAGCTTTAACGGCAGTGGCGAACCTGTTCTTTCAGATGCCGCATCGACTGGAACAGTGGTCAGTTTCGGCGTGAGCGGAGGTCAAAATGAGTTCTATATCCCCATCCCTAATCAGGAATGCTATGAGCTCACTGTAAGCGTAAAGGAAGGAGCCCACACTCTTTTCACCAAGACAAGCAGTCGCTCTGAGTCCTTCGGAGAACGCGCATCATTCCTTGGTCTTAAGGAAGTGAGCATCAATCCTACGGTGCAGCTATACAGCAACATGACGGGGTGGGAAGATTCTGAGTTGCCAGCATATATGATGAGTGTTTCCGATGGTAAAGCGACGTGCACAATGAACACTCTAAAGGACCAATATTTCCGTGTTAAGGTAACATACCCAACAACTATCGCCTACGTGATGGGGCCTTCGTCTTCAGTGAACGAAAATACAGCCTCCGGCTATATGAATACAAATGTCACGGATTATGCTGATAAACCTGCCGTAAAAGTTCGGGACGCCATAGGAACTTATACTCTAACTTATGACTACACAAATGGAACTTACAAAATAGACGTTGTGAGTTCGTCGCCAACACTTTACGTTGTAGGAAACTGCAATTCTTGGAGTTTATCCGACACCAACTATCCTTTGACAAAAGCTGGGAAATGGTATTATATCCTTGGTGTTAATAAAACTTTCAAGATTAACTATTCCAACAATAGCCACTGGTATGGAGTCTTTGGTTACAATGGCTCTAGTACAACAGGAGCCACACCGTCCATCAATGGAAGCAATTTTGGGGACGATAATAACGATAGCAATTGGTATTATGCCTCCTTGCTTTATGATAGTGAAAACAATCAATACTACGCATGGGCTGACGGCAAGAATAACACCGAAGCCTTCGATAATCTTTACATCAAAGGTTCATGGGATGGTTGGACAGATCCTGTTGAGATGACAAGGTCTTCTCAACAAAGAATCTGGACGATTACAAGAACTTTCAACAAAGATACTGAGTTTAAGGTAACCGATAATAGTGAGGCATGGTGGGGTTTCTCCGGTAACATGGAAGCGATTTACGATAATGTAGTCCAAGCATCATCAGATAACAACTTACAGATAACAGTTGCCGGTACGTATCTGATAATGTTTAACGATAGCACAAACAAATATCACATCGTAAAAGTTTCTGATTAAAAAAGATTAGCTCCGTCCATAGTACCACGGCCATCCTTCGGGGTGGCCGTTTTGTTGTATCGGCCTGGAGTCCTTACCAAACTCAGATTATTTGGTTTTGAATTATCATTATTATTTGTTTCATTTGCGGCTGGAACACTGAGACTTGCATATCAAAAACTATCTATATGAAAACCATCAAGATTATGTCACTGTTTTCATTACTGGGCCTGTTTGCCTGCGGGAGCGGATACAAGGACGTCAATACAGAGGAGTTCGCTAAAACAATCGCCGGCGGCGCTGTTGCCGTTGTTGATGTTCGTACTCCGGATGAATACGCAGCCGGACATCTTCCCGGTGCCTCTAACTGTGATTGGTTCTCGGCCGATTTTATGGAAATAATGAGCGCCGCCTATCCCAAGGAGACGCCCCTTGCCATCTATTGCCGGAGCGGGAGGCGAAGCGCCGCTGCGGCCGCAAAGCTCTCCAAGGCAGGCTATACCGTAACAAATATGCTGGGAGGCTTCCTGGCTTGGACGGATGAGGGTCGCCCCGTGACGCAGTATGATGTAGAGACATTTTTCTCGGACAGCGGAAAGCCCGTTACCGTCACCCTCATCAAGCACGGAACACTGGCGCTGTCCTACAAGGGTCTTTCTATCCACGTTGACCCTGTAATCGGCCTTGGAAAGCCTACTGATTACGCTCAGGAGTTCCATAAGGCCGATGTCATCCTGGTAACGCACGAGCACTGGGACCATTTTGACAAGGAAGCTATCGGCACACTCACAAATGAGAAAACTCTTCTTGTAACCAACGCCGCCTGTGCCGGGATGCTTGGTTACGGAACAGTTATGGCAAACGGGGACGCCATTGATCTACCTGGGGATATTCATCTTGAGGCGGTCCCGGCGTATAACTACACGGAAGGGCACACTCAATTCCACCCCAAGGGAAGGGACAACGGGTTTATACTGACTATGGACGGCCTTCGTATCTACATCGCCGGAGACACGGAGGACATCCCAGAGATGGCCAATCTCAAAGATATTGACATAGCTTTCCTTCCGGTCAACCAGCCCTATACCATGACTGTTGAGCAGTGCGTCAATGCGGCCAAAGTGATAAAACCGACGGTGCTCATTCCTTACCATTTCTCCCAGACGGACATCTCTGAACTTCCGGAACGGCTTTCAAGCATCTCCGTCAAGGTGCTCCTGAAGAATATGCAATAATACATCTCCCCAGCGGGCGGAAGATTTACCGAAGTTTATTTAGAAGTATTAAACACGTCCTTGGGCACGGAGACGTTCTCTTTGAGCTCTGTCACCAGAATGACGCTTTCTTTTTTCCCGTTTTTGACTACGGTCTTGAGGGGGAAGCCCTTATAGGCGCTCACTGTCCATAATACGGTTTTGCGGTTCTGCTTAAGCTCGTAGGAGTATTTCTTGCAGGGCTTTCCAAGCACGGTTTCCTCCCCCAGGTACTTCATGTTGTACTTTGCCATTACGTCCTGACTCGGGGAAAGGAAAGTAAGATCCGGTGCCGGATTATCAAATCCCTTGACACTCCGTTTCCCGGAATTGAGAGTCACCATCCAGGCTTTGTCTCCTATGGTAATGGTGTAATAGTCGTACGACACCAGACCGGGGATGTCCATGGTCTGCTTGACGGACTCCTTTCGGCCATAATCTTCAAAATAATGAGTGCCAAAAGTCTCGTGGCCGTCAACAGTGGTTTTGGTTTTAGCGATGCCGGATTTGATGGCATATCTGCCCTGGGCCGATGCGCCCAAGGCAATCAGGATTAAAAGAGCAGCGGTAATAATCTTTTTCATATTTGCGAAGATACAAAATTTTGCCGATATAACATGACCATGGGTGGGTGTGACATTATCTGGAGAATGATGGATGACAACCTAAAAGAAGGCCATAAGCCAACGGTGGCAGATTAATATATTTATTAACTTTATTTTTGTGTAAATAGTTGTTTATTCGAGATTTAATCGTTATGTTTGCACCATAAGTATTTAGGGTATGTGCAGAATAGAATTCGTCCCGGTGTTACTAACGGACCAAGCAGAGATTTTTAGCATTCGTGAAACAATATTTAATTAAACGGATGGCAAACATTCATTACGTTGACCCAACCATTAAGGGGGCACTAGATGCGGTTCCGGACAAAACCCGCAAAGAGGTAGACTATACCTTTAAAATAGCTCTGCGCATCCATGAGATTCTTGTAAGGAAAAATTGGACTCAGGCAGATCTGGCAAAAGCCACAAATAAGAAAGAGTCGCTTGTATGTTTATGGCTGTCGGGGCGTCATAACTTCACTATCAGGACCATAGCAGAGATTGAAGCCGCCCTTGGGGAAGATATTATTACTATAAAGCATTACAGAAAGCCCTCTGAGGTAGTAGACGGTTATAGGATATCACCTAGAAAAGCCGCGTTTCTCAACGAGGCGGCAAGCAAGTATAATTCAAAATGAATAAGAGTTTAGACCAACTGAGATATGAGTATGCGCTCCAGCGAGTGGAAGATTTGCTTCCGCTCGTGGGAGAGGATACTCCAGTCGATGACCCAAAGGCCCTGGAGTTGGCCATCATGTCTGATTACATAATTGCCTACGAGAAGGCGCTTATTTAGAAGTATTAAACACGTCCTTGGGCACGGAGACGTTCTCTTTGAGCTCTGTCACCAGAATGACGCTCTCCTTTTTGCCGTTTTTGACTACGGTCTTGAGGGGGAAGCCCTTATAGGCGCTCACTGTCCATAATACGGTTTTGCGGTTCTGCTTTAGCTCGTAAGAGTATTTCTTGCACGGTTTGCCCAGCACGGTTTCTTCTCCCAGGTACTTCATGTTGTACTTTGCCATAACGTCCTGACCAGGGGACAGGAAGGTGAGATCCGGTGCCGGATTGTCAAATCCCTTGACACTCCGTTTCCCGGAATTGAGAGTCACCATCCAGGCTTTGTCCCCTATGGTAATGGTGTAATAGTCGTATGACACCAGACCGGGGATGTCCATGGTCTGCTTGACAGACTCCCTTCGGCCATAATCCTCAAAATAATGAGTGCCAAAAGTCTCGTGGCCGTCAACAGTGGTTTTGGTTTTAGCGATGCCGGATTTGATGGCATATCTGCCCTGGGCCGATGCGCCCAAAGCAATCAGAACTAAAAGAGCAGCGGTAATAATCTTTTTCATATTTGCGAAGATACAAAATTTTGCCGATATGCTTTGACGTATGCAATTCTGTTATTGATTATCCTCCAGGAAAACTGAAATAAGTCATTAATTTGAGGAAATCTGCCACTTGGTAACAAAAAATCTGCCGGGGTATTTCCGGGTGTTTGTTTAACCTTTTGACTGCCAGACTAATATAATTAAACGTTTCCCATTACAATGAAACGGATAATTCTTGGTTTCTTTGTGGCCAAGAACAAGATTGTTCGTTAAGTAATGGAAACGATTAAAATATTTGGATGTTGTACACTAATTAGTTAACTTTGCGATATAAAGAAGTATTGTGAAGAGAATTAACATTAAAACAATGAACCTAACCCCTATTGAAGAACTCATCTCTGAGGATTTCGGTAGAGAGGGAACTCGCGAGCGGGAGCAGTTTGAGATGGAGTGTGACGCCTTCATAATCGGAGAACAGCTAAAGTTGGAACGCCTTAAAGCTGGGCTCACCCAGGAACAGCTTGCCGAAAAGATTGGTACCAAGAAAAGCTTCATATCAAGAGTTGAAAAAGGCCGGACAGATATCCAGCTATCAACTTTGGTAAAGCTTTTCTCCGGACTTGGCCGGCAGGTGTTTGTAAGAGTCCTGTAGCCCGATCAGGACTATGCCGGAGCCCACAAGGTCATAATGGACGCCGAAACGAGCAGCAAAGTAACCCCCAAGAAGATAACATTTCCTGGACTTTTTGTCACATGGAATGGACAATCTGGCACAACGGCTTGCCAAATTGTCCAATTCCCGGGTATCGGCCTGTGGTTTGCCATTCCATACAGCGGCTCTGCAAAGGAGCCCCGGAAATAGGGATACTCCCAAAACCGGAACGATTAAAGTTTTTGAGTTATGTTACCGATGATCAGAAGGACAAACGACAGCTGGATGCCGGACATTTTCAATGACTTTTTCGACAACAGCTGGATGGAAAGGCCCACTTACACAGCCCCGGCCATTAATGTTATTGAGAACGAGAAAGAGTATGACGTAGAGCTTGCGGCTCCTGGCTTAGACAAGGAAGACTTCAAGGTTCACGTAGATGCCGACAATAACCTGCACATCGAGATGGAACGCAAGGCCGAAAACAAGGAAGGCAAGCACCATGGACGTTACCTCCGCCGCGAATTCTCTTATGAAAAGTTCCAGCAGACGCTCCTGCTGCCCGATGACGTGGATGCCGATAAGATTGAAGCCTCCGTGGAAAAAGGAGTCCTGAACGTACACCTTCCCAAGAAGGAGATGATCCAAAGGGCAGAGGCCGTGAAGCATATCACTGTAAAGTAAACTCCAAGTCAATCTTTGGAATACAAACAATAGCGCCCCGTGTAAGCACGTAGCTTCACGGAGCGCTTTTTGAGAAACTTTACATCTGATTCAGCAACCTTTGAACTTGCAATCTGTATTGCGGGACGTCATTAATGGCGGTATCCCATAATAGTTCCGGCATAATTGAGGAATAGCCATCTCTACTAGGCTCTCTCATACACCAAAAGTTTATCCCTGTTAACGGACGCCATGGCATACGGCTTCAAGGCATCCGCCGGCACAAGATCTATAGGCCTGCCGGAGGCTGCTTCCAGCTGGGTGACCAAGTCTGAAAAAGCAAACAGTCCCATGTGGGCCGATTTATCTAAGATTACCAGTAAATCAATATCGCTGTCCGGGCGCTCTTCCATACGGGCAAAAGAGCCAAAGACCCAGGCGCGAAGCACAGGCGCGGTTGACAGTACCTGGCAAATAGCCTTGACTGTGGCAATTCTGTCATTGTTTATCTTCCCCAATATCTCATTGATTTCCTCCTTCTTGCCTTTCCTTGCAGCGTAACGGACCAGTCTGGAAGTGTTTACGTCATACTGTTCCATGGTTTGCTGAAAACGACGGACAGATTTAGAGAGTGGTTCCCTCTCAAACTCCTTATCGGCAATCCTGTCTACAAGCATCTTCTCAATTGTTGGCACCGGGATATTATCATCCTGAAAGACAGGTGCTTCTGAAATGAGAGGCTTAACCAGGATGAAGTCATGCAGGTCCTCAATCATTGGATAGGCCTTTCTGATATCAACCACATCCGGAAAATGCTTCTTTAGGGCCGATATCACTACCTCCAACTCGCTCTTAGGCGCTTCTACAACCAAATTCCTTGGATGCCGGACTATGCAAAAGTTCAAGTCAACGCACCCTTCAACAAGCACATTGCACACAGACCTCATCAGAGGTGTTATTTCCGGACGATAATCCATTTCTCACGCCTTTTTGCAAATATATATCTTCTGGCAATATTTTACAAATTTTGCCAAAGAAAAACCAAGAAGTTTTTAAAACAGAATCAAAAGCGTTATATTTGTTAGGAAAAATATACAGATGAACTATGAAAAAGATCCTGCTTCTCATTATGGCCTTCATGCCAGTTCTTGCGTTTGCTCAAGATAATATTAGGACTATAGAAGGTAAATCCATTACAGCCAAGATTCTTGAGATTGGCGAGGATTCAATTGCATATAAGGATTACGCAAACCAGGATGGCCCCACATACCGTTTGAGTATCGCAAATATTGCATCTATTATTCTTGAGAATGGAGATGAAACCATCTATAACAGTATCCCAGACGGTTTTAAGTATCCGTCAAAACTAGAGGGTTATCGCAATGACCTGTATGGAGACGGTGTAGAGATTCCGGAATCCTCTTTGATTTATGTTCTTGGGCAGGATGAGTATGACTCGTTCAATGCAGGCCTGAAGTTTAAGAGAGCTGGTAGAACTCTCTCGTTTGTGGGCATTGGACTGACTGTTGCGGGCGGTGCGCTCTTAGTGATGGCAATTGATATGGCAAAACGAGGTGAGATTAAAAGTGGAAACACCAGCATGGCTTACATTTCTGGTTATACAATCGGACTAGGTGTTTCATGCCTGATTGCCAGTATTCCTTTTTCTGCCGTGGGAAGGGGGAAAATAAACGCCGTTGTGGACAATTATAACGAGAACCATCATGCAAGCCTCAACATTGGCGTCACAAACAAATGGCGTAGGTTTCGCGCTTGCATTCTAACGGACGGAGGTTTACTCCATAATGATGTCACTAAAGAGATACAGCTTCACCAATGAAACTAACTCTTTTTCTGCCTTCTGGCCCTGGCAATAAGGAATACGGCCAGAAGAAGGAAGCACGCAAGGATGGTGGCCATCTCAGGGATATGGGAGAGGGGCTCCACCCAGAACTCAGATAGGAGGCCGTTGCGGGCAAAGACCTCCACGGAGGTCCAGAAGATGACAACCGTAGAGATGGCCATCCGGATATTCGGCCCCCAGCCGCCAAGCTTCAGCTCATATTTGAACATGAAGAAGGAACCAACCAGGCAGCCGATGGCGACGGCTATGGTGACGGGATGACTCTCCCCAAGGAAAGCCGGGTCGTAGAGGAACATCAGAAGCAGGTACATTGTCCACATCATGATGTTCAACTCCATGAAGGTGGTGATGGCCGTATGCCGGCTCATCCGGTTGGGGACAATAGCCTCTCTATTTTTGCCGAAGAAAACGTCCTGGAGCCAGTTAAGGGCATGGCAGCCAGTCCGGGAGCCAAAGAGATAAAGGACTATGAACATCACCCAGAAGCCGAAGGATGCCGGCATGATAAGGTACTCCGGACGAGAACCGCGCAGGGCCTTCAGTTCGGCCGCAGGGATGTCGTTGACGTTAACTCCGTTGACCAGCATCTCATGACTCACTCCAATGCCGTTGACATACTCCGTTGTGGTCTGGACGATACCTGATCCCACAAGGTCATAGTGGACGCCGAAGCGTGCAGCAAAGTAACCCCACAGGAACTCCACCCAGCCGGTCCAGAAGAGAAGTCCGCCAAACAGGCCGAAGAGCGTCTGCTTTGTGTCACCTTTCACAAATACGCCCCAGACGGCAACGGCAAGGCCCACAGCGCCCATAATGAAGGCGCTCATGTTAACGGCGTGCGTGGTCATAGTATCCTCCATAACCCTCATGAGAGCATGCCCCAGCGGCATGGTGAAAAGGACAAGGAAGAAAGATGCAGCCGTCTTCCCCCAGTAGAGTTTTTGAGATTTCATAGGAATGCGTCTTTGACTATACAAAGATAACATTTCCTGGACTTTTTGTCACACGGAATGGACAATCTGGCACTCGGTAGCGCAACTTTGTCCCTGTGGACCAGGTCCAGCACATATTTGGACTAGGTCCACTTTTACCCCTTGGACCAGGTCCAGCACATCGGCCTTCTAGGTACTTCTAGGGCATTATCGCTGGACCAGGTCCAGCACATATAATTAGACCTCGTCCAAAAACGCCCTGGACCAGGTCCACGGACATCCACAAACATCCACGGACATCCACGGACATCCACAAACCCTCATCATAAGACCTGTTCCAGCCTTTAGTTTTGAAAAGTCATTAATATTTGTTTCATTTGCGGCATAAACCAACAACTATGAACATCCTTGTAATCGTCGGCAGCCCTAAGGGGAAGGACTCCATTACACTGCATACATGTCTTTATCTGGAAAAGCATTTCCCGGAGCATAAGTTTGAGTATATCTACCCGGGGCAGAAGATTAAGGCGCTGGAGAAGGACTTTTCCCCAGCACTAGAGGCTATACGCAAGGCCGATATGCTCCTTTTCTGCTACCCGGTATATACTTTCCTGGTGCCGTTTCAGCTCCACAGGTTCATTGAGCTGATGAAAGCCTCCGGAGAGGACTTTTCCGGAAAGGCGGCAACGCAGGTCTCCACCTCCAAGCACTTCTACGACATCACCGCCCACCAGTTCATAAAGGACAATTGTGCCGATATGGGAATGAGGGTGCTTGACGGGCTGTCGGCCGATATGGAAGACATCCTCAAGGAATCCGGCCGGAAGCAGGCCGAAGACTGGCTCAAGTTTGTCCTGTGGCAGCTTAACCCCGGGGAGCAAAGCCAAAAATCGGCCAGAAAAGCCGTCATCGTGGCCGATCTGGAGCCGGAGGACGCGCGCCTGAAAGAGATGATCGGCCGATTCAAGGAGGTCTTCCCTTACCCGTGTGACGTCATCAACATCCGGGAATTCCCTTTCATGGGAGGGTGTCTGAGCTGCTTCAACTGCGCCGCCACGGGGAAGTGCGTCTACAAGGACGGCTTTGACGATTTCCTCCGGAACACCATCCATAAGCACGACGCCATCATCTACGCTTTCCGCATCCAGGACCACTCTATGGGCTCCCGCTTCAAGATGTACGACGACCGCCAGTTCTGCAACGGCCATCGCACCGTCACTATGGGGACGCCCTTCGGCTATATTGTGGAAGGGGCGTATTCAAAAGAGGAAAACCTGCGTCTCCTTCTGGAGGCAAGGGCCCAGGTTGGAGGCAATTTCCTTGCGGGCGTGGCCTCGGATGAGGTTGACATAAATGCCGATATTGAAAAACTATCGGCCATCCTCTCCTACGCCATGGAGACCCGGTACACGCCGCCGCAGAACTTCCTTGGGGTTGGCGGCATGAAGATCTTCCGTGACCTTATATATATGATGAGGGGCCTGATGCGGGCCGACCACAAGTTCTTCAAGGCCCACGGCCAATACGACTTCCCCCAAAAGGAATGGAAGACCTCCTGGATGATGTACCTGGTAGGCTGGCTCATGCGAAGTAAAAAACTCTCAGCCAAGATGGGCGACAAGTTCTCCGAAGGCATGATAGGGCCGTATAAGAAAATCCTTGAGGATTAGCTCCGCCCGTCCGCTCAAGAGCACTATAAAAACCCTAAATTTTACTACCTATAGGTTGTTTTTCTAAAAAACTCATTATCTTTGCAAAAAGAATATGACATTTGATCCAATAATACCAGATAGTTTGTGGGCGGTTAGATATGATAACTGTCTTGATAATGCCTTTTTTCAGGTTTTTAACCAATGGACTGACCCCATTTGGCTAAGAGACTTTTTCTACAAGAACAAGGAAGACCTGAATACGTATTTCAAGGTAACCAATGTAGATGGCGCAATATATGAAACAATCGCAAACGCTCACACACTTCAATGTCTCATATTGGACCTTGCAGTAGAATCAGGCTTGAATAAAGTCTTCCGCCCACTGGAACCATCCAGAATGACGGACATGCTTCTGGGCAAGGAAAAAGCAAAAGGAGAAGCATTCAAACATCCTTCTTGGCTACGGATATATGCTATAAAAGTGGGAGATTCTACGTATATTATTACAGGTGGCGCTATTAAACTGACTGCCACTATGCAAGAAAGAGAGCATACGTTGGAAGAACTTAAAAAAATGGAAACAGTAAGGAATTATTTGTTATCTGAAGGGGTAGTGGATGCCGATGGGTTCATAGACTATTTACAGACAGACTAAATGGATAAGATTGTAGAGTTTTTGAAATCACATCAATCTCCAACCGCCTCACGCTGGAGAGAAGATGCAGAATGGCGTCAAGCAAACTGGGGTTGGTTGCGTTACTCTCAGTATATTGCCATCCGGATGATGTCCCGGATGGAGGAATTGCATATTACCCAAGCCAATTTGGCAGAGAAAATGAACTGTTCCCAGCAGTATATTTCAAAAATCCTGAAAGGGAAGGAAAACCTAAGCCTGGAGAGTATATGGAAAATAGAATCTATTCTTGAGATAGACCTAGTCAAATCAGCGCTTAGTTATGTTGCGGGCTATAACTGCACAACATCCGCCAAGCCACAGTATTTAAACGATAGCAATGGCTCAAAAGCGGAAACCAATATCAAAACAAGTGATTGTGTAGCTGGTTATAAGCCCCGCCGCAAAAAGAAGTAGGGTTGGAGGAATTTTACTTGACGGCTTTGGTCAGGCGGCGGAATTCCTCCTGGGCGCGGGCCATGTCGCGCTGGAATTGGGCCGATGTCTGGAGGCGCGCATAGCCGATGCCAGCAACGGGGCGGCTGGCATCAACGTCGCTCTGCCAGTGGCAGCCGGAGATAACGCGGCTCTCCCCGGACTTCCAGGCACGGGCAAAGACGGCCTCGGCCGATGCGGGGTTAATCTGACTCATCAAAAGGGCGCAGGCCCATGCCCGGATGGTGTGGCCTGAGGGATAGGAGCCCTCTGTGGCAAGCCACTCGTCATCCTGCGGGAAGATGGACGGCTCCTTGAAATAGGCAAAGGGCCTTACGCGGAAGTAGTGCGCCTTGGGGCGGAACCGGATGTTCTCAATGGTGGTGACCCCACGCGTCAGGACCTCATAGATGGCGGGAGTATCGGCCTTTGAAATTTTAAGGCCGAAGTGCTCTCCAAGTATTACGATGGTGGTGTCCAGGCTCCAGACAGCGTCTCTTACAGCCATCTCCAGGCGCAGAGAGTCCCTGCGCTGCATCTTGCCCCACATGTATCTCATCACGTCGCGGTCAAATTCCGGGCTTGGATCGGCCGGAGGAGCCGGCAGAATACTGACCACATCCGGCATCTGGTCTTCCGGAATGTACGGCACTATTGCCTTTTCCTGCGCCCCCAGCGCCATGGCCAGCAGCAGTGCAGTAAGGATGATGGAGAAACGTTTCATACGCTTTGTAGTTCAATTGTCCCGTAAAAATACGAAAAAATTTCCGTCTCCCTCAAGAAAGTGTGCCTGACGGTCCACCCCGTGCACGAAAACGGGGTCTAAACGTGCACGGCCCTGGCAAAAAAGCAACCCCGTGCACAAAAATACCCCCAAAACGTGCACGGGGTCATGCCGAAGCGCCGTGGTGCAAATCTTGCCCAAAGTCCGCAGCAAAAAAACCAACCCAACCATGACAACCTCATTCAAAGAAGTGGCCGCCCTATGGAAAGCCGACAAGCGCAAGTGGGTGAAGGACGCGACGTACGCCGTGTATCTTCAGCACCTGAATAACCACATCCTGCCGTATTTTGAAAACAGAACAGACATTCAAGAACAGGACATCCAGAACTTCATAGACCTCAAGCACACCCAGGGTAAAAGCCCTAAAAGCATAAGGGACATAACCCTGGTCCTAAGGATGATCCTACGCTATGGAGAAAAAACCGGAGCCTGGCCGCACAAAGAATTCAACTTGCATTTTCCGATAGAAACAAAGCAAAAAGACCCAACCATCCTGAGCCGGAACCAGCAAAAACGGCTCATGAGATATCTTAAAAACAATATCGGCCCCAAAAACCTTGGACTAATCATCTGCCTTTATAGCGGGATGCGCATTGGAGAGGTCATCGGCCTGCAGTGGAAAGACCTGGACATAAAGGCCGGCGTCATAAAAGTAAGAAAGACCATCCAGAGAATATATCTGGCCGACGGAGAACAAAAACGGTATTTCCTTTCTATCGGCACGCCAAAAACGGCATCATCGGCACGGGACATTCCTATCTCAAGCGAACTAATGGGCATAATAAAGCCCCTCCGGAAAGGGGCTAAACCTGAGAACTATGTTATATCTAACGCAGCAAAGCCAATGGAGCCGAGGGCATACAGAGCCTATTACTCCGGGCTCCTGAAACGACTTAGACTCCCCCACCTCCGCTTCCATGCGCTTAGACATAGTTTTGCCACCCGCTGTATTGAATCCGGATGCGACTATAAGACCGTTTCCGTGATTCTTGGCCACTCTTCAATCTCAACAACCCTGGACATGTACGTCCACCCGGGTTACGCTCAGAAGAAGAAAGCAATAGAGCGGATGGCAAGTAAACTGAAATAAAACTACAGATTCTCCGCAGCCTCAACGGCCTTGAAGTAGCGGTAGCTGGAGACCTTGACCTCTGAGATGGAGTTCTCGTCGCACACTATTGTGCCGGCGGGGTGGTTCTGCAGACCGCTCAGAGTGCAGTAGTGGCTCATAGGGCCTTCAATTGCTGCCTGAAGTGCGCGGGCCTTCTTGGAGCCGAATGCCAGGATTACGACTTCTTTTGCGCTGAGAACGGTTGCAACGCCAACGGTAAGAGCCTGTGCGGGCACGGCAGAAGGGTCTCCGTCAAAGAAGCGGGCGTTCACCTCACGGGTATCCTGTGTGAGGGTGACAACACGGGTGCGGCTGGAAAGTGAAGAGAAGGGCTCATTAAATGCGATGTGGCCGTCCTCACCTACTCCGCCAAGGAACAGGTCAAAACCGCCTGCATCTACAATGGCCTTCTCATAAGCGGCGCACTCTGCCTCCACGTCCGGAGCATTACCGTTAAGGATGTGGATGTTCTCCGGTTTTTCATCAATATGGTCAAACAGATACTTGTGCATGAAGCTGTGGTAGCTCTCCGGATGTTCCACGGGAAGACCCACATATTCATCCATATTGAAGGAGATAACGTTCTTGAAGGAAAGCTCTCCGGCCTTGACCATGCGGATAAGCTCTGCATAGGTTTCAATAGGAGTGGAGCCGGTGCAAAGGCCTATCACAAACGGCTTGTCTGTTACTGCAGCCTTTTCCTTGATGCGCTTTGCAATATAGTGCGCTGCCCAAAGTGAGCCGGCAGCGGCGTTGTCTCTGATAATAATTTTCATATTAGCACAGTTTTAAGAATACTTCAATTGCCTGATATTCCGCCATTCCAAGCTTGTCGTAGAGCTTGGCGGTGTTCTGGGTGCGTTCCTCTGCCCTCTGCCAGAATTCACGAGGATCTTCTCCGGGGAACGGAACAATGTCCTTCTGGGAGAGATGGCGGAAGATGGCGTGACGCTTTTTCACTACCTCGTCCGGAGAAAGCGGAACGGCCATATCCACGCGGCCAAGTTCCCACTCCATCCATGCGCCTCTGTAAAGCCAGATATGAGTCTGGGCCAGCCACTCGTTACCTTCTTCCCTAAGCTGCTCCACGGCATCCAGGGCTGCCTCAGTACAGACACGGTGCGTACCGTGAGGGTCTGCCAGGTCTCCGGCCATGAAAATCATGTGAGGCTTGAGGTCCTGGATAAGCTTTTTGATTATGTCAACATCGGCCTGGGAACGAGGGTTCTTCTTGATGCCGCCGCTCTCGTAGAAGGGGAGGTTCAAGAAGTGGACGTTTGTGTTGTCGTTAAGGCCGAAGGAACGGACGGCGCCGCGGGCCTCTGAACGGCGGATGGCGCCCTTCATCTCCAGAAGGGGCCTGGGCTCCGGCTCTCCGGGGACCTTGCTTTCCACCAGTTTCTTGACCTCTGCAAACTTATCGGCAAAGCCAAGCTGGAAGGCGCAGTCCATGTGCTGGAGAACCACGTCGTCATGCACGGCCACGTTGCCGGAGGTCTCGTAGGCCACGTGAACGTCGTGCCCCTGGGAGGCCAGGCGGATGAAGGTGCCGCCCATGGAGATAACGTCGTCGTCCGGGTGGGGGCTGAATATGAGCACGGTCTTGGGGAAAGGTTTGGCCGATACGGGACGGGTGCTGTCATCGGCATTGGGCTTACCTCCGGGCCAGCCGGTGATGGTATGCTGGAGGTCATTGAAAACCTCTATGTTAATCTTGTCAAACGGGCCGAACTTTTGGAGAAGCTCGTCCAGATTGTTGTTGAGATAATCCTTTTCCGTGAGCTTGAGGATGGGCTTTCCTGTTACCTCGCACAGCCACACCACGGCCTTGCGGATAAACTTGGGCGTCCAGTCGCAGGGGCCGACCAGCCAGGGGGCCACGCTGCGGGTGAGAAGGCTGCCGGCGGTCTCGTCCACATAGAAGGAGATGTGGTCATGCTTCTGAAGCAGGGAGGCCGGGCAGTCCGGGGTGCATGGACCCTCTGCAATTGCCTTTACGGCATTGGCCTTGTCTTCACCCCAGGCCATGAGGATAATCTTTTTAGCGCTGAGCATTGTGCCGATACCAAGGGTGATGGCCTTGTCCGGCGTCTGGGCAATGTCGTGGTTGAAGTTCTTTGCCTGCCTCTTGCGGGAGTTGTAGGAGAGACGCACGGCACGGGTGCGGGTTTTCTCGTTGGAGCCGGCCTCGTTGAAACCAATCTGGCCCTGTTCACCAACGCCAATCACAAGAAGGTCTATGCCGCGGGCAAGCTCATCAAACTTGATGCAGTAATCTGTAAGCTCCTCCTCCGGGACGGTTCCGTCAGGAATGTGGATGTTCTCCTTGAGGATGTCAACTTTGTCCAAAAAAGCCTCATGCAGGCTGTGGTTGCGGCTCTGGAGTTCATCCTCTGATGTGGGATAATACTCATCAATTGACACCACCTCCACGTCCTTGAAGGAAATCCTTCCTGCCTGATACCTTCTGGTGAGTTCATTGTACAATGAACGCGGGGTGACACCTGTGGTAAGACCTAAACGGAAAAGGCCGCCCTTATGTTTCTTGATGGCATCCTCAATGATATCTGCCACCGCATAAGACGCGGGCCTTGAATCCTGGTACACCTTGGTCCAAATCTTTTCATAGGTGTGGAGAATTCCTGCAGGGAGGTTCTTCTCAATGAGCCCGCCCTCATAGGGTAAAGTGAAATGTTTGCTCATATTGATTTTAGTTATCTTCAAGTTTACAAATTTAACGATTTCCAAAAACAATCGCAAAAATTGTTATCTTTGTAAAGATAAAACCCAGACCTATGCGCAAATCCTTTTTTTGCATCATTCTGGCGGCATCGGCCCTTATTTTCTCATGTAAGCCGCCCGTCAATTACACTGTCATCATCTCTCTGGACGGCAACCGCTGGGACTACCCGGAGTACTATGACATGCCGTTTTTTGATTCTCTGGCAACTGTTGGCGTAAAGGCGCGGATGGAGCCCTCATACCCCGCGTCCACCTTCCCCAACCACTACGCCATGGCTACCGGCCTGGTACCGGACCACAACGGCCTTGTTAACAACAGTTTCTGGAATCCGGAAACGCAGCACGGCTATGCCATACGAGATGCAGAGGCGCGTTATGACCCCCGCTATTACCTTGGAGAGCCGGTATGGGTAACTGCCCAGAAGCAGGGCGTCAAGTGCGGTGTAGTATACTGGGTTGGCTCTGACATTGCCATCAAGGACTCCCACCCAACTTATTACAGAAACTGGGACCAGAAACCGCACTGGACCTTCTCACAGAGAACAGATGAGATTGTGCGCCTTATGAGCCTTCCGGAGAGCGAGCGGCCGCGCCTTGTGATGGGCTATTTTGATGAGCCTGACCACCAGGGCCACCTCTTCGGACCCATCTCCCCGGAGACAAAGGCAATGGCAGAGCAGATGGACAGCCTTATGCACTCCTTGTATCTGCGCCTTAAGGCCCTTCCCCACGGAGACAAAATCAATTTCATTGTGGCGGGAGACCATGGCATGACGGAGATTTCCCAGGAAAGGTTCATCCGCTGGTGGGACGTGATTCCGGAGGAATGGGTGGAAAAATGCATCGGCTCTATTCCTACAAGCATATGGGCAAAAGAAGGTTATGCCGACAGCCTCTACAACAGGCTCTCCGGCATAGAGCACCTGCACGTCTGGAAGCACGGAGAAGTTCCCCAATACCTCAACTACGGCACGTCCAACAGGCTTGGTGATATAATAGTGGCCCCGGAACTTGGCTGGCAGTTTAACTTTGCCCCGTCAAACGGCAAGGGCGCCCATGGCTATGACACCCGCTATGAGGATATGATGATTGCCTTCCGCGCCGTTGGCCCGGACTTCAAGGAAGGCTATGAGGCCCCCTTCACGGAGGGAGAGCAGAGCGCATTCCACAACACGGACCTCTATCCCCTGCTGTGTCGGCTGCTTGGCGTAAAACCGGAGCCCGTTGACGGAGATTTCAACCGCATCAAAAAGATTCTGAAATGAAAAAGAAGATAGTTGTCCTTACCGGCGCCGGAGTGAGCGCAGAGAGCGGATTTGCCACCTTCCGTGACACCGGCGGCCTTTGGGAGCAGTATAACGTAGAGGACGTGGCCTCACATGAGGGCTGGCTCAGGAACCCCGGGCTGGTACTTGATTTCTACAATGACCGCAGGGCTCAGCTCAAAGACGCAAAGCCCAACGCCGCCCATCTTGCCATAGCAGCCATGGAGAAAGACTTTGATGTGGATGTCATAACCCAAAACGTAGACAATCTCCATGAGAGGGCAGGCTCTACCCGCGTCCTGCACCTTCACGGAGAACTCACCAAAGTTCGGCCGGAAAAGGGCCTGTACGACGCCACCTTCCAGGAGGACGAAGTCATTGACGTTGGCTTTGAGAAAGTCTCACTTGGAGACCTGGCGACCAACGGCCGGCAGCTCAGGCCGCACATTGTCTTCTTTGGAGAGTCCGTCCCCGCCATTGAAAAGGCCATAGACCTGGTTTCAGTGGCCGATATCCTCCTTATTGTGGGCACGTCCCTCCAGGTGTACCCCGCCGCCGGGCTGTACCGCTACGCCAGGGCGTCAACACCTATCTATATTATTGATCCGGCCGATGTTCCCGTGACGGACCGCCGAATCACGCACATCCGCGCCGTAGCCACCGCCGGCATGGAGGAGTTTGGAAAACTTTTGATATTGCATTGATTTTTCATTATATTTGCAGACTACCGCGAAAAACGCAAAAACAACATAATTTACAATGAAAGCTTACACAACCAAAAACATCCGCAACATCGTCTTGATTGGCGCTCCCCGCAGCGGTAAGACCACCCTGTCAGAGGCTATGCTTTTTGAAGGCAAGATCATTGACCGCCGCGGTTCCGTAGAGGAAAAGAACACTGTGTCAGACAACACAGAGTTTGAACAGACCAACCAGAAGTCCATTAATGCAACCCCTCTGTACGCAGAAATCAACGGCTGCAAGATCAACTTCATAGACGCTCCCGGTTCTGATGATTTCTCCGGCGGCGCACTGTCGGCCTTTAAGGTGGTTGACGCTGCCGTCATGGTTATGAACGGCACCGCCGGCATTGAGGTTGGCACAACCCTGTTCGCCCGTTACGCAGACCAGTACAGCGTTCCCATGGTAATAGCCGTGAATCAGATGGACCACGACAAGGCAAACTGGGAAGGCGTCCGCAACGCCATTTCAGAGGAGTTCGGCTCAAAGGCCGCCATCTGCCAGTTCCCCGTGAACCCCGGCGTCGGCCTTGAAGGTTTCGTGGATGTTATCACCATGAAGTTCTATGACAAGAAGGGCCAGGAGCTTGACATCCCCGCCGCACATGCCGACGAGGCCGAAGAACTCCGCGCCGCCCTTATGGAAAAGGCAGCCGAAGGTTCTGACGAGCTCATGGAGAAGTTCTTTGAGACCATGGAACTCACCACCGACGAGATCCGCGAAGGCCTCCGCCTTGGTCTCCGCAAGGGTGAAACCATTCCCGTATTCTGCACCGCAGCAAAGGAGAACGTTGGCGTAAAGCGCCTCATGGAGTTCATCGTGAACGTTGTCCCTTCACCGGAAGGAAAGGAAGAGCCTACAGTAGACGGCGGCACCATCAAGTGCGACCCTGCAGGTCCTACCGCCATCTTTATCTTCAAGACCAGCGTTGAGCCTCACCAGGGAGAAATCTCCTACTTCAAGGTGATGAGCGGCACCCTCAACGAGGGCGCAGACCTTGTGAACCCTGAAACCGGAAACGGTGAGCGCCTCAGCGCCATCTATGCCGTGGTTGGTTCAAAGAAGGAAAAAGTAAGCTCCCTCAGCGCCGGTGACATTGGCTGCGCCATGAAGCTCAAGGCTGGAAAGACAGACGTCACCCTTGCACAGAGCGGCGTAGAGGCCATCAAGCACATGGTATTCCCTGATGCCAAGTACCGCACAGCTGTCAAGGCCGTTGACAAGAACGACGAGGCCAAGGTTGGCGACGCCCTCAACAAGATTGCCGCACAGGATCCTACTATTGGCGTAGAGTACTCCAAGGAACTCCGCCAGACCATCCTTACCGGTATGGGTGAGCAGCACATCAACTACGTAAAGTGGAGAGTTACCAACGAGTTCAAGCTCCAGATTGAGCTTTACGCTCCTAAGGTTCCTTACCGTGAGACCATCACCAAGATTGCAACTGCACAGTATCGTCACAAGAAGCAGTCCGGCGGCGCCGGTCAGTTTGGTGAGGTACACCTGCTGGTTTGCCCTTACGTAGAGGGTCAGGAAGCTCCCAAGAACTTCAAGATTGACGGCAAGGACACCGTGTTCAACTTCAAGAGCCAGGATATCACTGACCTTGAGTGGGGCGGTAAGCTTGAGTTCTACAACTGCGTCGTCGGTGGTTCAATTGACCTCTCCTTCATGCCCGCTATCCTTAAGGGTATCAAGAGCAAGATGGAGGAAGGCCCTCTCACCGGTTCCTACGCCCGTGACATCCGCGTCTATGTATACGACGGTAAGATGCACCCCGTGGACTCCAAGGAAATCGCCTTCATCATTGCTGGCCGTAACGCCTTCAAGGAGGCATTCCGCAATGCAGGTCCCAAGATCCTGGAACCCATCTACAACGTAGACATCTTCACTCCCAACGAGTATGTAGGCCCTTGTATGAGTGACCTCAACACCCGTAGAGGTATGATCATGAACCAGGATATGGAGAAGGGCTTCACCGTGCTCCACGCCCGCGTTCCGCTTGCAGAACTCTACCGTTACTCCACCATCCTTTCATCTCTCACCGGCGGCAGCGCCACCTTCCAGATGAAGTTTGCAGAGTACGTCCAGGTTCCGGCCGATGTCCAGACCAAGCTTCTGGCAGAATACGCCGCTCAGGAGCAGGAAGAAGACTAAGTCCTTGGCTCATAACCTGCTGATATTCAGCAGCTTCCAGCAATTAGGGTGCACTTCGCGGTGCACCCTAAGTTGTGTAATAACCTAGAAATCAGCGATTTACGCGCCAAGTCAATTGGGGTAAAGACATCCGGTTTTTGCACGGAGCCGTGATTATTTGTATATTAGCGGTATGAAAAAAGTATTTTATTGGATTATCGGCATAATTGCCGCAGCGTGCATTGCCGTTGCCTCAATCTGGGGCGGAGAAATCAAAACCATCAATTCCGTTGAGTCTGTTGGCGGGAACAAGTACCTCTACAAGATGGAGTACAAGGCCTCCTATGACCTTGATGACCTCGTTTCCAAGGACATAGACAGTAACGCAAAGCTGCTGGAGTATGTTGTTGGCAGAATCGGCAAAGGCATATCCATCAAGATTAAAAGCGCCCAGGTGGCCGACGAAGACGGAGAGATGGACGTGATGAACTGCACGTCTTTCCAGGCGCGTCAGGAGGGGGCCGATGGCTTCTTCTACGGCAGGAACTACGACTTTTTCAAGAATCCAACCATGGTCACGCTCTCCAGACCTAAGAAAGGCTATGCGTCAATAGCCGTGAGCGATATGTCCCACTTTGGGTATTCCCTGGAGAGGCTTCCATCGGCCTTTATGAGCAAGCTCAGCTGCCTGGCCGCGGTATACGCTCCGGTGGACGGCATTAACGAGAAGGGACTCTGCACTTCCATCATGGCCCTGCCAAAGCAGGCGGCTCAGCAGGAGAGCGGCAACCACAAGGTTGGCACAACAATAATAATGCGTCTTTGGCTTGACCGCTGCGCCACTGTGGCCGAGGCCCTGGACCTCCTGTCAAGCGTTGACGTACGTCATGACGCCGCCGTTGGTTCCGGCTATCATTATATGGTGGCCGATGCCTCCGGAGACTGCGCCGTAGTGGAGTTTGACAGGGAGGACGGCTGGAAAACCATGATTGTCCGCAAGGATGCCGACGACAATTACATGCTGGTAACCAATCACTTGCTGTCAGAGAAGTACTATACTACCGTCCCCAACGAGTACGTTGGCAACCCGCACAGCAAGAGCTGGTGGAGGTATGAGACCGCCGGCGCCTTTTTGGAGGAGCATGACGGAGTATTGTCTCTGGATGACGCCCAGGAGTGCCTCTCCCTTGTTCATTGGAAAGACCTTGTATGGGACAACGGCCTGGTTGAGGACACGCAGTACAGCAATGTCTACGACCAGTCCGCCATAGCGCTCTATCTCCGTAACTGGAACGACTACGACACAACGGTCAAGTTTGAGCTATAGCTCCGCCAGTTTGCCTCTACTTCCCCCGCAACTAGTCCTTTCAGAAACTTAAACTGCACCACCCCCTCTCAGAAGTGCTTCTGGAAGGGGGTGGCGCTGTTTATCCCCTGCAGCGGGGGTGGGGTAAACCGCAAAATCGGCCTCTGGCGGCCCAAACTGCGGTTGAACTTTCGGAAGAAAGGTGGAACTACACCGCGGAGGCAAGTTTGCGGGCAATGTCCAGGAAGGCAGCGGCGTCCGGGCCGGTGCCAAGGGCTGCCGGGGTGCCGGAGTCTGCGTCTTCCCGTATGGACTGGACAAGCGGGATGTGTCCAAGGAAAGGTATGTCAAGGTCCTGGGCCATTTTGGCGCCGCCGCCATGGCCGAAGATATAGTACTTCTCCGTGGGGTGCTCTGCCGGGGTGAACCATGACATGTTTTCAACAAGGCCGAAGACCGGCTTTTGCACCTGTGGGTTACGGAACATGTTTACGCCGCGGAGGACATCGGCCAGGGCTACGGTCTGCGGCGTTGTGACAATCACGGCGCCCTCAATGGGAACGTCTCCTATAAGCGTGATGTGGATGTCACCCGTTCCCGGGGGCATGTCTATTAGCAGGAAATCCAGCGGGCCCCACGCGGTCTGGAGGATTATCTGTTTCAGGGCGGTAGAGGCCATGGGACCGCGCCAGATGAGCGCCTGCCCGGCGTTGGAAACATGCCCCACGGACAGCCATTTGACGCCGAACTTCTCTACCGGCACAAAGAGGTTGTCGTTCTCATCCTGGCCAAGCATTTCAATTTCAGCGTCTTCCGTGCCGGTCATGGTGGGGACGGAGGGGCCGTAGACATCGGCATCGGCAAGACCTACCCTGTAACCAAGGCGTGCAAGGGCCACGGCGAGGTTCACCGCAACGGTGCTTTTTCCAACTCCGCCTTTTCCGGAGGCTATGCCTATTATGTGCCTTACCTCCCGCAGCTGCTCAAGATTGAATTCAATTCCCTTTTTGGCAGGCTTGGCGGGATCCTTCACTATTGTGTCCACTGTTATTTGTGTTCCTCCCGGGGCATGGCGGTAAAGGCATGATTCCGTTGCACCTACAAGATAGTTCTTGAGCGGATCCGGACGCTTGGGGAAGGCCAGGGTTACGTGGATGCTGTCTGGGGTAACTTCCACAGAGTCAATCATTCCCAGTGCAGCCAGCGGGGCGTCGTTCTTGGCGGGATGAGTTACTTCACCCAACCAGGAAAGTATTATGTTTTTATCCATTAATGTCTTTAAATTTTCACAAAAGTACGTAAATTTGTAAAAATGTGTATCAAATGAAACGTATTCTTACCATCATTGCCGCACTGGCAGTATCACTGACAGCCATGGCCGACGAAGGCATGTGGCTGCTCCCGCTTCTGAAACAGCTTAACGGAAAAGACCTAAAGGCCGCTGGCTGCAAGCTGTCTCCGGAAGAGATTTACTCCATTAACAAGACTTCCCTCAAGGATGCCATTGTGCACTTTGGCGGCGGCTGCACCGGAGAGATGATCAGCGACCAGGGTCTTCTGGTTACCAATCACCACTGCGGTTACAGCAGCATCCAGGGCCTGTCCACAGATGAGCACAACTATCTTATGGACGGCTACTGGGCAAAGACCCTGGCTCAGGAAATCCCCTGCCCCGGCCTTACGGTAACATTCCTGGTTTCCATGGAGGATGTGACAAATGTCATTGAAAAGGAAACCGCCACGGAGAAGGAGCTGATTGAAGCCGCAGAGGGGGCTTATCCCGGCTGCAAGGCACAGGTGACCGGCTTCTACAATGACAATGTCCATTACCTTATTATATATCGCACTTACACAGATGTCCGTTTTGTGGGCGCTCCTCCGGCATCAATGGGTAAGTTTGGCGGAGAGACGGACAACTGGATGTGGCCCCGTCACACCTGTGACTTCTCCATGTTCCGCGTGTATGCAGGGCAGGACAATATGCCGGCAGATTATTCGGCCGACAATGTTCCCTATAAGCCCGCAAAGGCCCTGAAGGTATCCCTGAAGGGTGTCAAGGAGGGAGACTACACCATGGTTATGGGTTATCCCGGCCGCACCCAGCGTTACCAGACGGCCACCCAGCTCAAGGACATGATAGAAGGACACCGCATCAGCATAGACGCCCGCACCGTACGTCAGGACATCATGTGGGAAGCTATGTGCGCAGACCCTTCTGTCCAGCTCAAGTATGCCGACAAATACGCATCATCGGCCAACGGCTGGAAGAAATGGCAGGGAGAGGAACTTGCATTTGACAACCTCAATATCATCGGCAGGGAAAAGGATAAGGAGGCCGCTCTTAAGGCCTGGATTGAGGCCGATCCCGCCCGCGCAGAAAAATATGGAGACCCGGTGGCCGTGATTGACGCCGCAGTTAAGAAGGATTCGGCCGCCAGCCGCAGCCTTACCCTTGCAATTGAGTCCCTTTACGGCATTGAGCTGGTGCAGTTTGCCGGAGGACTCAACGGGCTTTTCGGCCGGGATATCCGCAAAGGTACAGACAGTACGGAGGCTCTGAAGAACGCGCTTGCCACCCTTAAGGGTGAATACAGGGACTATGTGGTAGACCTTGACAAGGACATTGCCGCCGCTCTTATGACCTTCTACAAAGACAGGGCGGACAATGATGCCTTTGCAGGCGTTGACATCCCCGCCTTCGTAGACAGCCTCTACAGCACGTCCGTCTTTACTTCTTACGAGAAACTTGAAAAGGCCTGCGGAACTATCCAGGATGTGGAGAAGGATCCGGCCATGGAGCTTTTCAACAAGGTCATGGGTATCATCATGAAGGATTACATGGCCCTTTATGGCCAGCCTTCAGAGGAATACGACAAGGCTCTCAAGAGTTTTGCCGCCGCTCTCCTTGAATGGCAGAAGGGCAAGGCCATGTACCCGGACGCAAACTCCACCATGCGCCTCACCTACGGCCATGTGCTGCCTTACAGCCCCAAGGATGCCCTCAAGTATGACTACTTCACCACGGCAAAGGGTCTGCTTGAAAAGGAGGACCCGTCCAACCCGGAATTCATCCTTCCCGCCGGCATCAAGTCTCTGCTCCTTGCAAAGGATTATGGCCGATGGGCCGACAAGGACGGACGCCTGCACACCTGCTTCCTCACCAACAACGACATCACCGGCGGCAACTCCGGCTCCCCTGTCCTGGACGCAAAGGGCAACCTGATTGGCCTGGCGTTTGACGGCAACTGGGAGAGCATGAGCTCTGACGTAATGTTTGAGCCGGACCTCCAGAGGTGCATCTGCGTGGATATCCGCTACGTCCTTTGGCTTGTGGAGAAGTTTGGCGGTGCGGACAATATCATCAGCGAGATTACCTACGCAAAATAAGGACTTATGAGAAAGCTTTTAGCCGTATTGGCCGCGGGGCTTATATGCTTTGGCGCCCTGGCTCAGGAGTCTTCCATCCTTGAAGACTGGGAGGCAAAGATTGAGGGTTCGGAAAGCGATTTCTTTTCCACCTTCAGTTTCTTGGACTTTACCTATAACAACTTCCTGGGCGCATCGGCCAAGGAAGGAGTAAACCAGCACGGATGGGGATTTGAGATCTCCGCTCTACATATTGGATTCAACCCCTGGCACAACGGCCGATTCACCCTTGGCCTGTTTGACATGGCTTTTGACTTTGGTTTCCTCACCAAGGGCTATACCTATGCAGCGGACCTTGTTGATAAGCAGATTATAATTACTCCTGTTGGAGCTGGTGTGGACAGCAACAAGTCCAGCATTCGCAACTTTGCATATATGTTCCCCGTGGGCTATATCCAGAAGTTTGGCTATTCAAAGTGGTCTGCCGCTATCATGGCCAGCCCCGGTTTTGGTTGGAGCCGGTACCGCAACGAGTGGGTTGACAGCAATATCAAGCAGAGCACGGACATGGGCATTGACAAGGGCGACAAATACTTCCGCCTGGATGTAAAAGCCATGATTTGGTATGAAAATGTGGGTATTGTGGCCCGCTATAGCTTCCCCCGTGACTTCAAGGGAGCAGGAGTTGTGTCTGCCGGTATATCCCTGAGGATTTAGAAAAGCCCCGGCTCCAGTTCCTTTACGTGAAAAGATTTCCGGTGCCATGGCGTATAGCCGTGACGCCGGATTGCTTCTATGTGTTCCGCCGTTGGATAACCCATGTTACGATCCCAGCCATACTCAGGGTACTCCCTGGCAATCTGTCTCATAAAGTCATCCCTGTAGGTTTTGGCAAGGACGCTTGCGGCGGCGATGCTGGCGTAGGTGGCGTCTCCGTGGACCACGGTTTGGAAATCCTTGAAGCCGTAACCCGGGAATGGACGGAATTTGTTGCCGTCTATCAGAAGGAACTCCGGTTTAACCTGGAGTTTTGCCACGGCCCTCTGCATGCCTGTTACCGATGCCCACAGTATGTTGAGCCGGTCTATTTCTTCTGCGCTGACAGCTTCAACCGCCCAGGCTACTGCTTCCTTTTCTATTATGGGCCTAAGCTCCTCCCTCGCTTTTTCCGTCATCTGCTTGGAGTCGTTCAGGAGCGGATGGTAAAAGTCCGGCGGCAGAATCACCGCTGCAGCATACACGGGGCCTGCCAGCGGTCCACGGCCGGCCTCATCGCACCCCGCCTCCAGCCTTCCCGGCTCCAGATATGGCTTCAGGTTTGGTTTCATCAGTGCAAAGATAGCAAATCTCTCCGGTCTTCCGAAAGTTAGACCGCATTTTGGGCGGTGTGTGGCCGGTTTTGCGGTTTACCCCGCCCCCTCGGCTGGGGGTAAACAGCGCCACCCCCTTACTGGAGCCTCCAGCAAAGGGGTGGTGCGGTTTAATTTTCGGAAAAGGTGTTAAGAAACAGAGCGGGAGCTTTTCGGTCCCTGCTCAAAGATGCTTTTTGTTGGGACGAAAGTATTTTTTGTAAATATTTGTCTCTTTTCAAACCACAAAACGGCCACAGAATATACCCTGACGCATATTATCCGTTTTATCCGTTTCACTATGGATAACACGGATAATGTTTTTCATCTTTGCAAAAAGAGAAAACAATGTTTGAAGACCATTATTCAAAACCCATTGACGACTGCTTTCACGTCTATTCCGACGGAACAAGATTGGAGGTGTTATTTGAAACAGAGGAAGACAGCGTGTTTGGTATGAACCTGATTCCGGTTGTAGCGTTTAGCTGTAATCTGTCTGTGCTTTGCCTGGAGATAATGAAAACTCACTTCCACTGTATTCTGCGCGGTGACGCAAGTTGGGTTCAAAAATTCAAGGGAGAAACCAAACGCAGAATTGTCAAGTATTTTATCGGTACAGGGCGCAAGAAGATGGTGGAAGGATCCGTATGGATTGAGGCGGATGCAATCAAAACGGAAGAAGAGCTCCGCCGCAAGATAATCTATGTATTCCGTAACTGTACTGAGGCGGGGTATCCGTATTTGCCGGAGAACTATCCATGGGGTCCGGGCCCAATATTCTGCCAAAAGGAAATTACTGGCAAGTATAAACATTTAGACTCCCTATCATTGCGGCAACAATACAAGATGTTCCGTACCAACCAGGTCCTGCCTCAACACTGGGAGTATAATCACAAAGGAATGCTGGTTCCTGCCAGTTATATTGATACGGAGTATATTAACACAAGAGTCTTTGTCTCACCAAGGCAGTTCTTTGCATTTCTCAACGTGAGAAAGAACGACCTTACGGAAATGGAAGCCGCGGATGCCAAGAAGTTCTTGCAACGCCGCGAAGAAGATATAATTAGAAAAGAGGTAGACCGCACCTCCCGTCTCAAATACGGTGTTCCAGTAAAACAGTTGAGCCAGACGGAAAGGGTTAACGTGGCTACAGACATCTGGAAAGCCCGGCGAACATTCTCCGTGAAGCAACTTGCCAGACTTACCAGGCTGGACGTTGAGTTACTAAGAATCATTCTTCATCAGCCTGTCACAAATCTTGGATGATTAACGAACCATCTTTTTCCATTCCCGAAAGTTAAACCGCATTTTAGGCTGGGTGGAGCCGGTTTTGCGGTTTACCCCGCCCCCTCGGCTTGGGGTAAACAGCGCCACCCCCTTACTGGAGCCTCAAGCAAAGGGGTGGTGCGGTTTAAGTTTCTGAAAGGACTAGTTGCGGCGGCGTAAGGAGAGGAAGGTGGCCAACGCCAGCAGAACCAGGAGTAGCAGGGAGGCTATGAGAGAGACCGTGGCACCGGTGCGGTAGCTGTCCGGAGCAAAGCGCATCACCACCTCATGGGTGCCAGCGGGAAGTATGGCGCCGCGGAGCACCCAGTTGGCCCTGAACAAATCCAGCGGCTCTCCGTCAACGGTTGCATGCCAGGCCGATGGATAGTAAATCTCTGAGAACACGGCCGCACGGGGTGTGGAAGCGTTGTAGCTGTAGCGGACCTCGTTGGGGGTGTAGGAGGTCATTTCAATGTGGTCTGGAGATTCTTCGCTTACGCTCAGAATGACAGATGGGGTTGCACCCTTGACAGAGGAGACCGCACCATTGGCGGCGGAGACCACCGCCTGGGTGCGGAGGTCCGCGGAGCCCAGGAGGGCTATCTCCTCGTCCGGGGTAGCGGCGGGGATCAATTCTGAAACAAACCATGCCGGACCAAAAGCCGCTTCATTGACTACCGGGGGATAATTCCCGTCCACAATAACATAGCGCGTGTTGAGAGCGTTCAGAACCGGAGTGAACGAGGCCATGTAATCACCTACGTCCTCCAATGTTTCCGCTGTATTCAGTGCCTTATAGATTCCGTTAATCTCACTTGTAAGATAGTGGTCAATGAGATCCTGGTACCTCTGCAGCTTGGCCGGGGAATAACCGCCCACGCTCTTGTGATGATAGCTTGGCACAGAGGAGTTGAACACATTAACAGTTAGGTCAAGTACCCTGTACTGGGGATCCTCGTCGGTGAGAATAATTTTGTCTGCGGGGCGCTCCGCAAAGGGTTTGCGGAAATCCTTTGGAGTGGTGAAATCATCGGCATTGAGGTAGCGCTTTCCCACAGCAAACATATTGGCAAGGGAAAGGACAGATATTGCCATGACGGCTATCATCCTGTGAGCTGCGGCCTTTTCTCCTGTAGACCTGAAGGCCCAGAGAATCAAAGCGGCACTGGCAAGTATAAGCAGGAAAGAGGTCATGGCGTCCTGGCGGAAGAGCATTATGCGGTCCTTAACCAAGGCATCTACCAGAACATCCTGCATCTGGCCATCCGCCGCGCCGGTGAAGGAGCCAAAGACTCCCGGAGCAAGCCACGCCAGCAGGCAGAAGCCTCCGGTAAGGCCCAGTGCCCACCAGAAGGCCTTCATGAAACCGGCACTAAAAGCCTGCGCCTTTAGAATGCGGTCAAGAGTAAGGAAGCCAAGCACAGGAAGGGCAACCTGCAGCACCACAAGGGCCATGGACACGGTCCTGAACTTGTTATAAAGCGGCAAGCACTTGAAACAGAGGGCCGTAAATGCCATGAAGTGATTTCCCACGGCCATCAGTACCGCAATGATACAAGCCGCCAGAAGCCACCATTTCTCACGCCCTTTATACAAGCCAAGGCCAAGGATAAAGAGAAAAACGGCTATGGCGCCCATGTACATAGGCCCGGCCGTGAAAGGCTGAGGACCCCAGTAAAGCGGCAGGGACTTGGCTGTTTCACGGAGGTTTTTCTGTCCGTAGCGCTTCAAAAGCTTGATTGTCTCTGACTTGTCCGGATTCACAGCCCCGGCCGATGACCCGCCATTGAAATTGGGAATCATCAGGTTGGGAAGCTCCTCCCAGCCATAGCTCCAAGCCGTGGCGTAATCCAGATCCAGGCCCGTAGAGTTATTGCCATCCCCGGAAAGCTCTGACCCTCCACGCATGGTTTGGGCCGTGTAACGGGCCAGCGGCAGCAGCTTGTTCACGTTTGTAGCTATACCCGCCAAGCCCAGCACCAGCAGAAGGGCCGACGCAATCCAGAAGCTCTTCCACTCCTTGGTGCGGATTGTGTGAATTAACTCAGCAACCGCATAGAGAAGGACCATAATGGCCAGATAGTAGGTAATCTGCTGATGGTTGGCCTTGATTTGCATGCTCAGGGCAAGGCCAAAAAGTACTGCCCCCAGCAGCTTCCGCTTACTCTGGTATGTATAGATGAGCGCCGCCAGTACCCATGGCATAAAGGCAATGGCCTGCATCTTTGTATTGTGGCCAACCTGTATAATCTGAAAGTTATAGCTGCAGAAGGCCACTGCAATTGCTCCGCCAATTGCCACCGGCCAGCTTACCCCAAGGGCCAGAAACAGCAAAAACGCACCTAACAGGGCTACAAAAAGATAGGTTGCCGGACGCTTTCCCGTAAGCAGGAAGTCGTATACGTACTGCGTAAGGTCACCTTTACGGGGGGCCGATATTGCCGTTGTGGGCATGCCTCCAAACATGGAATCGCTCCAATACGCCGGGTCCTCCGGATGAGCCTTGTTCCACTGATGCATCTCCTGCGACATTCCCACATATCCGGAAATGTCGCTCTGGTTGACAATCTTTCCGTCCAGCACCTGCGGCATAAAACCGTAACTGAGGACAAGGAATAAAACAACGGCACCAAGGCCGATCAATATCTTCTTGACGAGAGGTTTCATATTCATTTTACGGAATCCAGAAGCCGGGCCAGCTGGCTGGTTGTAGCGCGGCGCGTATAAGGGCCGATATCTCCGGTAGTGGCAGGAACGCCTCCGCTGCAGTGCTGTTCCCAGGCGTTGGCAATAAAAGCGCGCATTGCGGCCGATTCTTCCCAGTCTGCCGTAATGCCGGCCTTGGTGGCAAAGAGAACCCGGGCCATGGCGCCGTCTTCCTGGCCTATGCCAAGAACAGGACGCCTGGAGGCAAGGTATTCAAAGAGCTTGCCGGGGAGAATAGGCTTGTATAAAGGGTCGTTCCTTAAAGGCAGGATAAGCAAGGAAGCACTGCGCTGCTCTTTCACGGCCGTTGCGTGATCTGACGGGCCGATTGCCACAACATTGGCACCAAGCCCCGCGGCGGCAATGGCGTCCATCACTTCTTTGTCCACTTTTCCCACAAGGCGGATACGGAGCTCATCCTTGAATCCAGGGACAGAAGCAGCCATCTTTTCCAGCACTTTCCAAAGTGTGAACGGGTTGCCGTCTGCGGCAAAAAGCCCCGTATGAGTGATATTGAAGTGTCCGTCTCCCTCTGGAGCCAGGCCCGTAAAATCCTCCTGGTCAAAACCGTTGGTTATGCAGGCAACGGGTGTCTTGGTCATGGCCTGGAAATCCTCCTGAACAAGGGGTGTACAGGAGAGAACGGTACTGCAACTGTCCAAAACGCTTTGTTCCTGAGCGCGCAGTTTACGCCAGGTCCTTGGCGTCATGGGAAGGTACCTTAGGTAATACATCCGGCTCCAGGGGTCACGGAAATCCGGTATCCACGGAATGCCCGTTGCCTTATGAAGCTGCTCCCCTATCAGATGCACGGAGTGAGGCGGGCCGCTTGTAACAATAGCGTCTACGGGATGTTCCTTAAGGTACTCCTTAAGAGTTTTAACGCTTGGCTTCACCCAGCCAATACGAGGATCCGGCACAAACAGATTGGCCCTTATCCACAGGCTCAGGCGCTGCTTCCACGTCTTCTTTCCGCTGGAAATTTCCGTAACTTCAGTACTTTTTGCTCCTGTAAGCTTACGATATGCGGCATACGGCTCCCAAATTTTTCCGCGTATAACCTCCACGCTTTCCGGGATCTCTTTTGCCAGACTGGGGTCCAGCGCCGGGTAAGCGGCATTCTCCGGGGCAAACACCACCGGCTCCCAGCCCTCCTGAGGCAGGTATTTGACAAACTTAACCCACCGCTGGACTCCGGAACCTCCGGACGGCGGCCAATAGTACGTTATAATTAGAACCCGGGGCATTAACTGAAGGCCCAGATTATGGCCTCTTCCATAACCTCACCGGGACGCAGCACCGTGGAGGGGAAATCCGGCCTGTTGGGGGAATCCGGGCAGTGCTGGCACTCTATAGCTACGGCGTCGTAGTCCTGGTAGTCCTGACCCTGGGCGCCCTTAGGGCAGCCTTTGAGCCAGTTGCCGGTATATATCTGCACGGCAGGCTGGGTGGTGAGAACTTCCAGGTGACGGCCGCTCACTGCACCCCAAAGGTCTGCTGCAGTTGTAAGCTGACCGGGAATATATCCGTCAATGAGATAGCAGTTGTCGTAGCCCTTGCCGTATTTGAGGGCGGGGAAATCGGCCTTAATATCCTGGCCTATCTTCTTTGCCTCTACAAAATCCATGGGCGTTCCGGCCACGTCTTCCGGCTGGCCAACCGGGATAAGAGTATCGTCCGTGGGAAGGTATTGGGACGCGTTAAGTTCCAGTTTATGATCCAGCACTGAGCCGCCGCCGTCCAGGTTGAAGTAAACGTGGTTGGTGAGGTTCACTACCGTGGGTTTGTCTGCTTGCGCCGTGAGGACAAGTTTGAGGGAATTGTCTTCTCCCCAGCTGTAGTGGGCTACGGCCTTGAGGGCTCCGGGATATCCTGCCTCTCCGTCTTCAGAGTAATACATGAACTCTACCGCATTGTCAACTACACGGCTTTCCCATACCTTGTTCTGGAATCCGTCCGGGCCGCCATGAAGGTGGTTGGGGCCGTTGTTCACCGGCAGGGTGTATTCCACGCCGTCAAGGGTGAACTTACCCTTTGCGATGCGGTTTGCGTATCTGCCCGGGACCTTGCCGGCGCAGGGGCCGTCGGCCATATAATCCATTGCATTAGGGTAGCCAAGCACTACCTCTCCAAGCTTTCCGGCCTTGTCCGGAACCTTGATTGAAGTGATGGCGGCGCCAAGGCTGCTAAGCTGTACGGAGGCACCGGATTTATTGGTGAGGGTGTAGCGGATTATCTCCTTGCCGTCAGGGGTCTTGCCCCAGAGTTCCTGTGTTATTTTCATGGTCTTGTGGTATACTGCAAATTCAAACTTGAAACCTGTTTCCGGGTCTGTATGGGTGGCCGATGTGCTCTCCCTCTCCCAGACGTCCGGGCTTATCACAGGGAAAAACACATCTGCGTCTTTAACCTCCGTATGGACGTGGGTGATGTACAGGAGGTCCATCTCCGGCATTGCGGCCTTGTAGACGGATGCACCGCCTATCACAAAGCACTTGTCTGCCCCGGTGAGCTCTGCTTCCTTATACGCCTCCTGGAAGGAATAGACGCAGGTTACCTCCGGAATATCTTCTCCCCCAAGGTTGAGGACAATGTTCTTACGCCCGGGAAGCGGCCGGCCGATAGAGAAGTAGGTGCTCCTGCCCATAATGACAGGATATCCCTTGGTGGTTTCCTTGAAGTACTTGAGATCCTCTGCAATATGCCAGGGAAGCTGGTTTTTTACGCCGATGCCGTAGTTGTCGGCAATGGCTACTATAAGGCATTTTTTCATATCAGACTGCTACTGGGGCTTTGATGGCGGGCCAGGGGTCATAGCCCTCCAGGGTGAAATCTTCATACTTGAAGTCAAAGATGGACTTCACGTTGGGGTTAAGCTTCATGACAGGAAGAGGGCGTGGCTCCCTTGAGAGCTGCAGCTCCACCTGCTCAAAATGGTTGCTGTAGATGTGGGTATCTCCTGTTGTGTGGATGAACTCCCCGGGCTGCAGGCCGCAAACCTGGGCAATCATCATGGTTAGCAATGCATAGGAAGCAATGTTGAACGGAACACCCAGGAAAACGTCTGCGCTCCTTTGGTACAGCTGGCAGGAAAGCTTGCCGCCGGCCACGTAAAACTGGAAAAGGCAGTGGCACGGAGGAAGCGCCATGCGGTCTACATCTGCGGGGTTCCATGCGCTCACAAGCATCCTTCTGGAGTCTGGAGAGCGTTGTATCAGGTCAATTACCCCTGAAAGCTGGTCAATTGCCCTGCCGTTTGGCGCCGCCCATGAACGCCACTGATGACCGTAGACGGGACCCAGGTCTCCGTTCTCGTCGGCCCATTCATCCCAGATGCTTACGCCATGGTCCTTGAGGTACTTGATATTGGTGTCACCGGAAATAAACCACAGGAGTTCATATATAATTGATTTCAGATGCACCTTTTTAGTGGTCAGAAGCGGGAAGCCGTCCTGGAGGTTGAAGCGCATCTGGTAACCAAAAACGCTCTGCGTTCCGGTTCCGGTGCGGTCCTCTTTCATGACGCCGTTTTCCCTGATGTGTCTAAGTAAGTCCAGATACTGTTGCATAACTTACAAAATTACAAAAAAATCCATAACTTTGCACCTTCAATATTTATGATCAAGAAAGAACATTTTTCAAGCAGACTTGCAGTGGTTCTTGCTATGGCCGGAAGCGCAATCGGCCTTGGCAACATCTGGCGTTTTCCGTACCTTACAGGACAGAACGGAGGCGCAGCATTCATCCTTTTGTACATTGTTTTTTGCGCATTCCTTGCGGTGCCGGTATTTTTAGCAGAATGCATAATAGGCCGAAGAAGCGGGCGCAACGCCTTTGGTGCCATGAACACGCTGGCCCCCGGAAGCAATTACCGCTGGGCCGGACTCCTGACGGTCATAACCCCGTTGCTTCTTCTGAGTTATTACAGCGTGGTGGGCGGATGGTCTGTGGATTACTTTTTCCAGGCCTGCGCATTAAGGTTCACGCATGACTCTACAGGAGTATTTGGTGCTCTGCTGGCCTCAAAATGGGAGCCGGTCCTTGCACACACCATATTCATGGTAGCTACCGCCGCCGTTATCCTGCTTGGCGTCAACAAGGGTATTGAGCGTTTTACCAAGGCAACAATGCCCCTGCTCTTTGTCCTGATTATTGTAATTGCAGGCTTCGGACTTACGCTTCCGGGAGCAGGAAAAGGTGTGGAATATCTGGTAAAGCCGGATTTCAGCAAAATCACCCCGGATGTGGTTAAATCGGCCATGGGACAGGCGTTCTTCTCCATGTCCCTTGGCGTGGGAACCATCCTTACCTATGCCTCTTATGTTTCCAAAAAGGAGAACCTGATGGTCTCTGCAGGCGGCACGGCCATATTTGACCTGCTGTTTGCCGTTCTGGCCGGTTTTGCCATAATGCCAGCTGTTTTTGCCGCCGGTTTCCAGCCGGGAGAAGGCCCTGGCCTCATCTTTGAAACCCTGCCTTACATATTCTCTGAGATGTCTCCCTGGGCCGGAGGCGTTGTCTCCATTCTCTTCTTCCTCTCCGTTCTGGTTGCTGCGCTTACCTCTTCCATTTCTTTGCTTGAGGTTGGCGTGGCGTATATGGTAGAGGAGATGAACGTTAGCCGAAAAGCCGCCACTATCCGCCTTGCCAGCATAGTGTGGGCTATTGGCGTATTCTGCGCCATCTACGGCGGCGTATTTGATTTCCTGGACCACCTGTGCTCTGACTGGCTCATGCCCGTTGGCGGCATTCTCTTCTCCTTATTCGTAGGATGGAAAATGTCCAAGGCCGATGTCCGCGACGAATTCACCAACGGCGGCACCCGCAACGTGTGCCTTTTCAATCTGGTATACTTCCTTATCCGCTTCATTGCTCCTGCAGGTATTTTAGCCATCTTCATCACAAAATTTGTATCTTTGTAATCCTATGGCAAAGATTGCAGAAGATACCCCCATGCTCAAGCATTACTTTGAGGTGAAGGCACAGCACCCGGAGGCTATACTGCTATACCGTGTGGGAGACTTTTACGAGTGCTACAGCGACGACGCCGTCACTGCAGTAAAAGTCCTGGGACTTGTCCAGACCAAAAAGTCCAACGGAGACAAGGGCCCGGTAGCCATGGCCGGCTTTCCGCATCACGCCCTTGAAAACTATCTCACAAAGCTGGTCCGCGCCGGCTTCAAGGTTGCGGTCTGTGACCAGCTGGAAGACCCTAAGTTTGCCAAAAAACTTGTCAAGCGCGGCATAACGGAAATAGTTACGCCCGGCATCTCCTTTGGGGAGAACATGCTGGATATCAAGGAGAACAATTTCCTTTGCGGCATAACCGTAGAGAAGAACCTCTGCGGCGCCGCCTTCCTGGATGTGTCCACCGGGCAGTTCCAGGTGGCGCAGGGCTCTTTGGAATACATAGGCACACTGCTTGGGTCCATGAAGCCACGGGAACTGGTTGTTCAGCGCGGATATGAGAAGGGCCTTAAGGAGCGTTTTGGCAATATCTATACAACCTCCATTGACGAGTGGGCCTTTGTCTATGACGCCGCCGTTGAGCGCCTAAAGCGCCAGCTTAACGTGGAAAGCCTCAAAGGCTTTGCCGTAGAGCCTTACCCGCTTGGAATCTGCAGCGCGGGTGCGCTTCTGGTATATCTGGAGCAGACCCAGCATACGGGCCTTAAGAACATCTGCTCAATAGGAAGGATTGATGAGTCCAGGTTTGTCTGGATGGACAAGTTCACCCTCCGCAACCTGGAGGTGTTCCAGAGTTCCGGAGGGGCCTCCGGCGTTCCTCTTGTAGAGCCTCTGGACAAATGCTCCTCTCCCATGGGCGCCAGAATGCTGCGCGCATGGCTGTCAATGCCAATCATGGACCTGAAGGAGCTCAACGCCCGTTATGACATTGTAGAGTACTTCACCACAAATCCGGAACTGCTTGATCAAACCCAGCAGGACCTTGGAAAACTTGGAGATATAGAGCGTATTCTTGGCAGAATTGCTTCCGGCAAGGGTAACCCCAGGGAAATAATGCAGCTTGGCCGGGCCCTGGCGCTGTCTGGCCCTATAAAAGAAAGGCTCTCAGGCGGTCCGGAGGCTTTGACAAAGCTTCTTCGCGGGATGAAAAACTGCGGCGCTCTCCTTAAGGAAATCCAGCGGGTAATGGATCCGGAGCCTGCCATTCAACTTGGCAAGGGCCCTGTTATCGGCCCCGGAGTAGACCCGGAACTGGATGAGCTCCGCGCCATGAGTAACGGCGGCAAGGAGTATCTCCTCCAAATGCAGCAGAGGGAGGCAGAGCGCACTGGAATATCCTCGCTTAAAATAGCCTACAACAATGTCTTTGGCTACTACATAGAGGTTCGTAACGCATACAAAGACCAGGTGCCGGCAGAGTGGATACGCAAGCAGACCCTTGTCAACGCAGAGCGTTACATAACCCAGGAGCTTAAGGACTATGAGGAAAAAATCCTTACGGCAGAGGATAAGATTCTTGCCATAGAGACGCGTCTTTTTGCCGCTCTTATCGGCCTTATTCAAAAGAGTATTCCGGACATCCAGACAAACAGCCGAATCCTGGCAAAACTGGATGTGCTGGCCGCTTTTGCAGAGCAGGCAACCCTTATGCACTACTGCCGCCCGGATATGAACGACTCAAAGGTCCTGGATATCCGCCAGGGCCGTCATCCTGTAATTGAGACGCTTATGCCGGCTGGAGAGGAATATGTTCCCAATGACGTTTACCTGGATGCCTCCAAACAGCAGATAATCATACTCACCGGCCCCAACATGGCTGGTAAGAGTGCGCTCCTAAGGCAAACCGCCCTTATTGTTCTCATGGCCCAGTGCGGCTGTTTTGTGCCTGCGGCAGAGGCCCACATTGGATGGTTTGACAAGATTTTCACACGCGTAGGTGCTTCTGACAATATCTCCCGCGGAGAATCCACCTTCATGGTGGAAATGCTGGAAACGGCCATGATTCTTAATAACCTGAGCGCACGCTCCCTGGTGCTTCTGGATGAGATTGGCCGCGGTACATCCACCTACGACGGCATGTCTATTGCCCGCGGCATAGTGGAATTCATCCATGAGTACGGAAAGGGCGCAAAGACGCTCTTTGCAACCCATTATCATGAGCTCAATGACCTTGAGGGCATTTTCCCGCGTGTGAAGAACTTCCACGTAGCAGTCAAGGAGGTGGGAAGGGAGGTTATCTTCCTGCGTAAACTCCGGGAAGGCGGCACAGCCCACAGTTTTGGTATTCACGTTGCCCGCATGGCGGGCATGCCGGCTGCCGTTCTGGAAAGTGCAGAAAGAACGCTTAAGGCCCTGGAAAACAGCCAGGCGCTGGAACGGATTGGCGCACTCACTCCCGTGAAGCCCCACAATACAAAAGAAGGCCATGTAGAAAAGGACGGTTCACTCCAGCTCTCCATGTTCCAGCTGGATGACCCTCTGCTGGAGTCTCTCCGTGACCGCCTTGGCTCAGTAGACCTCAACAACCTAACCCCTCTGCAGGCCTTTGACCTGCTAAGGGCCATGAAAGAGGAACTGGGGATTTAAAAATCGTAACTCATTATGAATTCAAAGGACCAGCGCTGGTCCTGGCCCGACGGCCCGAATGCGTTTCCTCCAAGGTAGGAGATTGAAACGCCTGCGCTGCAATCAAAGGGTAGCAGCAGTTTCCCAAATTGGGCCGTTATATCCGCTCCTACGCTCCAAAGGTTGTATCCTGAGCCAAGGAAGGAAAAGTCGTAGTGCGGCACAAGCAGGAAGTTCCTTATGTACGCAATTGGCGGGAGAGCTATATCTCCAACGTAAATGGGAATTGCATAGTCTGCCGTAAGCTTTAACTGCCACGGGCAATTGCGGCCGATTACTGTCCCGGCGTCTGAAGAAAAGCCGCGCGGAAGAGTGGAAGCGGCAAGCTCTCCTATCTGCAGATTAGCGTCAAGGGGGTTGCTTGACGGAATCTCCACCTGGTGCTGGAACATGCCGGTGAGCCTTAAGCCTTGCTGTCTCACAAAACCAGGAACATACCCGTACAGGTACGCATAGGCGTTAGGGCGTATGGTCTGAGCCATTCCGGGACGCATGTTGAATCCCCCTTCAAGTCCCACACCCCAGCGGGGATACACAGCAGACTCTGCTTTTGGCAGCATCACATAAGCGCGTGCCGACCCGCTGAGCCTCTGCATGGGGACATAGTCCGGAACATGTCCCTTTTCCCACTCATAACTGATTTCATCCGTGACAGGGTCGTGAACAGCGTCGGCATATCTGAAACTCCTGTCAAAAAGATAATTGGTTATATTATAGTTAACCTGCGGTATAAAGCCGTAAATGATTCCGCCTTTTGAAAACCTGAGGGGAATATAAGCCTTCACGGAACCGGCCACCATAAGTTTATCCCGTCGGCCGCTGGCAATGGCATACTGCGTTACCATATTGTCCCGGATACCCGCCTTTGCCATAATCATGGACATCCTGTCTCCGTAATCAACGCTTGCCTCTATTACAGGATACCAGCCGGAATACCTGAAACGGGCATGGACGGAAGGTCTCCACACAGAGCCCCAGGAGCCTTCCGGGCGGAACGCAAAGCCAAGCATTCCGGACATGGTGCCAAGGGTGTTCTGGAAATAGCCTGTAGCGCCGGGAGACGCGGTATTGAACAGGTAATCCATTGACAGAGATGCGGTCTCGTCATAATCATAAAACACCGGCGCCCAGGAATGCAGGCGCATGATATGTCCTATCTTGCTGTAGCGCCTGGGGGCCGATAATGATACTGAATCCGGCGCCTGTGCCCTGAAGGAGCGCTCCTGAGCCGTAATCTTGTCCTCTATGGGATAGACGTGCTCCTTGGAATAACACGCCTGGCGGGGTTGAATGGAATCGGCCGGAGTACGGAACAGCATCATGCCGTCAAGCACCTGAGATACGCCCAAAAGCTCTTTGCCAACAAAGCAAAAATCCGTGGCGCCATAACGGGAGGCCGTTATTTGCAGAAGTTCCTTTGAGACGGTATTGTAGCTGTACAGTTCGTTTACACCGCTAAGATCCGACACCCACTGCAGGCAGTCACCATCGGCCCCCATATTGACAAGTTTCTGGATTGACGGGGCAAGCTCCGTATTCCAGGAACCGTCCGGGTCTATCCTGTATATTCCAAAACCGTCAACAGATACGCCGGAGACATAAACCGTCTCCCCTACCCATGCAGATTCGCACACCTGGATGCCGTCCGGAGCTATATGACGCCTCACAATGCTTCCGTCAAAGGCGTCCAGAATGAGCACCGCCGTCCCGCCGTTGACAGGATACTCCACCACGGAAAGACGCAGCCCGTCAGGAGACGGCTGTGGATTGTACATTCTGCCGGACTTGGTTAAATCAAACACCTCTCCGGTGGAAGGGACATAGTACCGGATAATGGATTTTCCGGCTAGATCCCAGCGCGGGTGGCTTATTGTCTCAGACCAGTATATCCTGCCAAAAACAGGGTCTGGGAACAGGGAGGACGTATGGGAGGCAAAAGGACGTATCCTGTGAAAACGGTCCCCTTCAAGGTAGCCCAGCTCCTTGGTCCTTACATAACCGCTCCTTAGAAGGTAAACTACGCCGTTAAGCTCTGCCGGAGTACTGTATTCCACCGGGAAGGCCTCCTTGGAGCTTATCCTTTCCATGGGCATAAACGGCGTCCTGGCGGCGGCATCGGCCTGCCATACATCGTTGAACATATCAAGAATCCGGGGAAAAGCTTCTTTGAAGCGTAAACCAGTTCTGTCCTTGACAACGTTCCTGATATTCAACGTATTGAACACAAAGCGGTTCCGGCGGCTTTTCTCCAGGGCGTTACCCATGATTAAAGGGTCATTCGTAAGCACCCGGGAGCCGGCAACCGTAATATAGCCAAGTTTGTAATGGTCCGGCGTATAGTTCTTGAAGGACCCGTAGCGCCAGCGGTACCAGTTTCTGTAGTCCCCCTGGTCAAGGGCTACGCGATAATAACTGAGGAAGTCTGCCGTACGGGCCCTGGAACCTTTTGTCAGGCCGGTTTCAACCGTAACGGCGTCTCCCTCCGCCAGGCACAGGCCAAAATAGGCCTGGAAAAGAAGAGGGTCCCAGATCTGGCCCAGCAGAAAAGATGGAAACCTCCAGAAGCCGTGGCGGTCAAGCTCCAGCTGCGCCTGGTGACGGGGCTCGTGGGCCACAAGTTGCAAATCCCAGGGGTTGGGGTCTGAACCGTATGGCTCCGGAACAGTATAAAGGTTCATCTGCCTTGGCGCCCATGCGACAGAGCCGTTTGAATACGGATTGTGGGTATGCAGGACAACGGGCATACGGAGCTGTCCCTCTCCCGGAGTATAGCCAAGACTAAGGCCGATTGCAGGCCGGAACTGTTCCAGCAGCAAGCCGTAATTTCTGGCCAGGGAATCTGCTCCTTCCGGGTATATTATCTTATAATATGGTGTGTCTACGGAGTACCATCTAAGATGGCCGGGGTCATCTCCGTTCAAGAAAAACTGTGCCCTTGACGGAAATGCCGCAATAAAAAGAAATACAAAAATCAGTAGTTTTCTTCTCATGGTACAAAAATAGGTTTTTTTACGTAATTTTGCCTTATGAGAAGATTTGTTTTAACGATTCTTGCTGCAGCAATGCTTATTGCCTGCGGGCCAGGGAAAAAGACCCAGGCTCCAAAGACAACAACAAGGGATTTTCCAAAACTTGACGTTCCGGTAATGATTACAGAGCCTCAGGAGAGGATGGTCTGGGTGTGCAACCACATGTGGGACCGCTTTACCGCTACGGATAAACTGTACTACTGTGATTCCGTCACTGTCAACGGTGTAAAACTGGACGCCCTGGAAAGCCAGATGGGCGCATTTGCCACCTTGCTACGTCAGGTGCCCCTGGAGGAGGGACAAAAAGCTGTAGCAGCCTGGTACAACGCCCTGGATGCATTCCAAAGGGCTTTTCCGGGAAGCAACATGCTGCCTCAGATGAGCGCTGTTACAACGCGCTACCTCTATGATCCCAACTCTCCTGTCCGCAGTGAGGACCTGTATCTTCCTTTTGTACAAAGGCTTGCAGCCTCAGACCTTATAGACCAGGATTACCGCGCCGGATATGCCTGGGACGCCCAAAAGTGCGCCCTGAATCCCACTGGATCCGTCGCCGCAGACTTTGAGTTTATAGACATCAGAGGCAAAAAAAGGACACTGCACAGCATAAAGGCAGAGCGTCTGCTGCTTATCTTCGGCAATCCGGACTGCCATGCCTGCAAGGAAATAACGGAAACACTTGAAAACATCCCTCCGCTTGAAGACCTTATCACCAGCGGCCGCCTCAAGGTGGTGGATATCTATATAGATGAGGATATTGAGCTATGGAAATCCAAATCGGCCACATATCCGTCCACCTGGATTAACGGATACGACCCCAATTACACCATCCGCGGGGATATGCTGTATAATATACGCGCCGTTCCGTCAGTATATCTGCTGGATGCGGAAAAGCGCGTACTGTTAAAGGATACCACCACGGAAGACGCGGTGGAGGCGCTGCTCTATTGAAAAAATCTTTCCAGCCAGGCGGCATCAACTCTTGAAAAGCCGTCATCCGGCTTGACTGACGGATTGCGGGACAAAATACCGCGCGCGTCCTCATATACATTGAAGCCAACATTCACCACCTGCATGTTGCCGTCCAGAGGGAAGGCAAAAATGAGGTCGTGATCTGCTCCTTCTGTTCTCAGGAACTTCAAGGGCGCATTGGCGGCTGCAGGATTCTTTGCCGCCAGCTCCCTCTTTGTCACCCACTTGCACATCTCTACAATTGTATCCTCAAGGCCGGCATCGGCAATATTTACCTTCTCTATAAGTTCTCCGGCCTCACGCACTATGCGCAGTGTATACCCGTCAAGTTCCTTCACTGCAGCCTGGGCCTGAGCCGACGGCTGGGCCTCTCCAGGAAGCAGCCAAAGCATAAGCCTGGCCTGGGGATCATGGTACAGAAGTTCTGTAACCGCCACGTTGCGCCGGCCGCAATAGGGACATTCCCAAATAAAAAGGGAACCGTCCCTGACCCGGGTTTTCAGATCCGGATCAAGGGCGGTGTTAATGCTGCGGGGGATATTAACCTCCGTCTGAGACTGGCAATTACTGCAGCTTGCGAGCGCCATCTGAGATAACTACGTTATAAATCTTGGGAGCGTGGCCAAATTTTGCAGTGAACTGCTCTACGGCGGCGCTCACAAAGGCGTCATAAAGCTCATCCTTGACAAGGTTGATGGTGCAGCCGCCAAAGCCGCCGCCCATGACACGTGAACCAGTTACATCCATCTTGCGGGCAAGCTTGTTAAGGAAGTCAAGCTCCTCGCATGAGACCTCATACAGGCGGCTGAGGCCGAAGTGAGTCTGGTACATCATCTCGCCGACGGTCTCATAGTCGTCCCTCTCAAGGGCGTCGCAGACATCCAGAACCCTCTGGACCTCTCCAATCACGTATTCTGCCCTGAGGAAGTCCTCCTGGGGAATTTCCTCACGGACCTCATCCAGCCAGAGGCGCTTTGCGTCAGAGAGGAACTCAACCTCCGGATGGTTCTTGCGGATTGCTGCGGCAGCATTCTCACAGGAAGCGCGGCGCTTATTATAAGCGCTGGAAGCAAGTTCATGCTTCACGCAGGAATCCACCAGGACAAGCCTGTAACCCTTGGGGTGGAAGGGGAAGTACTTGTATTCCAGGGTCTTGCAATTGAGGCGGATAAGGGCGCCTTCCTTGCCGAATACAGAGGCAAACTGGTCCATGATGCCGCACTTCACGCCGCAATAGTTGTGCTCTGTGCTCTGGCCAATCTTTGCCAGTTCAAACTTGTCAATGCCATTCTGGAAAATGTCATTGAGCGCAAAGGCAAAGCAGCTTTCCAGGGCGGCCGATGAACTGAGGCCTGCTCCAAGGGGAACGTCTCCTGCAAACACGGCATTGAATCCCTCCACCTTGCCGCCGCGCTTGATGGTCTCACGGCATACGCCAAAGATATAGCGTGCCCAGGCCTTCTGAGGAGCATCCTCTTCCTTGAGGCCGAATTCTGCCATGTCGTCATAATCCAAGGACAAAACCTTTACCTTGTCTGTTCCGTTTGGCTTGATTGCGGCCATGATACCGCAGTCAATGGCGCCGGGGAAGACGTAGCCGCCGTTATAGTCCGTGTGCTCGCCAATCAGATTGATCCTGCCGGCCGATGCATACATAATACCCTCCTCTCCAAAGAGAGCCTTGAATTTTTCCTGAATTCTGGATTTCATATCTGAAGTTTGTTTTAGTGTTCCAAATCATACAAATATAATCATTTTTTTTCACAGCGTAACCAAATAGGGCAATGGTCCGACACTCCCCCAAGATATCTTGGCCCGGAGTAGGTTCTGAGTGGCTTGGTACCGGTGGCCGATTTGTCCGGCGTCTGGAGGAAGGGAATGTACAGTATTTCCATTCCGGCCTCATATCCGCAGGAGAAAAACATATCTATCAGTTCCCATCGGCCGGCATATTTTATTGTGCCTTCTCCCTTGCGGTAAAGCGGCAGCGCCTCATTTTTCAAAGGTGGGTCAAGTGTTTGGAAAAGCGGATTTGCCGGAGTATCGTTGAAATCCCCCATGGCTACAATCCGGGTTATACCTTCCGCCCTAAGGGAATCGGCAATTTGTCCAAGTCTTTTTATTGCCCTTTCACGTCTTGGTCCGGATACCGCCGCGCCGCCAAACTTTGAGGGATGATGGTTTACAAGGAAGGCCGTCTCTACTGAGTCCCTGCCTTTTAGAACCACGGCTAGGATATCCCTGGTGCGCAATATAGCAGAATCGGCCTCAAATATATGGCACGGCTTTGCGTTACAAAGTTCCATTCGTGAACTGCGGTACAGAAGGGCCACGTCTATTCCGCGCCTGTCCGGAGACTCAAAATGAACCAGCTTATAGTCCAGCTTAGACAGCGCCGTGGCCTGGAGGAGCCGCCGGAGCACAAAGGCATTTTCAACTTCGGCCACTCCTATCACATCCGGAAGCGCTCCCATTTTACCGCCGGCCCACAGTATGCCCTTTGCCACGGCGTTGCACTTTGCATAAAAGCGCTTCTTAGTCCAGCGCTTTGCCCCGCGGGAAGAGAATTCCGCATCTGAAACACTGGTGGAATCGTTCCGGTAATCAAAGAAATTCTCCAGATTCCAGAACATCACGTCAAGAGTATCGGCCTTATGAGGGCTGATAATAAGAAAAAGCACCAGAAACATAGTTTTCATGGTGCAAATTTAAAATAAGGCCAAAAAACCAGTGGAGCATAAGTGCTTGATACTCAGCAAAATATAAAATGTTTTCCCAAAAGAATTAATGGGAAAACATTCTGTAAAGCGCTGATAGTTAGCGACTTACACTCCACTAAAAAGTGAAGGGATTAGACGTTGAAGAGGAAGTGCATTATGTCTCCGTCCTGGACTACGTAGTCCTTGCCTTCTATGCCCATTTTGCCGGCGGCACGTACGGCCGATTCCGTCTTGTAGGTCACAAAGTCTTCGTACTTGATAACCTCTGCCCTGATGAAACCACGCTCAAAGTCCGTGTGAATAACGCCGGCGGCGCGGGGGGCCTTGTCTCCGGCCTTGATGGTCCAGGCGCGGCACTCGTCGGCACCGGCGGTGAAGAAAGTGCGCAGTCCAAGCAGTTTGTAGGCACCCTGGATAAGACGCACTACACCTGACTCTTCAAGACCAAGCTCCTCAAGGAACATCTGGCGGTCCTCGTACTCCTCAATCTCGGCAATATCGGCCTCTGTTCTGGCGGCAATCACAAGGACTTCCGCATTCTCCGATGCCACGGCAGCGCGCACTGCGTCTACATAGGCGTTTCCTGAAACGGCCGATGCCTCATCCACATTGCACACATACATTACCGGCTTGTTGGTGAGAAGGTAAAGGTCCTTTGCCATCTGCTCTTCCTCTGCGTTCTCAAGGGAAACGCTTCGGCAGGAAAGGCCTTTGAGAAGGGCCTCACGGTACCTGAGGAGCAGAGCAAGCAGTTTTTTTGCTTCTTTGTCTCCTCCGGTTGTAGCCATTTTCTCCACCTTCTTGATGCGGTTCTCCACCGTCTCAAGGTCTTTAATCTGGAGTTCCGTATCCACAACTTCCTTATCCCTCACAGGATCCACAGAACCGTCCACGTGGGTAATGTTGCCGTCATCAAAGCACCTTAACACGTGGAGGATGGCATCTGTCTCACGGATGTTGGCAAGAAACTGGTTGCCAAGGCCCTCACCCTTTGAAGCGCCTTTGACAAGGCCTGCTATATCCACAATCTCCACCGTGGCGGGGATGGTGCGCTTGGGCTGGCAGATCTCTGTAAGAACCTCCAGGCGCTTGTCCGGAACGTTGGTTGAACCAACGTTGGGGTCAATTGTGCAGAAGGGATAGTTTGCGCTCTGTGCCTTGGAAGAACTGACACAGTTAAAAAGAGTAGACTTGCCCACGTTGGGCAAGCCTACTATTCCACATTTCAATGACATAAGTCCTGTCTATTAATAGAACCTTGCACGATTGTCCTCCACGCCCTTTTCTGTCATAAGAGGCAGAAGCATCTGCGCGTGATAGGAATCAATGCGAGCCTGGGCCTGCTTTGCATCGTCCTCAGTAAAGAAGGATGCAACCTCACGGCCGTTCACCTGGAAGACATAGGCACCCATGATACCTGCAACCGGACCGGAAATCTCGTTCTCCTTAGCACCTGCAACGGCACCCACGAATGCGGGCTCTGTTGAAGGAGCGGAGGAAGTGGAGAAGGTCACGTCTGACAGGTTGGTAACAGTGGCGCCAAGAGCCTCTGCAACAGCGTCAATGGTGGTAAGACCCTCAATCTTTGCTGCAACGTCCTGAGCCTTCTTCTGAGCGTATTTCTCACGATAGAGCTGGCTGCGGATACCCTCTGAAACCTCAGAGACCTCTGCATAACCATCCTTGTGAGCGTCCTTTACGGCTACTACAAAGAAGTAATTGTTGTCAACGGTGATGATACCGGAAGCCTTGCCGGGCTTGTTGTCAAATGCCCAACGGGTGACTTCCTTGGCATGGCCGATAGCGCCGTAGCTGTCCGTACCCTCGTTGATGCTGAGGCTGCGGGAGTAGGTACCGGTTGAGTCGCATGCAGCCTTGTAGGAAGCGTACTTGCCGGCGGCGCGTACAGCAAGGAGGTTGGCCTTGTTGTAGGTAGCGGCATAGGTTTCCTTGCTGGGAAGGGTAGCCTTCTCAAACACTGCAACCTTCTTCTTTTCAACAGGCTTGGTAGCCTTTACAGCCTCAACAATGTGAGTGCCGTACTGGGTGTTGACAATGAAAGGCTTGCCGATTGCCGCAGTGAAGACGGGCTCAAAGCCGGGGATCAGGGCCTTTGTGGTCATCCAGCCAAGGTTACCCTGCTCTCCGTCATAGGCGTTACCCTTGTCTGCTGAATAAAGGGTAGCCATTGCGGAGAAGTTGTTCTTGTTAACAAGGGGAAGGAGACTGTCTGCCAGGTGGCGTGCATTTGCGCCCTGGAACATGATGTGGCGAACATACACGGAATCCGGAACGTTGCCGGTCTGCATGATGCGTGCTGCAAAGAAGGTGTTGCCTGACTGATAAACAGGGGAAACGCCGCTCTTGTTTGCACTCACAAAGGCGTCCACGTCACGGTTTACGCTGCGGAGGTCTCCCTCCTTGTACCAGCGGTCTTCCCACTGACGGTCACTGTTGCGCTGCAGGAATGCACGTACATTCTCTGCCGATGCAAACTCGTCGTAAAGAGTTATGAAGTCCTCGTTCTGGGCTGCGATATCGCTTGCAGAAGGAACAACCTCAAAGACAGCGTACTCAATGTCCCTTGAAGCCTTGCGCTTGTAGTTTTCCTTGTGGTTCTTGTAGTAAGCCTTGATCTCAGAATCTGAAACTACCACGGTGGAATCCTGAACATAATAGCTGTTGGGATCCATCACAAAACTCACGGCTGCGGCGGTATTGTTCTCTGCCACGGCGTTTTTGAGTTCAAGTGAGTTCACATAGGAAGAGGCTGTGAAAAGTGCATTGTACTTCTCTGAGTAACGGTTGGAACGTACTGCGTTCTGCATGTAGTTGCGGACAAGGAGACCGTTGTAGTCACCTGAAGTCTGCTCCATGAAGTCACGGACACGTGCGGGAGAGAACTCTCCGTTTTCATCCACAAAAAGACCGGAAGAAGTTACGATAGGTGAGAGGTTGTCACCAACAAACATATCAATTTCCTCCTGCTGGCCTACGCGGATACCGGCCTTCTGGATGGTGGGGATTACAAGGTAACGGTCCACCATGTCCTGCCAGGTCATTTCACGGACCTGCTTCTGGGCCTGCTCGCTGGAAGCGGACTGTCCTGAAAGCATTTCACGTACCTGGGAGAAGGACTTAACCTCCTGCTCAAAGTCTGTGTAAGTAATACGTTTACCGTTGATTTTGCCGACATCATACTTAGTGGAAGCAGACTGGACGGTCTGGATGATGTCGGACGGATTCACAAGGAAGAGTAAAAGACCGAAGGCAATGATGAGCGATGCACCAATGCCGAATTTAGTTCTGATGGTCTCAAGAGCTGCCATTTGATTATGTGTTTTTTAATTTTTAGTCTATAAGGGCTGCAAAGTTAGTATTTTTCTTCCGAATAACCACTATTTTTTTAACAATGGGCCGATAAAATTAACTGAGTCAATAACCACCTTGAGGGAATCTCCGTTTACGAAGAACTCGTTGTCAAAGGGATTGAGAAGGATTGAATTACGGGCCATCTCGTCGGATCGCATTCCGTAACCCTGCATCACACCGTCGTCAGAGGACAGCCTTACATAACAGTCTGTCCATATTTCCTTTTTGGTGGCATCCCAATAAAGGGTATCAGTCTCTATCTTTTCTCTCTTTAAAATATTGATTACAACCACATTCCCGTAGGCAGACCACAACTCCTCACCGCTGTTGGTGAATTTGTCGTGGCGGGCTTCATCGGCCACTATTGTAGTTTCAAGAAGGCCGTCCTCCTCATTATAACCAAACACATTGATTCCCTGGGGGAAGTAGTTGTAAGAGAGCGTGTCATACTCATACACCTCCATCCTGGGGGATTCAACCCTCATCTTGAGGCGGCCCAAGTCGGAATTAATCAGAAGCATGGTGTCCACTACCTGGATGGGTGTCTTGGACAGATCCAGCTTCTGAGCCTCTGCCAGATTGCTCCTGCATGAATAAACGACGAAAGCAAGCGCCAGGGCGCTTGCAATCGCTGTAAATATGCGGGAAGCTTTCACCTTTTACTGTACGCGAACAGTTGTGGTTGCGGTCATACCGCCGCAGCTAACGGTGTAGCTCTGTCCCTTGGTGAGGTCATACATGAATGCCTCTGCTGCCTCAGGGAAGTAACGGCTCACGCTGGAGATTGAAGCAGTTGCATCCTCTGCAAGAGATGCGTCTGCAGTGCGGGCTTTCTGGTAGCAGTCAACTGCGGCCCAGTAACGGGCGTACTTGTTAACAACATCCTCGCAGGGCGCAGAGGACCAGAGGTTACCCATAATCATGTAAGCCTTTCCTGCATAGCCGAAGTCAAGGTCTACAGCCTTCTTTGCGGCTTCATAAGCCTTGGCGCGCATGCCGTTCTTGTAGCAGAAGGTAGCCATCTCGTACCAGTACTGTGCATCTGTTGCATCGTCTGACTCCTCAGAGTCAATAGCCTCCTGGAGGTACTTTCCAGCGTCGGCAACATTGCCGCGGGCTGCATTCAGACGGTACAGGCCGAAGGCGCTGCCGTGAGAAGGATCCAGTTTGTACTTGGTGGTGACGGCCTTCAGGTACAGGTCATTGGAGGCGCAGTCATCGGCCGTGTTCATGAGGGAGATGATCTTTGAAGCAAGGGCCAGGTTCTCAGGATCTGCTTCAAAGCGGGGGCCGAAGATTGCAATAAGGTTCTCGCAGGAAGCAACCTTGCTTGCGGCGAACATGGACTCAATCTTCTCCTTGTCTTCTGCTATAGATGCAGCCTCTTTCTCGTTGCGGGGATTGGCTGCATCAAGGATTCCGCTCACTTTCTCGTAAAGGGCAATGATATCATCGGCCGACAGTTTCTCCTCCCTGTAAAGAGCCACGGATGACTGGATAAGCGCACTCAGGATATTGCTCTTGGTGGCGTTTCCAAGCTCATCGGTAATACCAAGGAGGTTCTCGTACATGTAGTTAACATCTGAACTGTAGTAGTTGATAATGTACTGTCCCTTGTTATTGAGAATGGTGGTTTTCTTCTTGGGATATGCGGCAAGACGCTGGTCCTGAAGCATGAGGATGGTGTCTGCGATGGCAGCCCTGTACTCCTTATCCTTGGTGGTACGGTAAAGATTGGTCATCATCTTGGTACCGTTAACAAAGATATTCTCAGATGCGGTAGGAGGGCACCATTTGTAAGCATGACGCCAGTTGGAAAGGGCCATAGGGTCCTTCTCATCCTTCTTGAAACGCTCTGTGTAGAATGAAAGATACTTGAGGCAGTTAAGACTGTCCTCTCCGTGTCCGTACTTGGACGTCTGAGCACTCATGTTCCAACCTGAAAATACACTCAGGAGTGCTGCAGCAATAAACGCAATTCTTTTCATGGTACTATACACTGTTTTAATTTTATTCGTAATGAGGCTTCTTGAACCATATATCAAATATGTTCATACCCACGTTGAAGCCAAAGTATGTTTCCTTAACCTGTGAGGCCTGAAGACCCCTTCTTCCAAAATCCAGGCCAATTGAGAGGCCGTTATACCAGCGGAACACCGGCAGAGTCATTCCAAGGGTGATTCCTACCGTGTTGACATGCGCTCCGTCAACGGTGTAATGAGACTGCTCATAATATGCCCCGGCACGGTAGGTGCAACGCTTGAAGAAATAGCGGATGTCGTTCCTGTTTGGTGTAAATTCTCCTCCTAAACGGAAACTCTGACCTATAGACGATGCAAAGGTGACATCTCCTGTATTTGACAGTCCTGAAACATTGTCAAATCCGCTACGGGACCAGTCTGCCCTAGTATAGTCAAACTCCACCATGAAGTTGTCTCCTTTACGGTAACTCAGGCCAACTCCAATTTCATCACCCATCGTGATACCTTTATCTCCAAGGTTTTCTATCAGGCGGCCGTTGGAATTGTCAACACCTTTCTTTTCATAATGGATATGGGTACCGTTTATCTTTGTGGAGAACTTGTAAGTTGCACCAAGCGTAAGGCTTGAACCATGTCCAAGAGGCTGCTCATACTGGAGTCCCAGTTTGGCTGTTATGTTGTTCACCTGAAGTGAATCTCCGCTGGCCCATGGCCTGGAAGCTTCATCCTCATAGGTCATATCGGCCTTCTTGTTTATATTGCCGAAACTGTAGTTGGCCTGGGCTCCAAGAGAAAGGCGGTTCCATAGCGTACCGCCTGCTGCGGCAAATACCTGGTACATTCCTCCGTTTCCGGATGTAGTGAACGACTGCCAGCCGGTTGGAAGATTTGAGGGGTTTAGCTCTGAATATGTAATCTTATAACCTACATCGCTTAGCGGAGTGAGGCCCACCATAAATGCGGTATGGTTCCACATAGGGAAGGATATTGCAAAATCGTCTACATTAAAGGTAGTGTTGAGAGTTCTCTTGCCCGACTCTGAAAACACTGATATCCTTCCATTCAATCCAAAATCCGCCATGAATGACAGGGTGTCCCTGGCTGTAACGGATGCCGGATTCATAATGTTTATATACCTATGATTGCGGGCAGCCGTGCCTACTCCTCCCATTCCGCGGTTCCACGCCGTACCAGGAGTATGGAGATTACCAACGCCGTATACGGAATACGGAGAGAATCCGCTATATGTACCGTCTGTCTGCGCAAAAGCACAAACAGAAGTGAATATAGCCACTGATATAGCCAATAAACTATTTCTGAATAGTCTGAGCATATTCATCCGCCATTAAAGCCAAACCCATAAGTACCAGGTTGCAAATCACAAAGATGGAACTTTTCATGCGTTTGGCAAAATAATTTGCATCTCCTCCGGTAAACACGGTGATATGTTCCGGATAAAGTTTCAGGTAGCCCTCAATTTCAAAAAGGATGCCTGAAACAACCCCGCTCTCTATTGAAGACACTTCACTTTGACCTATTGTCTCTGCCTCAGTGGGAATATCCACAAGGGGCAGCGCCCTTGAATATCGCTGAAGCGCCTTGAAGCGTGTCCTGCAGCCAAGGGATATATTACCTCCGGCATAAGAGCCGTCCTCTGATGTAAAATCTACGGTAAGAGTTGTGCCGAAATCCACTATTGTGCAGCCCCTTCCCTTGAAAAGGTAACGTGCTGCAGCAATTGAAGCTGCCCTGTCATATGACAGATATGAAGGAAGACCGTTTTTCAAAAGCAGGTCCTTGTGATTACGGTCAAGGATAAGGAGGTTTCCGCACTCTCCTTTCAATGTCTGTATATCCTGCTCTGAAAGTGCATATACTGAGCACACTGCCATTACAGCGGGTTTTTCACGCTCTGTAAGTGACAGGATGAAGTCCATGAATTTCTCTCCCTGGTAACGGAAAGTCTTTCCCAAAGTCATCCTCTGGGACCATGAAGCCTTCAATGCCGTATTGCCTATTTCTATGAGCAGATTTGACATAGCCTGCAAAATTAACAATTATTGCAGTTTTTTCAAAATAGACAGTGCTTTATCAAGAGAATCCACACCCCTTGAAACGGTACGCAGTTTTCCTCCGTCCTGGTTTAGTTTAAAATCCTGGGAATATATGGTAACCCTTGCAAGGGCGGTTTCAAACTGCTTTGACTTATAAAACGGAGACATTGGATTATTCACAAAGAACATAATCTGCATTCCGTTCTTGATTATTATCTTTTCAAATCCCAGCAAGCCTCCAAGATTCCTTATTTTCACAACATTGACAAGATTCCTTACTTCCTGAGGAAGCGGGCCAAACCTGTCTTCCATCTGGGACGCTATCCTGTCTATTTCACGGTCTTCGGCCAGTGAATCAAGCAGTTTGTATATACGTATTTTCTCCGCCGTTATATCAATGTAATCGTCCGGAATAAAAGCGGGACGGTCTGTCTCTATAGTGCAGTCCTCAACAAACTTTTCCTGTGAACCGGCTGGCGCAACACCTGTCTCAATGCCAATCTCTTCCATTGCCTCCGACAGAATCTTCTGATAGGTTTCATAGCCCATATCGGCAATAAATCCGCTTTGCTCCGCTCCAAGGAGATTGCCGGCACCTCTGATATCAAGGTCCTGCATTGCTATATTGAAACCGCTTCCAAGGTCAGAGAACTCCTCAATAGCCTTAAGTCTGCGGCGGGCTTCGTCTGTTATACTGATAAGCGGAGGCACTATAAGGTAACAGAAGGCTTTCTTATTGGATCGGCCCACTCTTCCTCGCAGTTGATGCAGGTCACTTAATCCTATATTATGCGCCTGATTAATCAGTATGGTATTGGCATTTGGAATATCCAGGCCGTTCTCTATTATTGTTGTACAGAGGAGCATATCATAGTCTCCTCTCATGAAAGAGAGCATTCTGTCTTCCAAATCCCTTGATTCCATCTGGCCGTGAGCTACGCATATCTTCATATCCGGGACCAGGCGGTGAAGTATTTCCTCTATGGAGCGGAGTTCCTCAACTTTGTTATGAAGGAAGAAGATTTGTCCTCCGCGGTTGAGTTCATAGTTTATTATACTCTTTATTTCATCCTGATTGAACAGGATTATCTCTGTCTGGATAGGAATACGGTTAGGCGGCGGTGTCTGGATAATGGAAAGGTCACGGGCACCAAGAAGTGAAAACTGCAGAGTCCTTGGAATAGGAGTAGCGGTGAGAGTAAGCGTATCCACATTGTTTTTAACTTGCCTCAGTTTTTCTTTTGCCGATACGCCAAACTTCTGCTCTTCATCAATGATAAGCAGGCCTAAATCCTTGAATTCAAAACCGTTACCAAGGATTTTGTGAGTGCCTATAAGTATATCTACACTTCCTTCTTTAAGCCTTTTCTTAATGTCATTTATCTGTTTTGTACTCCTGAGCCTGCTTACATATTCTACGGTACAGGGAAGGTTTTGAAGGCGTGCCTTAAACGTTTCATAATGCTGCAGTGAAAGGATTGTAGTTGGAACAAGTACTGCAACCTGCTTTGAATCTGACACAGCCTTGAAAGCCGCTCTGATGGCAATTTCAGTTTTGCCGAAGCCTACGTCTCCGCAGACAAGACGGTCCATTGGGCAGGTATCCTCCATGTCTTTCTTCACTGCCTTTGTGGCTTTTTCCTGATCCGGAGTGTCCTCATACATAAAGGATGATTCCAACTCCTCCTGAAGGTATGTATCGGCACTGAAAGCAAAACCCTTTGATGAACGGCGGGAAGCATAGAGCTGAATAAGCTCTTTTGCTATATCCTTTATCTTTGATTTGGCCGATATTTTAAGATTTTGCCATGTCTTTGAACCAAGCTTGTTGATTCTTGGAGCCTCTCCTTCCTTTGAACGGAAACGAGATATCTTGTTGAGGGAATGGACAGATACAAAAACTACGTCCGATCCACCGTACATCAGTTTTACAACCTCTTTTACCCTTCCATAGTCGTCCTTCATCTTCACAAGACCGCCAAAAACACCCACACCATGGTCAATGTGAACTATATAGTCTCCTATATTGAAGGAACTGAGGTCGTTTATTGTGAGCTGCTCAGATTTATCAACAGTCCTGCGTATACGTACACGGTGAAACCTGTCAAAAATCTCATGATCAGTATATATGCAAATTTTATCTTCCTGGTCTATGAATCCTGCATGGAGGTTTTTCCCGGAAATGAATTTTGGAAGCACAAAATGCTCTTCCTGCATCATTATGGAACGGAGCCTTTCCAGCTGGTTTTCCTTCTCACCTATTATATATACGTCAAAACCGCTCTCTATCCTTGAACTGATGTCAGATATAAGCAGTTCAAAGTTTTTGTTGAATACAGGCTGTGGAGAAATATTGAATCCTACAGCCTCCACTCCCTGCTTTTTAAGAGGAATATCCAGAAATACGTGCCTGAATTCAAGCAGGCCTTTGAATATTTCCCTGTTATTGTACATATCCGACGAATCCAGCCAGACAGTACTTTCCTTTGATATAAGGTTTATTATTGATTCTCCTCCCTGCTCTCCCCCGGCCGCAATGTCAGAGTAAATATCGGCCTTTTCAACTATTCCGGTAGAGAGCTGGGTGTTGCAGTCAAAGGTATTTATTTTTTCAACCTCGTTGCCAAAGTAGGTGATTCTGTATGGTTTATCAAGCGAATATGAGAATATATCTATGACGGCACCCCTTAGTGCAAACTGCCCGGGAGAAGAAACAAAGTCAACCTTATAAAATCCTTTTTCCGTCAGTTCTTCCCTCAGTTTTTCATAAGGAAACCTGTCTCCTGTTTTTATTTCAAGGTGGGCCGATATAAGTTTTCCTTCAGTTGGAACCAGTTCTTCAAGGGCTTCCGGATATGTTACTATGAACAGTTGTTCTCCTTCCCTCTTTTCAAGTATCTTTCCTATTGCCGCAGTACGCTGGACACCAAGTGAAGACTTGTAATTACTCCTTTCTATGTTTTTTCCGGATTCAGGAAGGTAAAATACACAGTCTCCCTGAGTAAGGTTATAAAGGTCTGCACAGCAATACTCCGCAGACTCCATCGTAGGAAGGATAATTATATTAAGGTTAGAGTCTGCAACCTGATTAAGAACCATCCATCTGGCCGACAGAAAAAGACCGCTGCAGAAAACTTCCTTCTTTTTCTGTAACTCTTCCTTTAATAAAACAGTTGATTTACTACTTATTAACATTAGGCCATTTTGCCTGTTGATATCTTGTTTATAACCCTGTTGATAAGTTGTTTATAACTCACTTTACTCCAACCTGCCATACTTATAAACTTACAATCAACATAAAATTAAAAGGTTTTCAACACTAAATATAGTATCTAAATTATTTATAATCAAATTATTAAGTTAGTTATCAACTTATCCACAGCTTAATAAAAAACAACAACTTAAAAATAAAAAAGAACTATATTTGTATTTGAATTGAAACCGGAGAGCAATGAGTGAGTTTGACCCGCACAGTACAATCGACCACAAAGATAGTGAATTTGACGGAATTATCCGGCCGCAGGGGCTTGGTGATTTTACCGGTCAAAAGGAAATAGTATCCAATCTGGATATATATATAAAGGCTGCAAAGCTGCGTGGTGAAGCCCTGGATCATGTACTTTTCCACGGCCCTCCCGGTCTTGGTAAGACTACTCTGGCCCATATCATAGCAAATGAGATGGGCGTAAATATGAAGGTGACTTCCGGTCCTGTCCTGGATAAGCCGGGAGACCTTGCCGGTCTTCTTACGTCCCTGGAAAAAGGAGATGTCCTTTTTATTGATGAAATTCACAGGCTTTCACCTGAGGTAGAGGAGTATCTATACTCGGCAATGGAAGACTATGTGATAGATATAATGATAGACAAGGGTCCGGGAGCCCGTTCTGTAAGAATATCTCTTAATCCTTTCACCCTTGTAGGCGCCACTACCAGAAGCGGACTTCTCACAGCTCCCCTGAGGGACAGGTTTGGCATAAATTGCGCCCTGGAGTATTATGATACGGAAGATCTTAAGAAGATAGTTCTGCGCAGCGCGCGTATCCTTTCTTTGGATATAGACGGTGATGCAGCTTTTGAGATTGCCCTGAGAAGCCGTGGAACTGCCCGTATTGCAAATGCACTTCTTAAGCGCGTACGTGACTTTGCGCAGGTTCTTGGAGACGGACGCATCAATCTTGAAATAACCCGTTTTGCACTTAATAAGTTAAAGATAGACAAGCGCGGCCTGGATGCCATTGACAATAAGATTCTCCGCACTCTTATCCTTACATTCAAAGGAGGTCCTGTTGGAATCGGCACTCTTGCAACTTCCGTTTCTGAGGATGCCGGAACCCTTGAAGAAGTATATGAGCCCTTCCTTATAAAAGAAGGATTCATAATCCGTACCCAGCGCGGCCGTGTTGCAACAGAACTTGCGTACAAGCACATGGGTATGGAAGAATACCTCCTCCAGCGCAAATACACCCCGGAAGACAATACTTTGTTCTAATTATCCCCATTGTCATTCTGAGCGAAGCAAAGAATCTATAATTATAATAAGGTATGTATAATACATACTATGTTTATATAATGTATAGTTATAATAATTCCACAATATATGTTGGAGTTACAAATGATTTAATAAGAAGAGTACAAGAGCATAAGTCTGGTTATATACCTGGTTTTACAAATAAATATAATTGTAAAAAATTGGTTTATTTTGAGAGCTATTCAGATATAAATCAAGCAATTGAAAGAGAAAAACAGTTAAAAGGATGGAAGAGAGATAGAAAAAATGAACTGATAGATAGTATTAATAAAGATAGAAAAGATTTATATAATGAATTGATTTATCCTAATTAAATCACTAAAAATACTTATATTTGTAAAAGATTCTTCGCCTACGGCTCAGAATGACAAATAATAGAATGATAAAAATAAAACATCACAATTATATAATATATGTCAGATCCTAAATTGATTTCCAAGATTCCGGAAGGACCGCTTAAGGACAAATGGTCCAAGCGTAAGGCAGAAATCCGGATTGTTTCTCCCAACAACAAGAGGAAACTGGAAGTTATTGTGGTAGGTACTGGTCTTGGCGGTGCATCGGCAGCTGCTTCTCTTGGTGAGATGGGCTACAACGTCAAGATTTTCTGTATTAGCGATTCTCCCCGTCGTGCACACTCAATTGCCGCACAGGGTGGTATAAACGCTGCAAAGAACTACCAGAACGACAATGACTCCATTTACCGTCTGTTCTATGACACCATCAAGGGTGGTGACTACCGCAGCCGTGAGGCAAACGTCTATCGTCTGGCAGAGGTAAGTGCCTCCATCATTGACCAGTGTGTAGCTCAGGGTGTTCCTTTTGCCCGTGAATACGGCGGATACCTTGCCAACCGTTCTTTTGGCGGTGTTCAGGTAAGCCGTACCTTCTATGCCAGGGGACAAACCGGTCAGCAGCTCCTGCTTGGCGCCTATGCTTCCCTCAATAAGGAAATAGCAAACGGTACCGTGAAGAGCTATCCCAGGCATGAGATGCTGGATCTGGTTATCATTAACGGTGAGGCAAAGGGTATCATTGCCCGTAACCTTGTTACCGGTGAGATAGAGCGCTTTGGCGCACATGCCGTTGTCCTTGCAACCGGCGGTTACGGAAATACCTATTTCCTTTCCACCAATGCAATGAACTCCAACGGTAGTGCCGCAATGCAGGCATACCGCAAGGGTGCTTTCTTTGCAAATCCCTGCTTTGCCCAGATTCACCCCACCTGTATTCCCGTTCACGGAGACCAGCAGTGCAAGCTTACGCTCATGTCTGAGTCCCTGCGTAATGACGGCCGTATCTGGGTTCCCAAGAAGATGGAGGATGTCCTTAAGCTCCGCAAGCATGAAATCAAGGCCTCTCAGATTCCTGAGGAAGACCGTGACTACTATCTTGAGCGCAGGTATCCCGCTTTCGGTAACCTGGTTCCCCGTGACGTTGCATCCCGTGCCGCCAAGGAGCGCTGCGACGCAGGCTTCGGCGTAAATGAGACCGGCCTTGCCGTGTTCCTTGATTTTGCCGATGCTATCAAGCGCCTTGGTCACCAGAGGGTTCAGGAGCGTTACGGAAACCTCTTTGACATGTATGAGAAGATTACTTCTTCTTCACCTTGGGAAGAGCCGATGATGATCTATCCCGCCATCCACTACACCATGGGCGGCCTTTGGGTAGACTATGACCTCCAGACCACCATTCCCGGTCTGTACGCAATTGGTGAAGCCAACTTCTCAGATCACGGCGGAAACCGTCTTGGCGCATCGGCCCTTATGCAGGGTCTGGCCGACGGTTACTTCATCCTCCCCTACACCATTGGCGATTATCTTTCACATAAGTTTGCAGAGCCTAAGACAGATACCAATGCCCCTGAATTTGACGCAGCAGAGAAGGCTGTTAAGGAGCGTATTGCAAAAATCTTTGCAGTGAAGGGTACTGAGACTGTGGACAGCATCCATAAGAAGCTTGGTCACATTATGTGGGAGTATGTAGGCATGGCCCGTAACGAGGCTGGTCTTAAGAAGGGTATTGAAGAAATTGGCAAACTGCGTGAGGAATTCTGGAAGAACGTCCGTGTTCCCGGAACAAACGAGGAATTCAACCAGGAGCTTGAAAAGGCTCTCCGTCTGGTAGACTTCTTTGATATTGGTGAACTTATGGCCCGTGATGCCCTCCATCGTAAGGAATCCTGCGGAGGTCACTTCCGTGAAGAAATGCAGACTGAGGAAGGAGAAACCAAGCGTGACGACGTCAACTTCATGTATGTTGGTGCCTGGGAGTACAAGGGAGAAGGCAAGGAGCCAGAACTTCACAAGGAAGATCTCAAGTATGAGAACATCAAGATAGCAACCCGTAACTATAAAGACTAATCCCGATTATGGAGTATAATGTAAAAGTATGGCGTCAGCGCAACGCCAAAGCAAAAGGCCATTTCGAGACCTACCACGTTACGGATGTGGAGGAAGATGCATCTTTCCTCGAAATGCTTGATATTCTGAATGATCAGCTTATCCGCAAGGGTATTGATCCCATTGCATTTGACCATGACTGCCGTGAAGGTATCTGCGGTGCATGCTCACTGTATATTGACGGCCGTGCACACGGTCCGGACGACCAGGTAACCACCTGTCAGCTTTTCATGCGTCATTTCAAACCCGGTGCAACCATTACAGTAGAACCTTGGCGCAGCGGTGCTTTCCCTGTAATCAAGGACCTTGTGGTAGACCGCGGTGCATTTGACAAGATTATGCAGGCTGGCGGCTTTGTTACCGTACGTGCCGGAAGTGCCCAGGACGGCAACACCCAGCTTATTCCACACGACACTGCAGAACTGTCCATGGATGCAGCAGCCTGTATTGGTTGCGGTGCATGCGTAGCTACCTGTAAGAACGGATCGGCCATGCTGTTTGTTGCAGCACGCGTAAGTTCTCTGGCTCTGCTGCCGCAGGGTAAACCTGAAGCAGCCCGCCGCGCCCGCGCCATGGTTGCAAAGATGGATGAGCTTGGATTCGGCAACTGCACCAACACCCGCGCATGTGAAATGGAATGCCCTAAACACGTGACAATAGACCATATTGCACGTCTTAACAGGGAATATCTCAAAGCACGCTTCAGCGAGTAAGTATCACTTTTATACGCGCGTATATATATTAAAGGTGTATGAACAACAGACTGTTAGAATTTAAAACGTTTAAAATAAAATTTTTAATAAATTTTTATAATTAAGATTTAATAATATATACGCTACTTTTATTATAAATTGTAAGTTAAACTATATGTTTTTCTTACAATTTATTTTGTTAAAATATTATAACAATCCATAAAACCCTACTACACACCATTCTGGTGCTATTTGGATTTTTAGAATAGTTTATTTTACTTTGCACATTGATTTCCTTTATAATAAGGAATATAGTAGTGTATTTTTGAGGTGCAAATTCAAATTTGTATCAATATTTATGTTTAACTTAATTTTCATGCTTATGAAAAAAGTCAGGTTTATTATCCTGTCTGTAGCCTTGTTGCTGGGTAGTCTCACGGCTTTCGCCCAGAACATTACCATCAAAGGTAAGGTTACTGACGGCGCAAACGGTGAGCCCCTTCCGGCTGCTACCGTACTCCTGAAAGGAACCACTCGTGGTGCCGTTACAAACATGGAAGGTGAGTATTCCCTCACTGCTCCTGCAAACGGCGTCCTTGTTTTCAGCACTATCGGTTACAAGGCCGTAGAACTTGAAATCAACGGACAAACCGCAATCAACTGCGAACTCAGCGCAGATACAGAGTATCTGGACGACGTAGTTGTTATTGCTTACGGTACCCAGAGTGCAAGAACTGTTACGGCTTCTGTTTCATCCGTGAAGTCAGACGCCCTCAAAGACGCCCCCAACATGAGCTTTGACTCAATGCTCCAGGGCCAGGCTGCCGGTGTTCAGGTATCCACTCCTAACGCAGGTGCAGGTGCTCAGGCAAAGGTGCTCATCCGTGGCGTCAGCTCCATCTCTGCTGGAACCGATCCTCTGTACATTGTGGACGGTGTTCCCATCCAGTCAGGCGTTGTGAACGCAAGTTACATGGAGGCTAACCCGCTGGCCGACATCAACCCCGCGGACATTCTCTCCATTGATGTTCTCAAGGATGCCGCAGCTACCGCACTTTACGGTTCACGTGCTGCAAGCGGTGTTATCATCATCACCACCAAGCAGGGCCGCAAGGGTGAGACCAAGGTGACCTATGATATGAACATCGGTTTCTCAGAGGCAACAAAGACCTACAAAATGATGGATGCCGACACTTATGTGGCTTACAAGAACCAGGCTGTGACCAACCTCGTTGGAACTGACGAGGTTGCTATCAGTGGTGCTGGCAACCCTTACGGAACCAAGGCATTCAATATTCCTACTGATTCCAACGGCAACCCTATCAAGACCAACTGGAATGACCTTATCTATAAGAAAGGTCTGGTTCAGAATCATACCGTGGCAATCTCCGGCGGTTCAGACAAGACTCAGTACTATGCTTCTGCAAACTTCTCTGACAACCAGGGCATCATCATTGGTGATGACTACAAGCGTTACGGTATTAAGGCCAATATCAACACTCAGGTTACCAACTGGCTTAAGGTTGGTCTGAGCGCACAGTATTCCAAGGCTTTCACTAAGGTTTACGACGCATCCCGTCAGGACGGTGTGTTTAGCGCTGCCGGTCTTCCCCGTCAGGCTATGATTCTCCCTCCTATCACCTATCCTTACAACGAGGACGGTACTTACAATGTAATGAACGATGGTCAGTACATTGGAGTTGGCGGTGTCAACATCTCCTCCTTCGGTTATCCTAACCCTATGGCTCAGAGCGAGTCCTTCAACAAGATTAACACAGACCGTATCCTTGCAAGCGGTTTCGCACAGGTAGAGCCTATCAAGAACCTGGTTGCAAAGACCCAGTTCGGTGTTGACTACATGATTGAGAACGAGGAAACCTTCTGGCATCCCAAGTATGGCCAGGGCGCAGGTAACAACGGTTATGCATGGCGCAGTATCAGTGATCTGCTTAGCTGGACCTGGACCAACACCCTCAACTATAACTTTGCCATTAAGAACAATACTTTTGACATCCTTGCCGGTATGGAGGCTTACAGCCTTTCCTACGGTCTTGACTGGATCAACGCCAGCGACATTGCAAATACCGCTTACAGCGGATTCCGCGCCGGCTACAACACCAACAAGGCAGGCGGTGAGGAAGGAAGAAAGACTATGGTTTCTTACTTCGGCCGTATCAATTACGACTATAAGGCCCGCTACATGGTTTCAGCCAACTTCCGTCGTGACGGTCTTTCCGCACTTGGAAGGGATAAGAAGTGGGGTAACTTCTGGGGCGTTTCCGCAGCATGGCGTGTTTCCGAGGAATCATTCTTTGAGCCTCTGCGCAACGTTGTCGACGAGTTCAAGATCAAGGCCAGCTATGGTGTGGTTGGTAACTCAGAAATTGGTTATTACAATGCCCAGACTTACTACAGCGACGCTTTCTACGGCGGAGAGGCTGCACTTGGTCTTGCCAACATTGGTGACTCTTCACTTGCATGGGAGTCTTCAAACAAATATGACGTTGGCTTCAACCTTGGCCTGTTCAACCGTGTAAATGTAGAGTTTGACTACTACTACACCAGGACAAACAACCTGGTTATGGCAGTTCCCCAGGGTCCTTCAACTGGTATCGGCTCCCTGGTGACCAACACCGGTTCCATGCAGAACAAGGGTTTTGAAATCACCATCGGTGCAGACGTTATCAAGACCAAGAACTTCTCCTGGAATACCAACTTCAACATCACCACTTCTCACAATAAGGTCATTGAACTTGCAGAAGGTGTTGATGAAATCTACGGAGACAGTGAGGCTAACGTGACCAAGCCCGGTTACTCTATCGGCCAGCTCTATGCATATCCTACAGGCGGTATTGATCCTGAGACCGGTCGCCGTATCTTCTTTGGTACCAACGGTGAATGGACAACTTACGATCCTGTTACCAGAGGCTGGTATCTTAAGGATGGAACTCCTTTCCAGGGAGACCTTGAGCCCGTTCGTGCAGGTAACACCCTTCCTACATGGTTCGGTGGCTGGACCAACAGCTTCAAGTACAGAGGCTTTGACCTCAACTTCATGTTCCAGTTCTCTGGCGGCAACTGGATTCTCAACGCCATGACCGCTACCGGTTCCGATAACCGCTGGTGGAACAACTTCGCTGAGGTTGCTGAAAAGAGCTGGAAGCAGGCTGGAGACAATGCCAAGTATGCAAAGCCTTACTATGGTGACAACGTTTCCAACGGTTCCGCTTATGAAATCACAGACTGGATTGAGAAGGGAGACTACCTCCGTCTGAAGAACATCACCTTCGGCTATACCTTCAAGCCTAAGACCAAGTTCATCGGCCTGTCTTCCATCCGCGCTTACGCACAGGTTCAGAACGTATTCGTTCTCACCGCATTCACCGGTCTTGATCCGGAAATCACCTCTTCCTACACCAGCCAGGCAGTGCTGTCCGGTGGTTATTACAAGAACACCCTGCCTCAGGCTCGTACCTACACCCTTGGTGTTCAGATTGCATTCTAATTTAAAGGAGACCAATTATTATGAAGAATATAGTTAAACTTCTTGCTATTCTTACGGTTGTGGTTTCCCTTGGTTCCTGCAAAAAGGAATTTATTAACCAGGACAAACCGTATTCAATGACGGAGAGTGTCATATTCTCCGACGCAACTTATATCAAGAGCGCTCTCCTTGGCTGTTATGATTCTTTCAAGAGCACCAATCCCAGCTTTATGGGTGGTCTTGCTTATGTGGTATTTGACTGCCGTGGTGAGGATATTGTGAACCTTTCCAATCCTGTTACCATGCAGGATACCTATGAGATGAAGGTTCTGAGCACTACTCAGGAGAATGGCCGTATCTGGAATTATGCCTACGGTACCATCAACACCTGCAATATCTTTATTGAGAATATTGAAAAGTACAACTGCAAAGATGTTATTGGTGAGGAACTTGCAAAGCAGTATGTAGCAGAAGCAAAGTTTATCCGCGCTTATTGCTATTATGTCCTTGCAAATCTTTACTCACTTCCTTACAGCATCAATAAAGAAGCCCTTGCAGTTCCCCTGAGGCTTACCGCCCTTACCTCTTCAGGTAACAACAACTGCCCTGCTTCTCCTATCAAGGACATTTACGCCCAGATTATTGCAGACTGCGTTCCCGCAGACCTTACCAGCGACCCTGCTACCCGTGACGGTGTAACCCGCGCAAGCGCAGCTGCCGCACACATGCTCAAGATGCGTGTTTACATGGCAATGGAAGAATGGGACAATGCTATCACTGAGGGTAATTCCGTTACCGGATATGACCTTGAGGCAGATGTAACAAAGCTCTACGGTCCAGACACCTATAACAATCCTGAGATGATCTTTGCACTGCCTATGTCAATCCAGCCTGGTGACTCCCCTAACACCCAGATGAGTGCAGCCGAGTATCACAGCATGTCCGCTGCAGTTTGCCACCTCAATACAGAGTCCGGCATCATGGCAGAAGCAGACTATTTCCAGGCAGGAGACCAGCGTATCGCTAAGCTTGTTACCGGTCCTGATTCCAACGGTTACTACTTCTCAAAGAAGTTCAACGACAAGGCCCAGAAACTTGACTGGATTCCTGTGATGCGTTATGCAGAGACCCTTCTCAACCTTGCAGAGTGCTACACTCACAAGGCCGATGGTGCCGCAAGTGCAAAGGCAGCCCTCAAGCGTGTCCGTACTCGTTCCATTCCTGCCGCAGCAGACAATCTGGATGTTGACGGTCTTACCGGAGGCAACCTTACCACCGCCGTTCTTAAAGAGCGCCGTCTGGAGTTCATCTGCGAGAGTGTCCGTGGTATTGATATCATCCGCAGGGGTGAGAACTTTACCAAATCTGTAGAGAGCCTGAATGTTGATGTAGATCCTTCTGCAGTCAACTATATCTGGCCCATCCCTCAGACTGAAAAGGATTACAATAAAACCTTAGGTAAGTAATTGATATGAAAAAGATATTTTACATTTGCATCGCTGCCCTTGCTGTTGCAGCTACAGGGTGCAAGCAGGAAAAGGATATCGATCTGAATACATACGGTGGAAAAGGACTTGAGTTCATTCACTTTGAAAACAGTGAGGAATCATGGCTTGTTACCGAAAATGACGAGTCCTATGATTTCAGCCTGGTAGTTGCTATTACCAGCGCTCCTGCACAGGACGTTACCTACAACGTATCACTTGGTTCAAATACCACAGGTGAGGAAGGTAAAGACTTCAGTATCGCAAACAAGTCTGTAACAATCAAGGCCGGTGAGTATACCGGAGCAATTCCTGTAAAGGTCCTCTATGAAACTACAGGCGAAGGATTTGAGATTGAACTTGTACTTGACGTTGAAGAGTCCCTTATCAACCCTGCTTATGGTTCAAGCGCACTCATCTCTGTCAAGAGCGACAAGATTACCATTGACTGGAACTGGCTTGCAGGAAACTGGAACGCCCAGGATTCAGAAGGTGATCCCTACGTTATGGCAATTACAAAGAAGGACGAGACTACTGCAATCTTTACGAATATCTGGGGTACTGGTGCCGATATGGAAGGTACCGTAGACTTTGATACACGCATTGTGACATTCCAGGGTCCTATTGAGCTCTGCCCTCTTTATGGTGGTATGCTTGTCTGCGAAGGTGTTGCAGCAGACAAAAAGTTCACCGCAGAAATGTCACCTCTTGGAATTCTTATTTCAGGTCTTCACTATTACCTTGTAGGTGGTGATTATTCTGGCTATGATTTTGGTGAAGATTATACTAACCTCACCCGCTAATTAGCCTGATTCTCTATAAAAAAGGCCCCGGATTCTTCCGGAGCCTTTTTTGTTACCACAGGAAGTTATTGAAAGGATATCTTCCTGCATGAATCTCCGCAACAATCTTATAAAGGTCGTTGCGGAGTTTTTCTATGCCTATCTTCTCTTTGGCCGATATGAAGATGCAAGGAGTCTTTTCCTCCGCTATCCAGCTGTGTTTAAGCTCTTCAAGGGTACGGTTGCAGGGCTGTTTGGGTTGGATTGAGAATTCGTCATAAGGCTCGTATGTATAAGCGTCAACCTTGTTGAAAACAACGTAGCAGGGCTTATTTGACGCGCCGATATCCTTAAGAGTCTGTTCCACAACCTCCATCTGTTCCTCAAAGTCTGGGTGTGAGATATCTACTACGTGTACAAGGACATCGGCCTCCCTTACTTCATCCAGGGTGCTCTTGAAAGCCTCTACAAGCTGGGTAGGGAGTTTACGGATAAAGCCTACGGTATCACTCAGGAGGAAGGGGACGTTCTCTATGACTACCTTGCGGACGGTTGTGTCAAGCGTAGCAAAGAGTTTGTTCTCTGCAAATACGTCAGATTTGGCCAACAGGTTCATCAGAGTGCTCTTCCCTACGTTGGTATACCCTACAAGGGCTAAACGCACCAGAGAGCCTCTATTGCCCCTTTGCGTGGCCATCTGACGGTCTACTTTTTTAAGATCCTCTTTGAGTTTAGCTATGCGCTGCTTTACAATTCGGCGGTCTATCTCAATCTGGGTTTCACCCATACCTCCACGTGTACCCATGCCGCCCCTCTGGCGCTCAAGGTGCGTCCACATGCCTGCAAGGCGAGGCAGCATATAGTTGTAGTGAGCTAGTTCCACCTGCATTTTGGCGTATGATGTCTTGGCGCGCTGCGCAAATATTTCAAGGATGAGGCTGGTGCGGTCTATAACATCAGAGCAGGCAATAATTTTCTCTATATTACGCTGCTGCATGCCTGTAAGTTCGTCATCAAAGATAACGTACTCTATCTCGTTATCCAGGCAGTACTGTTTTATTTCTTCCAGTTTTCCAGGGCCGATATATGTGGCCTTATCTGGCCTGTCCATACGCTGGGTAAAGAACTTATCTCCTTCTGCTCCGGCTGTTTCTGCCAGGAACTGAAGCTCTTCCAGGTATTCTTTTACTTTGCGTTCTCCGCCTTTTTCAAGGATTACTCCTACAAAGACTGCTTTGTTAGTTTTAAATTCGCTCATATCAAGCAAATTTAGTAATTTTGCCTCAAATTCCGTTAGTGTATTATGGTTTCTTATTTTACAGAAGACATATCTTTCCCTTATAAGGAAAAACGCCTTACCTCCAAGTGGCTTAAGTTTGTAGCCCAGAGTGAATCCAAAAAGCTGGGAGATATTGCAATCATATTCTGCTCCGATAATTATATTCTGGATGTCAATATAAAATATCTGCAGCACGATTATTATACTGATATCATCACTTTCGATTACTGTGAGGGAAAAACACTTTCCGGAGATTTATTCATATCAATAGACTCTGTCCGGGAGAATGCTTCCTTTTATGGAGTAGAGTTCCCCGTGGAACTTAACCGTGTCATTGTGCATGGTCTTTTGCACCTTATCGGTTATGATGACCACACGGAAGAAGACATTGCTGTAATGCGTGCAAAGGAAAACTTCTATCTCTCCTTCAGAGACACGTTGTCATTCTGAGACACGTTGTCATTCTGAGTCACTTTTCATTCTAAGTCACTTGTGTCATTCCAAGTTACTTTTGTCATTCTGAGCGAAGCGAAGAATCTATGAACAACCATTTTGACATAATAGTAATAGGCGGAGGACATGCCGGCTGTGAAGCCGCAATGGCAGCCGCCAATTTGGGCTCTTCTGTTTTATTGCTCACCCCTGATCTGAGCGGTCTTGCCAAGATGTCTTGTAATCCGGCAATCGGCGGTATTGCCAAAGGTCAGATTGTCCGTGAGATTGATGCGCTTGGAGGATACAGCGGTTTGGTGACAGACGCCTCTACTCTTCAGTTCCGCATGCTCAACCGATCAAAAGGACCAGCAATGTGGAGCCCACGTGCACAGTGTGATAAACAGAAGTTTTCTACCGAGTGGTTAAAAGTTCTCTTAAGTAATTCATTATTAAGTATTTACGCGGATTTTGCCGCTAATTTTCTCTTTGAGAATGAGAAAATTACTGGCGTATGTACAGTTACAGGGGCAAAATTTTATTCTAATGCTGTTGTTTTGACGGCCGGAACCTTCCTTAACGGAAAAATGTGGGTTGGCCAGCATTCCTTTGAAGGCGGCAGGATTGGTGAAAAGGCTGCTTATGGAATTTCTGATCAGCTGTCTTCTTTTGGTATTCCTACCGCCAGAATGAAGACGGGAACTCCCCCGCGTATTGATGTCCGCTCTTTGGATTTGGAAAAACTCCAAAGACAGGAAGGAGATACTGATCCGGAGCGTTTCTCTTTTATGGATCTTCCTTCGGCCGTTCAGTCAGGAGGTACACAGATGGACTGCTTCCTACTGCATACCAACCAGGAAGTCCATAATATACTTAAATCCGGATTTGATCGCTCTCCCCTTTTTACCGGTTTAATCCACGGCAAGGGGCCGCGTTATTGCCCTTCCATTGAAGATAAGCTTCGCACCTTCTCAGATAAGGATTCACACCAGTTGTTCCTTGAGCCAGAAGGCGTGAATTCTCCTGAATACTATCTCCAGGGCTTTTCTTCTTCTCTTCCCCTGGAGATTCAGCTGGAGGCCATGAAACATATTGAAGGCCTTGAGAAGGCCGTTGTTTTTAAGCCTGCATACGCTGTAGAATACGATTATTTTGACCCTCAGTTCCTTCATTACAATCTTCGCTCAAAGATTGTCTCAAACCTTTTCCTGGCTGGTCAGGTTAATGGTACAACCGGTTATGAAGAGGCTGCATGCCAGGGTTTGATGGCCGGTATCAATGCTCATTTGTATATTAACGAGAAAGATCCTTTCTGTCTTACCAGGGATCAGGCCTATATTGGCGTGCTCATAGATGACCTTGTAAATAAAGGTGTTGATGAGCCCTACCGCATGTTTACCTCTCGTGCAGAGTATAGGATACTCCTAAGACAAGACAATGCCGATTTCCGTCTTACTGCACTCTCTCATGAAATTGGTCTGGCTTCAGAAGAGCGTTACTCACTTACCATGCGTAAAATGGAGTCTGTTGAGGATTTGTCCCAACTTGTATCTTCTATAAAGCTCCGTGCAGATGTAGTTAATCCTGTTCTGGAACTGCTGGGATCCACTCCTCTTACTGAATCACGTAAGATGGAAGAGTTGGTTTCGCGCCCTGAGATTTCCCTTTCATATTTAATGCAATTTGTTCCACGTGGAACTTTTTCTCCAGAAGTAGTAAATGCAGTAGAGATTTCAATCAAATATTCTGGATATATTGAACGGGAGAAGTCTCAGGCAGATAAGAACAGAAGGCTTGAATATATCAAGATTCCGTCAGACTTTGATTTTGATACTCTACAAGGTCTTTCAATAGAGTGCAGGCAGAAACTTAAAAGATATAAGCCCGAGACAATAGCTCAGGCTTCAAGAATATCGGGTGTCTCCCCTTCTGATATTTCTGTTCTGTTAGTCTTCTTTGGAAGATAATTGTTCCACGTGGAACAAGATCCTTCGTCGCGTTGCTCCTCAGGATGACAGGAGAATGTCATTCTGAGCGTAGCGAAGAATCTTCTCATAGCCTCTGCAGGGCGGCTTTTATTATATCCTCTACCCTGGCGTTTGGATTCTCCTTTAGAATAGCCGGCATAACCTTGGCAACGTTTGCTTTGGAGAATCCAAGCATGGAAAGGGCTGTTGTTGCCTCATCCACAATTGCGGAATTATCGGCCTTGAAGATGGTCTCCCCTGCAGTTCCTCCACCCTTGACAATCTTGTCTTTGAGCTCCAGGACCAGCCTCTGGGCGCTTTTAAGCCCAATTCCTTTGACGCTTTTGATCTTATGTATATCCTCTGCAAGAATAGCCTGCCTTATCTCCTCTGATGTGAGCGTTGACAGCATCATCCGTGCCGACGCTACACCAATGCCGGAAACGCCTATGAGCAGACGGAATAATTCTCTTTCATCCTTGCTTGCAAAGCCGTAGAATAGCTCCTCATCTTCTCTAATGTAGTGATGGATATACGCCACTGCCTGAGTTTTGGCCTGGAATGCCTCGTATGTCTGCAGTGAAATAAGCAGGCTGTATCCTATTCCGGAATTTTCCAGAATGAGCTCCGTAGGAGTAAGCTCAATGATTTGTCCTTTAATGTAATCAATCATATCGCAAAAATATGTAAATTTGTAGACTTTTTCAATAAGGATGCTTGTCAACAACATACGTGAACTATTCCCTGCCCTGGACCGGAAAGTCTATGGTAAGCCTCTGGTTTATCTTGACAATGCGGCTACCGCGCAGCGTCCCACAAGCGTTATAGATTGCCAGGCAGCTCTTCAACGTTTCTCTAACGCCAATATCCACCGTGCAGTTCACGCTCTTGCTACAGAGGCAACCCAGGCCTATGAACACGCCAGGGATGTGGTGCGTGATTTTCTTAATGCCGCAGACAGGTCAGAGATTGTTTTTACTTCTGGAGCAACTGCTTCTGTCAATCTTGTTGCCTATAGTTTTGGCCAGGAGTTTGTGAAAGAAGGAGATGAAATTATTGTCTCCGTTGCAGAGCACCATTCAAACATTGTCCCATGGCAGCTCCTGTGCAAGCGCAATAAAGCCGTCCTTAAAGTCCTTGACATTAAGGAAAATGGTGAGCTGGACATGGATAGCCTGCAAAATCTCATTTCTCAGAAGACTAAAATTGTAGCTATCTCTCACATTTCTAATGTGTTAGGCCTTGTAAACCCTGTTAAGGAAATTGTCTCAATCTGTCATAAAAACGGCGTTCCTGTTTTGATTGACGGTGCGCAGGGAGTTGTCCATGAAAAAGTAGACGTTCAGGATCTTGACTGTGACTTCTATGTTTTTTCCGGACACAAACTTTACGCAGCAACAGGAACAGGTGTCCTTTATGGAAAGAAAAAGTGGCTGGACCAAATGCCTCCTTTCATGTCTGGAGGAGAAATGATACAGACTGTCAGTTTCAACGACACCAGCTTTGCCCCCTCCCCTGCCAAGTTTGAGGCCGGCACCCAGAATTTCAATGCTATCCCAACTCTTGTTCCTGCAATAGAGTTTGCATCGGCCGCAGAAACAGATCCGGCTATACTGGAGTTTATTTACAACAAACTAACTGATAATGAGCGTGTTACACTATACGGGAAGGGACTCCAAAACAAGGTTCCCCTATTCTCGTTTGCCGTTAAAGGCGCTCATCACGAGGACCTTGCCCTCATAATGGACAAGATGGGTATAGCGCTCCGCTCCGGACAGATGTGTGCAGAGCCTCTAATGGACAGGCTTGGCGTTACGGGACTTCTAAGGGCGTCGTTTGCCCCGTACAACACGATGCAGGAGGCGGAATACTTTGTAAAATGCCTTGACAAAGCAATTGATATGTTAATTTGAGATTCTTCGCTACGCTCAGAATGACAGAAAGAAGAATCCTATTTGTCATCCTGAGGAGCGAAGCGACGAAGGATCTTCGTTATGACACTAGAAGAAAAAAAGCAGCAGGTAATTGAGGACTTCTCAATGTATGAGGAGTGGCTGGACAAATACGAGTACCTTATAGAACTTGGCAAGTCCCTGGAGCCTTTTCCGGAGGAAGAAAAGACGGAGGCCAACCTTATCAAGGGTTGTCAGTCCAGGGTATGGCTCAGCAGCTCCCTGGATGGCGGCAGGCTTCATTTCAAGGCCGACAGTGACGCCATAATCACAAAGGGTATCATCTCCCTTCTCATAGACGTATATTCCGGCTGTACGCCGGAGGAGATTGCGGCCGACGACTTTGGCTTCGTGGCGCAGATTGGCCTTAAGGACAACCTCTCCCCCACCCGCGCAAACGGCCTTGTATCAATGATTGAAACCATTAAAAATATAGCAAGCAATGGCTGATGTGCTTACCGCCCAGGACGTGAAAGAGCTGCAGCCGCTCTACGCTGCGGTTATATCGGCCCTTAAAGAGGTGTATGATCCGGAGATTCCGGTGAATATATATGACCTTGGACTTATTTATGAGCTTACTATAAGCAAGGAGCACGAGGTCTCAATTCTGATGACTTTCACGGCGCCAAACTGCCCCATGGCAGACCAGGTGCTGCAGGAGGTACAGGAAAGCGTGGAGTCTGTTCCCGGAGTTCAGAAATGCAGCATAGAACTCACTTTTGATCCGGTTTGGGACCGCAGCATGCTCTCAGAAGAGGCTAGAGTGGAGTTAGGGCTGGACTATGACGATGACGACTACGGCTCATTAAATTAGAGATTCTTCGCTTCGCTCAGAATGACGGTTTTTGTCATCCTGAGGAACGTAGTGACGAAGGATCTCCTATACATATGGAACGAGTTAACGTATATCTTGGACTGGGTTCTAACCTTGGGGAGCGTGAAATCAACCTTCTTAAGGCCGTAAACCTTCTGGATGAAGCCTTTGGCACTCATCCGGAGCGTATATCCCGTATTATGGAGACACCGGCATGGGGCTTTGATGGTCCGGCGTTTCTCAATTTATGCGTTTTGTACCGCCTCCCCCGCGCAGCATCTCCGGAGGAGCACGCCATGGAGATTCTCCGCAAGGTGAAAGAGGTAGAGGCCGCCCTTGGCAGGGACCTCTCAGAGCCACTTTTTGATGCCGACGGCAACAGGGTTTACCATGACAGGATAATTGATATAGATATCCTTTGTTACGGCGCCTTTACTATCAAGAATCATGATCTGATAGTCCCCCACCCCCGCATTGCAGAGAGGGATTTTGCCAAAAAACCTCTGCTGGAGATATCAAAACCTGAAATACGTGAAGCGTTTCCGGAACTTTTTGACTAATTTTGCAGACCAAAAGATTCTTCGCTTCGCTCAGAATGACATAGGATAATTGTCATTCTGAGGAGCAAAGCGACGAAGAATCTTAAGAGAAAGAATACAATATTACAATATGACACAGGACGAACTTTTCAAAGTGCTTGTAGCCCATTGCAAGGAGTACGGGTTCATTTTCCCCTCCTCTGAGATTTACGACGGCCTTGCCGCAGTGTACGACTATGGCCAGATGGGCGTTCAGCTTAAGAACAACATCAAGAATTACTGGTGGGAGGCAATGACCCGCCTGAACGAGAATATTGTGGGCATTGACTCCGCAATTTTCATGCACCCCCGCATCTGGGAGGCTTCAGGCCACGTTGGCGCATTCAATGACCCCCTTATTGACAATAAGGACTCCAAGAAGAGGTACAGGGCCGATGTCCTCATTGAGGATTATCTTGGCAAGATTGAGGAAAAGATAGAGAAGGAAGTTGCCAAGGGCCGCAAGAAGTTCGGCGATGCCTTTGACGAGGCACAGTTCCGTGCTACCAACCCCAACGTCCTCAGGGAGAAGGCAAAATGGGAGGAGGTTCACAACCGTTACGTGGCCGCAGAAAAGGCAAATGACTTTGCCGAATATCGCCAGATTATCATTGACTGCGGTATCGTATGCCCTATTTCCGGAACTTGCAACTGGACGGACGTTCGTCAGTTCAACCTTATGTTCTCCACCTCCATGGGCTCAACGGCCGACGGCGCAAACCTCATTTACCTGCGTCCGGAGACAGCCCAGGGCATCTTTGTGAACTATCTCAACGTCCAGAAGACCGGCCGAATGAAGATTCCATTTGGTATCGCCCAAATTGGCAAGGCTTTCCGCAATGAAATTGTCGCCCGTCAGTTCATCTTCAGGATGAGGGAGTTTGAGCAGATGGAAATGCAGTTCTTCATCAAGCCCGGAACAGAGCTTGACTGGTTCAAAAAGTGGAAAGAAACCCGCATGAAGTGGCACGTAAACCTTGGTATGGGTGCAGAAAACTACCGTTTCCATGACCATGAGAAGCTTGCTCACTACGCAAATGCCGCCACTGACATTGAGTTCAACTTCCCCTTCGGCTTCAAGGAACTTGAGGGTATCCACAGCCGCACAAACTTTGACCTGGGTAACCACCAGAAGTTCTCCGGCAAGAAGATTGAATACTTTGATCCTGAGGAGAATACCTCTTACACTCCTTACGTTATTGAGACGTCAATCGGCGTAGACCGTATGTGCCTTGCCGTTCTGGCTCATTCTTACACCGTAGAGAAGCTTGAAAACGGAGAAGAGCGTGTTGTTATGCGTATCCCCGCTCCCCTGGCCCCTATCAAGGTTGCAGTCATGCCTCTTGTCAAGAAGGACGGTCTTCCGGAGCTTGCACAGAAAGTTGTGGATGAGCTGAAATATGACTTCTCCTATCAGTACGACGAGAAAGACTCTATTGGCAAGCGCTACCGCCGTCAGGATGCCATTGGCACTCCTTTCTGCGTGACCATTGACCACGACAGCCTCCAGGACGGCTGCGTAACAGTCCGTGAGCGTGACACCATGACTCAGGAGCGTGTAAAGATTGAAGATCTGAGGGCCTTGATAGAAAAGAAGGTGTCTCTTACCAACCTGCTCAGGAATCTTTAAAAGAAAGCACAAAGAAAAAGCCCGGCCAAATTGGTCGGGCTTTATTTTGTGTGTCTGCAGCTTATCGCAGCTGGAAGATAACAGGGAAGGTGTAGGTAACCTTAACGGCGCGGTCACGCTGCTTGCCGGGCTTCCACCTGGGGGAGCTGGAAACTACGCGTACGGCTTCCTTGTCCAGAGACTCGTCAACGCCACGAAGAACCCTTACATTGGTAACGCGGCCGTCGGCCTCTACGGTGAACTGCAGGGTTACACGGCCCTGTACGCCGTTCTCCTTTGCAATTTCGGGATATACCAGACGTGCGTTAACCCATTTGGAGAAGTCATTGGCGTCTCCACCCTGGAAGGAAGGCTTCTGCTCAACCAGCTGGAAAGGAATGGCTTCCTCTTCCACGGCTTCTTCTTCAACCTCTGCCTCTTTGTAGTCCATGATGTCTACGCCAAGGTTTGCGTCATCTTCCGTGTTGATGATAAGGTCATCATCAAGCTTGATGTCGTCGTCCACAATGTCAATCTGGTCACTGAGAACGGGGATCTGGGGGGCTTCCGGCGGGGGCGGAGGCAGCTCGTTCTGGATAGCAATCATTTCTTCTTCTACAAGGACCTGAGTGTTGTCAACAAAGTTCTTGTTAACGGACTTGTCCTTTGAAGAATGATTGAAAGCAAAGTAAACAATGCAAAGAGCAATTACAAGACCAATCTCTGTGAGGAGAAGTCTTTTGTTCTCAAGGCTTGCTTTGGGTGATTTCTTGACTTCCATATTCTTTGGTTTTAAATAGATTTCTTCTGTTGCAAAGCTAAGTATTATTATACAAGTATAAAAATTTTGCGCCAGCAAAAAACTCGCAGACGCCTTATTGTAACTTGTTGAAAATGAGCGCGCTGGGATTTTAGGGACGAACGGAAATCTCGCACGCGTGTTGTATCACGTACTTTTACTTCTTGTCCAAAGCGGCCAGCAGGGCATCCCTGTGCGTTGTATCAGACTGTTTTATGCGCTCTTTTATCCTGTAAAGCCGATTATATACGTAAGGCTTGTCTTTTTCCAAAAGAGTGGATATGGTTGTGGATGAAAAACCAGAGGCCGTGAACATATAGAGAAGGTAATCCTCCTCTTTCCACGCGGGGAAAGCCTGGCGCAGCTTAAGCATTACACCGTCATATCTGGCATTAAGAGACTGTTCAAGGGAGCGCTGTACGGCCGGGTCTGAGCGCAGGCCCTCTACAATTGAGCGTACCTCTTTGAGTATCTTTGGCTGCAGGTTTTCTGTGCCTTCATAAATGTAATACTGTTCACAGAGGCGGCCAAGGGCGTCCAGGGATTTGTCTCCCTGACGGCTTTTAAGATCCTCCGCTATGGACATCAGGCGCTCGTTTTCTTCCCTTTCTTCAAGCAGCTGTTTTTCAAGCTGGGCTTTTCTGGCCCAGAAATACAGAACCAGAGTAGCCAGAACGGCGGTTATAAGCAGAAAGAATGCACCCATAGTTTATTCTTGTATCCAGACCTCATCCAGGAAGAACCAGCAGGGGTTACCCACGCCGTAGTGCCACTCCGGACATATTTTTACGCCTTCTACCTGAATGCGCACGTACCTGGCCTGAGCCTCTCCCTTTACGGCAAGTGTCTTGAATCCTATTGTCCCGTCTCTGTTTTCAGGATTCTGTGCGGAACCAAACAAGCTGAAATTCTCCCCGTCACAGGAGGTAAATACTGTCATACCAAGCGGTTCAAGTACCCAGCCGCCTATCTGGCGCAGGAAATCGGCCCCTACTTCCCCTATTGCCTTTGTCTGGCCAAGGTCTATCACAAAGTCTGCGTCCTCTCCTTCCCAGCCAACCCAGTTTTCTACGTAGCCGGTGCCGCCAAAGAGGCCGTCTGTGATGGCGGTCTGTGCCAGTGATTCATAGCGCTTGTGAGGTCCCTTGATAAAGCGCACGGCTTTGCCTGACGCAAGGTTGCCGGGAAGGTTCCTAAGGTAACGCTCACGGTACATTGTACAGTAGTCCAGGGGTTTGTTGTTTCTCTCGTTAAGTGTTTCTATACCAAGGGTTTTGATTCTGCTTTCAAACAAATCAAGCTGCTCCCCTACGGCCTTGAAATCCCTCTCCGGGTTGGTTCTTGCAATTTCAAGTGCCGAATACTGCAGGGGAAGCCTAGTGCGACGTACGCGGGCAAGCTTTACCGGATCATCGGCAACGGCGGCTTCGGCCTGGTCAAAGAGGGCGTTGTATCGGCTTAAGAGCGTGGGCCTCAATATGTTATCCTTATAAGAAACGGGGGAGTCGTAAATAAACAGGTCTACATCTGTGGCTACGGCTGCGCCTTCAATCATGTGTATATACCTGAGGATGGGTTCTGCCGCTGCGCCGTAGTAGCCTTGGCAGAAATGCCGCTCAAGGGAATCCAGGGAGGCGTCGGCATTCCACATGAGTTTGCTTACCAGGTAGGGCCTGAGTTCTGCCATATCTCCGCCCAAAGTGCTGTTTATCTGGGAGAAATGCATCTTCACGCCGTGATTTTTGAAGATTTGGATATTGTCACGGATGGTGGAAAGATTTGGGAAAGGGGACAGGTAATTGTCAAAGTTGATGCCGTAGTCCCAAAGGAAGATGTTGTCACATACCTTGCTCCATCCCTCAAGGCACTTCATAAAGTCCTGTCCGGAGGGGTTCTCCGTAAGTGATGTCTGACGCCTGCAATCTATGTCACAGAGCATTATGCTTACGTTTTTGGCGGGTTTTGTCTTTGCCGGCGGCGTAACGGAGAAGAGGTATGCCAGGGTGGAAATCTGTTTGTCCGGGAAGCGGGCGGCCACGGCGTTTACAAAGCGGATGATGGGACCGGAAGGGGAACCTTCCTCATCTATGACGGCCTGGCAGGAAGGGCATCGGCAATAAGTGTCTGAGCCGTCGTTCTGTGAGATGGAAATCATGTCCTGTTCCGGATATGCGTGGAACAGGCTGTCAAGTGTTCCACACACAATCTCAAGTACCTCAGGATTGGTCAGGCACCACTGGCTGGCGCTGCCTGGATGGCGTTCTCCGCCAAATAACGCATAGTATTCCGGATGGTCTTTACCGTACTTTGAAGCCGGAAGAAGACGGTTGCAGGTATGAACCCAAAGATTGCCCACAAACAGGTCATGCGGCTCTTCCAGCCTGTACCACAAGCGGTACAGCTCATCGGCCGTTCGGATTTTATCTACACCATTGTCCGACGTTGCTACTTTTCCGTTTTCCAGGCTCCAGTGGCTGGTCTGGCGGTAACGGAAGGTGGGAACCTCCGTGCGGCCACGTACTTCCACTGCGGTTTTGTGAGGAAGGTCATATTCTCCGCCGCCCCAGTAATCCATGCCCATTTCCTGTTCCAGAAAGTCGCATACGGCATAGAGCAAAGACTTTCCAAACCCCTCCAGAACCACACAGGAGCCGTTTTTATACACTTTGAAAGCATCTTCCGGCAGGTTGGGGTTTTCAAGAAGCACAATGTCTCCTTTCTTTATCTTTGCGTCTGCTATTGGAAAGGCGTAGCCAGTTGCTTCATGCATGAAACGCTGCAGAAGCTGCGCTGCATCCTTTTGTTCAGGATAAGCAATGATTCTGCTTTTTTGGGAAAACTGTACGGTTTGCGCCATTGCCTGAAGCGTCAGGCACAGAGCAATTATAAGGGTAAGGGTTCTTCTCATAAGTGCAAAGATAACGAAATTATGCGTATCTTTGCATTTGCTATGGATTTACAGGCACTAAAGAACAAATATGATATAATCGGCAACGACCCTGCCCTTAACGACGCTCTGGAAACAGCGGTGAAATTTGCACCCACCGGTCTCAGCGTGCTCATCCAGGGAGAAAGCGGCGTAGGCAAGGAGAGTTTTGCAAGGATTATACACCAGTTTTCCACAAGGAAGCAAAACGCTTTCTTTGTGGTAAACTGCGGCGCCCTTCCTAAGGAACTGGTGAATTCGGAGCTTTTCGGCCATGTAAGGGGCTCTTTTACCGGGGCCGTAGAAAACCGTAAGGGTTATTTTGAAGAGGCGGACGGCGGAACGCTGTTTTTGGACGAGATTGCAGAGCTTCCCCTTGAAAGTCAGGCTCTTTTGCTTAGGGTGCTTCAAAGCGGGGAATACCGCAAGGTTGGTTCCAACAAGGTGGAACACACCAATGTGCGCATAGTTGCCGCAACAAATGTGCATCTGTATGAGGCTGTAAAGCGCGGAAAATTCAGGGAGGACTTGTATTTCCGCCTCAGCGCGGCCCAGATCCGCATCCCTCCGCTAAGGGACAGAAGGGGAGACATCTACCTGCTGTTCAGGAAGTTCACGTCGGATTTCTCAGAGGTGAACGGCATGTGCAAGATAAGCCTCAAGCCGGAGGCCATACGTCTTCTGGAACAGTACCGCTGGCCCGGAAACATACGTCAGCTGCAGGGTTTTACCCAGTCTCTTACAGCCCAGCTTTCCCAAAAGGTCACGCCCACGCTCCAGAGAATAGAATTATCGGCCAGGGACTTGGAACCCTTTATGCCCAAGGAAGAGGGAGAACCAATTCCCGTGCTTTATGACGAGGGAAAGGCCCGCCAGGCCCAGGGGAGTGCTTTCAATGCCGATGAGCGCCAGGCCATTTTCCAGGCCATATTTGACCTTAAGCAGGAGGTGGACGCTTTGAAGGCGCGTATGGACAGGAGGGAGCTTCCGGCGCCGGAAGTATCGGCCCGGGAAGAAGAGGCCGAATGGCAGGAGCAGGAGGATTTCCAGCTGCAGGAGCAACCCGCGGAGGAACACAGCCTCAGCCTCAGGCGCACAGAGGAAGAACTTATCCGTCAGGCCCTTGAAAAGTTCAACGGCAACCGCAAGAAGGCGGCCGAGGAACTTGGCATGAGTGAGCGTACCCTCTACAGGAAACTACCGGAAGAATACCGCAAGAAATGAAACGCATAGCCCTCATACTCCTGACGGCCCTATCTGTGGCATCGTGCGGGATTTATTCTTTCTCCGGCACTTCAATCCAGCCGGACGTGAAGACTATAACCATTCCTTATGCTGCATATTCGGCCCTTCGCGTGAACCCGTCCCTGGCAAACGACCTTACGGAAGCCCTCAAGGAGAAGTACCGTAAACTTACCCGCCTGGAGGAGGTAGATATGGACGGAGACCTGGAGCTCCTGTGCACCGTCACCGGCTACGACGTTAAGGCAACGGCAATCACGGCCAATGAAATGGCCTCCCAGAACCGCCTCACCGTGACGGTGAAGATTGAGTTCTCAAATAAAAAGTATCCGGAGGATGATGTGAACAGCTCTGTCTCTGCCTATGAGGACTTTGACGCCACGCTATCTCTGGATGCAGTGGAATCAGGTTTGTGCGAGACCATCATTGAGAAGCTGGTGGAAGATATTTTCAATGCAACCGTTGCTCAATGGTAAGTTCTTCATACATAGACCTTCACGCCCTTACGCTGGAAGAACTCACCGGCGTAGTGAACCTGTATCCATGGTATGGTGCTGCCCACGTTGAACTGGCCCGCCGCATGGCCCGCCTTGGAGCAGAGGATTGGGGGGAAGATCAGTTTGCCCAGAGCGCGTTGCATGTACGTGACCGCGGAATCCTTGCCGGGATGTCCAGGCGCAGGGGACAGGCCGATTATACGGACAAGGATCTTGGCGCCCTTCTTGCCTCATTCATTGAGCCCGCAAAGGAGGCACAGGGAGGGGTACACCAGGTGAGAGCTGCGGGAGGTGACTATTTCTCCCAGGCTCAGTACGACAACGTTAAAGAGAAGGGAGACAACATTTTTGTCCGTTTTGCCGGCAAGTCGCCCTCTTCGGCCGATGCCGACGGCTCTGAAAGCTCAGACATGGCAGAACGCTTTGCCACTGAAACGCTTGCCAGAATTTTTGCCGAGCAGGGCAGGATAGAGGAGGCAAGGCGCATTTATTCCCGTCTGATTTTGGAATTTCCGGAAAAAAGTGCTTACTTTGCAACCCTTATTGACTCACTGACATAAAAAGTAACAAGATATGAACGCAGCATTTACAGTTTTGGTTGTTCTCATCATTATCGCAGCCATTCTCCTGATTGCGGTCGTCCTCCTTCAGAACGGCAAGGACGGCGGCCTTGCAACCAACTTCACTTCCGCAAACCAGACTCTTGGCGTACGCCAGACGGCAACCATCCTTGAAAAGGCCACCTGGTACCTTGTAGCCTTCATCCTGGTCATGAGCATCATCACCGTCTTCATAGCTCGTGGCGGCACCCAGCGCGGTACCAATGACGCCGTGAGCACTGAAATCATGAATCAGGCCGACGCTGCTCAGGAAGCCGCAGCTGCAGAATTCCCTGTAACCCAGGAGAATCCGGAAGAATAATCGGCAGATAACAACTACAGAAGGCTGGCCTGAATTTCAGGTCAGCTTTTTTTGTATGGCCGTGCACGAAAAGGGGGTCAAAACGTGCACGGGGTGCCAAAAATGAGGGGGCCGTGCACAAAAACACCCCTAAAACGTGCACGGGTGGGCGTGGATAACAAAAAATGATTATCTTTGTTGGAAGAATTACTACTAAAGTACAAATATGAAAAAAATTACTGTTTTTCTTGCAGCGGCTGCTTTGGCAGTAGCCTGCGCATCTCCTGAAAAGATGGCCAAAATGGCAGAGGATGTGAATGTTGAGTGCACTCCTCAGGTCCTTGAAGTTATTGGCGGCAACATTGATGCCAAGGTTTCCGTAACCTATCCCAAGGATTATTTCAACTCAAACGTTATCCTTGAGGTTACCCCCGTCATCGTGTATGAGGGAGGTGAGGCAGCAATGAAGCCTTTCAAGTATCAGGGAGAAAAGGTAAAGGACAATTACCGCGTAGTATCTTCTGACGGCCAGACAGTCACGGAGAATGTTCATTTTGAATATGTGGAAGGCATGGAGAAGAGTTATCTTGAACTCCGCGGCCGTGTCCTTGCAGGCAAGAAAGTCATTGACCTCCCCGCAAGGAAGGTAGCAGACGGCGCCAACACCACATACATGCTGGTAAAGCGCACCGGTAAGCTTGCATACAAGGCAGATGCATATCAGGACGTTCTTTCCAGCACAACAGAAGGCCAGATCAAGTACCTTGTCAACAGTTCAGAGGTCCGTTCATCAGAACTCAAGGGCAGCTCCGTCAAGGACTTTGTTGCAGCACTTGAGGCTATTCAGGCAGACGACCGCGCCACTGTAACCAGCACAGAGATTGTGGCTTACGCTTCTCCGGAAGGCGCCGCAGACCTTAACGACAAACTCTCCGGCAACCGCGGAGACAGCGCCCTCAAGGCCTGGAACAAGCTTGCAAAGGATCAGCAGGCTCCGGATGTTCACAGCGTAGGTGAAGACTGGGAAGGCTTCCAGCAGCTGGTGTCAGAGAGCAACATTGAGGATAAGGACCTCATTCTCCGCGTCCTGTCCATGTACTCAGACCCGGCAGTCCGTGAAAACGAGATCAAGAATATGTCCCAGGTTTACACCGCTCTCAAGGGAGAGGTTCTGCCTGAGTTGCGCCGCGCACGCCTTATTGCAAACGTGGAGTACAAGAACTACAGTAATGAGGAACTGGTAGAACTCCTTGCAAACAATGAGTCCGTCCTGGATGAGGAGGCCCTCCTCCGTGTCGCCTCCGTGGTTAAGGATGCCGCCCAGAAGGAAGATATCTATCGCAAGGCTGTTGCAAAGTTCGGCAGCGACCGCGCCCAGTACAACCTTGCCGTTGTGCTTCTGGAGCAGGGCAAGAATGCCTCTGGTGAGGCAGAACTGGCAAAGGTCAAGGCAAATGACGCAGACGTAATCAACGCAAAGGGCGTTGTTGCACTCCGCAAGGATGACCTTGGCACTGCAGAAGACTGCTTCCGCAAGGCTACCACGGACGAGGCAAAGGAAAACCTTGGTATAGTCCTTATCCTTACCGGACAGTACGATGAGGCCGTTCAGGTTCTCCGTGAGCCCAAGGGCTGCTGCCACAACACCGTTCTTGCCTACATTCTTATTGACGAGCTTGACAAGGCCGCAAAGACCGCTCACTGCGGAGATCCCAAGGTCTGGTACCTGAAGGCCATCATCAACGCACGCCAGGGCAATGCAGAGGGTGTTAAGACCTGCCTGGAGAAGGCTTTCCGCAAGGCCGATCTTAAGGAAAGGGCCGCTCTTGACATTGAGTTTGCCGGTTACGAGTTTTAAGCAGTGAAAGCCATTACCTGGATAGACATCATCTTCGGCGTCCTTGTGATGCCGGGGATGATGTTTCTCTTTCCGGTAGGGGAGTGGCTTCTATGGCACTCCGGCTATGTACTGTTGTATGTAGTCTGGCTTTATGCAGTATTCTTTCTCACCAGAAAGCTTGCAGGACCAATGCTTCTGGATGGGAAAAAGGGATGCTGGACTGTTCTTGGCGTACTTTTTCTTACGGCCTCGGCAACATTCCTGATGTCCCTCACTCCGGTGGATTTTCCCCGCAATCCGGACTACGGAACCGGCATGGCTCCGCATATCCGCGCAATGTGGATAATGCTTCTGGCCGTATGGTCCTATGGCCTTCCCGTGGGCATGCTATCGGCCCAAATAGGCAAAATGTCCCAGGTAAGGGCTGCCGATGAGGCCGTGCGTCAGGAACAGGACGCTCTGCGCACAAAAAGGGACGAGGATATATCAGGGGATACCATTATTGTGAAGTCCGGATATAAGGACATCCATGTTCCTGTGGGTGCCATTCAGTATATTGAAGGACGCAACAACTACGCCTGTTTCCATTTGGACCACATGGAGGACGTAATAACCCAGATGCCCCTTAAAGACGTTCTGGAGTCGCTCCCTGAGGGGAAGTTCTTCAGGATTCACCGTTCCTACATAATCCCCGCCTGGAGGATTGTCAAGCAGACGGCGGTCTACGTGCAGCTCATGGGGGTGGAAAAACAGATTCCTATCGGCCGCTCGCACAAGGAGAAACTAAAACAAAGTGAAAACTGAAAATAAGTTTTACGGCACAAGGTCCACTGCGTGGTGGAAGGTTGCCATTGCCATGATTGGCTCCTGTCTGTCGGGAGTCACTTTTGTCTCCGTCCCCGGTATGGTAGGCTCTGTGGGCTTTGGCTACCTGCAGATGTGCATCGGCTTTTTCCTTGGATATCTTGTAATTGCATTCGTGCTTACACCCATGTATTTCAAGCTGGGCGTAGTGTCTGTGTACGAGTATCTTGACAAGCGTTTTGGCGTCAGTTCCCATAAGACCGGGGCCTGGTTCTTCTTTGTGTCCAAGATGCTTGGAGCATCCGTAAGGCTGTTCCTTATGATAGCAACACTGCAGCTTCTCATTGCGGCACCTGCCGGCATACCTTTCTGGGTAACGGTGCTTGTTGTTGTGCTGCTGGAATGGCTGTATACTGTCCGCGGGGGAGTGAAGGCTGTCATAGGACTTGATATCATCAAGACTGTGTCTATGCTGCTTGCCGTAGTGTTGACGCTTGTCCTGGTTGGCAGGGAAGTGGGGGCGCCGGACAAGTCCATGATGAGGGTGTTCTATTTTGACGACATCAACCACCCTCAGTTCTTTCTCAAGCAGCTTCTGGGAGGATTCTTTGTAGTAATTGCAACTACCGGGCTGGACCAGGACATGATGCAGCGCACTCTGGCGTGCAAAAATGTAAAGGATTCACAGAAGAACCTTGTTGTGTCGTCCCTCCTTCAGACAGTTGTCATAGCGCTGTTCCTTCTGCTGGGAGTATACCTTTATCAATTTGCCGGACTTCACCATATTTATATAGCAAAAGGGGACGATTTGTTCCCGGCCGTGGCATGGTCCGGCCTGATGCCGGCTTCCTGGCTGGTGGCGGCGCTTTTCATCATCGGCCTTGTGATGGCAGGATTTCCTGCGGGTGGATCGGCCCTTACGGCGCTGACAACCTCTTTCACGGTGGACATCCTTGGCTCTGACAAGAACCGCACGCTGGTCCATACCGCAATGGCCGTCCTTATGGCCGTTTGCATCCTGATTTTTGCCGCGCTTAATTCAACAAGCGTGATAGATGCGGTATACAGGCTGGCCAGTTACACCTACGGCCCCATCCTGGGCCTTTTTGCCTTCGGCCTTTGCTGCAAATCGTCCGTACGTGACCGCTGGGTGCCGCTTGTTGCCATCCTTGCCCCGCTCCTGTGCCTGCTGCTGGACCTCAACTCCGTGGCCTGGTTTGGCGGCTACCGCTTCTCTTACGAGCTGCTGCCCCTTAACGCCGTCTTCACAATTCTGGGCCTCCTTCTTCTGCGGCGCCGCTGAGTGTCTGCCGATAAATCCGGCACGGCATATGCCCTTCGGGCCGGTACGGGCCTGGCGGCCCTATCCCTCCCACGCCTTTGGCGCGGGCCCCTCCCGTTCACGAAGACACGGGCGTCTACGCCGCCCAAAGGGCATATGCCGTGCCTCCTTTAACCGGAACTCACTCCCGGCCCCCATGTCATTCCGAGCGAAGCGAGAGAATCCAATATTTCCGTTTTATTTAACATGTTGTAAATCAGGCAATTATGATATTTCCTCCCGGCGGTTATGAGGGGAGGAGGTATGATAAATAGCTATTAATCAGCAATTTAGCAAAAACGCCTATTGGAGTGGACCTGGTCCAGTACCTATTTGGACGCGGTCACCGCAACTTTTGGTCGTGGTCTAATTTCATGTGCTGGACCTAGTCCAGCCACTATGGCTCTGAGGCACCTGTGAGGCACACTGCCTGGACCTGGTCCAAGGGGTAAAATGGGACCACGTCCAAAAAAGCCCTGGACCAGGTCCACAGGTAGGGACCCGTAGCGAAAAAGGCTTCCGGTATGCCGGAAGCCTTTTGAAGCGGAGGGGACGAGATTCGAACTCGTGGTACAGAATAACCCGTACGGCAGTTTAGCAAACTGCTGGTTTCAGCCACTCACCCACCCCTCCGGGAATGATGTTCCTGAAACTCCCGCCCGAAGACGGGACTGCAAAGATACGAAAAAACTCTCAATGCGCAAGTTTTTGAAATATTTTTTGTAAGTTTATGGAAAATTTGACCTAATTATGAAAAAGGCTTGGATTCTCCCCGCATGTTTTCTGCTTGTTGCAGCTATTGTGAATTTTGTTGCTCGGTACATTGGCGCAGCCCCCGTGGCAGCCATGGTAAAACCCGCGCTCCTGCCGCTTATTGCCCTTACAACAGTAGCCGCAGTGGGCAGCATGGAGGACAAGTTCATCAGACGCATTGTTATAGCCCAGCTTCTGGGTGCGGCGGGGGATATCTTCCTGATTGCCAGCGGCACCATTCCTTTTGCTCTTGGCCTGGGTTGTTTCCTTGCCGGCCACGTGTTTTACTGCATAAGTTTTGGCGGAAAGTCATGGAAAGGTCTCAATCTTGTCCAGTGGCTAATTGCCATGGCGGTAATGGCTGCGGCCGTTGCCGGTCTGCTGGTAGGAATAGGCGTGCAGGGCACCTTCCTTGTTCCGTTTGCAGTGTATGGCCTTGCTCTGATGTTCCTGATTTTCAGCGGTTTTGCGGGAGTTATCCGCGGCCTTAAAGACCCGGCCACGTGGTGGATCATCACAATAGGCGCAGTTCTATTTGCATTCTCTGACAGCCTCATTGCCATACAGACCTTCCACGGCGGAAGCGTCATGAAGGAATTCCTTGTGATGTTAACCTATGTCATGGCCCAGAGCCTCCTTGCATGGGGAGCAGTGCGTATAAAGCACTGAATTACAGGCGCGCATAAGGTATTTTGGGCAAGATATGATGCACAGATTTGGTCCGGACCAAATCTGTGCATCTAAAATATTTGGAAATAACCCAGGGAATGTTATCTTTGTAATTTAGGGTATCAGGGTTATGACCTGATAGAAAGAATAATCATTAATTATTATACACTTATGCTAAAACACAAAATCATTCTCTCCCTTGCGGTCCTTTCAGGACTTGCGTTGGGGGCCCAGGCCCAGGAGAAAGCTCCGGCACTCCAGCCGGCAGACAATCCCTGGTATGTGGGCCTGGGAGGCGGAACTTCATTCGGCCAGTGCACATTCTGGAGCATCACGGAAGAAGGCATCCGCAACTGGGGGCTTCAGGGCGGCATTTTCGGCGGTTATAAGTTCAACCGCCTCATCTCCCTGGAAGCAGGATTCCAGCTGGGCCGCCAGAGCCAGTTCAACCTGGACTGCTGCCCGTATTGGCTAGGTACTGACGGAGTCTGGAAGGCTACGCAGGTCATTGACAAGGACGGCTGGTACTTTGATGACTTGGAAGCCGCTACCCGCTGGTTCAAGTTTGCCATTCAGGGTAATTTCAACATGCTCTCTTTCATAGAGAACAACAAACACTGGTCTTTGGACCTTTCTCCACAGATTTCCCTGGTGAATACCCAGACAACATGGAAAGGAAATCTCTCCAAAAGCAAAGAATATCATGAAGAGGCGCAGCCTAAAAACTGGCACCTGGGAATAGGAGGCCAGATTGGCGCCGGTTATGCTTTCAACGACCTTGTTAAACTTGGCGTCTATGGAGGCATTACCGCTCTTACCGGCAAGCGTTTTGACATGATTCCCAACAAGGTGCATGACACCAATATTATATGGGATGCCGGCATTAAACTCACCTTCAGCTTTGGTGAGAACAAGAAGAAGAAGGCTGCAATTGCCGCGGCAGCCGCAGAGGCAGAACGCCTTGCTGCAGAGCAGGCGGCCCGTGAGGAAGCAGCCCGTCTTGCCGCCTTGAAGGCCGAACAGGAGCGTCTCGCCGCAGAAAAGGCAGCACTTGAAGAGGCAGAACGCCTTGCTGCAGAGCAGGCGGCCCGTGAAGCGGCAGAGAAGGAAGAGGCATTCAAGACAACTCTTACCGTATACTTTGACAACGGCAAGGTTCAGTTTGCCGACAGCTACGTTCCAGATCTGGAGCACATTCTGGGCCTTCTCAAGAAATATCCTGACTTTAAGCTTCAGATACGCGGATATGCATCCAAGAGTGGCAGTGCTGCTTACAACAAGATGCTGTCTGAGCTCCGCATGGAGGAAGTTCAGTACTGGTTCATCGGCCACCAGGTTGCCCCGGAACGTGCCCAGGATGTACACTCCTGCGGCGTGGATGCCAATGCTGCATCTGAGGCTGATGGCCGTAGAGTAGAAGTGAATTTTGTCAAGTAAGTGAAGTATGAAAAAGGTATACATTATATTAATGGCAGCGGCGGCCCTGGTTTTGGGCTCCTGCCATCACCCCATTCACTTTGATGTTGACATGCCCCAGGATGAGAATCCAGACAAGTATCCTTCAGGCGATGGCCTGGGGTACCTTGGCAATGATCTTGACTGGGAAGAAATTGCAGATATCAAGAGTGAGATTACTCACCTTAAGTACACAGTAACAGGCTCTAACGGAGTCTTGGAAACAGGGGAGTTCAACACCCCTCTGGAGGCTTCAGAATGGATGATTCCACTCCCGGCAGGCGAGTATGACGTCCTTGTGGCCGCCAATATGAATGCAGCCAACGGTTTTGAGCTTACGGAGACCGTGCCCACCAAGGCAAGCCACACGCTTCCGGCAACCTACGCCAGGCTAAGCGACCCTTCGTCCAACCCGGTCCAGGCCTGGAACGGCATAGCTCATGTAACTGTTGAGGCAAACAAGATGGCAACCGTCCACCTGGACCTTGACCGTCTTCTTGCCCTTTTCACACTAAAAATCACAAATGTCCCGGAGGGAACTTTGATTGATGTAAGCATGCGTAATGCCGCATCCTATGTTACTCTTACCAAGGAACGTACAGCTGGTCACTGGGGACTTCCCAGCCAGGAGATAAGTGAAGATATCACACTTGGCCAGCTCAATGCGTCAAACGCTGTGTCGGCCATCGATGAATTCAAGGTTTTCCCCACAGCTGAAGGACTGGAAAAGACCATACTCATGTTCCACATCAAGACCAACCACGGAATTGACCTTGACTATGTAGGAGAGGCTCCAGCTATGGAGAACGGCAAAAAGTACATACTTGAACTGGATTACAACAAGCTCACTCCATTCATGTACATCACATCCGTTTCCATCAACGACTGGACGGACGGATGGACAATCAGCGGAGAGGTCCTGAATCCCAAACAACCCAAATAAGAATAATAAATAAAAGGTATATATCATGAGAAAATCCATTCTTATCGCCCTTGGTTTGCTGGCCGTAGTTGCCTGCAGCAGGGAAAACAACTCGGTTAACGGCTCCAAGTCAATAACCGTGAGGGCCTCTATCGGCGAAATGTCCAAAGTGACTTACGACGGCAACAAGTCTGCTTTTGCCGCAGGGGACAACCTCTCCCTCTTTGCCTGGACCGGGCAAAAGACCTCTATTCCCAGCAATCTTGTGGTGAATAATGTAGACAACACCCTCAGCCAGGCCGGCCTTTGGGAGCCAAAAATTGAGATGCTTTGGGCCGATATGGTTACCCCGCACTACTTCATGGCGGTTTCTCCCGCCCGTGAGGTGGAATCCTTCACAGCAGACAAGTTCGTCCTGAATCCATCTGCCGCAGCCTACCAGGAAAGCGACCTTCTCATTGCCACCAATCTGGATGGCCTAAAGGCCAACGACAATCCTGTGGACCTGGTCTTTGACCATGCAATGGCCAAACTCAATGTGAACCTGGCTTTCCGCAACCAGTGGACGGAGGGTAATCCTCCCGTGGCCCCTAACACAGAGGCAAAGGTGAAAGTGGTCAATGTTGCAGCCAAGAAGAACGCCACCATCAACTATATAAACAAGGCCGTCACTGCTACGGGGGACCAGTTTGAACTTCCTATGAACAAGGAAAAGAATGCCAACTGGACAGTCCTCATGGTTCCCCAGACTGGCTTCACCACTATTTCTATAGTGCTGGAAGGAAACGACGAGTGGCTGGGCGGCAACGGCACCTATGTGTTCACCCACACTGCCAATATCCCTCTCCAGAGTGGAAAGATTACCACCGTGAACCTCATCGTAGGCCGTGACCAGATTACCCTGGACAAGGACGGAATCTCCATCAACGACTGGACCGCTGGCGAAACCATCGACAACGGCGAGGCTCAGATTCCCGAAGAGGCATAGTTAACCCTCTAAAGAAGAACAGTTATGAGAAAAATCAGCATATTAGCCTTAGCGCTCTCCGTTCTGGCCGTTTCCTGTAACAAGGAGGCGGACAAGGCGGGACCCGGCGGGGCCGAAGCTGGCGCCATCACCGTTACGGCGCGGGTGAACAATGTTACCAAGGCCGTAACGACAGGCAATGTTACCACATTTGAGTATGGTGACCAGCTTACCCTCTATGTCTGGACGGGAGACAATACGGCCGTCCCGGCCAATCCCTGGATAGACGGTGAAGTGGTTACCTATGACAAGGATACCCAGCTATGGGAGCCCAAGAACCTCATGCTCTGGAAGAACATGACGGATGCCCACTATTTTCTGGGCGTATATCCCGCCAGGGCCATCACCAATTTCACGGCCGATCAGTTTGAGCAGAATCTGGATCCAGCCGCAAAATATGATGTCAACGACCTCCTGGTGGCCACGGAACTCAGCGGCATCAAGGCCCAGGACACCAAATCGGTAGACCTTGCATTCGACCATCTGATGGCCAAGTTCAATGTTTCCGTCCGCTTCCGCAGCCAGTGGGGCAGTATTCCGGAAAAAGTAGAAGTGTCCATAAAGGGCGCAGCCACCGGTACCGTGGATTACATTTCCAAGACCATAACGCCCGGAAACGACGTTACTAAGATGCCTGTCGTCTGGAGAAGTACAGATTTGCAGGATCGTGTCACCTACTACTGTTCCTATGTTATCCCTCAGACGGGTATCACGGAGGTAGTGGTAAACGTGGAAGGATCTGAGTATATCTATACCAACCCCACCGACATTCCTTTTGTAAAGGGCCATGCCACCACCCTGCCCCTTATTGTGGGTAAGGACACCATTGAACTGGCCGATGAAGGAATTACCATTGAAGGCTGGAACGATGGCGAATTGCCCGATGGTCTGGGCACAGATGCCGTGGTTGCGCCGAAGATTATAGACCTCTCTACGCTTAAGAGCGACTACGTAGTGCAAGACGGATACATCGTGACAGGCACGCTGGACGCAAACGTGAAGATTTCCATCGCCGATGGTGCTACCGTGATACTCGATAATGCAGCCATCAGCTACAGCAGCAAGGGCGCCGACTGGGCGGGTCTCACCCTCATAGGAGACGGCACCATCCAGCTGGCCGATGGCACCACCAACACCGCGATCGGCGGTTTGGATAACGGCGGCTACAGCAACTGCCCCGGCATTTTTGTACCTGAAGGCAAGACCCTCACCATCAATGGTGACACCGGAGTGCTCATCGCCGCCTGCGGTGACGGTAATCCTGACGGGCAGGGGGCCGGCATTGGTGCCAGCTGGTTCACCAACTGCGGCAATATCGTCATCAACGGCGGTGTCATAAGCGCCAGCGGCGGCAACAGGGGTGCTGGCATAGGCGGCAGCGGACGTCGCAATTGCGGCTATATCACCATCAATGGCGGCACCGTTACCGCAACCGGCCATGAGGGCGCTCCCGGCATCGGCATCGGTGGTGCTAAACAATCTACTTATGCCGACGGTGGTACCTGCGGTGACATCACCATCACTGGCGGTACCGTCATAGCTACTGGTGGTAAATGGGGCGCCGGCATTGGCGCGGGATGCGCCTTTAATTCAAAAGATGTAACGGTTACCAAAACCTGCGGCAACATTCTTATCAGTGGTGGTACAGTTACCGCCACCGGTGGCGAACACGCTGCTGGCATCGGTACTGGTGAAGCCGAAGATGGCAAAGGCATCATCAACATCGGCACCATCACCATCACCGACGGTGTGACCCTGCTCACGGCTACGAAGGGTGAGGGTGCTCCTAACAGCATCGGCAAGGGTACCGGTACAAATATTACCTGCGGCACGGTGACCATTGGTGGCGTAGTGGGAGCTATCACCGATAGCCCGTATGTCTATCCGCTGCCTTATCCTATTGACATTAGCGAAGTGACAAGCGCCTATGTGGGTAGCGTCATCTCCGCCCAGAGCGCCAAAGTATATAAGACAGTAGCTGATGCCATAGCCGATGGCGAGAACCCTGTGGCCATTATAGCCTATGTGGGCGCAGCCGGCAGCGTTGAAGAGTCCGACGCCAACTTCAAGGGCCTGGCCATTGCCTTGAGCGATGCCGATGGTGACATGTGCACATGGGCCGACGGGAACGACGGCTTGTATTACTGCTTGAGCAGTGGCGTGGACGTGGATTTAGACGCCGCCCTCAAGCTCATAAACGGTAAAACTTGTACCGAAACGCTGAACAATCCCTATCATACCGACCATAACCACGTTGCCGCTTCTTTTGCCAAGGAAAACAAAGATACCCCTCGCCCCGATGCCGCCAGCGACTGGTTCCTGCCCTCTATGGGTCAGTGGAACCTGATTGTGCAAGGTTTGGCCACCAAGAAGGCCGGATCTGCCGTTACTACAGATCTCACCAAAAACAATAACGACACTTATAAGGCCAGCAATCTTAACAGCGTCATCACCGCTGCCGGAGGTGAGGGTTTAGAGGAGTATGATTATTGGGCGAGTACTGAGTATGATGATGTGGGCGCGTGGTGCATAAAATTCGGTTCTGGCAAGGCCGCCAAGTATGCTAAGGCTTCCGACTGCTATGTCCGTTCGGTCTTTGCGTTCTAACCCTTTACGACTATGCTTATGAAAAAGATTATACTATTATATATAGCAGCCGTAGCGGGATTGTTCCTTACGGGCTGCGCTAAGGAGAAAGGCCTGGAGCCGGCATCGGTCCCCGGCCAGATGCGCTTCGCGGTGTCCATAAACGGAGCCACCAAGGCCGGAATGGACGCCGACGCCCTCAAAAAAATAGGAGAGTTCTATATTAAGGTAGAAACCATAGAGCAGGCCGACCCTGCCTACGACTACCGGGAGATTGTCAGCTGGAATGATGAATCCGGCACATGGACGCCTTCCCATCCTATGCTTTGGAAGAACGAAAACGCGGCCATCAGATACACGTCCGTTGCTTCCGGTTGGCTGGAGGATTTGGAAGAGCCGGAACCGTTTAACACCGCGCTGAATGCCATCTTCTCCGAAGAAGGCGGCACCCTGGCTATCTTCGATGACCAGTCCTATTCTTTGGCCCTGGAGGCGTCCGACCTCCTGCGCGGAATCGATGTCAAGTACTTTACGGACACCCAGGACGGCGTTATTCCCGTAGAGTTCTCTCACGCCCTGGCCAAGGTGAACTTCCAGCTGAACCTGGCCGACGGTTTCTTTGATAATTATATCGGCCTGGATGACGAAAGCCCCATTGATGCCATTTCAATCGGCGGGGTGCATTTAGCCTATAATTTCAAGGCCCTTACAGGCGTTGTGACAGTAGATAACAACTATCCCGCTTCCTCCGTGGATCCTTTTGAAAGTGCCTATGTTCCCGGGACAAAGGCCAACAAGGTCTCCAAGGCCACCTTTGAGGCCATCCTCATTCCGGAGACTTTTGCAGTTGGCGCACTGGAACTGAATTTCTCCATCCTGGGTGTGGATTACAAGTGGACCAACGACAAGGAAATCACCCTGGTTCAGGGCGAGGAATACACCATTCCCGTTTCCGTGAGCTATGAGGGCCAGCCCGGTCCTCCAGTGCCTCCGGAGCCGCTTTCGGGTGGATTTACCATCAATTCCAACGGTGATCGTGTTTCCTTCTCAAGAGGCAATCTGCAGGCTACCTACGACGGAACCAACTGGACCTGGGGCTTTGCAGAGAACCAGTGGGATTATCTTGGAGCGGGAGGCGCTAACCTCCTTATTATCGAAAACGGCGTACTGTCGGCTTCCGGCACCGTCGATTACTTTAACTGGAGCGTCGAAGATAGCTATTTCGGCATTTATCCGGTTATGAAAGGTGGCAAATTTGCGAACTACGAGCTGGGCGAGTTCAATGACTGGGGAAAAGCCCTGGGCTTTGGCTGGAGAACTCTCTCTTCGCAAGAGTGGGACTACCTGCTTAACGGGCGTGCCAGCGGCAGCACCGTGAACTCTGTCAGTAACGCGCGTTACACCCGTGGCGTTATCAATACCGACGGCACAAGCGTGAATGGTTTAATCCTTTTCCCGGAAGGTGTGACGATAGAGGCCTCCGAAGCCACCGCTTGGGGAGACATCAATGAATACACTTTTGCGTCGGGTTGGGGCACCAAATGCACTACTGCCCAGTGGACGGCCCTGGCTGCAAAGGGTTGCGTATTCCTGCCTGCGGCTGGGATGAGGGGTTACTACACTGGTAACACAAAGTACTGGTATGCGCAAATGATAAATGAGGCCGGGTACTATTGGACAAGCACAAAAACTACTGACTACCGTGCATATGCGGCCTATTTCCGTTATAATTATGACCAAGGTCAGTATAAAATAATGCCAGACGACGAAATGACCCGCAATGACGGACTGTCCGTGCGTCTGGTTAAAGCTGTCGACGATTAACCCTTTACGACTATGCTTATGAAAAAGAATATACTACTTTATATGGCAGCCGTAGCGGGTTTGGTACTCGCGGGCTGTAATAAGGAAAGCGAGGTGCCGCAGGGCAGCCCGCTGGATATGACAGTGAAGGCCAGCGTCGGCAACCTCACAAGGGTGGCCTATGATGGCGCCTCCACCACCTTCCAGGCAGGCGACCAGCTTGCCGTCTGGGCCTGGACCGGAGAGCCCGACGTCCTTCCCAAGAGCTTTGTGGTAAACGGAGAAGTGAACACCCTGGAAGAGTCCGGCGCATGGGTGCCGGCCAACCAGATGCTCTGGAAGAACGTACAGGACAAACACTATTTTATGGCTGTTCATCCCATTCCGGCCGCGGCTATTGCCGATCTCTCGGCCGTACCCTACCAGGTGGATAACGCCAACTATGAGGCAAGCGACCTGCTCCTTGCAACAGAGCTGACTGGTCTCAAGGCCCAAGCCGGAACCGTAGACCTTGTCTTCTCTCATCCTATGGCAAAGCTTCAGGTGAATCTGAAGTTCCGTAACCAGTTTGGCCCCGACGGCCCCGCTCCGGAGAGCGTTGCGGCTGCTCTTGTGGGCAAGGGTGCTGCAAAGGTGAACTACCTTACCAAAGTTGTGACTCCAATTGGTGACGAAGCCCCTGTGGAGATGGCTCACGTTGCCGCTGCCACAGGCTACAAGATGAGCTTCAGCGGCATTCAGATTCCTCAGGAGGCCAACAAGATTGTTGTAACGGTTGGAGAACACAGCTTCTCTTACACCCATCCTGAACCGCTCCCTATACTGCCCGGTAAAGTTACCACAATGGGCTTTATAGTGGGTCAGGATGTTATTCTGCTGGAGGATGTCTCCGTTAACGACTGGATAGCCGACGAACCCCTTGCCGGCGGTGAGGCCGAGCGTCGCCTGACGATTAATCTGGCAGAACTGGAAAGTAATTATGAGCTCAAGGACGGCGAGACTCTCACTGGTACTCTGGGCGCAAACGTGAAGATTTCCATTGCCGACGGCGCCACTGTGACGCTGGACGGCGTGACAATCAAGGGAGCGAACAACAGCAGCTACAGATGGGCCGGCCTCAACTGCGTGGGCGACGCCACCATCATTCTTAAGGACGGAACAACAAATACTGTGAAGGGGTTCTATGAGAATTGGCCAGGCATCCTTGTGCCTGGGGGTAGCACGCTCACAATCCAGGGAGAAACCTTAGGTACAGGCAAGCTCATTGCCAGCAGCAACGGCTATGGATGCGGTATCGGTGGAGGATGGAATATAGCGGGCGATAGCATTGGCAACATCAATATCGAAGGAGGAAACATCACGGCTACTGGCGCTAATGGTGGTGCCGGTATCGGTGGTGGTAATGTCCAAAGCTGCGGTGCTATTAGCATCACTGGCGGAACAATCACATCCACGGGCGGTGAAAATGGTGCCGGTATCGGTAGCGGTAGAGGCGGAAGCTGCGTTTCTATAAACATCAGTGGCGGCACAGTCACAGCTACGGGTGGTGCTAACGCTGCCGGCATCGGTGGCGGCGGCACAACCGGCAGTACTGACGCCAGCTGCGGCGACATCACAATCACCTCTGGCGTGACCAAAGTGACGGCCAAAAAAGGCTCAGGTGCAGCCAACAGCATCGGCGCAGGCAAAGGCACCTGCGGCACGGTGACCATCGGTGGCGTAGAGGGGGCTATCACCGAAAGCCCGTATGTTTATCCGGAACCGAGTCCTTTCGATAATCTCACAGCGCAGGACGTGGGTAGGGTGATTGGTGCCAACGGCAAGATTTACAACAATGCTACCGCTGCCTCTACAGCCAGCACCACCGCCGTGGCCATTATCGCCTACGTGGGCAGTGTCGGCAGTGTTGATGCCAGCAGCGAAACCTACAAGGGGCTCGCCATTGCCATGAGCGATGCGAACAGCGGCAGTGCATGCACCTGGGCCAGCGTAAAACAAAACTGCCTGAATAGCACTGCGGTTTCCACCCTCGACCCTCCAGTCAGCGACAAGAACGGTATTTCCTATACCAGCACGCTGACTGGCGATGGCCATGCCCACGTTGCCGCCACCGTTGCTGTGAGCAACAACGGTACTGCTGCCCCCAAGGGTACCAGTGGCTGGTTCCTGCCCTCCCTGGGTCAGTGGAATCTGATTGTTCAGGGCCTGGCCACCAAGAAGGCTGGCTCTGCCGTAACTGCTGACCTGACAAATTCCTCGAACGTTTCTTACAAAGCTACCAACCTAAATAGCGTTATCACCGCCGCAGGTGGTACGGGTTTCATAAGCACTGCCGACCCCGTCGGGCTCTATTGGATGAGTACGGAAAATGGGCAAAACTCTGCTTGGATCATTAATTTCTATTGGGGCAAAGAAGATTCGAAAGATAAGACTGCCTCTTGGTATGTCCGTTCAGTCCTGGCGTTCTAACCCATTACGACTATGCTTATGAAAAAGAATATATTAATATATATGATAGCCGTAGCGGGTTTGGTACTCGCGGGCTGCAACAAGACCGGCACCCCGGAAGCGGCAGGTTCCCTGAACATGACCGTAAAGGCCAGCATAGGAAACCTTGCCAAGGTGTCCTATAACGGTGCTGAGACTACTTTCACCAAGGGTGACAAGCTCTCCCTCTATGCCTGGACAGGCAGTAAGGAGGAAGTATCTTCACCTCTTGTGGTGGACGGCGTTGTGAACACATTTGACGGAGAGGTCTGGACCCCTGAGACCCAGATGCTCTGGAAGAATGTGCACGACAATCACTACTTTATAGCCGTATCTCCGGCAAAGGACATCGTAAGCTTCACCGCCGACGAATATGTCCTGAATCCGGCCGACTATGAGGCAAACGATCTTCTCATAGCCAATGAGCTCAATGGCAAGAAGGCTACACCGGACTTCACTCCGGCCCCCGTGGATCTGGTTTTCTCCCACGCTCTGGCAAAACTTAATGTTAATCTGAAGTTCCGTTCACAGTGGGCCGCAACCCCGGAAGTGACATCCGTGGCCACTACCGCCATGGATTGCTACAAGGTGAACTACCTTACCAAGGCAGTCACCGCCTATGGCGATGTTGCACAGGTTGCGCTCCAGCCCCTTACCAAAACTCCTCAGACTTACGCTCTCAGTTTCAGCGGCCTGCAGGTTCCCCAGGACGGTGTTACGGTAATCACCGTTGTAATTGGCGGCGTGGACTACGTTTACACCGCAGCCCAGCCCATTGACCTTCTCAGCGGCAAGGTTACCACCCTGGGCCTCATCGTAGGCCGTGAGGAACTCACACTGGATGAGATTTCCGTTGACGACTGGGTGGCCGAAGGCACCGACTTTGGTGACCTGGAGATGGAAGAGGAGGGCCCGGGCATCACTGTGGGACAGGTAATCGGCAATGACGGCAATATCTATGCGGCAGACAAACTCCCCGGCGGCGTTACCGCTGTGGCCATGATTTGCTACGTCAGTGACGGCCATGGCCTTGCACTGGCGCTGGCCGACGAGGGCCAGATGGACTGGGGTATGGCCAAAACAAAATGCGCGGCCAAGACACCAACCGTTCCCGGCTGTACATGGAAGCTGGCCAGCAAAGATGAGTGGAACAATATGATAACCGCTACAGGCGGCTACGCCGTCCTGCGCGACGGCTTCAGTGGCGTTGGCGGTACCAATATGCAGAAGGATCAATACTGGTCTTCTACGGGCGACGGCTCTGGTTATATAGCATGGACATGCAATTTCAACAACGGCAATTGGTTTGACCCGTATACGGATTCTGAACGCTATGTCCGTGCCTGCCTGGAATTTTAAACCTTTACGATTATGATTAAGATTATGAAACAGAACAATATACTTTACATGATGGCCGTTGCGTGCATGGTGCTCGCAGGCTGCAACAAGGGCCAGGTGGCCCCTGAAACAGGTTCCCTTAACATGACCGTAAAGGCCGGCATTGGAGACCTTACCAAAGTGACATATAACGGGGTGAAAACCACCTTTACCGAAGGTGACCAGCTGTCCCTCTATGCCTGGATAGGCAGCAATGCGGAAGTGGCACAAAAACTGGCGGTGGACGGTGTTGTGAACACCTTTGACGGTACGGTCTGGACCCCCCAGACCCAGATGCTCTGGAAGAACGCCAGGGACAACCACTACTTCATCGGCATTTCTCCCGCACATGAAGTGGTAAGCTTCACCGCCGACGAATATGTGCTGAATCCGGCCCAGTATGAGGCCAATGACCTTCTCCTTGCCAATGACCTGACGGGTCAGAAGGTGACCAAAGACCTGGAACCCAATCCTGTGTCCCTCACCTTCTCCCATGCTCTGGCCAAGCTTAACGTGCATCTGAAGTTCCGTTCACAGTGGGCCGCAACGCCCACAGTGACCTCCGTTGCCACTACCGCCAAGGATTGCTATAAGGTGAACTACCTTACCAAGGAAATCACCGCCTACGGCGACGTTGCACAGGTGAAACTTCAGCCCCTCACCACTACTCCTCAGACCTATGCCCTTAGCTTCAGTGGCCTGCAGGTCCCTCAGAATGAGGTAACTGTAATCACCGTTGTGATTGACGGCGTGGACTACGTTTACACAGCTGCCCAGCCTATTGACCTGAAGAGCGGCAAGATTACCAATCTTGGTCTCATCGTAGGCCGTGAGGAAATTACCCTTGACTCCGTCTCCGTGGAAGACTGGGTAGAAGGCACCACCTACCCCGAAGACGGCGAGGCCATGGTCCCGGACAAACAATTGCTCTCCAAGTCTATAAGCGGAGTAAAGTTCTTCTTCCATGAAGGAGACAGTTGGGCCGGCATCCTTTCTATTCAGGAAAACCAGGCTATTGTTGAGCAGTATAACATCCGTAACGAATTAGGATTCATAATGATATTGATCTCTGGTGACGATTATACAATCTTTGACGACTCCACAGGTGGACCTGTTTTCCCCAATGATATAATTGATCCCGACGGTGATTACTACATAGGTGCACTCCTGATATAAGCGACCCTCTAAAGAAGCACAGTTATGAGAAAACTCAGCATATTAGCTTTAGCGCTCTCCATCCTGGCCCTTTCCTGTAACAAGGGCGCAGCGGTGCCGGAGGTGTCCGGAGAGATTCGCGTGGAGGCCGGCATCGGCAACCTTACCAAGGTTTCCTATGACGGAGACAAATCGGCCTTTGAGAAGGACGATGCAATTTCCGTTTACGCCTGGATGGGAGGCGCCAATGAAGTCCCTGCCAAGAAGGTTGTGGACGGAGTGGTTAATACCTTTGACGGCACGGTTTGGAACCCTGCGGTCCAGATGCTCTGGAAAACCGTGGTGGACCCTCACTACTTTATTGGCATTTACCCTGCCCGTAATGTGCAGGATTTCAAGGTCGATCCCTATGTGCAGACACCTGCGGATTACGAACTCAGCGACCTTCTTATCGCTACAAACGTGGAAGGTGTAAAGGCTTCTGACGGCGTGGTGGCTTTGGCTTTTGACCATGCTATGGCCAAGCTTCAGGTGAACCTGAACTTCCGCAGTCAGTGGAACGCCGATTGGGATCCCGTCCCCGCACAAAATAACGTGGCAGTACTTGTCACTGCCAAGACCGCAGGCACGGTAGACTACCTGGCCAAGAAGATTTCAGCATCGGCACAGGCTGAGGCCGTGAATCTGCCGCTGACAGCCCTTGAGACTGCAGCCAATGGCTACACCTATAGTTTCTCCAACCTTGTCATTCCGCAGGAAAATGTTGTGAAGATAACTGTGGTTATTGCTGAAAAAGAGTATGTCTACACCTACACCGCCAATGAGAAGGGCCTGTCTCTGGAAAAGGGCAAGGTAACTACCGTCAACCTCAAGGTTGGCCGTGAACAGCTTGACCTGGAAGGCATCTCCGTTGACGACTGGACTGAGGGCGAGATGCCCGCCAACGACGGAGAGGCCGAAGAAGGGGATGAGTAGGAGCTACTTCACTTGAACGCCGTCCTGCCAGGCCATAATCCTGGCCTGCGGGAAGCCCAGCCGGCGGATGACGTTGAGCTGGGCCAGGGCGTCCTGATAAGAAGGGAAAAGACCCACGTAATAGCTGTACCGAAGGTTTAAACCAAGCCGCTCATAGACTGGCGTCAGCCCGTGGATGTCCTCCAGGACCGCATGGGTGGGGGAGTCAAACAGAAAAATCTGGAACACAAGGCCTGGAGGCAGCGTGTTGTCCTGTGCAAATCGGCCCACAGGCGCAATGCGGTAAGACGGCGTGGATTCTGGAATGGCAAGGGAGACACGGAGGGATGGGCCGAAGGAACCCTTGGCAAAAGTATAGCCAAGATCCGCGCCCACAACCTCCCGGTCTTCTTCAAAGGCAACGGCGCCGCTCATCAGGAAGGACATTTCCACCTCCCTGAGTTCGGCCGAAACCAGGGCCAGCTTGGAGCGTAAAAACGGCAGGAGCGTATCTCCTGGAGTCATGTGCCGGCTGATGGAATCCATCAGGGCACGTGACTCCTCCATTTTTTTCATATACCTTTGAGTGACAGCGTTTCCCGTAGAAAAGCCGTTCACGGCCGCGGCGTTGTCAATGCGCGTGGGGTCCTCTACCGGGTTAAGTTCAAGAAGGGCTCTCAGGGCCGATGGTTCCTTTATCGCCTTGCGGGCCGGGGAAGCTTCACGCTCAATGACATAGACGTAAACGCTGTCGGCCCCGCAGGCGCGGTTTGAGGCAAAGAGAGTGTATTTGCCGTCATCGGAATCCGCCATCAGAAAATCGTCGGCGGGGGAGTTGAAGGGAAAGCCAACATTCACCGGCGTACCCCAGCATCCGTTTTCCTGGTCCCAGGCCGATGCAAAAATGTCAAACCCGCCCATTCCGGAAAGTCCGTTGGATGCAAACCAGAGCGTTTTCCCGTCTTTTGAAAGCATGGGAAAAATCTCATCTTCCGTAGACAGAAAAGCCTCTCCCAGCAGCCTGGGAGCCTGCCACAGGCTGTCAAGATCCCGTGTATACCAGATGCAGGACGTACCAGCTTTGTCTTGGGCAGAAAAGTAGATTTCCCTGGCGCCACCCGGAGCGTATACCGGGAATTGTCCCTTGCGCCAGGCTTTCTGTTTCAGGGGATAATAGAGGAAAAAGTCCTCCCTGGAGAACACTTTGCGGGCTACCACATGAGGGGTTGCACAGAAATCTGTCATGCCGCAGGCAAACTGGGCTGTGCTAATCCGGCGCTCCAGGCTGTCTTCCGCTTCCTGACTCATCCCTGCGCGGGGAACGGACATATATGCCCTCAGGGCATCCTCAAAGGCGCATGCCATTGTAAGGCTGTCTCCTTGGGAAAAGCTCTGCGCCTGAAGGCCGATACCG
>Ga0310786_10000140_pt1 | contig 117684 bp, 90 predicted proteins | sample AusTroGonzalo_MG_FD_203881 | JGI IMG/M metagenome (GOLD analysis project Ga0310786, IMG submission 203881) | Bovine rumen microbial communities from tropical cattle in Woodstock, Queensland, Australia - Gonzalo_03 (v2) (version 2) | ecosystem: Host-associated > Mammals > Digestive system >...
GCTTGATGCCGAACTTGTCGTTCAGGACCTTGCTGATCGGCGCGAGGCAGTTGGTGGTGCAGCTGGCGTTGGAGATGATCTTCTGACCGGCGTAGGTCTTGTCGTTGACGCCGTAGACGAACATCGGGGTGGCGTCCTTGCTCGGGGCGGACATGATGACCTTCTTGGCTCCGGCCTTGAGGTGCGCGCCGGCGAGCTCTTCAGTGAGGAAGAAACCGGTGGACTCGACGACCACGTCGGCGTCGACTTCGTTCCACTTGAGGTTCGCGGGATCCTTCTCGGCGGTCAGGCGGATCTTGTTGCCGTTGACGACCATGAAGTTGCCTTCGACCTTGATTTCGCCTTCGAAGATGCCGTGGACCGAGTCGTACTTGAGCATGTAGGCGAGATACTCGGGATCGAGCAGGTCGTTGATGCCGACGATCTGGATGTCTTTGCTGAAGTTCTGGACCGCCGCGCGGAAGACCATGCGACCGATACGACCGAAACCGTTGATACCGACTTTGATCATTTTGAAAACCCTGTTTGTTGTTTGGTTGTTGGAGCTTTAAGCGCCTTATATCCTATAATATAGCACCTCCCGGCGCTTAAATCAATACCGCCACGGTACGCCGAGGTAAACAAAGTTTACAAAAAATTCCCCGCGCGGTTGCAAATGCCGGGCGCGCGGGTTAATTTATAGCAGAAGTGAGGGAAACGGCGGAGGTCGAAGATGTTTTGCGTTCAATGCGGCAGAGAGCTTCCGGAGGGGGCGGCGTTCTGCCCCGGATGCGGTCGGGCGGTGAAGCCCGAAGCGGCTCCCGTGACGGTCTGTCATGCGGATGACGAGGTCAGGTATCTCATCCCGAACAACAACTACGCGCTCGTTTCGTACTACATCGGGCTCTTTTCGGCGTTCTTCGGCATCGTGCTGGGTCCGGCGGCGATCGTCACCGGCATCAAGGGCATCAGGCACGCCAAGGCGCACCCCGAGGCGCACGGACGCAACCACGCCATAGCCGGGATCGTCTTCGGGGCGCTGGGGCTGCTGATCTGGCTCTTCGTCGCCTTTCTGATCGTCTCGGTGGTGACCTACGAACCCGTTACCAATCTGTAAGCAGGAGGAAATATCATGTTTTGCGCCAATTGCGGAAAAGAACTCCCGGAAGGGTCGGCATTCTGCCCCGGCTGCGGCCGGGCGGTGGCGACCGGCGCGCCGGTCACCGTCGCCGAACCGATCCAGTCGTACCTCGCGCTGGGGATAATCTCGGCGCTGCTCTGCTGCCTGCCCTTCGGCGTCGTGTCGATCGTCTACGCGACGCAGGTTTCGGGCAAGGTCGCGGCGGGGGACCTCGCCGGAGCGCGCGCGGCGTCCCGGAGCGCCAAGAACTGGGGCATCGCCGCGATCGTCACGGGCGGCGTCGCCATGGCGCTGGGAGTGCTGTTCCAGCTGGCGGCCCTTCTGATCGCCATAGCCGCCGACTGAAAAAGCGTTTTCACCGGCGCTCCGCGCGCCGTTCAAGTCGATAAATCAAAAACTTTACGGAGATTCGAAAGATGAACTGTCCGAAATGCAACAATCCGCTGCCGCCCACGATCTGCACCTTCTGCCCGAACTGCGGAGCTCCGGTCTCCTCCGGGGTGCCCGGGACGACTCAGGTGGTGACGCCCCCGACCGGCGCCGCGCCGCAGACGATCCCGTCGCACCTGGCGATGGCGATCTTCTCCACCTTGTGCTGCTGCCTGCCGCTCGGGATCGTGGCGATCGTCTACGCCTCGCAGGTTTCGAGCAAGGTCGCGGCGGGGGACATCGCGGGGGCGCAGGCGGCGTCGCACAGCGCCAAGGTGTGGGGCATCCTCTCGATCGTGCTCGGCGTAATCGGCTCCATCATCGGCTTCGGCGTGCAGGTGCTGTTGTACATGGCAGCAAACCAGCAGTGACTTCCGACGACTTTCGGGTATGACGATCCCGAATTTCCCGCATTGGAAAGCCGCGCTCTTCGCCGCCGGATGTCTGATCGCGGCGGCGGGGTGCGCGGTGCTGTTTTTTTTCAACCCCGTCGAAACGCGGTGGATGCCGAAGTGCGTCTTCTTCACGCTCACGGGACTGCACTGCCCCGGCTGCGGAGCGACGCGGGCGCTCTATTGGCTGCTCCACGGGAAAGTGCTGCTGTCGCTGCGCTGCAATCTGTTGCTGCTGCCGCTTCTTGTACTGCTCGCGGCGCTGTACTGGCGCCCGCAGCTCGGACTTCGCCGCGCGGTCACCTACCCGGTGCTCGCGGCCGTGGTGCTCTTCTGGATACTCCGGAACCTGCCGTACTACCCATTCACCCTGCTCGCCCCGGCCGTTCTCACAGGTTCTTGAGCTTGTCCTTCAAGAGCTTCTGGATGTACTCCTCGCCGTAGAGCGCGCGCATGAGTTCGATGTTGAACTCGTGGAAAAGTTCGCCGTCGGGCTTGGTGATGACGTCGCCGAGGGACATTTCGGCGATGGTGCGCCGCTTGTTGCGGTCCATGCCGTAGACGGTCAGGTAGCGCATCAGCGTGCGCGGCGACAGTTCGGTGAACTTCTTCTGCCCGAACTCCTCGGTGTAGTCCGCCGCGATCAGCGACACGAGGTTGCGGGGCGGGCGTTTCAAGCCGAAGTCGCGCAGAAAGTCCTCGACCATCTCGATGCAGCGCACCTCGTCGAAGACGGGGTAGCTCATGCGACGTCCGCGGGAGAGGATCCCCGCCGGGAACTCGTAGTTCGACGAGAGCACGACCATGATGTTCGCGGGCGGCGAAAAGGCGCCGCCCACGTTGGTGCGGAAGTGGTACCAGTCCACCGAGCGCGGGTCGATGTCGTCGAAGAAGAGCACGAACTTGCGGTCCGGTCGGCGGATCAGCTTGTCGAGAAGAGTGTCCCACTCGCGCTCCAGCGCGGCGGGTTCGGGCAGGATCACCGTCACCTCCGGCGAGGCGAGCGCGAACGACAGCACCATGCTGGTCTTGCCGTAGCCGGGCAGGCTGTGGATCAACAACGGCACGCTGCACAGCCCGCTCGTGAAGTCGCGGAAGTGGTCCTGGTAGATCGCGCGCATTCCCGCGAATCCGAAGAACTTATCCACCGATTTGACCGACTCCGGCGCGACCGGGATCAGCTTGCCCGAACGGAACAGAAAACACCGCCCGCGCGAAAGTTCGTCGGCGCCGGCGAGGGCGGAGCGCAGCGCTTCGCCCGCCTCGGGAAGCTCCCGAAAGAGCGCCGCCGCCCCCGGCGAAAGTTCGCGCAGTTCCTCCTTGCCGAGGCACGCGGGCAGGACCTTGAGCGCCGCGAAGACCTGCTCCATGCGACCGAGCAGAAACTCCGTCCGCTCGTCCGTCGCCGCGGACGAGAGGATCACCCCGTGGCGCAGTCCGGCAGTGAAGAAACTCCCCAGCAGCTCCTGTTCGGCTTCACGACCGCCGCCGAGCGCGTTCAAGTAGTGCGTCAGGCGCGCCGCTCCCGCTTCCGCCGAATCGGGGGCGAGCGCCGTCCGCAGCGCCCCCAGCACCATCTCGGGCGCACCCGCGGGCGCGACCAGCCGCCCCGTCGCGGGATCCGGACGGCAGAAGACGAACTCCGCCGCCCGCAAGCCGCACTCCAATAGTTTACGACGTTCCGTTCCGGTCATATGTTTCCATCCTTTCCGGGAGTTTCCACTTCGGGAACCGCTTCCGCGTAGAGCCGGACGATGAAGGAGCAGATGAAGGCGGAGCACCACGCGGAGATCAACCATAACAGTAAAGAATTGATCACGTCGAAATTCACCCCGGCAATTTCCAGAATCGAACTCAAAAATGCGGCAACGAGCACTCCGGCAAAAAATCCCGCCAGCGTGTTCAGCAACGCGATCAGCCAACGCCCCCAGCCGTTCCGGATGGCGCGGAAAGCGTCGCGGTAGATTTTCACGATCCCGCGCTCCGGCGGCGCGGCGGCGATCGCGGCGCACAAAAACGACAGCAGGCACCACGGCAGCACTGTACTCAATACCAACAGCACGGTCAGGAGCACGAACGGGATCACCCCGCCCGGCACCGCATGGAGCAGAGTGTTGCACAATATGGTCGGCAGCAGAATCCACGGCAGCAGATGCGGCGCCGACTTCCAGCGGGCGAGCCCCGCCTTGAAGTCGCCGAATATCCTCGTTTTTTCCCCGGCGCTTCCGCACATCCCCACGACCGACAACAGCGCGTACAGCAGCGACCAGCCCAGCAGGAACAGTCCCAAAATCTCCGGGTTGTCCGTCCTGCCCGGCAGAAGGTGCTGGCGAAATGGCCGGGTGAATATGTATATCGGCGCGGACAACAGCAGTATCTGCAACATGAAGTACACGATCAGCCGCCAGTCGCCGGTACGGCGGCACGACTGCGCGTACAATACTACGAAATTCTGCTTCGCCATATCTTTATCACTCCCCGGCGGGCGGTATGCCTTCCGGCGCCGCGGCGGGAGCGTCGCCATCCAACTCCGGGGCGACCCCGGAGGCGTCGAGGTAGAGGTACATGCCGCTGGCGCCCAGAACCGCCATCGCCCGCAGCCAGACGAGGATCATCACGATCAGCCAGACCGCCATCCACACTCCGCCGCCGATCATCGCAGCCCTGTTCTCGAAGTGCACTCCGCAGAAGAGCGCGATCGCCCCCGGCGCCGCGAGAAGCATACTCGCCAGCGCCACCCCGTAGGCGATCAGGATCAGCAGGAGCTGCCGCCCCCAGCCGTTCTTGAAGGCGCGGAAGGCGTTGCGGTAGAGCGTCTCGAAGCCGATGTCCGCGGCGCCCGCGGCGATCCCGGCGCAGAGCAGGAACGACACCATCCCCATCGCCATTTCGACCGCCATGAAGCCCCACGTCACGGACAATCCGGGAAAAGCCGGCAGCAGTTTGCTCAGCACCGCGCGGATTATTCCCACTATCGCGCACGCGATCAGCCACGGGACGAGGTACAGGATCGTCCGCCAGCGCGCGAAACCGCTCCGGATGCCGCGCCCGATCCGGGTGGTCGGGTACAAGAGTTCGCGCACCCAACCCGTGTTCAGCATCTGCATCACCCAGCAGAGGAGCAGCCAGAGGAAGAAGATCACTCCGAGCGCGAGCAGCAGCCGGACGAGAAAGCTTTTCGGCGGGTCGCCCCACCCGCGCTTGCGCAGATCGGCGGGGAAGGTGTACTTGCACTCCTCCGCGACCAGCGTGTCGACGTGCGGTTTCCCGGAAGCGTCGCGGCAGTCGGAAAGGATCAGCGTCACCACCCCCGCCTCGGGGCGCAGCCGGATGTGCGCACTTCCGGCGTGGATCGTGTCCTTGCCGCGGCGGAAGACGACCTTTTCCGCCTCGTCGCCCTGACGCGAAGCGAAGGTCAGCTCCGCTCCGTCGTCGAACTTAACGGGTTTTCCGGGGGCGAACTTCTCGTTCAGCGCGGGATTCAGCTCGAAGAGGTCGGTCTTGCGCTCCGGCCACTCGATCCAGCAGATCGCTCCCGCGACGGCGGCGAGCAGAATCACCACCCCGACCAGACACAGCAGACCCGTCACCAGCGTGTACCCGGTGAACTTGAGCTCCTTGCCGCGCTCCCAGCCCCGTCTGAACAACATCCCGAACGACTGCTTTTCCATAAGACCCGCACCCTTGTTGATGATGAAACGCACGCGCGCGCGAAGGCGCGATAACCATGTTGTCTACAATATATCATCCCCCGACCGGATTTTCCACCCCGCGGACCGGATCGAAGACAAATCTTTGCTATAGCGATAAAAAATCAGGGTATATGTCAAAATAAATTTCACAATGTGAACTTTATTGAAAGTTGACAATTTTTTTGACGCGGAATACTTGCAGTTATCCCGCATTTCGGGTAAAATATAGACATGTTCAACGAAGTATTCCGGAAAACGCCGGACGGTCCGTCGGTATTTCCGGGTGCTTTGAGGTTGAAAATCCAAAGTGAAAGGATATTAAACAAATGAAGAAGAGTCGTGGATTCACCCTCATCGAGCTGCTGGTCGTCATCGCGATCATCGCGATCCTCGCCGGTATGCTGCTCCCCGCTCTGCAGCGCGCCCGTGAAAGCGCCCGCCGCAGCAGCTGCCTCAGCAACCTGAAACAGATCGGTCTGGCGCTCGCGCAGTATGCGAACAGCTTTGACGGCTACATGCCCTCCGGTCCGGCGATCCTGCCCTACGGCACCACCGGAACTCCGCTCGCCGGTGGCGATTTCTACGCCGTCGGTCGTGCCTGCGGTTTCGAGCTGCTGCGCGCCGGCGAGTTCCTGTCGGACTTCGCCGTGTACGTCTGCCCCTCGACCACGGTCGTGACCGGTGACAATGCCGCCGCTCTGTCCTGGACCGATGCCGGCGCCGGCACCAACAAGAAGGCCAACCTCTCCTACGCGTATCATCCCGGCATGCGCCAGGGCGACAGCGCCACGACCGGTCGTGCCGACTCCGCGGTCGGCGGCGACCTGACCGGTCAGGATGGCAACACCATCAACTCCAACAGCGGTAACCCGAACCACTCCAAGTTCGGTAACATCCTCTTCCTCGACGGTCACGTCCGCGGTGTTGAGGGTCTCGGCTGGTTCTCCCCGGACAATGCCGGTTACCCGATGTACAAGAGCGGCAACCGTGGCGATGCGGCGGTCATCCCGAACACGCTGCGTAACCCGGTCACCGGTCTGACCACCGGTTTCTAATCCGAACCTAATCGGATAAAATCAAACGCTCCGGTCAACGCCGGAGCGTTTTTTTTATGCCCCGAACCGGCGGGAGCGATTTGCAACGCGCGCGCGAAGCGGTTATATTACCATTCGGAACACGGGCGCGGGATTGCGTCCGGGCAATATCACAATCAAATCATCGAGGGAAGAACAATGAAGAAGTTTCTGGCTCTTGTGTTTGCCGCCGGAGTAGCGATCTCGGCGCAGGCGATCGACATCATCTACCGCGGCAACTCCACGGACGACAAGGACATCGTCTGCTACTTCCAGGGCGGCAGGTTCTACGCGGACAAGGATCGCAAGCAGTGTCTGTACCACCACCCCGGCAACATGGTAGCCAAGGAGGAGAAGGCGACTGCCAAGAACGCCATCTACCGGCTGATGAGCGACAAGATCTACAAGGGCTACTCGATCAACAAGGACGACTGCATCGCGACGATCTTCGAGACCAGGACCAGCAAGGGCAACACCGTCGGTGCCAAGGTCTATCCCGGTTTCGTCATGATCCGCGACAAGGTCGGCATTCCGGAAGGCGGCGGGGTCACCAGCTTCAAGACCACCCGCGACAACATCAATCCCGAGGAGATCCCCGCGCTCTTCACGATCGAGGGCAACAAGATCTACAAGGGCGACTCGACCGATCCCGCGGATTGTGTCTTCACGCTCAAGGGCAACTTCAACAGCTCGCGTCTGCTCTTCATCGTGACCGAGCTCAAGTAAGCTCTTTCACGACCTGAACCGCCCCCGCCGGAGCCCGACTCCGCCGGGGGCTTTTCATTACGCTCCGTTTCCAAGTCGGGGAGATAGGCATGCGGATCATATTGTTATCATAAAAAGACAAGTATTATCTCCCCGCGACGGGAACAATGCTTTTCATTAAATTCGATCCCGGTCACAGCAGATGGTCGGTTTCGACGCGGGCGAGTGAACGGCGGAGGTTGGAGCGGAGGTCGGGGATCCGCGCGGCGATGGTGTCCAGAAGACCGCGGAAGTACTTGCGGTCGCCCGCTTCGAGCTGTTCCCGGTAGCGGCACACCCCGAAGCGGGGTACGCCGAGGGTTTCGGCGCACCGTTCGATCAGCGCCTCGGGCGCCAGCGCGAGCGGGCGGATCACCGTCGGTTTGCCGGGGCTTCGCGGCGGGACGACCGGCGCCATGGTCGTCAGGCCCTGTCCCCGGCAGAGGCTCATGAGAAAGCTGACCGCCAGATCGTCGAAGTGGTGCCCCAGCGCGAGTTTGTTGCACCGGAGTTCGCGGCACAAGCCGTAGAGTTTGCCCCGGCGCAGCCGCGAACAGAGCACGCAAGGGGCATCCTCCCAATCCTTTTCGCGGAGCACCCCCGCGACGTCGAGTTTCACGACGTGGTGCTCCCAGTTGTGCCCGCGGCAGTAATTCGCGATCGCGGGCGCGTCGAACTCGGGATAGCCGGGGTCGAAGGTCGCCGCGACGAAGGTGAAGTTCACGGGGGCGACCCGCCGCAGATGCTCCAGAACGTGCAGAAGAATGAAACTGTCCTTGCCTCCCGAGGCGCCGACGAGGATCCGGTCGTCCGCTTCGATCATGCGGTAGCTAACCGCCGCTTCGCCCGCCGCGCGGCAGAGTTCCGTGAATTCGTCAGCCATGGCTCAACACCGCCGCCGCCAGCTTGAGCAGCCAGTTCCCGGCGAAGACCCACACCAGCGCGCCGCCCGCGAGGAACGGTCCGAAGGCGACCGTGCAGTGCGACATGCGTTCGTGCCTGACGAGCGCGCGCGCCGCCCCGTACACCGTCCCCGCGAGCGCCCCCGCCGTGAGGGCGAAGAGCACCCCCGGCAGACCGATCAGCATGCCGGTCGCGGCGGCGAACTTGACGTCGCCCCGCCCGAGCACCGTGCGTCCGCAGAGCTTTTCGCCGAGGAAGGAAAAGAGCCACAGCCCCGCCCCCGGCAGCAGCCCGGAGAGCAGGCAGAAGACTCCGGCGCGCCACCGCACCTCCGTTCCCCACGCCGCGGGCAGCGCGAGCGCCCCCGCCAGTGCGAGCAGCATCGCCGGGTAATTCAGAGCGTCGGGGATGATCCGCCACTCGGCGTCGATCCACGCCGCGCCGATCGCGAGCAGCGTCATCACGCAGTAAAAGTAGATCGCGCCCGGCTCCTGCCGGGTCAGTCCGGTTTTGACGAGGATCGCGACGAAGAGCATCCCCGTCAGCACTTCGACGATGAAGTAGCGCGGCGAATACGGCGCGCGGCAGACGCGGCAGCGCCCCCGCAGCACGAGGTAGCTTACGACCGGCAGATTGTCGTACCATTTTATGTGCGCGCCGCAGCTGGTGCAGTGCGACGGGGCGTCGACGACCGATTCGCGGCGGGGCATCCGCCAGATGCAGACGTTCATGAAACTGCCCAGACACGCGCCGTAGGCGAAGGCGGCGAAGACCGCGAAGGCGCAGACGGCGGGGTAGTTCAGCCCGAGGCGGAACCACCAGTCGCCCGCGTACTGCGGCAATTCTTCGATCAGAAACACTTCCTTGCCCCCTTTGCGTTCTCCCCGGCGTCAGAACATCTCGATGCCATTGAAGTCGTCGAGCGAGTACCGGTCGCCGAAGACCGCGCGCGCGGCTTCGTAGTAGTCTTCGACCGGGTTGCAGTTGTGCCACAGCGCCCCGGGCTTCGACCGGTAGCGGCTCGAATCCAGAAGATCGTCCCACAATATGAAGCCGTCGTGGGCGGCGCCGATCCGGTGGGTGTCGGTGTAGCGGCGGTAGCGCTCGCTCGCGTTGGCGTAGGCGAGCATCCGCGCGAGGTCGTGGAACCAGTATTCGGCAAAGACCGGGAGCTTCGCCAGCACCATCGTATTGAGCTGGTTCATCGGGAACGGGCTGCCCCACGCCTTGACGCACATCGCCATGCACTCGGTGCGGAGCGGGAAGTCGTCGTCGCCGCAGTAATTCCCGAAGGTGAAGCCGTCGGATTCGAGCGCGAGTCGTTTCAGCCGCGTGGCGAACTCTTTGAGCACCACCATGCGCCGCGACAGCTTGAGCAGCAGATCGAAGCGGTTCTGCGCCGCCCACTGCAAGCCGACGAGAAAACTGTTGGTGTCGCCGAGTACGCCGATCTTTTCCCGGTGCCACATCCGCTCGTTCGTCGAGTAGAGGTCGACATACGGCGCGTAGCGCCGGCAGAGAGAAATCAATTCGTCCCGGCGCGGCGAGCAGTCGTCGTGGATCAACACCCGCAGATGGTTGACGTTCACGAGGTAGTGCAGATTCAGATCGAGAAAGGGAATGCTCCCGTAAGTGGCGATGACGACGCCGATCGACGGTTCGGCGGGATAGTCGGGGACGATGCGCTCGTCGGGGTCCATCTGTGGACGCACGAAATAGCGGAGCAGACGGAGCACCTCGTTGGGGTGGTTGATGTACTCCATCGGTTCCATCGGGTCGATAAGACGCGACATAAAAGATACTTTCCTGTGATGACGCCGCCCGCCCGAAGCTGGTTTGGCGGCTGCCGGTGATTCCGAAACTTGCATAAAATAGCATGAAAAACCCGGTTTTGCCACTGCCCGCCCGGGTCTTCGCCCGGGAAAAACTCCCCCGCGTACGCGCGCCGGTCAAAGATTTTGCAAAATCTTCGGGATTTCATTCGCTATTTTCGGCGCGGCGGGGTATTTTTTAAACGTCGCGTCTCCGGCGGGACGGTCCCGCTCCCGGTTGACGGCGAAAACGGCGGGATCATGGCACATCGGGGGGATTCTAAACTTATGAAAAAGCTTCTGCTGTCCGTATTGGGCGCCGCTCTGCTCTTCGGCGCGGGCGGGTGCGCCGTGCCGCTCTCCGACGCGCCCGGAACGCCCGGAACGCAGATCAACCTTTCCGAACTCGAGAACGACGTCGGCGGCGCCGACCCGATCGAGGGGGCGAACCGCGTGATGTTCGCCGTCACCGACTTCTGCATGGACTACATCGTCGACTTCATCGGGCGCATCTACTGTACGATCCTGCCGCGCCCCGTGATCGACGCGATCGACAACGCCTGCCTCAATCTCGAATTCCCGGCGCGGGCGATCAGCTGTCTCTTGAGCGCCGAATGGCGCGGCGCCGGTCACGAAACGGTGCGCTTCTTCGCCAACACGATCATCGGGGTGTGCGGCTTCATGGACGTCGCCGCGCCGTGGTGGGGCTTTTACAGCACCGAATCGAACTTCGGGCAGGCGTTCGCGACGTGGGGCATCGACCCCGGCTGCACTCTGACGCTGCCGTTTTCGCGGGCGACCAACGTGCGCGACACGGTGGGGCTGCTCTTCGACACGATCTTCGACGCCAAGAGCTACATCCCGTACTGCGGCTACGTCACGACCATCAACCGGCTGATCGTCGGTCACCGCGACTACATCCAGCTGGTCGAGGGGAGCAGCGACCGCTACAAGAGCTTCCGCCAGCTGATGCTGGTCTACCGCGAGATCCGGCAGCGCAAGCTGGTTTACCACGCCCGCAACGCCGCCTACGAGGAAAGGCAAAAGGAGAAACGCGAAGCCGAGGCGCGCGAAGCCGCCGCCGCGAAGGGCGAGCCGCTGCCTCCGCCGCCTCCGCCGCCGGAGCTCCCCGTGCCGCAGCGTCCGGAAAAGTTAGCCGGCGAGTGGCTCGCGATACCGGCGTTCGGCACCGAGGCGGATGCGGCGCGGCAGTCGCTGTTGTCGCTGCACTTCCGTCCGCGCGGGGACGACGACTTCTGGTACTACCGGCTGTCGTTCTTCAACCACGACTTCGTGCGCGCGGCGAGCCGCCGCCGTCTCGCGGCGCAGCCGGGGCGCGAACGCCCCCGCTACTACTTCTGGAAACAGCCGGAGCCCGATCCCGAGTCGCCGCCGCGGCGTGAAAAGCTGGCCTTGATCCTGCCCGGCATCGGCGGCGCGTGGGACGCCCCCGTGGCGCTGGCGCTGGCGGAGATGTTCTACCGCGCCGGCTATGACGTGGCGAACTTCGACAGCGCCTTCCACTGGTATTTCATGAAGAGCTCCGGGGCGAATCTGCGGCTGCCGGGGTTCCTCCCCGAGGACGCCGCCGCGGTCAAGGTTCTGCTCTGCGACGCGCTCGAGGATCTGCACGAGCGCGGTGACGTGAAGGACCCCTACACCGTGCTCGTCGGTTACAGCATGGGCGGCATGCACGCGTTGAAGATCGCCGCGACAGACCGCGCGGAAAACCGCCTGAAACTCGACCGGGTGCTGGCGATCAATCCGCCCGCCGAGCTGCGCCACGCGTTGAAGCGCGCCGAGGAGTTCGCCCGGCAGGGGGGACACTATTCGGTGCGCGAAGCCGTCGACCGGATCGTCACCGTCGGCGGCGCGCTGCTGACGGCGCGCGCCGGCAACGAAGACGTTCTGAGCAGCCGGCTCGTGCTGCTGCCGCCGCTCGGAGCGCCGGATGCGCCCCCGGTGGAGCACTATCTGCCGGATCTGACCTCCGAGGATGCGCAGTGTCTGGTGGGAATGAATCTCGGTTCCGCGCTGCGCAAGGTGCTGCTGACCGCCCACCGCGAGCGCCCGCTGCGCGAGCTGGAAACGCCCTTCGCCGTGTTGAAGCGCAACCAATTGTATCGGGAGATCGACGCGATCGGCTTCAGTTGTTACGCCGAAAAGATACTCGCCGGGGAGTATCCCGGGGTCCCGCTGGAGGAGCTCTACCGGATGTCGTCGCTGGGGTCGTTCGAAAAGCAGCTTGCCGACGATCCGCGGCTGCGGGTGCTGCACAGCTGGAACGACCCGCTGCTGACGGACGACGACGCGCGGCATCTGGACCGGATCTTCGGAAAGCGGATCGTCTGGAGTTCGGGCGGCGGTCACCTGGGAAACCTCTGCGCCGACGCCGTCCAGCATAAGATCATCGAGCTTGCGGACCCGCCGGAGGAGCCTGCCGTTTCACCCGACGCTTCGGCAGAACGATCTGCGGCTCCGGCGGAACCGGCGGTTCCCGATGCTTCGCCGGCAGAACGATCTGCGGCTCCGGCGGAACCTCCGTCGCCGGCGGAAAAACCAGCGCCATGATCGAATCCCGCAGTATCTTGCGGTGCGGATGACCCGCAAAGGGGCGGATCCGGCGGTCGTCACCGTCGATGTACGCCACGAAAAAGACCACGTCGGGACGGTCGGACCGTCGGAGCAGCGCATTGAATTCCCGCCCGTTCCACAACAGCGGACGACCTTCGCGGCGCGCCAGCTCCGCCCCGTAGTCCAGCTCGCCCGCGGACTGGATCAGTCTGGTGTCCGGGCGCTTCAGCGTCCACGAGACCACGTGCGCCAGCTGACCGTAGGTGAAGGTCATCGCGGTGGCGGGATCGAAATCCTTGGTCGCCACGATCGACCGCATCGCGTTTTCCGGAAACTTGGAGGAGTCGAATACCGGCAGCACCACCGACGTCGCATTGGCGAGCGCCAGCGTTCCGAAAAACACCGCCAGCTGCCGGAAGGGTTCGCCGCGCCGCCGGAGCATGACGATGCCGCCCGCGGCGGCGACCGCGCCGATAAGAACGAAGAAATGCCAGCCGTCCGCCATCCCCGGCAGCAGCAGTTTCAGCTTTCCCAGTGTCCCGAGCGCCGCCCCGAAGGCGACCGACCCGGAACCGCCGACCAGCGCCAGCCAGCCCGTCACGTCGAAGACGATCCGCTGGATGGTCAGCGCCGGCTGCCGCTTCGTCCGCAGCGCCTCCAGCGCGGGCAGCGTCAGCACCGCCGCCAGAAACGGATAGCAGGGCAGTATGTAGGTCGCCAACTTGCCGCTCGACGCCGAGAAGAAACAGAAGGGCAGCAGCCAGCCGCAGAAGGCGAAGCGCCACGTTTCGTCATGCCACGCTTTGCACCAGAAATCCCGCCCCGCGCCGGCGCCGGAAAAGACGCTCAACAGCGCCGGAAAGAGCGTCCCCACAAGGATCGGGACGAAAAACCAGAACGGCTCCGGATGCTGCGCCTCGGACCCGGCGCGGAAACGCTGCAGATGCTCGACGACGATGAAGTAGTTCCAGAAATCCGGTTCCGCCCGGTGGATCTCCAGTGCCCACGGCGCCACCGTCGCCGCCAGCGCCGCCAGCGGTATCCACGGCAGCCAGAGCAGCACCCGGAAGCGCTTGGTCCACAACAGCCACGCCAGCGCCGCGGAACCCGGCACCGCCCACGCGATCAGCCCCTTGGTCATGAATCCCAGCCCCGCCGACACTCCGCAGAGCACCAGCCAGACCACCCGCTCGAAGCACCATTTTTCCGTCGCGACCGCCTGATGCACGCAGAGCAGCGTCGCCGTGGTGAAAAGGCACAACAGCGCGTCCAGCACCGCCGTCGTCCCCAGCACCGCGACCAGTCCGCAGGACATGAAGAACAGCGCCGCCCAGAGCGCCCACTCGCGGTCGCGCGTAACGCGCCTCAGCCACAGCGCGAGCAACAATGCCGTGATCCCCGTCGCCAGCGCCATCGGCAGCCGCAGCGCGAATTTGGTTTCGCCGAAGATCCGGAACGAACCCGCGATCATCCAGTAGCCCAGCACCGGCTTTTCGAAGTAGCGCACCTGAAGCAGCCGCGGCGCGGTGAAGTTGCCCGTTTCCAGCATTTCGCGCGGTATTTCGGCGTAACGGAACTCGTCCGGACGCAGCAGCGGCCGCCCCGCGATCGGCAGCAGATACGCCAGCACGAAAAACAATATGCCCCACCGTAAGTATTTCATGTGTCCAGTCCCCTGTCGCGTTCGGTCTCCGGGCGGAAACTCCTTTGTCGTATTTGGTTCATTCCGGCAGTTTGCCGGAGGCGAAAAAGTCGAATATCTCGACGATATGCTCGTTCCAAAACTCCCAGGTGTGCGCGCCGGGGCGCTCGTATGCGTGGAATTCCGGATAACCCAGACGCCCGAGATGCGCGCCGAAGCGGCGGTTGTCCTGAAGCAGACGGTCTTCCGTGCCGCAGAAGGAGATGATCTTCGGGAGCTTTTCCCCCGACTTCACCGCGTTGGCGGCCAGGGCGAACAGGTCGTTGCCGTCGGCGGCGATCCGCGACGCTCCGCCGAATACGAGGCGCATCTCCGTCCGCCACGCGTCGTTGTCGGGGTGGCGCAGCCGGCGTTCGATGTCCGCCGATGACGACATCGCCCCGACCGCGGCGAACCGCTCCGGACGGCGCAGTCCCAGCTTGAGCGCCCCGTACCCGCCCATGGAGAGCCCGGCGGCGAAGGTGTCCTTGCGGTCCCCGGGCAACTTGAAGATCGCGTGCATCTGCTTCGGAAGCTCGTCCGCGACGTAGCTCCAATACTTCGCCCCCCGGACCGCGTCCGTGTAGAAGCCGCGCCCGCCGTCGGGCATGATCACCGCGAAGTTGCGGTCGCAGGCGTAGCGTTCGACGGGAGTGCGGCGGCACCAGACCGAAGCGTCGCCGGCGAGCCCGTGCAGCAGGTAGACCACCTTGTCGGGAGTCCCGTTCCCGGTCGGGTACACGACGTTGACTTCGACCTCCTTCTTGAGCAGTTGCGAGTGCAGTCGGCAATGCATGAACGCCATTTTCGATCCTCCGTCATCGGCGCCCGCGGGAGCGGTAGAAGTCGATGGTCGCCGCGAGTCCCTCGTCGAAGGTGTGCCCGGCGCGGTATCCCGCCTGCGCCGCCTTGTCCACGCACGCCATCGAGTGCTTGACGTCGCCCGCGCGTTCGGGCAGGTGGCGGATCTTCGACTTGGATCCCGTGATCTTCACGATGGTCTCCGCGAGGTCGTTGATGGTGATGCGTCCGCCGTTGGCGATGTTGAATACGCCGGTCGCGTCATTCTGCGCGAAAAAGAGATTGGCGCCGACGATGTCCTTGACGTAGATGAAGTCGCGCGTCTGTTCGCCGTCGCCGTAGATCGTGATGTCCGCGTCCGCCAGCGCCCGCGTAATGAAGATCGGAACCGCCGCGGCGTAGGCGCCCTTGGGGTCCTGCCGCGGTCCGAAGACGTTGAAGTAGCGCAGACACGCGCAGGGCAGTCCGTACTCGCGCGTGAACATCCCGGCGTAATACTCGCCGTCGAGCTTGGTGACCGCGTAAGGGCTTTTGGGTTCGGGGAACATCGTCTCGATCTTCGGCACCGTCGGGTTGTCGCCGTAGATCGCCGCCGAGGTGCTGAAGCAGAGTTTCTCCACTCCCGCCGCCCGCGCCTCCTCGAGGACGTTGACGAAGCCCTGCGCGTTGATCTCGACGCACTCCCGAATCTTTTCCATCGACTCAGGCACGCTGACGAGCGCCGCGAGGTGGAAGACGTGATCGACGCCGCGCAGCGCGCGTTTCACCGTCGCGCGGTCGCGGATATCGCCCTCCAGAAACTCGCACGCGAAGCCGTCGAGGTTGTGCCGGTAGCCGCTTCTCAAACTGTCGAGGACGACGATCTCCGCCTTGCCCTGCAACTCCTGCACGATGTGGCTGCCGATGAACCCGGCTCCGCCCGTGACCAAAACCTTTTTCATGATCCGGTTTCCCTATTTGCAGCGTATGAAATCGTAGTTTGCGAGATATTCCGGCAAGGGCGGCACGTCGAGCGGCGCGCCGTTTTGCCGGATCGAATCCGCCCCCTGACAACCCGCCGCGACGCTGTTCCGCGCCGCCTGCGGCGACGAGTGGACGTCGTAGACGCCCCGCAGCGCGTCGACGAAGCTTTTGACGATCTTCGGGTCGGCACCGCTGTGAGTAGCCATATCCTTGGGTTTCGGAATGTTGTAGACCATGTCCGGGACTTCGGCGTAGTTGTCGGTGCGGTGGTTCCACAAGTGCAGTCGCCAGCTGCCGAAGTTCTCCAGCCGCCCCTCGGTGCCGATCACGGTGTAGTTGCGCCAGCCGTCCGGGGTGTAGTGGCACTGCAGATAGCACGCGAGAACGCCGTTGTCGAGCTGCATGTTGATCATGTTGAGGTCGTTGACCTCGATCCACGGGTAGAAGTCCTTCTGTTTGGTCGCCGGGTAGTGGTCGGTGTCCCAGACGGCGGTCTTGCGGCCGACGAAGCGCAGATTGTCCTCGCCGCGGCGCGGCAGTTTGTCGTAGACCGAAAGGTTGCCCATGCCGTGGACGCGTTCGGTGTAGCCGCCGGCGAGCCAGTGGATCACGTCGATGTCGTGCGCGCCCTTCTGCAAAAGCAGACTGTTGCAGTATTTTTCCATCGCGTGCCAGTCGCGGAAGTACGCGTCGCCGCCGTAGCTGACGAAGTGACGGCACCAGATCGCTTTTACTTCGCCGACCGCCCCGGCGTCGACTAGTTCCTTCATCTTCATGATGTGGTTCATGTAGCGCATGTTGTGCCCGAGCAGGAGCGGTGTGCGGTTCCGGTACGCGGCTTCGAGGATATGGTCCGCGCCGGCTATCGAGATGGCGATCGGTTTTTCGAGGTAGACCGCCGCCTTGTGCTCGAGGCAGAATACCGCGTGCTCCTCGTGCAGAAAGTCCGGCGACGTGATGAAGACCCCGTCCGGCTTCTCCTTTTCGATCATCTCGCGGTAGTCGAGGTAGCACGCGGGCTCGAAGTCGAATTTTTCCCGGTAACGGGCCTTGAAGCGGTCGATCGCGTCGGGGTACTTGTCCGCCCCGGCGACGACGCGCACGCCGTTTTCCGGGTCGTGGGCGTAATCCGCGATGTGTCCGCGCCCGGTACAGCCGATCACCGCCAGTCTCAATTCCTTCATGATATCATCCCCTTATTTGTGAGTTCGTTCATCTTTAATCATTTACTGCGGAAGATCACCGATACCCCGGCGGGCAACTTTCGCCCCGTGCTTTCGGGAATGGTCATTTCGCCAGACTCGAACTCGCCGCGACCGAAGACCTGCGCGACGATCCGCTCGAGCACCAGCACCGAAAATCCCGGCGAGTGACAGCTCAGCACGAGCTCGAAAGGACGCTCCGGGTCGCGCAGTTCGCGACAGAGCTCGAGGAGCTTCGGCAGATCCTCCTCGATCTTCCACACCTGCCCGGAGCTTCCGCGACCGAAGGTCGGCGGGTCGAGCGCGATCAGATTGTATCTCACGTTCCGCCGCACCTCGCGCCGCGCGAATTTCATCACGTCGTCGACGATCCACCTGATCCTGGGCGGAATGTCGACGTTGAGTTCGAGATTCTCCTTGCCCCACTCGATCATCCCCCGTGCGGCGTCGAGGTGGCAGACGCGCGCGCCGCCCTTCGCCAGCGCGAGCGACCCCAGCCCCGAGTAGGCGAAAAGGTTCAGCGCCTCAGGGTACTTGCCGCCGAACTTCTGGAAACGCTCCCAGTTGACGAACTGCTCCGCGAAGAAGCCGAGGTGGCCGAAGCCCGTGGGCTTCACGACCATCGTCAACCCGCCGCAGACGGCGTGCCACTTTTCGGGCAACCGGGTCCTGAAACTCCACTTGCCGCCGCCCGAACTGTCGCGGGTGAAGACCGCGTCGGCGCGCTCCCACTCCGCCTTGGCAAGCGACGGCGCCCACGCCGCGTTGAGCGCGGGGCGCGCCAGCCGGTAGGCTCCGACCTGTTCGAGCTTCATGAAGTTGCCGCTGTCGAGCAGTTCGTATTTTCCGGTATCCAAGATCTTCTCCAATTTTTTTTGAGTAAAATACACGCGGTTCGCCCAACTTTCAACCCGCGGACTCAGCCGCGGGGGTGGAACTTGTGGTGTATCGCCAGCAGCCGCTCGCTTTCGACGTGGGTGTAGATCTCGGTGGTCGCGATGTTCGCGTGCCCGAGCATCTCCTGAATGACTCGCAGGTCCGCCCCGTGCGCGAGCAGATGGCTCGCGAACGAGTGGCGCAGCGAGTGCGGGTGGATGTTCTTGGCGATCCCCGCGCGCTCGGCGGCGAGTTTCACCACCTGCCAGATGCGCTCGCGGTCGAGCTTGCGGCCGTTGTTGGATACGAAGACGTACGGCGACCGCGGCACCTTGGCGCACAGCTCCGGGCGGGCGCACTCCAGATAACGCCTGAGGAGTTTGCGGGCGGGGCGGCCGATGGGGACGATCCGCTCCTTGCTGCCCTTGCCGCGCACCCGGATGAGTTCGCTCTCGAAATCGACGGCGGTGAGCGGCAGCGCCGCCGCTTCGGAGACGCGCAGTCCGGATGAGTAGAGCAGTTCGAGGATCGTCCGGTTCCGTATCTCCAGCGCATCCGCCGCACCTCCGGAGGGGAAGGCGTCGAGCAGTTTGTCCACCTCTTCCTCCGACAGGAAGTCGGGGAGTATCCGCCACAGCTTGGGACCCTCCATCACGGCGGTGATGTCGGAGGGGACGAGCTCCTCGTCGGCGAGGTAGCGAAAGAGGGTCTTGAGCGCCACGAGGTTGCGGGCGATGGTGGAGCTTTCCATGCCTTCGGTGCGGCGCTCTTCGAGGTAGTCGAGCAGATCGTCGCGCGATAGTTCGCTCCAGTCGGCAAAGCCGCGCCCCGAAAAGAAATCGGCGGCGGTCGTGAGATCGCTGCGGTAGGACTCCGCGGTGCTCCGCGCCAACCCGCGTTCGGTGACGATGTGGCGGATGAAGAGAGTGATGCCGTTGCTGAGGGACATGACCCGGACGAACTCCTTAATGAAAAAACTTGTTCCCAAACCTAAAATACTCCGCCCCGGCGGGCTTTTCAAATCGCGCTCCGGGATTTGAAAATCGGCGGTGCGGATGTATATTTAGCCGACAAATCTTTTGAAAAAGGCGGAAAATCTGCCGTAGTTGCAATTAAAATAAACGAAGGGATTACACTATATGAGCGGAACGCAATTCTACGCCGTGGTGATGGCGGGCGGACGTGGCGAAAGGTTCTGGCCGCTGGGTCGTCGCCGCCGTCCGAAACAGCTCTTGAAGCTGACCGGCGAAAAATCGATGCTCGAAGACACGGTGTTGCGGTTGTTTCCGCTCTTCGCGCCGGAAAACATCCTGATCATCACCTCGACGGATTACGTCGCCGCGGCGCGCGAACTTCTGCCGATTCCGGAGGAGAACATCGTCGGCGAGCCGGTGGGGCGCGACACCGCTCCGTGCGTGGCGCTGGCGCTTGGCGAGTTGCGGCGGCGCGGAGCTCCGGCGGACGCGGTGGCGGCGGTGCTGCCCGCGGACCACTTGATCGCGCCCGCGGTCAAGTTCCAGAAGCAGCTGAACGACGCGATGGAGTTCGCTTTTCGGCGCGACGTGCTGATGACGCTCGGCATCACGCCGACTTATCCCGCAACGGGATACGGTTACATCAACGCGGGCGACGAACTGGCGCCGAACTTCCGTTCCGTGAAGCGCTTCGTCGAAAAGCCGCCCCGCCCCGATGCCGAACGGTATCTCGCGGAGGGCGGATATTTCTGGAACAGCGGCATCTTCGTCTGGAAACTCGCCACGCTCGAAAAGGCGCTCGACGAGTTCGTGCCCGAGCTGGGCGAGTTCGCCCGGCGTCTCGCCGGCGCGCCGCAGCGGGACGAGTTCCTCGTCAAAGCGTTTCCGAGTCTCGACCGCGCTCCGATCGACCGCGCGGTCATGGAAAAGGCGGACAACACCGTCGTGTCGCCGGTGCGCTTCGAATGGGACGACCTCGGCAGCTGGAGCGCCCTGCGCTCGCGCCTCGCGCCGGGGAGCGACGGCAACTGCGGCCGCGGTCCGCGGATCATGCTCGACTGCCGGAACAACATCGTGATCTCCCGGGACGACCACCTGGTCGGCGCGATCGGGGTCGAGGACTTGGCGATCATCCACACCGAGGATGCGACGCTGGTCTGCCCGCTCGGCAGCGATCAGCGGATCAAGGAGCTTCTCGCCCGGATCGCCGAGCTCCCGGACGGGCAGAAATATCTGTAGGTAAGACAATGCTGGCGAGAAGCTTTTCCGGAGCGGTGAACGGCATCGACGCCCGGATTGTCGAGATCGAAGTCAATCTGTCGCCCCACGGCCGCACGCCGCCGGGAATGGAGTCGACGGTCTCGATCGTGGGGCTGCCCGACACGGCGGTGAAGGAGAGCCGCGACCGGGTCTTTTCGGCGTTTTCGAGCTCCGGGATCGTGCCGCCGCGCGGCAATCTGGTGGTGAATCTCGCTCCGGCGGGGGTCCGCAAGGAGGGGGCGGCGTTCGACCTCGGGATAGCTTTGGGCATTCTCGCCGCGAACGGCAGCATCGACGCGGAAAAGCTTTCGCACTGCGGTATCCTCGGCGAACTTGCGCTCAACGGCGCCATCCGCCCGGTCTGCGGCGCGCTGCCGGTGGCGGCGGCGCTGGCGGCGGGGGACGGCATCGAAAGGATACTCGTTCCCGACCACAACGCCCGCGAAGCCGCGCTGGCGGCGAACGGCAAAGTTCCCGTCTACGCGGTCTCGGACCTCAAGGAGGCGGCGGAGGTGGTCAACTCCGGCGCCGGGCGCGAGTGTCGCGCCTCGATCGAACACTATCTGCTCGAAAACTCCTCCGAGCAGCCGGATTTTTCCGAAGTCAAGGGGCAGCACCTCGCCCGGCGCGCGCTGGAGATCGCCGCCGCGGGCGGTCACCATGTGCTCATGGTCGGCAGCCCCGGCACCGGCAAGACGATGCTGGCGATGCGCCTGCCCGGGATCCTGCCGCCGCTCACCGCCGAGGAGGCGCTCGAGACCAGCCGGATCCACAGCGTGCTGGGGCTGCTCTCGGGCGACCGCCCGATCGTGGACGTGCGCCCCTTCCGCGCGCCGCACCACACCGTCTCGGACGCGGGATTGATCGGAGGAGGTCGCGATCCGCGCCCCGGCGAGATCAGTCTGGCGCACAACGGGGTGCTTTTTCTGGACGAACTGCCCGAGTTCCGGCGCTCGGTGCTCGAAGTGCTGCGTCAGCCGCTCGAAAGCGGCAGCGTGACGGTGTCGCGGGCGGCGGGCTCCTGCACCTTCCCCGCGCGTTTTCTGTTGTGCGCGGCGATGAATCCGTGCCCCTGCGGTCGGGGCTACGTCGAACTCGGCTGTCAGTGCAAACTCGAGGAGATCCGCCGCTACCGCAACAAACTTTCGGGTCCGCTGCTGGACCGCATCGATCTGCTGGTGGAACTGCCGCAGCTGTCGCCGGAGGAGCTGACGAGCGCCCCGCCCGGCGAGTCGAGCGCGGCGATCCGCGAACGGGTGATGGCGGCGCGCGAACGGCAGTACGCGCGAACTAAGGCGGCGATGGGGCGAGAACTCTGCAACAGCCGCCTCACGCCGCGGCTGCTGCGCGAATTCTGCCGGGTGTCGCCGACGCAGGAGCTGATGCTGCGCGAAGCGATCCGGCGCTTCAAGCTCAGTCCGCGCGCCTACGACCGCATCCTCAAGGCGGCGCGCACCGTCGCCGACCTCGCCGGCAGCGAAACGCTCCGCGACGAACATATCTTCGAAGCGGTCAACTACCGCAACTGCCGCGCGCTGGGACCGGAACTCCACCGGTGACGCCGCGCGCGGCGTCGTTTCGCGCGGGGAGCGCTTACAGCAGCTCCAGCTCGAGTTTGGTGATCGTCGCCTTGCCGGCGCCGTCCAGATAGACGCGCGGGATGACAAGCCCCGCCCCCTTCGCCGGAGTCAGCACGCAGTTGAAGGTCTGCTTTTCGGCGCCGAGCGGGAACGGCTCCGAGGCGACGGGCGGCAGGTGTCCCGTCTTGCCGGCGTAGCCGAACTCGGGTATCTCGGGATCGTTCGCCTTGCCCGGATAGGGGCGGTAGTTCCAGAGCTGACAGCGCAGCTTCCCCTCGCCCGCGGCTTCGACGGTGAAGCGCACGCGCGTTCCCGGCTCGACGGCGAGCTTGGGATTCCGGTGGTCCGCGAAGAAGACGATGCCGGTCTTTTCACCCTCCGCGCCCGTTATCACGACCTGGTCGTCGCCGGGGACCACGGTCCCGGTGGCGCGCTCCTTGGAGTTCTCGTAACCGAGGTGCCACGGCTGGACGCTGCCGAGGGGGCGCTCCCGCGCGATGTAGCGGAGAAAGTCGCCGTTGGGGTCGAGGATGTACGCTTCGGAGAGGTTGATCCAGCCCCACTGGCTGTCTTTTTCGCCCGGGACGTCCTGCCGCACCGAACGCGACGGCTCGTCCGGCGTGATGCAGCGGAGGAGGATCTTGTTCTCACCCGGTTTGAGCGTGCCGGCGGGCAGCGGGAAGACCATCCGACCCCAGGTGCTGTCCGGGAAGCGGTTCGGTCCCGAGAAGACGCTGTGCCCGTTCGCCAGCACCTCGAGCAGCGAAACTCCCTGCTTGTCGTCGTCGAGCCCTTCGACGACGAGGAAAAGCGGCGCGGCGGGTTCGCGGTCGAGCGTGAAGGCGATCTCGGCATCGGAGCTGCCGAAGCGCGGGCGCAGCAGCCCGACGCACTGGCGGCGCGGGCACTGGTACGAGTAGACGTGCGGCGTGGAGTTGCCGCGGATGGTCAGCGGCTTGAAGTAGAAGCCGCCGGGGATCCGTTCGGGCTTCGCCTTGAGCGTGCCGACGGGGTCGACGAGGAACTTGTCCAGCGCGGGCTCGTTCGCCCAGAACTTGCCGGTGTTGGGGATGATCAATCCCGATATGCCGGATATCTGCACGCGGATGTCGGTGGAGGGGACGATCCGGCGGAACGCCCCCGGATATTTGCGCGCGAGCTCGATGAAGCGTTTGAGCCGCGCCGCGAAGGCGGCGATCTCGGCATCGCTGCGGCAGGTGTTGAGGGGATAGCGGTTGAAGTCCTCCATCATGTAGAGCTTGAGCTCCTTGCTGATGCGCCGTTCCAGATCCTTGTCGCCGTTCGCGGCGGCGAACGCCTTGTCGAAGAGCGCGTAGAGCTTGTCGAACATCGCGCGGTCGAGGGCGCTCCGGGTGAAGGGGCGGGTGCCGCCCCAGATGCCGATGTGGCGGCAGCCTTCGAGATCGTCGGGCTTATGCCGGTAGTTGCGCGCGAAGTCGTCGACGAGCAAGGTGATCTCGTGCATGATCTTTCCCGCCGCGCCGTAGTAGTTGAGATCGAACTCCTCCATGAGTTTGTCGGCGTCCTCGCCGAGGTTCCAGCGCGCCAGCGTGAAGTGCGTCGACGCCGGGAAGCCGTGGAAGTCGAAGAAGTAGACTTCGCCCGCGCCGTAGCGGTTCAGATACTCCAGCTGGCGGATCTGCTGCAGCGGGCGGGTGTCGAGGTAGGTCATGAAGCCCAGCTGTTCGCGGCGGCGGTTCAGGTATTCGTTCCAGCCGGCGATCTCTTCGAGACCCTGACGGTTGGGTTCGCAGTCGACGTGGAGCGTGCACGGCATCACCTGCCCCGTGAGGCAGTAGAAGACGTTGAGGTTTCTGACCGTCGACTTGACGTGCTTCGGCACGGTGTGGCGGCTCGCGTAGGCGGCGCGTTCGAGGATCATGTCGGGGTGCTGTTTTTCCAGCTCGGCGGCGAGCTGGTTGGCGAACATCCACTGCGACTCGCTGTTGGTGTCGGTGCCGCCGTTGAACTTGACGCACTCGGGGCACTGGCAGTGGCTCCACACGTCGCCCGTCTCGATGGTGAGGCGGCGGGTGACGGTCTGGTTGGCGGCATACTGCATCATGTTGTCGATGAGCGTCTTCACCGCGGCGGGATTGGAGAAGCAGGGGTTGGTGTCGCGGGGATCGCGGTCGAGGTAGCGGTGCCCCTTCTTGTCCATCATGAAGTAGTCGGGATGGTCCTTGAAATAGAGTTCGCCGGGCATGATGATGTTCATGATGTGGTCCCAGCGCGGCTCGAAGAGGTGGTAGTAGTCGACGTCGTTGCGGGCGTAGAGCAGCGCCTGCAGCCAGCCGCCCGACATCGCCATCCACGGGGTGCCGCAGACGAAGTGCCGGTAGTGCGGACGCGCCTCGCGCGCGATGGCGGGCAGCGAAGCAACCGGAGTTTCGGGGAGCTTGATGCAGTCGTCGGCGTAGAAGGCGCATCCCAAGCCCAGCCGCAGGTAGTCGAAGAGCGCCGGAGCGACCGCGAGTTTTTCGCTGTAAACGACGGTGATGCCGCGCTTATCCACGGTGAGGTCCCAACCGCCGGGGACTTCACATCCCGGCAGCGCGACGAAGGCGCCGGGGGTCGGTTTGAGCTCCTTCGTCGTTTCGATCGGCAGCGCCGTGCCGGTGAGCTTCCACAGCCAGCCGCGCCACAAGGCGACAGTCCAGCGGGTTATGTAGTCCGCGTCTTCGGGGATCAGAAAGCGCGTGAGTTTGCCGCCGTCGGGGAGCTCGATCGCGCCGCCGATCGCGGGGTACTGCGCCGTCGTGCTCAAAAAATTGAAGGTGAACTCCGACCCCGCCTCGGGGAGGATTTCGAAGCCGAGGCAGGGACCGCTCCTGACGAAATCGAAGCTGTTCCACGCGCCCGGTTTGAGCTTGACGCCGCCGCCGATCAGCCGGAGCCCCCCTTTGTTGAAGCGCACTTTGCCCCGGACGCGGTACTTGGGCGCGGGCGGCGTCGGCCAGCCGACGCGGCTCGACAGCTCGATCCACGAACGGTGCTTCACGTACGGCCGCGGCAGCGGGTCGGGATAGCGGATCGTCATGCCGTCGCCGGAAAAGTCGATTTTGAAACACTCCTCGCCGGGGAGGTAGCGGCGCTCCTCCCGGTTCATCTTCTGGCGCGGTCCGTCGGAGAGCTGCCACCCCTTGGCGGCGGTCGGCTTGCCGTGCATGAACAGCGGCTCGAAGTTACTGAACTGCAAGAGCTCCTCGCCCGTGTCCACCAGCGGTTCCGCCGCCAGCGCGCACGCCCCGATCACTCCGCACATCAACATCAGGATCGATTTCATGACACCCCCCAAATAAGCTTTCCCGTTGCCTTCATTCCCGGCGGCGGTCCGAACGGGATTCCGCCGTGAAATACCCTTGATGCAAGTAATATACCCCGCGATCGACCGCAAGTCAACCGCGTCGCGCGCGGTCAATGCTCCGGGGTCCAGCGGCGGCGGCGCAGCGAAGCGGCGGGGATCTTGAGCAGATCGCGGTATTTGGCGACCGTGCGCCGCGCGATGTTGGTCCCTTCGTTTTTGAGCAGTTCCGCGAGCTCGTTGTCGCTGCGCGGGTGGGCGAGGTCCTCCTCGGCGATGAGTTCGCGCAGCCGCTCCATGACGGCGCGGCTGGATACGCCCGGATCGCCGTCCTCGCCGCCCGCCGTTGCGGGGGCGAAGCCCGAGGTGAAGAAATAACGGCAGGGAAAGACCCCCTGCGGCGTTATCACCAGCTTGTCGGCGGCGGCGCGGCTGACGACGCTTTCGTCGACGTCCATGAGTTCCCCCGCTCGCTTCATGGTCAGGGGGTGGAGCGCCTTCACGCCGTGGTCGAGAAAATCCTTCTGGGTGGCGACGATCACTTCGCCCAGCTTTTCGAGCGTGCTCTTGCGGCGGTCGAGCGCGGCGAGCAGCTCCCGGGCGCGCTGGACGCGCTCGCGCACATAGTTGCGCGTCTCGGGGTCGACGGCGGGGTCTTCGAGCATCTTCAAATAGCGTTCCGAGATCACGACGTCGCGGCGGCGTTCGCGGAGCAGCCGCACCGTGTAACTGCCGTCGCGGGCGCGGCGGATCTCCAGCTCGGGCTCGACGAAGTGGTCGGGCCCGGCGCGGAATCCGGCGGCGGGGGCGGGGTTGAGCTTGCGCACTTCGTCGATCATGACGCACAGCTCCTCGACCGAGATGCCGAGCGCCCGGGCGACCTGCGGCAGTTTGTTTCTGGCGATGTCGTCGAGGTGTTCGTCCAGCAGTTTCGCCATCAGCGGCGTGAGTCTGCCCTCGCGTTCCAGCTGCAGCTTCAGCGCTTCGGGCAGATTCCGCGCGCCGATGCCGGGGGGGTCGAAGGACTGCACCAGCTTCAGCGCCGCTTCGACCTCGGGCAAATCGGCGTCGCACCCCATCGCGAGGTCGGCGAGCGGGGTGGTCAGAAAGCCGTTGTCGTCGAGCGAGGAGATGATCGCGCGGGCGATTTCGCGACAGCGCTCCGAGGCGCCGCTTGTCGCGAGCTCCCTAAAGAGCATATCCTCCAGCGCGGGGGGCGGCGCGGGCGAGTTTGCGAGAGTGTCGGTACTCCCGGTGTCGAAACCGCCCGCTCCGGCTCCGGGGAATGGCAGTTCGTCGTTCCACTCGTCGGCTTCGGCGCCGCGTTCGTCCAGCTGCGATTCGTCGTCGTCGTCGCGCTGGGGCTCCTCGGCGGGGGCGGGCGCTTCGTCGGGCACCGTCTCTTCCAGCACGGGGTTGGTTTGGAGCTCGCGCGTCAGCTGCGCCTCCAGCTCGGGCAGCGGCAGATGCAGCAGCTCCAGCGACTGCAGGGTCTTCGCGGAGAGCTGCTGACGCTGTTCCTGATGCTGTTCGAGCGCGGTGGTGTTGGCGATGTCCATATACTCAATTTAACACGGTGCGCAGGATTTTTCAACGCGGTCGCCCCGGAAGAGCGCGATTATATCCGCGACGGCGCGGAGTGCGAGCAAAGCAAAGAGCGCGAGATCGACGAACGGCTGATCCAAGATGAAAAGCACCGTCCCCGCCGCGAGAATTCCCGCCGACAGCCGGTCGCCGGAGCGGAAGCACCACCCCGCGACCGCGATCGCCGGCACCGTCGCCGCGCCGAGCGACAACGCCTCCGGCACGCCGAGCGCGGGGTCGAGCCGCCCCAGCAGGACGACCGCCAGCAGCGTTCCGAACGCCGCCGTGCGCCGACCGGTTCCGGGTGCTTGAAACATCGCCGCCCCGAAGGCGCCGAAGAACGCCGCGAACGCGGGCAAAATGAAGCGCGCCGCGTCGCAGTAGGTCTGGTAGTAGCCGAGGAAGAAGACCGTCACCGGCAGCGCCCACAGCACGAAGGCGCTCCGCAAGGCGCGGTCGGACAGGGTCCACACCCCGGCGAAAAAGAGCGTCCACGCCGCGCGGTTGGCGCAAAACAGAAAACGCAGGTTGCGGAACTCCAGAAACGTGCGGAGCGTGAAGCCGTCGGCGGGACGCTGCCCCTCCGGGAAGTCGAGGTAGTGCAGCAGATACCCGAAGCGCCACGGCGCGCCGAAGTCCTTCCAGTTCACGACGAGCTGCCACCCGAAGACGGCGAGGAACCCCGCGACGGCGCAGAGCGCGAGCGGCGTCCAGCGCCGCATCGGCACCGCCTGCTCCGCCAGACGCCGCCACCAGAGGAACGCCACGAGCGGCGCGAAGAAGCAGTAGTTGATCCGGATCAGGCACGCGAAGCCGTAACACGCGCCGAGGACGAGGCACGAAGTTTTCCCCGGCTTCAGCTTCAGCGCGAGGTACACCGTCAACAGCACCGTGAACAACCCCGGCGTGTCGCTCATCGCGTTGAACCCCGCGCCGATGCAGAAGCGGTAGAAGCGCCACGCGCCGAGCGGCGCGGCGGCATCCGGCAGCGGTATCCCGAAGAACGCCGGGAACCGGCAGGCGGTCCAGTTTTCCAAATGGCACGCCGCAAAGGGCCACAGCGCCGCGAGGAAGAGCGCCGTCGCCGCCCCCCTTAGCGACACCCCGAGCCGCCGGAGGACCAGGAACCCGAGCACCAGCGCCGCCGGAGCCGTGACGAGCAGATTGAAGTGGTCCGCCGCCGCCGCGATGTCGTAGAACTCCCGCGCCCCCGTGAGCGCGATGAAGGGGATGTAGATGATCCCGTTGCCGAGCGTGAAGCGCCACGGTCGGTCGAAGCCCCCGTGCCACAGCCCCCAGCCGACCTCGAAGTAGCCGTTGTCGTCGGCGGCGGCGGGGATCACCCCGGCGAATTCGGCGAGGTTCATGAAACCGAGCAGATAGCGCAGCGCCAGCGCTTCGAGCACGAAGTACGCCTCCTCCCGCGCCGACCCGGCGGCGAGTTTCCCGCTCCGGCGCTCCGCGACGTGCCGGAACACCCCGACGCAGAAGAGCCCCGCGGCGACCAGCGCGCCGAAGTAATACGCGGTCGGGAAATCCGGTATCCGCCGCAGCGTATCCGGCGACGTGCCCGCGATCCGCATGGAGGCGTAACCCTCGCGACCGTCGGGCAGCCGCACCTTGAAATACTCTTCGCCGATCGCCAGCGGATGACTCGCGGTATAGCGCCTTTGCGGCGGCGCCGTCACTTCCGCTTCGCCGGAGAAACTTCCGAGCAGCGGCGACTTGAAGTCCGGCTCCGCGAAGAGCGCCGTACCTTCGGGAAAGAGCGCCCGCTCCGCGCCGGTCGCCGCCAGCGCGCCCAAAAGCAGAACCGCCGCCCAGAGTACTTTACGCATCGGCTTACTCCAACGCCGAGATGTACGGCAGATTGCGGTACTTTTCGTGCGAGTCGAGCCCGTAGCCGACGAGGTAGCGGTCGGGGAGCACGACCCCCGTCCAGTCGGCGTGGTCGACCGCCCCGGCGGGGCGCGGGCGGAGCTTTTCGACCATCACCGCCGTCTTGACTTCGCGCGCGCCGAGCCCGAGCAGTTTGTTCCTTACCGCGGCGAGGGTCACACCGCTGTCCAGAACTTCGTCCGCGAGCAGTATCCGCCGCCCCGCGGGGTCGAGTTTCAGCTCCGCGCGGAAGCTCACCGTCCCGGTGCTGCGGTCGTTCGCGTAACTGTGGACGCTCAGCACGTCCCACTCGACCGGACAGGTGAGCGCCCGTGCCAGATCCGCGCCGAAGAGCAGCGCGCCGTTGGCAAGCACCACCAGCGTCACGGTATCGTCCCCGTAATAGGCGCCGATCTCGCGCCCCAGTTCGGCGATCCGCGCGCGGACCGCCTGCTCGCTGAAGAGAATTTCCATTATTCCGTCCCCCCCACGGGAAAAAATCACTGTTTCGGGTCGCGTTTCCCGTCCTTTGCGTTCACTCCCGGTACCACGCGACGATCACGGTGATGTTGTCGCCCGCGCCGTGGAGCAGCGCCCGCCGCATGAGCTTGCCGACCGCCATGCGGGCGGTCGTCGATTCGATCAGCGTGGCGGCGATGTCCGCGTCGTCGACGAAGTGGTACAACCCGTCGGAGCAGATGAGATATATGGTCCCCGGGCGCAGCGGCGTCACCTCCGGGGTCAGGACGAGGCGGCGGCGGATGCCGATCGCCTTGCAGAGCGCGGAAGTTCCGGGGCAGACGTCGTCCGACGACAGCTGCCGCAAAACCTGGGTCGCGGGCGAAAATTCGTACAGCCGGCTGTCTCCCGCTCCGCAGAAGACGAGTTCCCGCTCCGTGAATACGGTGCACATCGCCGTACTCCCCATCGGGCGCCTGCGGCGGTCGAACTCGTTGCGCCGGAAGAGCCGGGCGTTGATGTCGAGCAGCGTCTCGACGAGGAACTCACCCGCCTCGGCGGCGGTGCGCATATCCCGCCCCCGCCGCATGAAGCCCTTCATCATGCCGTGGCAGCAGAACATGCTGGCGAGTTCCCCGTCGCAGTGTCCGCCGATGCCGTCGGCGACCATCGCCAGACTGGCGGCGAATTGCGGCGGCGCGAGGATGCAGTAATTGTCCTCGTTCTTCATGCGACCCGCGCCGATGTTGGTCTCGCCGGCGATGTCGAAGCAGGGGCGGTTCATCGTTGATTCCTTTCCCGGAATAATCCGGTTTTCATCTTCCGACCGCTTCAATATAGCGCGATGTTGCGAAAAATTAAAGATTGCGCGCGCCGGATTGTTGAAAAATCCCGGTTTTCGGGCTATTATTTAAGGCGTCGGGATTTTTCGTACATCTGAAACACAACGAGGAGGTCATAGACATGCTGCAGGAAATGCCGCTCGACATCCAATGGCTGACCTACGCGCTGGTCAGCAACAACGCGCTGACCGTCGACGACGCGCGGCAGCTGGCGGAGTCTCTGCCGGAACCCGAGATCACCGCCTTCGCCCAGGCCGTGCTGGACCGGCTCGCCGCGGGAATGGAGGAGTCGGACGTTCAGGTGCTGCTGGAACAGATCCAGGAGCTCGTGAACTACGCCGTGGAACAGGCGGCGACCGGCGAGGCGCCTCCCGAAGTGGAGGGCGGAGGCGAAGGCGCGACCGGCGAAGACGGCATCGCCAGTTCCGACATGATCAGCTTCGCCGGCATGGACATCGACATATCCGGCGTCAACTCGTACGAGGACCTGCCGAGTCTGAGCGACGCCTCGGAGCTCTCCGACGAGGAGCTCGCGCAGCGGGTGGTCTATCTGCTCGCCTGTCTGCGCAAGCTCGGGTGCAGCGATCTGCATCTTTCCGGCGGCGCGCCGCCGTTCGTCCGGCGCAAGCTCGAAGTCGAGCGGCTGGACAGCTATGTGCTGACCGAAGAGGACTCCTTCCGCGTCAACACGGTACTGCTCCCCGAGGAGCGCAAGCAGGAGTTCATCGACGAGCAGGATCTGAGCTTCGCCGTCGAGGTCGGCTGCGACCGCTTCCGCGTGGCGCTGATGCAGCAGAAGGAGGGCACCAGCGGCAGTTACCGCCTGGTTCCCGACCACATCTGCTCGCTGGAAGAGCTGGGATTCATCGACGACGACATCGTCTTCATCCGCCGGATGCTCGACTACACCAACGGTCTGGTGCTGGTCACGGGACCGATCGGCGCCGGCAAGACCACCACCCTCGCGGCGATGATCGACATCGTGAACGAAAAGCGCTGCGACCACATCATTTCGATCGAGGACCCGATCGAAATCCTCCAGACCTCGAAGAACTGTCAGGTCACCCAGCGCGAAGTCGGTCACCACACCGCCAGTTACAGCCGCGCGCTGAAGGCGGCGCTGCGCGAGGACCCGGACGTGATCGTCATCGGCGAAATGCACGACCTCGACACCATCGAAAACGCGATCACCGCCTCCGAAACCGGTCACCTCGTGATCGGTACGCTGCACACCGGCGACGCCGCGAACACCATGAACCGCGTGCTGGACGTCTTTCCGCCCGCCCAGCAGCCGCAGATCCGCGCGATGACGGCCGGAAGTCTGCGCGGCGTCGTCTGCCAGAAGCTGATCCGCAACGGCATGGGCGGTCTGGAGGTCGTCTACGAGATCCTCATCAACACCATGGCGGTCGCCAACACCATCAACGAAGGCAAGACCTTCCGGCTGAAGTCGACGATGGTCACGTCGAACAAGCAGGGCATGTGCACCATGGATCAGTGCATTCTCCGCAAGTACGAGATGGGCAAACTCACCTACGACGCGGCGTTGTGCCAGATGAGCGACCTGTCGATCAAGGCGCAGCTCAACGCGGCGTGGGCGGCGCGCGAGGCGGCGGCGTCGAAGAAGGGCAAGAAGTGAAAAGGTTTTGAAATACGGAGTCTGAAACTATGGAAAACGAACCTGTCATCAACGGTTATCTGCGCCGTATGCTCGAACTCGGCGGCTCGGACTTGCATCTGTCGGTAGACTATCCGCCCAAGGCCCGTATCCACGGTAACTTGCAGGTCCTCGAGGACGACGTGCTCGACGCCGACCGTCTCGCCGCGATCATGCAGGAGATCTGCCTGCCCGTCCAGCGCTGGGACAAGTACCTCGAGGAACACGACCTCGACTTCGCGCACGAGATCCCCGGGCTTGCGCGCTTCCGCTGCAACTACCTCTACAACTACCACGGCATGGGCTGCGTCCTGCGGCAGATCCCGAGCAAGATCCTGACCATCGACGAGCTCAAACTGCCCAAGGTGCTCAAGGATATCTGCAATATTCCCCACGGGCTGATCCTCGTGACGGGACCCACCGGCAGCGGCAAATCCACCACCCTCGCGGCGATGATCGACTACATCAACGAGAACAAAAGCCGCCACATCATCACCATCGAGGACCCGATCGAGTTCGTCCACCAGAACAAGATGAGCACCATCGTCCACCGCGAAGTCGGTATCCACGCCCAGAGCTTCCCCAAGGCGCTGCGCGGCGCGATGCGCTCCGACCCCGACATCGTGCTGATCGGCGAAATGCGCGACAACGAGACGATCCGCCTCGGACTGACCTGCGCCTCGATGGGTATGCTGGTTTTCGCCACGCTGCACACCAACAACGCCCCCAAGACGGTGGACCGCATCATCGACGCCTTCCCCTCCGACGAGCAGGCGCAGATCCGCACCATGCTGGCGGAGTGTCTTCAGGCGATCGTGTCGCAGCTCTTGTGCCGCAAGGTCAACGGCGGCCGCGTGGCGGTCCACGAAGTGCTGCTGTGGGCGGACGGTCTGCCGAATACGATCCGCGAGGGTCAGATCTCCAACATCCGCACGATCATCGACTCGGGCGTCGGCCGCGGCATGCAGGCGATGGACAATTCGATCCAGGAGCAGCTCGACAACGGCAACATCTCCATTGAAGAGGCGTACATGAAGGCGAGCGACAAGAGCCGCTTCATCAAACAGCTCGAAGTCGAGGAGGAACGCCGCCGCAAGGAGATGCTGGCGGCGGCGAAGAAACGCAGATAGGATCGTTTCATGCGCTTGCTGGAGCTTTGGAGCCGGCTGTGCCGCGCCCACCGTTCGCAGGACGAGACGGTCGGGGGCGGCGTCCGGGAGTTCTTTCTGCCCCGCCCGACGCGGAACTTCTTCATCCGGGCGGGGGCGGTGACCTTCGTCTCGGTCGTCGTCTTCGGGTGGCTGCTGATCCCCTGCGTGATCGACGGGGCGAGCATGGCGCCGACCTTTCCCGAGCACGGCTTCACCTTCTGCTGGAGCGGGCGCTACTGGTTCTCGAAACCCCAACGCGGCGACGTGGTGATCGTCCGCTATCACGACCGGGTGTTTTACCTCAAGCGGGTCGTCGCTCTGGCGGGTGACACGGTGGAGTTCCGCGGCGGCAGGCTCTTCGTGAACGGCAAACTGCAGCGCGAACCCTACGTCCGCTACCTCTGCGACTGGGAGCTCCCCCCGCGCGTCGTCGAACCCGGACACTGCTACGTCGTCGGCGACAACCGCAGTCAGCCGATATACGTCCACCGCTTCGGCAGCGTGTCGCTGCGCCGCATCGCGGGGGCTCCGCTCTTCTGACCGGCTCGGTGGGGCTCACTCCGGATTTTTTTCGCGGCGCAGCTTGTCGTACCACGCGAGCCGCTTGGCGACCTCGCGTTCGAAGCCGCGTTCGACGGGGCGGTAGTAACGTTCGCGCCGCATCGTTTCGGGGAAGTAGTTCTGTCCCGAGAAGCCTTCCGGCGTGTCGTGGTCGTAGATGTACCCCTTGCCGTAGCCCTGTTCCTTCATCAGCTTGGTCGGCGCGTTGAGGATGTGCGCGGGAGGCATCAGCGAACCGTGTTCCTTTGCCGAACGCATCGCCGACTGGAAAGCTACATAGGCGGCGTTGCTTTTGGGCGATGTGCCGAGGTAGATCACGAGTTCGGCGATCGCGAGTTCGCCTTCGGGCGAGCCGAGGCGGTCGTAGGCGTCCCACGCGGCGAGCGCGATCTGGAGCGCCTGCGGATCGGCGAGTCCCACGTCCTCCGAGGCGAAGCGGGTCAGCCGCCGCAGCAGATACTTCGGATCCTCGCCTCCCGCGAGGATGCGCGCCATCCAGTACAGCGCGGCGTCGGTGTCGGAACCGCGCAGCGACTTGTGCAGCGCGCTGATGAGGTTGTAGTGCCCTTCGCGGTCCTTGTCGTAGACGGGGGGGCGCCGCTGGACGAGTTTCTGGACGGCTTCGGCGTCTAGGTTTTCGCCCTCCCCGGTGAGGTTGTAGACGGTTTCGAGCAGATTTATGAAATACCTGCCGTCGCCGTCGGCGAGACCGCAGAGCAGCTGTTTTCCGGCGTCGTCCGCGGGGAACGGCCGCTCCATAAGCTCCTCGGAGCGCTTGAGCAGTTTCAGCAGCGCGGGGGTGTCGAGGGGTTTCAGGACATACACTTTGCACCGCGACAAAAGCGCGCTGTTGAGCTCGAAAGACGGGTTCTCGGTGGTCGCGCCGACGAGCACGACCGTGCCGTTTTCGACGTAGGGCAGGAATCCGTCCTGCTGGGCGCGGTTGAAGCGGTGGATCTCGTCGATGAAGAGCAGCGTACCCACGCCCTGCAGCCGCATCCGGGTCGCTTCGTCGAATGCCTTGCGCAGATCGGCGACCCCGGAAAAGACCGCAGACAGCGCCGTGAAGCGCAGATTGGTCGTGTTGGCGAGGATGCGCGCCAAGGTGGTTTTGCCGCAGCCGGGGGGACCCCAGAGGATGAAGCTCGACAGTTTGCCCGAATCGAGCATCCGGCGCAGCGGCGCGCCTTCGCCGAGCAGATGTTCCTGGCCGACCACGCCGTCGAGGGTGTCGGGGCGCATCCGGTCGGCGAGCGGGCGGGTGACCTGCGAACTGAAGAGCGAGTTGTCTTCCGGCATGATGGAATTATCCTTTCGGGGGGAGGCTCATGCCTCCGGATTGTCCTTGAAATGCTGTTTCCTCCAGCGGGCGAAGGCCTGCGGCGACGAGAAGCCGAGTTCCAGCGCGCACTGTTTGAGCGGGGTCGGCTGCTGCGACGTGAGGCTCGGCTTCAGCAGCGACTTGTAGCTTCGGATGCGCTGCCGGTTCACATACTCCAGCACCGAGCACCCGACGAAGCGGCGGAAGTTGCGGATGAAGCTGGTGCGGCTGCACCCCGCCAGCTGGGCGAGTCTGGCGATGGAACAATCCTTGCCGCACTGGACGTCGATGTAGTCCATCGCCTGTTTGATGTGCAGCCAGTTGCGTTTTTCCGTGTTGTATCCGTCGTAGCACTCCATCTCCTTCTGCAGCTGGACGATCTGGACGGCGCGCAGCTGGAGCCGCAGCGACATTTCGGCGAGAAACTCGATGGCGCCGCCGCTTTCGCGCGCCTTGTTCCACGCGTCATGGATCAGCTTCTGACCCTGGGGGTCGTAGTGGTGGTAGGCGCTGACCTGGTTGAGATGGCGATAGCCTTCGCCTTTGTTGTACCACAGCGAGTAGATCACGTGCTCGGGCAACAGGTGTATCCAGAGATGCCGCCCCGGAGGAGCGTCGTCGGGGTACCACCCCTCGTGGGGGTCGTTCGCCTCGATGAGGAGCGCCGTCCCGGGCGGCAGGGTGTAGATGCGGCGTTTGAAGAGCAGTTCGTAATCGCCGTCGAGGACGATCATCGCCTCGCGGTAGTCGTGGCATTCTTCGCGGTGGATGCGCCGTTCCGCTTCGGTGGCGGGGCGGCTTTTGATCGCGGGGTCGCAGTAGAACGGGGAGACGAGTTTCAGTCTTCCCAGATTCAGCAGATCGTTTTTGAAGGTGTCGAACATCTCTACCGCTATGACCGAAAATGGTACTGAATGTTAATTTTTTGGCACTATATGTAACACCCGGAATCTTGGCATCTGTGGTGTTTAATGGTATAATATACACGGTTTCAAAAGATTTGCAACCGCGCCTCGCGCGCGCTAACGCGGCTGGAGGCACCGCTGGCGTTTCGATGCCCGCAAGCGGTCGTTGCGAGGCGGTCGCCGCCGAGCGCGCAGGGGGCGAGCGAGGCATTCATTTTGCCGGTCAAAATGAATGCCGAGTGCCCCCGAGCAATAAGGCCGCGAGTGAAGTGCCCGCCGCAACTCTGCGGCGGGTGCTGAACGCAGGCCGCGTAAATTTAAAGGAGCGTCTGCAAACAAGCTTGTTTCTTTGCGGAAGCCGCAAAAGGGGTCCGGGGAAAAGCAAAGGGCTTTTCCCCGGATGGGGGCGCGCAGCGCACCCGGGGTCCGGGGCGGGGCGCGGCAGTGCCGCGCCGTAAAGCCCCGATTGCAAACACGGAGCAAACGGAGCCGAAAAGCCCCGATCGAACATAAAACAACCGCGTTTGTGCGGATGACATGACATAAAACAAAAAAACAACCCATCGAATATTGAGGAAAGGAACGATGAAAATGAAAAAACTGGTGTTGGCGGGTCTTCTGGTCTGGGGTATGGCGGTCGTGCTGAATGCGGCGCCCGTCGTGCGGATCGACTTTCCGTGTCAGAACTTCTGGGGGCAGATGACGTGCGTCGACGAGCTCCCCGACGGCGTGTGGCTCGGCGAGCGTCAGGGCTTTTGGGACAAGAAGAAGAAGGGTTACGACTTCCCGGTTTTCGTCGACCTGGCGAAGATCACCGAGTTCGAGCTGACTTTCAAGTTCGAGGGGCAGGGCATGGCGCGGATGGCTCCGGCGCTCACCGGCTACGCGGACGACGACCGTCAGGAGCAGACCGATTTGCAGGTCCTCGCCTTCGAGGTGGACGGCGACAAGAGTTTCAAGGCTCCCGCGACCTTCAAGCACTGGCTTTCGATGACCCCGTTCGTCGCCGCGACCGACAAGGAGCTCAAGAAGGACGCCCCCGTCAAGGCGGGGCAGAAGTACTGGCAGATCTTCGTCACCAACGGCAAGACCATCAAGGTCCGGGCGAAGTTCAAGGCGGAAAAGTAAGGTCTACTGCAATAATATAAAACGACAGGGAAGGATGACACTATGGGAACTGCACCGGGATATTCTTGGAACAAAATAGTTTCGGAAACGACACTCGAAAACGTCGTGGTCGCCAATCCGAATTCGGTGACCGATGACGTCATCGCGGTCAACCTCAGCTGCAACACCGGAGCCATCGTCAAGAACGCGCGGGTCCTTTCCGGCGGGCAGATACTCAACCGCGACTACAACGGCTATACCGAAAACATCCACGTCAGCAACGGCGGCACGCTCATCTTGAGAAGCGCCAACGCCTCCGCGAAGGATGCCTACATCAGCTCCGGCGGCTTGGGGTACTGCCAGTTAGGCGCGACGTACACCAACGTCGAGATATTCAACGGCGGCACCTTCTACCAGAACCGGGGCACGGTCAACAACATGATCGTGCACGCGGGCGGCGTCATCGGCGGCTGGAACAGCCCCGCCGGAACGGTCTGGAACAATCTCACCGTCGAGGACGGCGCGTCGTTCACGACCTACGCCGGCTTCACGATGATGGGCAACGTCAACATCGCCGCCGGAGCGTGGACGAACGCCGCCGCCGCCCATACCGTCGACGGCGCGCTCACGGATGTCACGCTCGCCGTCAACGCGACGTTTTCGACCGGCGTTGCGCTCAAGAACGTCACGTGGAACGGGGGCAACGTCAACTTCTTCAACGTGGCGGTTTCGGGTTATACCCAGAACACCAATCAGGGTGTCGTGCGCAGCGCCGGGGCGAGCGTAGAAGACGCCGACGTCAAGACCGGTACGTTGTATGTTCAGGACGGAGCGGTCGGCAGCAACATCCGCGTCTCCAACGGAGCGGGCCTGCAGGTCACCAACATGGCGGCGGGGGCGACGCTGAAGGACATCACCGTATACGCGGGCGGCACTTTGGCGAACAGCGTCAAGACGGTGTATGAGAACGTCACCATTCAGGACGGTGGGCATTGGACGCTCGGCGCCTCTTACGATATCAGCGGCGACATCGATTTCGTCGCGGGCGGGCTCACCAACGACGCCGACGCCCATGCGGTCGACGGCACCATTTACGACCTCGACTTCGGGCTCACCGGCGCCTTCGGTCAAGGCATCACGTTGTCGAACTTCAACCAGACGGCGGGCGCCGTGACGCTCAAGAACGGCGCTTCCATCAAGACGGGCACGATGGCGGCGGGCGCGTATCTGCTCTACATGGGCGGCAACGGCAGCATAAGCGACTTCACGCTGAAGGGCAGCGCCGGCGCCGCCGCCGGTACGCTCGGCACGCTGCACGTCAGCAACGGCGGCGTCCTGAGCAACGTCACCGTCGAGACCGGCGCGCAACTCAACGTCTCCACCGGCGCCTACTGCTACGGCCTTACGCTGGACGGCGGAATCGCAGCGGTGCGCACCGAGACGGGGTACGCTTCGGGCGTCACCGTCAACGACGGCGGCACCTTCTACATCCAGGCGAACGGTTCCGCCGAAAACGTGCACGTCTATACCGGCGGTTCGATGCAGTTCCACTCGGGCAAGGTCAACGGCCTCGTCGTCGAAGCGGGCGGCGTGGTGAACCGCGGCTGGGCGGGTGCCAACGGCTCCCGGACGTGGGAGAACATCGACGTCAAGGAGGGCGCTTCGATGACCCTCGACAACTACTTCACTTTGAAAGGCGACGTCAACATCGCGCAGGGCGCGCTGACCAACGACGCCGACGCTTATGCCGAGAACGGCACCATCTACGACTTCGATCACGCCTACACCGCCGGCACATTCGCGAGCGGCGTCACGCTCTCGGGCTTCACCCAGACGGCGGGCACGGTCGACATCGCCGCCGATGCGGCGATTAAAACCGCCACGCTCACCGACGGCACGCTGAACCTAAACGCGGGCGCGACGGCGGAGAACGTCACCCAGAACGCTGGTACTTTGAACGTCAACGCCGACGCGACGCTTGACACCGCGACGCTCGCCGGCGGCGCGGTCAACATCGCCTCCGGAGCCACGGTGCGCGACCTCGTCCAGAACGCGGGCACGGTGACCATCACCGCGGGAGCGGACGTCGACGGATTCACCTACAACGGCGGCACTTTCGCCGGGGTCGCGGCAAACGCCACGGTCAAGAACTTCTACAAGGTCGCCGCCGGCAACCTCAACGTCTACACCAGCGCCACGGTCGACGGCGGCGTGCTGTACGCGGGGCAGCTGCAGGCGCTCAGCAACACCAGCGCCACGAGCAGCGCGACGATCAAGAACTACACCGTCTCGGGCGGTGCGCTGGTCGTGCGCGGCACCACCAACGTCGCCGAGAACATCACCGTTTCGGGCGGCGCGATCCACGTCCAAAATGCGGTCGCGCGTAACGTGGAGATCCTCGACGGGGCCAGCATCCAGTGCACCAACGGCGCTTACGCCGGGTACACCGTCAGCGGCCTCACCATTCGCGCGGGCGGTTCGGGCAACATGACCACCACCGGCGGCAACTTCTACGACCTGACGCTCGACGCGGGCGCCAAGCTGACCATGAACAACGCCAAGATCGGCGGCGCGACCGTCAGCGGCGGCGAACTCGCCATCACCGGCAACTCGAACTGCATCTCGGGCGGCGCGACGGGCGCGACGATCGACAACCTCACCGTTACGGGCACGGGCCAGCTGTGGATTAACGATCCCTACAGCACGTCGGGCGGCGCGGCTTACGACCCGATCCGCACCAGCAACATGACCGTCGGCGCGGGCCTCTTCGTCATGATGCACGGCACCAACGTCACGGCGAGCAACGCCACCGTCCTCGGGTCGATGTACGTCCAGAACGGCGCGACGCTCACGGGCGGCGAGATCCGGGCGGGCGGCTACCTCAACTCGTGGAAGAGAGGCGGCTACAACGACAACACCGCCCGCGGCAGGATCGTCGGCGTGACGGTCCGTTCGGGCGGCAGCGCCGACGGCACCGACGCCGACTTCGTCAACATGACGGTCGAAGCGGGCGGCAAACTCAGCCTCAACCCCGGCGCCGCCATCGGCGGAACGGAAAACTCCATCGCGCAGGGCGCGCTGTACCTCTCCGGTACGCTCGTCGCCGACGCCCATACGGACGAAAACCACGTGCTGTGCGACCTCGACATTTCCGCCCAGGCGCTGAGCGTCAACAGCGGCATCGCACTCGCGAACCTCAACATCGGCAACGCGGGTCGGATCATCGCCACCGACGCGACGATCACCAACTTCGACGTCGAGGCCCCCGACCAGACCGTCGTCGGTCGGCTGTATCTCTCAAGCGGCACGGTCGCCTCCGGCGGCCGCCTCAACGGCAACGGCACCGTCAACGCGATCTACATGACCGACGGCGCCAAGCTGAACGAGATGCACGTTTCCAACGGCGGCATCTTCATGTCCGCCGACGCCGAGATGACCAATCTCGAAATGACGGGCGGCATCGTGATCCTGCGCGGCGAACAGACCTACATTTCCGGCGCGACGATCTCGGAGGGCGCGCTGCACATCCAGAACGGCGGCGACGGCGACTCGATCGTGGTCGCGGGCGGCGGATTGAACGCCAGCGACACCACCTTCACCAACCCGTCGGGCAAGACCGAAGTCATCAACAACGTCGTCATGACGGCGGGCTCGGTCCGGATCGGCGCGGGCGCGACGGTCAACAAGCTCACCGCCACGGGCGGCACGGTCTTCGTCACCAGCGGCGGCACCATCAACGTCCAGTCGGGCGGCGCCCTCAACGACCTGCAGACCGAAGCGGGCGCGAAGATCAACTTCGTCGAGAACAAGGCGGTCGCCACCTTCACGGGCGAAAATACCAACATCGCCGAGGGCACGCTGTACTTCAGCGACACCGCGGTCGCCGGTCATGCGGCGAACGGCGTGCTGGAGGGCTTCAACGCCGACAACTCGACCGTCGGCTACAAGCTCTCCATCGGTTCCGGCATCGTCCTCAAGGACGCGGTCGGCAACAATACCGCGGTGCGCGTCTCCGCCTTCGACGGCGCGGTCGTCTCCGGCATGACGCTGCGGGGCGGCGCGATCATCTGCGCCAACAACAACAACGTGCGCATTCTGGATACGACGCTCACCGGCGAGGCGGGCGCAGGTCAGACCTGCAATCTGAACCTTTCCGCCGGCGCTTACGCGAGCAACACGACGGTCGGTTCGGGCGCGAAGATCCAGTTCCAGCACGCCGACGCCAAGGCGGACAACACGACGATCATGGCGGGCGGCTCGATGGTGATGACCGCCGCCGCCGATACCGGCGATCTCGTGACGCTCGACTTCACCGGCACGGGCGGCGACCAGAGCGTCAACATCACCAACTTCGCTAACGTCTCCGGCGACACCAAGATCGTGTTTTCCGGCTGGACGGCTGGCAACACCTACACGCTCACGACCGGTTCGGCGACGGACAAGACGGTCCACTGCTACGACTGGGGTCTCTACGACGACGCGGTGGCGGGCGGCGCGACTTACACGAACCCCTTCGACGGCTTCAACTATGATTTCACGAACGGCAAGGCGATAGTGGTGAGCTCGTTCGAGGTCGCCGCCAAGAGTACAGCGGGAACCATTACCACCAGCGACACCGCGCTGAACACGAACGACCGCGCGGCGAAGTGGGATTCCGACACCCAGTTCTCGGGCAACGTGACTCTCGCCGACGGCAATTTGGACGGCAACGTGTGGCTCCAGATCGACGGCACCACCGTGATGGGCGTTATCTACGGCGCGACCAAAGAATTCGACGGCGAAGTCAACATCCATGTCCAGAACGGTCAGATCAAGAACCTCGCGGCGGGGTCGCGGGACGGCGACGGTACGGTTGCGGGGGTCAAGCTCACCCTCTCGACCGCCCACATGGAGAGCACGGCGTACGCGGCGGGCTTCGGCAGCGTGGACGGCGCCGCCGAAACGCTGATCGAGGGCGGCACGTTCGCCAGGGACTTCTACGCCGGGGCGCTCGACAACTACGCCAACGGTTCGGGCGTGAAAGGCAGTCAGGTCGGCGAGGTGTCGCTGACGGTAACGGGCGGCGACTTCGCGGGTAACCTCTACGGCGCGTCGTCGGTCAAGGTCGGTTCCTACACGGGTGACGAGCTCGTCCATTCGGTGGCGAACGGCGTGAACATCACCATCTCGGGCGGCGAGACGACCAAAAAAGACTTCTGCTGCTTCGCCGGCGGCTACGCCAACGGCAGCAACTCGGACGCGTTGGTTTACCGGGTCAACGGCGGCGTCACCGCGACGATCTCGGGCGGCAGCTGGGGCGAAGCGAGGGGCGGTCGCGGCATCTTCGGCGGCGTCTTCGCGTCGGGCGTCCAGGCGGAAGTCGACGACGTGGATATCACGATCTCGGGCGGCACGATGGGCAACGTCTACGGCGGCGGCTGGGCGCAGAAGGGCGGCACTTCGGTTGTCGGCGACGTGAACATCAGTATAGCCGGCGGTACGGTGACGAACGTCTTCGGCGGCGGCAGCCACTCGAAAGACGGCAATCAGGGCACGACCAGCGTGGGCGACGTCACCATCACCGTTTCGGGCGGCGACATCAAGGGCGACATCTACGCGAGAGGTCAAAGCAACGGCGACCTCGCGGCGAGCGCGAAGGTCGTCTTCACCGGCGCCGAGGACTTCGGCTGCGGCGTCTACGGTTACAGCTACGTCGGCGGCGGGGACAGCGATGCGAATTTGAGCTACACCGACTACACCGGCGAGTTCTACGGCGAGATCGGCGGCTTCGAAGGCATCACCTTCGACGGGAACACCGCCATGAAGTTCTCCTCCCCGGCGGAAGTCATCTCCAACGGCGACTGGAAGTTCGACCTCGCCGACCGCGACGCGGCGCTGGCGGGAACGTCGCTCCTGAGTTGGAGCTACGCCGGTTTCGCGGGCGACACCGTGAAGGTCAATTTCGCGGATGAAGCGCAGGCGAAGGCGGGGTGGAGCATCGCGGCGGCAAGCTTCACCGGCGCGACCTTCACGCTGGCGATCGACAGTTTGGACATCGGCTCCGCCGCTTACGGCGAAGCGATCGCCGGGACCGGCACCGCCTACGACGGCTGGGGCTTCACGCTCGAAAACGACGTGCTGAAGTTCAAGAACTTGGCGTAACGACACAACGGCACGGGACCGCCGCCGGAGTTCGCGACATCTCCGGCGGCGGTACCCGGGTCGGTTCTACGCTGACGCGAGCGCAAGCCGCCGACAGCAGTACCGGCGAATAAAACGGATGGAAACGGAATATAACGGAGTATAACGGAGGAAGCGTGGCTGGAACCCGCACATCCGCCGTCGCGCCGATTGCGCTATGGCGTGACAAGCCGGTGTAGTGGGTGAAAGTCTGCAAACGGTCGTTTGCGGTGACGGTCGGTGGCACCACAGGCGTTTCTATGCCCGCAAGCGGTTGTGGCGAGCGGGTCGCCCGCGAGCGCGCAAGGGGCGAGCGAGGCATTCATTTTGCCAAAGCAAAATGAATGCCGAGTGCCCCCGAGCAATAAGGCCGCGAGTGAAGTGGTCGCCGCAACTCTGCGGTGACCGCTGAACGCAGGCCGCCGGAAATTTAAAGGAGCGTCTGCAAACAAGCTTGTATCGCAACGGAAGCAAAGGGGTCGGGGGAAAGCATTTCCCCCGAGAGGGGCGCGCAGCGCACCCGGGGTTCCAGGGGCGGGGCGCGGGTTACCGCGCCGTAAAGCCCCAATCAAAAACGGATAAAAACGGAGCAAACGAACGCTATGCCGCGCCGCAAAGCCCCGATTGAAAACTGACAATTTCGGCAATACAGCCACAAACCATACAGGGGGAGTAAAATGAAACATCTGTTCGTCATCCTCGCCGCGCTGTCGTTCGCGACCGCGTTCGCGGGAGCTGAACTTGCCGCGTCTCCGACGGTCGATGCGACCGCCGCCGACGGCAGACTCGTGATCGCCAGAGACGGCAAAAGTTCCTACACCATCGGCTACGACGCCGAGGACAAGGATCCCGTCTACCGCGCCGCGCTCAAGGATCTGAGCGAACACTTGCGCGCGATCACCGGCGCGCATATCCCCCTGGCGTATCAGGCGGGCGGTCCGCGGATCGTGGTCGGTCAACGCGCTCCCGGCGACGAGGTTCCCTTCACCGGCGTCCGCGAGCGGCGGATCAAGAGCGACGGCAAAAACATCTACATCTACGGCGACGGGCGCTTCGGCACCATCGGCGCCATCTACGACTTTCTGGAAAAATTCTGCGGCTGCCGCTGGTTCGGACCGTGGGACGGCGACACCTTCATACCCAGGAAACCCACGCTGGAGCTTCCCCCCATCGACTACAAGCACGCGCCGAGTTTCTACAGCCTCGAACTCGGCGGCGCGTGGCCGCTCGCGCGCAAGCACCCCGGCGTCGTGAACTGGCTGCGCCGCAACCGCTGTTTCCTCCAGCCCAACTATCAGGGCGCCCATCCGCAGGACGGCTGGACCTATTACGGACCGACCTGTCACGGACTTTCCGCGTTCTTCCCGCCGGGCGGCCACAAGCCCGGATCGTTCGAAAATCAGTGGGCGGGACCGCACCCCGCGCTCGCCGACAAGGCGTATTTCAAGGATCACCCCGAATACTTCACACTCGACAAAGAGGGCAAGCGCGTTGCCGACCGTCAGCTCTGCTTCAGCAATCCCGACGTGCGGCGCATCCTCACCGAGAACATCGAGACCGTTCTCAAGTACGAGAAGTACAAACTCGACGACTACGCGATCATCGACCTCGCCTTCAACGACCGCTCGGGCGGCTTCTGCGAGTGCCCGAACTGCAAGGCGCTCGAAGAGAAATATCAGAGCCCCGGCGGACCCTACTACGACTATCTGATCGAACTCGGCAACAAGTTCCTCGACAAGTATCCGCGCCTCGTGATCCGCATGATCGCCTACCAGCCGTCGATGACCGGCATCCCGCCGAAGCCGGGGACGAAGTTCCCCGCGAACTTGAGCGTGATCGTCGCCCCGCTGGTGCAGGATTTTTCGAAGCCCTTGAGCCACCCCTACAACACCAGTTTTTACCGCGAATTCGAGGCGTGGGGCAAGATCGCGGGCAAGATGTGGTGGTGGAGCTATCCCGTGCTGTACCCGCACGGCATCCGCGCCTACGCGCTCTTCCCCGGCGTCTACCGCAACGCCGAGAACATCAAGTTCGCGTACAATAACGGCACCCGCTACATCATCAGCGAAATGGGCGGCAGCGTGATCCACAACTGCGCGTTCAAGAAACTCAACGACTATCTGCAGATCCGCTTTGCCGACGACGTGAACGACGACGTCGACCGGATCGTCAAGGAGTACTGCGACTACATCTACGGTCCCGCCTCCGACTTGATGATCAAGTACCTGCGCGAGACCCACGAGGAGTCCGTCAAAGACCCCAACTATTTCATCTACTACGACGATCCGCGCGCGATGCGGAGCCTCCACTCGCCCGCGAATCTGGTCCGCTGGCAGGGCTACTTCGACGAAATGGTCAAGCTGGTCGGCGACGACAAGTACCTCCAGCTTCAGATCGGGCGCGCCCGCACCAACCTCGACGTGATGACGCTGCTCACCTGGGACGACATCGCGGCGGCGGAGCCCCGCTTCGCCACGCGCGAGATGCTCGACACCGTCGGCAAGCGCTACATCGAAGAAGTCACGGCGGACAGCGACGACGTCTATTCGGGCAAATTCCACAACCAGTACGGGCAGATGTGGGAGCGCAAGAATTTCCTCGCTTCCGGCGAGACCGCCTACCGGACGCACGCTTCCGGCCGTAATGCTCCGCTCCCCGACGAGCTGGTGAAGAAATACGGCAAAAACAACGTTCGCGCGATCCGCATCGACGGGCGCACCGGCGTTCCGCGCGAGGAGCCCGACGCCGCCAACGGACTCGCCGTCGAGGTAAAGATCGTCGACGCCAAGATCGTCCACATGCCGACCGTGATGGTGAAACAGCCGGACGGCACTTACGCGCGGAAGCGTGACAGCTTCATCGAGTTCCCGGAAAATCCGTTCCTGCGCAAGCATCTGCCCGAGTACCGGGCGGCGAAGGGGTATCATCCCTATCCGATGGGGCGGACGGCGCTCACCGCCGCCGAGACGGTAGTCGTCACGGGAGTCGAATGCAAGGTGCAGTTCCACATCGGCGCGGCGTTCGACCCCGAGCACCCGGAGCAGGAGTACGACGTCTACGTTTCGATCAAGCACCTCGAGGACGACCGCGTGCTGATCGACCGCATGTACGTCTGCAAGCCCCGGCGCGAAAAAGCGAAGAAAAACAAGCGCAAGTAAGCGCTACTCGCGCACATAGATAGGTTCGCCGCGCCGGACGGTCGCGAGCACCCGGTTGGTGCCGCACTCGAAGACCGCCAGATCGGCGCGGCGACCCGGCATCAGCACGCCGCGGTCCTCCAGCCCGAAGCTCGCGGCGGGATTCGCCGTCACCGCGCGCGCCGCCTGCGTCTCCAGCAGGTGTCCGCTGCTCATCAGACTGTGCCACCCCGCGTCGAGCATGGTGGTGGTTCCGGCGAGCGCGCCCTCGGCGTTGCGCGAAAACCCGTCCTCGACCCGGATCTCCGCCGGACCGATCCGGTACGCGCCGTCGGGCATTCCCGCCGCCATCGTGCCGTCGCTGATGCCGTTGATCATGCGCGGCGGTTTGCAGCGGCAGGCGAGGTCGACCATCCGCGGGTCGACGTGGCGGCCGTCGATGATGAGCTCCACCGTGACGCGCGGATCGGTCAAGGCGACGGCGGCGACGCCGATCTGACGCTGGTGCAGCGGCGCCATGCCGTTGAAAAGGTGGGTGCAGCGGCAGGCGCCGGCGTCGATGGCGCGGAGCGTCTGCTCGCCGTCGGCGTTGCTGTGCCCGAGCGAGGGGGCGACGCCGTGCTCGACCAGAAGTTCGACCAGCTGCTGCGCGCCCGGCAGTTCCGGAGCGAAGGTCATCACGCGCACCAGTCCGTCGCCCGCCGCGATGAGTTCGCGGGCTAATCCGAGGTCGATCGCGGAGAGCACTTCGAGCGGCTGCGCACCGTGTTTGTCCGGATTGATGAAGGGTCCCTCGATGTTGATGCCGATGGCGTCCGCGCCGGGCAGTTCGCGTTTCATCGCCTGCGCCAGTTTGGACAAGTTGGCGATCATCGCGCGCGGTTCGGCGCTCACCACCGTCGCCATGAAGCCAGTGACGCCGCAGACGCCGAGGTGCATGCTCATCGCCTCGATGGGGCGCGGCGACTCCTCCGGCGACGAGCAGTCGAATCCCCCCGCACCGTGGATGTGCGTGTCGACGAACCCCGGCGTGATATATCCCTCTGGGAAGCGGCGGACATCCAGATTGTCCTCGAGGGCGAAGCCGGAAAGCCCGCCCACGGCGAGGATGCGGTCGTTTTCGCAGAGCACCGCGCCGTTTTCGACTTTGCGCTCCGGGGTGAGTATGTACTTGGCGACGTAGAGGCGGCGAATGCGTTTTTTCTGGTTCATGAAACGGACCTGTCTTTAGTATGATGCTGTATAAATATAGAGCACTTTCTCGAATTTACCAGTTCCCGCCGCCCGGGCGGCTTGAAAAAGTGCCCTCGGCGCGGTAATTTTATAGCGGAACGGTGCGGAAGAAGTTTTTTTCAAGGGAGGTTTCGCCGTGAGTGTTGCCGTGAAATTCAGAATGCTGTCCGACTGCCGCGACCTCGCCCCCGCCAAGGCGCACGCCGACGACGCCGCCTACGACCTGCGTTCGCGCGTGGATACGGTGCTCGCGCCGGGAACGACGTCGCTGGTTCCGACGGGGTTGTTTCTGGAACTGCCGGTCGGCTACGAGGCGCAGATCCGCTCGCGCAGCGGGCTCGCGCTCAAGCACGATCTGTCGTTGCCCAACGCCCCGGGAACGGTGGACGCGGGGTACCGGGGCGAAGTCGGGGTGATCATGTACAACCGGGGCGACAAGGAGTTCCGGATCGCGCGCGGCGACCGGATCGCCCAGATGGTGATCGCCAAACTCCCCGAGGTGGAGCTGGTCGAGGTCGAGGAGCTGGCGGCGAGTTCGCGCGGAGCCGGCGGTTTCGGCAGCACCGGCAAGTGAATCCCGGCGCAAAACCCGCTGCGGAGCGGTTGCAAAAGTTTGCAAAACGGCTCCGGCGGGAGTATAGTATGCAGAGAACAAATTGGATCCATAGCTCAGTCGGTTAGAGCAGGTGACTCATAATCTCCGGGTCGGCGGTTCAAGTCCGTCTGGATCCACCACTTTTAACCTCAAAACCGCATCGTGTTACACCTCGTGACACGTTGTGGTTTTTCCTTTTCTGAAACATAAATCGTGACAAAATCGTGACAAAATCGTGACAGACACCTGCGTCGACTTTCAATAGGTTACGACTTGAGACGGCGCAAAAACGGTCGAGGCGGCACGATAATGTTGTCTGTTAGCTAAAAAAAGGATGAGGGTGATCCCCCCATCCGGTGCGGCTCTTCGCTCATCTCCAGAGCGACGGACGGCTGCCGTCCAGTCCGAAGAGCTCGTTAAGCCCCCGGTAGCAGACATCCGCACGACCGGGGCTGTATTTCTTCGCGTGTTCGGTGAACGCGTTCAAGAGCGACCAGCGTGTGGGTTCGGCGAATTCCTCGTGGCAGGGGTTCTGGAACTCCCGGAAGATCGGCACGATGTCGCAGCTGTTGACGGCTCCGACCTCGGCAGCTCTTACGATCACTGCCCTCGCTTCGTCGGCGCTGACCTCGTGAAGCTTCAGATCTGCGGAGACGGTTTCGAGGTTCAGGAACTCCAATTCCAGTTCCTCTATTGCCGTCACTACGAGATCGTTCAGCTCTATCCGCGAGGTATGCCGACGCTTCAAGACCATCGTTCCCCCGAAGGCGAGGTTCGAGCAGCACATCACGCTGATGCCAGCCGCAAGACCGACGCTGAGACTCTGGTCGTGGCTGTTGCGGATGCCGATGCAGCGGCTCCACTCACGCGAGCTGCTGTTGTTGATCCGCATCACGCCGAACATCCGCTGACCTTCGCGGGTCAGTCCGTATTGCTCGTCGAGGATCTGCCAGTTGTGCGCCTTGACTACTTCCGTCACGGCGTCGATCACGTCCATGTGCGGAACGGGATGCCAGCTGTCGGTTCCTTCCGGAGTCGGCACGTTGGCGATCTCGTCACGACCGACGTACTTTCCTTCGCACATCATCAAGCTCATTTTGCACCTCCCTTTCTGCACCGATCCCGATACGGGCAATCGCCGCAGTTCATCTGACTCTCGTTGCGGTAGAACGCTCCCGCATCGATGCAGCGCTCCACCTGACGGCAGAGCCCTTCGAAGCGGGAAAGTTCATCATCCGTCCGCACCGTGTACCAGCTCCCGACCTGCGAGACCTTCGTCTTGGTGTAGACGTCGTATCGGAAGAGCGGGTTATGCCGATATTTGGCGCGGTAGGCGTAGCAATAGACCGATACCTGACGCTCGAAATCCGCTTTCCCGGCAGGCCAACGCGAGCTGGCGGTTTTCCAGTCCACGATACAGCACTCGCGCCCGCCATCTTCGACCACCAGATCGAACTCGCCGATCAGCGGACGTTCGACACCGGGAATGGTGGCGGAGAACGATTCGGCAACGCTCTTGACCGTGTAGTCGTCCTGCCAGTTCTCGAACGCGACCGCCAGCATATCGCTCGCCTTGTCGATGCAGCCGTCGAAAGACTCGTCCGGCTTGTAGGTCAGCGCCGCTCCCGCGGCATCGGTTTCTGCCTTGAAGACCTCGGCGAAACAATCTCTGCCGTCGTCCAGCGTAAACATCGCTCCATTGATCGCCCGCGCAGACAGCACCGCATGAAAGGCACGCCCGAACGGGAAACTCGCTCCGACCCTTTCGACCGGGGCGAGTTCGATGTAGCGAAAAGCGTACTTCATCGGGCATTGCAGATAGGTATTGAGCGAGGTGTAGCTGAAATGCGGAGTCTCGCGCAGTTTTTCCACCGTCTCCATGCTACGCCACCTTCCACTGCTCGATCAGCATCGAGCACTGGCGCTTCGTGAGCTGATCGACGTTGGCGACGTTGTTCTGCGCGGCGATCTGCTGCGGAGTGATCCCGCGACGGCTGGCGAGCGAGAGCAGATAATTGATCTGTTTCGGGCTCGCCGGGACCGCAGCGGACCGGTTGTTCTGCGGAATGTTTTCCTGCACCGGAAGCTCCGCACCCTTGCGGACGTTGTTCTCGCCGAGTTCCGCTTCGACGGACTCGCGCACCATCGCGAAGGTGGCGTGGATCTTGTCGTTGAGCTGTTCCTGCGACAGACCGTCGGGCAACTCCACCTCGATGCTCGCATGGTAGCTCTGGCTGGTGTACTCTCCCTCGGCGGGGACCTTCTTCGAGTAGGCTGCGTTCAACTTCAACATAATGATACCTCTTTTCTTGTTTTTTGGTTTGTTGACGACTATATTAATTAATGAGGAGGCAAGGCTTATGGATATTCGCGAACAAAAAATTCGGCTTTGGCTGAAAAATCCACCTCGAATGGATTTTCCGGTTCCGACGAATCTGCCTCCGTTTTCCAAAAAATCATTTCGCAGTTACGACGAAATGAACGCTTGGAAACGCGAATACCTTTGCGAGATCGCCGCTCGCGGGGGGGTCAAATGGAAGAACTGCTGAAGAAGCTTAACGACGCCGGAGTTCACTATGTGGTGATCGGCGGTCAGGCCATGCTTCAGGAAGGGATGCCCCGCTTCACGCTGGATTGGGACATCTTCGTTCCGCCATTCGATGTGGATAATTTCACCAAGATCAACTCCGCGCTTGCGGGTGAACTTGATATGGCGGTCGAACCGCTGGATGTCAAAACCTGCGAAGGCTTCGTGCAGACTTTTCAGACCTCCGCTGGGATCATTCAGTTTCATTTGTCACCGCCGGGACTGCCCAAATTCTCCGAAGTGGAAGAACGGGCTGTCACCGGCGACTACAAGGGCGTTCCGGTAAAGTACCTCTGTTTGGATGACCTCCTGAACTCCAAACTGGCAGTCGCCCGCGACAAGGACGCCGACGACATTCTGTTTTTGAAGATCAAAAAGCAGAACCGGACCACTTGATTCAGATCGCCGCACGGATGCGGTCGAGGGTACGCTTCACCTGCACGAAATCGCGCTCCTTCTGCTTGTTGGCGAGGGCGACCTCCTTGACCTTGCGGCTCAGGAGAGTCGATTCGTCGTACATCGCCCGGAGACGAGCTTTGAACTCGTCGATTGCGGTCGAGAGCTCGTCCAGCGGGTTCACAGCCGCGGGTTCGGTGTTGACGATCGGGGTGACCGACGGCATGGGAGCCGTCACGTTGTTGGGGATGCTTTCGTTCATTTTGGATTCCTCCTTGGGTTGGGTTTGGTTTTGAACGACTTGATTATGGGAAGCGAGCGGCATGGCGATGTAGCGTCCGATGCCGCCCGTGGCGATGAAAGGCGCGCTGTCGTTGGCGATGGCAAGCCGGTGATGGTCTTCGCTGAGTAACCGCAGCAGCAGATTCTTGTTGACCGTGAGCTAATATACCATGACCTTTTTGTTTTTGCAGAACTTTATATACAATACTGTATAAACACAAAAAGCCCCGCCGAGTCCCCAAAAGACCGGCAAGGGGCGAGTACGCGTGAGATTATCTCACCAAAGTTATATACGTCAAATCGTTTGAAAGGCGGGATGAAATTCTTTATCCGTGATGGCTTTTCTTGCCTTACAAACCGGTCAGCGGTCAGCCGGGACGCGGCAGCGTTGCAGTATCCACCATGGGTGGCGTGCGGACGCCGGGAACGAGGAATTGCTTTTTCAACATTCCGTCGTCTCGGGTACTGTCCGTCGGCGGATCAGACGATGGTATTGCTGTCGGAGGATTTGTCGGCGGCGGATGGTTCGCCGGGGATCGCGTTCAGGCGGAGTTCCTCTTCGGACGGCTCATATTTATCCGGAAGTTTGTCGAAGCGGATCAGTATGGCGGAAAGATTGTCTATACCCTCCGCTTCGTTGGCGGTATTCACCCAGCCCCGCAGGATGTCTTTGAGTTCCCCGCCGCCGCGGAGCGCATTCACGATCCAATCCTCCCGGATCTGACGATACAGTCCGTCCGAACAGATGAGCAGCGTATCTCCGGAGCGAATATCGATCGTGGTATCGGTGATGAAAAATCCCTTCGAAATCCCCACCACGTTGGAGAGCAGTCCGGACATGCCGCTCGGCATCTGATCCTCGGAAATGCCGGAGGCGTTGCCCACCGTATGGTCGGTCGTGAGACACTCCAGCCGTCTGCCCCGCAGCCGGTAGATCCGGCTGTCGCCCGCGTGGTAGACATCGGCGCAGGCGGGGTCCCACGGGTTCAGCAGCACCGCGGCAAGTGTCGCCCCCATGCTGGCGTATTCCCGCTTTTCCGCGTAGGCGCAGATGGCGCTGTGGGCGGCGTATACGGCTTCGCTGAAACGCTCCCGGCGCGCCTCGGGCAGCAGCGGCGCCGCCTTGATGGCGTTGCGGATGTAGGTCACGACCGTGGAGCTGGCGATCTCACCCGCCGCGCCTCCGCCCATGCCGTCGGATACGACGTAGCAACCGAGGTCGTCGAGCAGCAGCACTGCGTCCTCGTTGTTGTCCCGCTGTCTGCCGACATCGGTGATCGACGCGGCGGTCTTGTAGTTGGATTTGAGTATTTCCGCAGCCATGAGCGTTTTCCCGTCAACGTTTGGACCACATCTTCCGCACGATCGGATCGCCGGGCAGCCCCATCTTCATGATCTCGTCGCGGATCTGCAACGCCCGCTCGGGACTGGCGGTGGAGAACTCGTTGTTGAGGAGCATCAGCGGCGTGCGATACGCCTTGAGCGCCTTCATGTAACGCTCTGGGGCGTCCGCCGGCACGTCGCCGCTGCCGGCGAGGAACAACGCGATGCCGTTGGCGATCATTCCTTCACGGGTGTTCAGCGGCGCCGCGCTCAACTTTTTCACGAGCTCCGAGCGGCGCTGCAGCAGCGAGTCGGTGAAACTCTTGAAAACGGCGAGATTGCCCCGGCAGAAGAGGATGTTGCGATCCCGCGCGAGGAAACTGTGCAGTTCCTCCATCTTCTGAAAACTCTCCCGGGCGAGGATGATCTGCGGCTTGAAGCCGAGTTCGTCGTATGCCGACGGATCGAATTCCGCGGGCAGCGAATAGAGGTAAGTGTAGAACGCCTCCATTCCGAGCAGCCGGTCGTACTGCCCCGCGGGGGCGGTGCGCATCCGCGACGGCATCGGTTTGTCCAGCACGTCGCAGCGGTAAAGTTCCGCCATGATCTTGTCATCGAAGAAACAGCCGATGTGCGGAGGTGTCTTGCGGGAGTCGTTGATCCCGTAGCGGTCGAGCGCCTGGCAAAGCAGATTGAGGCGGGTCGCGGCATCGCGGAGCGAAAGGAAGATCTCGTTCTGCCGCCGCCGCAGATTGGCGATGTTCGGGTTGACCAGACACTGTTCCAGCGGCGGCAGCGTCAGCTCCTTCGAGATGTTTTCGCCGAAGCGCATGTCGGTGATGTTCTTCACCGCGGTCAGCAATTCGCCGTAGGACTTCTTGAGCGTGCGAATCGGCAGCAGCAGTTTTTCGATCTTCAGCCGCAGGGCGCCGTGGCTCTTTTTCCGCATCTCCTCCAAGTCGGCGATGATGGAGTCGTAAGGCACGTCGTTTTCGGAGAGGCGCGCGACGATCTGGTCCACCCGGTCGTGGTCGGATATTTCCGCGTTGAGTTCGCCGAACAATTTGTCCGCCTGGGTGTTGAGCTGAGTCATAAAATCGAGCTTATGCTTCTTGGATTCCGCCAGCGCTTTGCCGAGCACCGCGCCCCGGTTCCGCAGCATTTCCAGCGGAGTGTCGTCGCTTTGGGCGGAGTTCCGGGCGCTCAGGAAAGCGTCCAGAAGCCGTTTGGCGACCATCGCCTGTTTCCGCGATTCCGCCGCGTCGGAGTTGTTCCAACTCCAGAGGTGAAGCTGCACGGGATCCACCATGCCCAGCCCGTAGGCGGCGTCGGTCCATCTGCCGCCGTTCAAATGTCCGCGTATCACCGCCCACTGAACGGCGGTGGAGCGCCAGTTTTCGATATCGCGCTTCAACTCGTCCCCGCGCAGTCGACAGTCGTCCGCACCGCGACAGTTGCGCGATTCGACGAGCAGCGTTTCCGCCCGGTCGAAGTCGCCGACCGCGGCGGCGCTGCGCGCGTCCTTGAGCTTGTCGAAGGCGGAGGGATTGGCGCGGATGTAAACGTAATATCCCGCCAGCACCACCAGTGCCGTGACCGACATGATGAGCAGCGAATACCACAACCGCGACTGGGTGTGCGCCACCGCCGCGTCCAGGTACTTCAAATCGAACTGGGCGATGGAGATGATGTCGGAGTCCTTGAGAAGCCGCTCGGTGCCCGCCTTGAGCCGGGAACCGTTGACCAGCGTGCCGTTTTTGCCGCCAGCGTCGGTGAGCCAGCAGCCGTCCGGCCGGACGGCGATCTCCGCGTGCTTGCGCGACACCAGCTGATTCATCAGCAGAATGTCGCTGCCGGGAGCGGAGCCGATCACATAGTTCTGCTCCACGAGTTCAATGACCTTGCCGGAGTCCGGTCCGCTGAGTATCTGCACCCGGTTGACGCCGCCGCTCTTTTTGACGACCACCTTTTCCACGATGAGCAGGCAGTCGCCGATGGCGATGGAGTCACCCGGCTGCAGCGCCTTTTCGGTGATCCTATGACCTTTGATGAAGATCCCGTTGCGGCTGCCGGTGTCGCAGATGAACAACCGGCTCTTCTTGAGTGTGATCACCGCGTGGTGACCGGAAGCGATGGCGTCTTCGATCGGGATCTGCCAGGTGCAGTCCTTGGCGCGTCCAATGGTGATGTTCTCCGCGATTTCGCGGGAAGTCGCTTCAAAGAGAGTGCTTTTTTTGAACTCCAGACGGATGGACAGCGGAACGTTTTTCATGACTCACTCCCAGATGTTGCGCTGAATGTTGCGGTGCCGCAGGTCGTCATTGGAGGAGAATACGGCGAGGCACGAGTCGCGTATTAGTTCGGCGGCGCGGAGGTTGCCCGCGGTCTTTTCCTTGAGGTACGCGATCATCTGCGCGTTATACCACACCTTCTGATAATTGCGCAACTTGCGCAGCTGATTGAGCGCGTCCTCGCGGAGATCGGGCAGATCTTTCTCGGTCGATTGCACGAGCACGGCGCGCAGCAGCATGGTGATCTTGTCCCAGGTGGCGGGCGACATCTTGACCAGCAGTCCCTTTGCCTCCTGCAGCAGCTCCGAGGAATCGCCGGAAAAGATATCTTCCGCGCCTTCCCAGTGGTCCTCGACGAACTGCGGCGATGTGAAGATAAAGGCGTTTCCCGCCAGAAAACTTGCGCCGCGCAACCGCTCGGAGCTGGGGATCTCCGCCATGCGGACGATCCGCTCGTCGCCGTTGCGGAAGAAGATGACTTCACCGTACCACGACTGGTTGCCGATCTCCCGCGTGTAGACCGCGCTCATGCACGGCAGCCCGTTGTTTTTGCCGATGAAGAAGAGGTCGGATATCTGGTCGAAGTTCCAGTGTCCGCCGCTTGCGGATACTTCGCGTATCCAGTCGCGGAAGGTCTTTTCCCGCGATTCGTGAAGGTAAACTGCCGAGTGTTTGCACGAGAGCGTCAGCCGCAGCTCGACGTCGCGGTCGCGGCCGATCCGGGTGATCACCACCAGGTCGCCGTTTCGGTCGATGCTGCTCTTCGTGGTTTCGGTAAGCGGAGCGATGAGCGAGAAACGCCCCCGCGAGAATCCGCCATCTCCGAGATCGAAGGGCTTTTCGGAGTATTTGCCGTTGGGGAGCTTCGGCCACGAAAGTTTTTCCTCGGGCGCTTCGCTTTTGAAGAAGAACACCGCCGCCAGCGCCGCCGCCGCCGCGACGAGCGGGATGATGTATTTCAACTTTTTGCCGCGCTTGGTGTTGCGATCCTGACGGCGCAGGAAATCCAACTCCTCGGAGGAGGCGATACGCGTCTGCATCACGTTGGTCTTGAAGATGTCGTCGTCCTCCTCGGCATTCTCCGGCTCGGCGGAGCAGGCGCCCGTGCCGGGGTCGGTGGCAGCCATATCCGCCGGAGCGGATCGGGGCGAAGGGGCGGGCGGAGGGGGCGCTTCGAGCACAGTCGCGTCCATATCCGCCGATGCCGGAGGAACGGGAGCGGGCATTTCGCCCACGATGGTCACGTCGGGGTCGGCGGCGGGCGCCGGGGGAATGGGAGCGGGCTTTTCACCCACGATGGTTACATCGGGATCGGCTGCGGGCTCCGGGGGAATGGGAGCGGGCATTTCACCCACGATGGTCACATCGGGATCGGCTGCGGGCGCCGGGGGAATGGGAGCGGGCATTTCGCCCACGATGGTCACATCGGGATCGGCGGCGGGCTCCGGGGGAATGGGAGCGGGCATTTCACCCACGATGGTTACATCGGGATCGGCTGCGGGCGCCGGAGCAGCGGGTGCCGGCGTCGGAGCTTTGGGTACCGGCGTTTCGGGGGCGGTCGGGGGGGGGGTGTCCACGATGGTCGGGGTCTCCGGCTCGTCGTCTTCGCCTTCGTCCGCCAGCCGCAGCGTGAGGACGGTGTTTTTGCCGAGGTAGATCGAATCTCCGACCCGGATCGGCGTGGGCAGTTCCAGCGTGGTCTGTCCGGTCCGCGCGCCGTGGGAACTCAGGTTCTCCGCGATCACCGAATCGCCGTCCACATGGAGGATCAGGTGCTTGCCGGAGACATCCGGCTGCGACAGTTGGATTTCCGCGCTCCGGGAGCGCCCGATGAGGTGATCCCCATCCTGCAGCGGGACGATCAGTTCGCCGGGGACACCGGGATGGGAGATGTGAAGTTGAAAAGCCATGGGAGCGGTCCTCTTTTCAGAACATTTGTGAAAAACCCGAATCCTTGACGCGGAGGAATACCGGCGTGAAGATGATGATGAAGACCGACGGCATGATGAAAAGGATCATCGGCAGGATTATCAGCGACGGCGCCCGCTGCGCCTGACGCTCGGCGGCGGCGAAGCGCGCCCGCCGGATCTCCTCGGCGTGGACGCTGAGGGTGTCGACGATCGACGCGCCCATTTCCGCCCCTTCGGAGACCGCCGTCACCAGACTCTTGAACTCGTCCAGCTGGATCCGTTCGGACATCGAGTGCAGCGCCTCGATGCGGGATTTACCGAGTTCGGTCTCCTTGAGCACCTGCCCGAACTCCTGCGTGAGCGGTCCCGGTTCGGTGTTGGTCACGTAGTAGCGCACCGACGCCATGAAGTCCAACCCCGCGCGCATGGCGGAGGTGATGAGGTCGATGGCGAACGGCAGATTTTTGCGCAGAGTCTTCTGCCGCTCCTCCGCCGCCTTTTGGATCGCCATCGATGGGTAGCTGTATCCGAGGAAGGCGCAGACCACCGCCGCCCCCACCAGATAGAGGGCGGAATCCGTGACCGAGATCGTGACCCCCGCCCCGCCGACGGAAAAGAGAATGCACCAGAGGATCCGGCTGCCGAAGATGTCGGCGACTTCGAGTTTCAGCCCGGAAAGCAGTATCTGGTTTCGCCAGTAGCGATCCAGCGACGGCATCTGCGCCGTGATCTCCATGCCGAGCGTGCGGCTCAGAAACTTGGTTTCGGTCTGGAGGATGCGGAAACAGAACGGCAGATTGTTCGCGTACTCCTTTTCCCGTCTGCCGCCGAAGAACAGCACGAATACGCCGATGACACCCAGCGCCCCCGCCGCGAAGGCGAGCAGTTTGATGAACAATATCATGGTCACACCTCGATAGACATGATTTTGCTGATGATGAGGAAGCCCACCGTCTCGAAGATCGCGGCGATCCCCAGCGCGCACCAGCCGGTTCCGGTCGTCACCAATGGCGACATCAGATCCGGATCCAGCAGATACAGGATCAGGAACGCCGCCAGCGGCATCAGTGCGATCGCGATGGATTCGAAGCGTCCCTGCGCGGTGAGCGTGGCGAGTTTTTCCTGAAAGATCGTCCGCTGGCGGATGGTATCCGTCATGTGGTCGAGCACGTCCGCCATGCTGCCGCCCGTCTGCTGGGAAAGCCGGAGCGAAGTTATCAATAGTTTCAAATCTTCCGCCGGGATCCTCCGGTAGACGTGGTCCAGCGCGTCAGCGAGTTCGACGCCGAGCCGGTACTCCGAGAGCGCGACGGACATTTCCTCCTGCAGCGGTCCGCCGATATCCCGCGAGATCACCTCCAGCGCCTGCGGCAGCGCCATGCCGGCGCGCAATCCGTTGGCGAGCCCCATGACGAGGTCCAGCAGCTTGCGCTCGAATTCGCGGGCGCGTTTTTTTGCCTTGCGCCGGAAGTGCAGCAGCACCGCGTAGAAGCCGACAAGCGCCGGGACCAGCGTGCCGAGGACCAATGCCAAAACCAGCGATACCTGCAGGAACAGCATGACCGTCAGCGCCACGCCGCCCATGAGGAACGCCGTCGCCACGCGCAGCTGGATCAGAAAATCCGGCTTTATGAAGCGCGACATGGGATCGTTGCCGCTCAATCCGCGGTTGACGCTCTCCTCCGCCTTGATCGCGGTCTCGCGGAAAAAGATCGTCGAAAACACGTAGGTTATGACCACTACCGCGGCGAAGACGATGGCCAGCGCGATTATTGCCTGTGGGTTCACGATGCCGCTCCTTGAAATTATGACTTCGGTACGAATACGCCGATGTCGAGCCGAAGATCGCCCTTCTGCTTGAGTTTTTCAACGAAGGCGGGGATGTTGCCAGTGGCGGCGTAGTAGCCCTGAATCTTGCCGTTTTCGTCCAATCCGGTCTGGACGAAGGTGAAGATGTCCTGCATCAGCACGATGTCCTTTTCCCGACCGGTGATCTCCGATATCTGCACGATCTTGCGGGAGCCGTCGGGCAGCCGCGTCTGCTGGACGATGATGTTGATGGCCGATGCGATCTGTTCGCGGATCGCCGCCACCGGCAGGTCGTATCCCGCCATCAACACCATATTTTCCAACCGCCCGATCGCGTCGCGGGGGGTGTTGGCGTGGCAGGTGGTCAGCGAACCGTCGTGACCGGTGTTCATCGCTTGCAGCATGTCCAGCGCCTCCTCGCCGCGGCACTCGCCGACGATGATCCGGTCGGGGCGCATGCGCAGCGCGTTGACGACCAGCGCCCGGATGGTGATGCGCCCCTTTCCCTCGATGTTGGCGGGACGCGCCTCCAGCCGGACCAGATTGCGGTGCGACAGTTTGAGTTCCGCCGAGTCCTCGATGGTGACGATGCGCTCGTCCTCGGGGATGAACTGGCTCAACACGTTCAGCAAAGTGGTTTTGCCCGAGCCCGTACCGCCGGATATCAGCATATTCTGGGACGCCCGCACGGCCTCCTCGAGAAACAGTGCGATCTCCCTCGTCATGCTGCCGAAGCGGATCAGGTCGTCGACAGTGAGCTTCTTTTTGGCGAACTTGCGGATCGTCATGGAAGGACCGTCCAGCGCCAGCGGCGGGATCACCGCGTTGACGCGGGAGCCGTCAGGCAACCGGGCGTCCACCATGGGACTGGCGTCGTCGATGTGGCGTCCCAGCGGCTCCACTATACGCTGGATGATGGAGATGAGGTGACGGTTGTTAAAGAAGCGCGCTCCGGTTTCGTAGACCCGCCCCTTGCGCTCCACGAAGATCAGGTCGGGACCGTTGACCATGATCTCGTCCACGTCCTCCGCGCGGAGCAGAGGAGATATCGGACCGAAACCCGCCAGTTCGTCCATCAGCGACTGCCGGAGCTGTTCGATCGGGGTCTCGCGCGGGAGTTCGTGGCGCAGGTCGCGCAGCACCTGATCCAGCGCCTCCTCCAGTTTGCTGATGAGTTCGTCGTTCGCCAGCGCCTGCATGGATTGCTCGGTCAGGTTCAGCTTGGTGAGGACGTGCTCGTGGATGCGCTGTTTGAGCGCCATGAGTTCCTTGGTGTAGAGTAGATTCGCCTCGCTGAACGCCTTTTCGAACGCCGCCGGCTTCTTTTCGGGCGCTGGTGCTGCGGGCGCGGGGCTGCTTTCGGCTGCCGGCGCCTGCTCGGGAGCCGGTGCGGGAGCGGGCGCGGGCGCGGGGCTGCTTTCGGCTGCCGGCGCCTGCTCGGGAGCCGGTGCGGGAGCGGGCGCGGGCGCCGGTGCGGGATTCTGCGCCGCCATCTCCGTTTCGGAGAGCGTCAGCGTCCATCCGCCGATCTCCAGAGTGTCGCCCACGGCGACGGGAACGGGATCGGTGACCGGCTTCCCGTTAAGCCGGGAGCCTCCGGTGCTGCCCAGATCGGAGACGAACCAGTTGTCGCCGCTGCCGAAGAAACAGGCGTGTTTTCTGGACACCTGACGACTGTCGAGCAAGATCTGGCAATCCGGCTGCCGCCCGATGGTCAGTTCCTGCTGCTCCTCTCCGAGCGCGATGTTGCGCACGGTCCCGTCTGTCGGATTTTTGACTGAAAGAAACATGCTTTTCTCCTAATGACCGTCAAACACATTCGACGGCGTCCCCCCTGCCTCGGAAGGACGCCGTCGACGCGCCGTCAGAACCAGCGCTGCCAGAAACTCTCCTTCTTGGAGTTTTCCTCTTCGACCCGGGTCTTGTTGTCGACTTCCACCTTGTTCACGGTGTCGGCGGTCTCGGCGGAGGGCGGCAGCTTGATCTCGGGACCCTTGCCCGCGATCTGCGGATAGATGAGGATCAAAACCTGACGGTCGTTGAGTTCGTCCGCGCTCTCGGCGACGAACCAGTTCAGCCCCGGGACCTTCCGCAGGAACGGAATGCCGGAGTTGTCGGTGGTCGCCTGGACCATGTCCTTGAGACCGCCGAGGACCAGCGTCTGCCCCAATTTGGCAGAGATGGTGGTCGAGATTTTGGTGCTCTTGAGGTCGTAGTCGTTGTTTTCCATGAGGGTCGGGGAACTCATCTCCAATTCGAGTTCCAGTTTCACGTTGTCGGAGCCGCTGAGACCGCCCTTGACTCCCATCATGAAACCGTACTGCACGTCGTTCAGCGTACCGGTGCCGCCGGAACCGCCGTAGACCCGCACCTTCAGCGTGCCGCCGTTGTGCAGACGCTTGAAGTCGTTGGTCTCGTTGCTCATGAAGGTCAGGTGCCCGGCGTTGCGGAAGCGGTTCACACCGGTGTCGGCGGAAAGGTTCAGGATCGTGTTCAAACTGGCGTTCAGCGCGTAGTTCTCGGAGTGACCGTGGAAGTTGGTGCCGAAGTTGAAGGCGTTGCCGACCTGAATGCCGTTCTTGAGCAGATTGGCGCCGATTGCCTCGGAGTCGCGGCGGGAGATGCCCATGAAGACCACTCCCACATCCAGCAGGGTCGGGATGACCTGGATCTTGTCGACCAGCTTGACCTTGTCGGAGTCCTTGGCGGCGGGATCGGTCTCCAGCCAGTTCTGGGTGGAGAAGATCTGGCGGACCTGCTTGACGTCATCGGGGGAGTATACTGCGCCGGAGACGATCAGCACGTTGCCCTCCTGCGCGATGACGATCTCGCCGGGAACAGCGTTGGCGGCATCCTTGCCGATCTTGAAGCCTGCTTTTTCCAACGCCTTGTTGAGGTTGATCATGACTTCGGGCGCGGGGACGAAGCTGGTCAGGTCCATCACCTGATCCTTGTAGTTGGGCAGCACTTTGTGCAGCAGCTCCCAATTCTTCATGCTGGATACTTCGCCCTTGAGCACGACCTTGTCGCGGTTGATGGAAATGTCGATTTCCGGCAGCGTGTCCAGATCGCGGCGGATCGCGTTGAACACCTCGCGGATATTGTCGTGCACCGTCACCGAAAAGACCTTGGACGCGCCGGACGCGCCGAGCACGTGGACATCGGTCTTGCCGATCGCCAGCCCCAGAAAGCGCACCTGCGATTCCGAGACCGCTTCCACGCTGACGAATTTGTTGTTGGCGGTGCGGATGCTCTCGATCCGGAACGGCACTTCCGATATTGCCATGCCGCCGACCGATACGGAGATGTTAGTGTCGTCCTGCCCGAAGACCGCCATAGCGCCGAAGCAGAACAGCGCGGTCAGAATCTTTCCGAAACTCTTCATGATGCGATACTCCTTAAATTATTAACAAAGGTCATTTTCCGGCATTGGGGATCTGCGGGATGACGACGGTTTCCTGTCCTTCCAGCAGTTTGTTGAAGGTATTCATGTCGACGACACCGGCGTCGAGGCGGTTGAGCGCCGAAGAATCGTTGGCGCGGCGCAGCGCCGGATACAGCTGGGCGACCCGGGACGCCGCGATCAGGGTCTGAGCCTGCTGCGGCGGCAACTGGAGCACCAGAGTGCCGGATTGATCCGAAGCGAACATGCCGCCGCCGATCTCCAGCACGCGGACGCGGGGGAAGAGCACGGTGGTGACGTCCTTTTTTCTGGTGGTCTTTTCGCCGTCGGTGCTCTTCAGTTTTTCCTCGACCTGGAAGGTGGCGATGATCGCCACTTCGTCGCCGGGCTTCAGCATGGAGGCGATGGAGCGGCTCGGCAGCTGGATCGCCACCGCCCACTCGCCTTCGCCGACCACGTTGCCGATGCCCTGCGTCTGGAAGTCCGAGAGGTAGATGTAGTCGCCAGTGGATTTGTTGACCAGCATCTTCTGACCGTTCAGCATCTGCGCCTTGTTCCAGAATATCGCCTGCGCGGGGAGCGCCGAACGCGGAACTTTCTTCGGGCGGTAGTAGCCGTCGGCGAGGATCTCGCCGGCGGGAATGTCCCGCTGCGCCGCCACGACTTCGATCATCTCCTCCTGCTGTGCGATGTTGGACGAGATCACCCGCCCGACGGCGAAGACGGCGGCGAGACCGAGCACGACCGCCAGAATCAGGGGAATTGAGTTTTTCATACGCCGATAATCCTTTCCGGTTTTGAAAATGTGGTTGTTGAGATCAGAATGTTACCAAAAACATTGAATACTTGGTGAATTTGCCGGGTTCGACGACGATCTCGTCGCTCTCCTGACCGCGAATTTTCTTTTCGGGGACGCGGACGAGCAGATGATGCGTTCCCTCCTTGACGTTCTTGAGCGAATAAGGCAGGCGCACCTTTGCCCACGGGGCGTCGGAGCCCTTGAGCTTGAGCTCGACGCCGTTTTTGGCGATGTACTTGTCGAGCTCGGGATCACCGGTCTTGACCTCGTGCAGAATGATCCCGCCGCGGTCGCCGCCGGTGAGAAAGGCTTTCTTGAGCGTGATGTGCCGTTCCTCGTCGCCGCTTGAGATCGTGAACGCCTCCTGATAATCCTCGTACCCCTGACAGGATATCTGCAGCAGATAGTTGCCGGGAGTCAGATCGCGGATGGTGCCGACGCCCTTCAGATGCTGGCGCACCGGCTTGCCGCCGCCATCCTCGCGGCGCAGTTCCGCAAGCGCCTGCGGCGGGGTCACATGCAGCGTCAGGAGGAAACGGTTGCGCTCCATCCGCACCACCGCCTGCCGCTCCTGCGGCACCCGGAAGCCGACGGTGCGTTCGGCGTAACCGTCGCGGGTGAAGACCGCGCGGTATTCGCCCTGCGGCAGCTTAAGCGTGGTTTCGGCGTTTTTGAGTTCCTGTTCGCTGATCGTTTTGCCGTTGCACGACAGGGTCATGCGGCAGCCCTCCACCGCCTGGATCCGGAAATCCCACACCTCCGGTTCCATGACGATCGCGATCCGGGTGTCGCGGTCGGGGGCGACGTTCACGGTCTTCGTCTGCGGGACAAATCCCGCGCGGCGGCAGTGCAGCTGATACTCGCCGGCGGGCAGCCCCTCGAATACCAACGGTTTGCCCTCCTCGACCGTCCGGGTCGCCACGCGGCTGGAGTTCCGCGTCAGTTCCACGCCGGTTCCGGCGTCGACGGATACGGTCAGCAGATACGGTTTCAGGGCGATCTCCGGCACGTCGACGTCGCCGGAAGCGACCCGGCACTTGCCTTCGACGCCGGCGTACCCGGGACAGCTGACCGCATACATATAGAACCCGTCCGGGACTTCGTAGGAAGATACCGAATCGAGTTTGGACGAGCAGACCACCTCTTTGCCCTGCTCGTTGCGAAGCATGACCGTCGCCTTGGCGGGAGTGAGCTTGAAGTTGAGCCGGTGGAGTTTGACCGTCGGAATCACGCGGGCAAGGCGGAAATCGCGGGTCGTCACGACGTCGCCGCCGAACGAGAGCTCCTCCCGACGCGGCTGTCGGTCGTCGGCTTGGGCGGAGAGTATGTACTGCCCCGCCTTCAACCCGCTTACCGAGAAGACGCCGTTGTCGTCGGCGGTGCCGCCGCCGATCGCGCGCCCGTCCTGAGCGGTGATGGCGACGACGGCGTGGGGCTCGGTCCGGATCGTCAGCAGCGCGGGTTTGAGCGTGAACTCGTGAACGGAGTCGCCGCTTATGTCCACGGCGCCGCTCTGCGTAGCATAGCCGTCACGGGAGATCGAGTAAAGATACTTGCCCGGGGTCAGTTCGAATACCGCGGCGTCGCCTTTGCGCATCGCGGGGGCAAGGTCGGCGCCCGACTGGTCGCGCAGCGTCACCTGCGCCTCCGCCGGCTGCACCCGGAACGTCGGACGCGCCGTCCGCCGGACGGGAGCGACGGGCGGCGGAGCGACGGGCGGCGGGATCGGCGGTTTCGCACCCCGGTCGCCGGTGACGAGCACGATCAGCACGACGACCAGCGCGATCAACGTGGCGATGCCGCCGACGGCGATCTTCTGCCAGGTCGCCAGATTGCGGATGTCCCAGTCGCGCATGTCCCAGCGCCGCGGATCCAGCCACGGTTTCCGGGTCAGCGTGGTGCTCTGGGCGACCGCGTCCTCGCCGTAGGCGGTCTGGATCGCCTCGCGGATGATCCGCTGCGCCTCGATGACCGTCTTCTGGTGGGCGCGGCACTTCGCCAGCACCTCCAGCAGCTCCGCCGCGCTCTGGTAGCGGTTGGCGGGCTTCTTCGCCATCATCTTCATGCAGATCTTGCCGATCTCGGGCGGGATCTCGGTATTGAAGTCGCAGGGGTTCGGGACGGGGGCGGTGTGGAGTTTGGAGATGATGTCGTAGACGCTGTCGCCCGGGTAGGGGATGCGCCCCGTCAGCATTTCGAAGAGCGTCGCGCCCAGACTGTAGATGTCGGCGCGCACATCCACGTTTTTGGCGTCTTTCGCCTGCTCCGGCGACAGATACGCCGGAGTGCCCATCATGACGTTGGTCTTGGTCAGCCGGACATCGTCGTCGCCGGACTTCGCGATGCCCAGGTCGGCGAGTTTCACTTCGCCGCGCTTGGTGAGCATGATGTTGTCGGGCTTGATGTCGCGGTGGACGATCCCGTATTCGGCGGCGGCGGCGAGCGCGGAGGCGACCGCTTCGACGATCACGAGCGACTGGTCGACGGTGAGATGTCCGGAGGATTTCAGCAGTCCGCGCACATCTCCGCCGTCCACAAATTCCATGACGATATAGTCTATTCCGCGCACGTTATCATTTTCCACGTCCATCACGTTGACGACGTTGGAATGGCGGATTTCGCAGGCGGTTTTCGCCTCGCGGATGAAACGGGCGAAAAACTGCGAGTTCTTTTTGGCGAGATCCTGCGGCAGGACCTTGATGGCGCGCAGGATGCCGAGCTGCTCGTGTTTGGCGAGGTAGACTTCGCCCATGCCGCCTTTGCCGAGGCGCTTTTCGATGATATACTTGCCGAGTTTTTCGCCGGGACCGAACAGCCCCGCCGCGGCGGAGCGTTTGGGCGGAGTTTCGGTATCCATCTTGAGCGTGGCTTCGGTCGCCGGCGCGGGAGCGGTCTTCGTCTCCGAAGCGGCAGGCGATTCCGCAGCCCCGGCGGGGGGTGCTTCGCCGCTCATGGTCACGGCGGTGCTGTACTCCGCCCCGTCGGAAGCGTTGCCGCTTTCCGCCGGTTGCGCCGCTTCGCCTTCCGCAGGTTTACCTTCCGCCGGTTGCGCAGCTTCGCCTTCCGCAGGTTTGCCTTCCGCCGGTTGCGAGGGCTCGTCGTCGCCGCTCAAAGTTACGGCAGTACGCTGCAGATCGTCCGGCATCTCTTCCGGCTTTTCATCGTTTTTCTTTTCCGTATCCATGGCAGATAAAATAATGATTTTTTCAAGTAGTTAAGCACAACGAACAAGATCAATTGGGAAATAATATACCGTGCCAGTCGGAATTTTCAAGTTTTTTTACGTAAACCCTTGCTTTTTTTTTTGTTGTGATTATATTATAGGCAAAAACAGGGAGTGTTCGATCATGCGGAAATCTTTGTCTCTCAGTATTGCTGCGTTGTTTTCGGTGGTGTTTTTCAGCGGTTGCAACAACGTCATCCGCACCTATGACGAAATCGAAGACCGGGTAGATCGGACGGTCATCGGCACCAAACATTCGGTGGTGTTCAACCCCGTGGAGCCGGACGGGTTCGAATTCACGGCGACCGCGGCGAACGTCACCAAGCAGAAGGTCAAAAAGTTCCAGGTCTTCGTGCACGGCGAGATGGTCACTCCCTATCAGGGGTGGCGCGAGTGCTACGAGATCCCCTGCGGGCTGCTGCTGGTTCCGGTGTCGCTGTGCTCGCACATCATCAGCGTCTTCACCTTCGGCGTCTACCCGTTCTCGTTTTCCAACCATGTCACCGATCTGGCGTACAGCGGCCTCAACCCGTGCCTGAACTGGGAGTCCGAAACGCGTCTCGAAAAATGTCCGCTGGAGGCGAAGGACAAGCTGATCGACGAGGCGGAGGAGGATCAGATTTCCCCGATCCCCAACGCGACCATAGTCGTTTCCACGGGCGGAGCGGAGCGCCGGTTCGATACCGACAACTTCGGCGCGGCGAAGATCGTGCTGGTCGGGCTGAACCGGTCCGAGTCGCTGTTCGGCGGCGACCGGCTCTTCCGCTTCACCATAGCCGGTGACCGCGAGCCCGCCCGCGAATGGCTGATCAGCCGCCAGTATGCAAACCGGCTGCTGCGCGCCCGCGCCGCAATCATGCGCTACGAGAGCGACCCCTCCGGCAGGGCTCTGGTGCTGGCGGTGAAGACCCTCGAATCGCTGAAGTTCACCGGCTTGGCTTACCAGTTCGAGCGCGGCGAATTGACCAAGCACGGCAAAGACGCCGCTTTCATCAAGGAATTCAACGAAGTATCTCTGGAGTAGAGGTCCGCGATGAAGCGACGCCGAGACCGGGAACGGGGAGATGTGCTGCTCGAGTATGTGCTGCTCATGGTGCTCATCATCGTCCCGGTGGTCTGCGGCACCAAGGTGATTTTCGATGTCGGCGGCGGCAGCACCTCGTCCGCCGCCATCGGGCTGGAAAAAGAGGATGACTTCGGCATCGTCGGCAACAATTTCGTCAAGATGTTCCGTCGTACTTTCATGGGATTGGCGCTGCCAGTTCCGTAGAGGCGACACAATAAAAAGAAAAGGAGAAGAAGAATCATGAACATGCGTGCCATCAGAAATTCCCGCTTCGCTCGTCTCGTCACCCGGATCCTCGGTGAGGAAAAGGGCGCGGTGGCGATGGAGTATGTGATCCTCGCGGTGTTGGTCGCCGCGGCGATCGTGGTGGCGGTCGCGGTCTTCGGCAAGACCATCGTCGGTATGTTCGACGTCGCCGGCAAGGGCGCCTCCGGGCAGCACACCGACGCCAAGAGCACCTTGGATCAGGTCCAGCAGGAGCAGGCTCAGGGCGCGCAGGAGGCGAGCCAGTATCACGACTCCATGCACAAGTGATCCGTCGCGTGCGGTAAAGCGTGATGCTGTATGATTGGATCACTCTGATTGCAGTATCACCGTGGCTTTATCTGCTTTGCCGCAGTGATTGGAAGCAGCGTCGTCTGCCCAATGCTCTGACATTGGGCGGACTCGTTGTATTTTTGGTCTTTCGTCTCGGCGCCGGATGGGAGTGTTTTCTCGACGGGCTCTTCGGGGTGCTGATCTGCGGGGGCTTTCTGCTGCTCCCGGTGATCTTTCGCGCCGCCGGCGCGGGGGATCTGAAGATGATCGCCGCCTGCGGAGCCGCCGCCGGAATGCGGGACAGTCTGAACTTTCTGCTGGCAATGGCGCTGGCGGGGCTGGTGCTGGTGATCGTCATGCTGACGATGCGCGCGGCGGACGGGGCGCGGCTCAAGCATTATGCGCGCTGTCTTTTCGACTGGCGGTACGACCGCAAGGCAGGGCGGGCGACCCTGCCGCCCAAGGATGAGGAACGGGTGCGCGTACCCTTCGGGATCGCCATCGCCGCCGGATTGTGGGCGGTGCTGATACTCAGGATCGTAGTGAGGTCGCTGTGAAACGTGACGGTGCCAACGGCAGTATGCTTATGGAGGCGGTGGTCTGCATCCCGGTCCTGCTGGTCATGATCCTCGGCTGCATGCAGATCGCCCACATCTGGTTCGCCCGGCAAGTGGTCCAGTACGCCGCCTACGCCTCGGCGCGGGTATTGCTCTCGACCCCGGATCAGGACTATGAAAAGTCGGTCGCCGCGGGCGGCGCGGCGTGGCAGGCGGCGGCACGGGTCTGTTCGTGGATCGCGCTCTCCCAGCCCGAGGGCAGCGAGGAGATCGAAGTCCCCGGCTGGGGCAAGGTCCCCGGCTCGGGAGACCTGGAAAGTAAAGTCAGATTGGAACTCGGCACCGCCGGCGGCAAGTGGAATCCCAAGGTCACGGTGAGCTTCGATTTCCCGCTCGTCATGCCGATCGCCGGGGCGATCATCGCGCGCGGGATGAATCCGTGGACCGAGGGCAGCGAGTGGCAGATCCGCCACGCCGACGCGACCGGCGACGCCCACAGCGGCGAAGCGATGAACCATCCGTACATCCGCTTCACCGAGAGCGCGGCGCTGGTGAAGCCCTACATACTGCTGCCGTTTTCCGGAGGTCCCGAATGAACCGCGTTCTGAAACGTATCGCCTGCGACGAGGACGGCGTGGCGCTGGCATTCGGCATCGCCTTTTTCCTGCTGATCTTTCTGCTGGGCATGTCGGTGTACGCGGCGGGCGAGAGCGTCCGGCAGCGGATGGAACTGCAGAACGCCGCCGACGCCGCCGCCTACTCCGCCGCCGTGGTGCAGGCGGATACCCTGAGCCGCGTGGCGTGCATAAACAAGGCGATGAGCTGGACCTATGTGATGCTGAACCGGCGCTGCATGGACTACGCCGTCGACAAGTGGCTCGAAAAAGTCGAGCAGAAGTGGGACGAAGACTTCGAGCGGGTGAGAAACTGGAACATGCAGTCCACCTGCGGCACCCAAATCGAAGGCAGCGATTACCGCGCCGGGATCTCGGCGCACCGGACGGTGTTGCTGAACAGTTCCGTCACCATGATCGACATCATCAAGGCGCAACGCAAAGCCGCCGCCGCGGCGGGAAAGAGTTACCAGGCGCTCCAAAGTCGGATCGACTGGGACCGCGAAACGCTTGCCGCGATGCGCAGCGCCGAGGAAAATCTCTTTTCCAGCCTCTCCGGCCGCATCGAAGATGTGGTCGAAGCTTCGGTCAAGGCGAACATCTCGGAAACCCCGAACGACTCCGCCGCGGGCGGGGCGGATATTCAGCCGGTGGTGATCCACAACTCGTATGACACCTATACCGAAACGATGCGGAACGATGCGGAGCAGGAGAAGATATTTCTGGTCTTCGGCGACTTCAAACCCGACCCCCGGGAAATCTCCATGCGCGGCGTGGACGTGTGGTGGAAACGCGGCTTCGGCGGCGAGGGCTTCTCGCGCGAATATCGCCAGACGGGCAGTCTGACCGCCACCTGGAACTGGCACGGCATCAAATGGGTGCTCACCCCGGACGCCTGCGTGCCAGTCCCCATTTTCGGGATGACCACGGTGCGCGGCTCGGAGGTTCAGGACGGTTACTTCGAGACCGGGGAACCGGCGAAACCGTTCCGGCTCAAGAGGGAATTCTTCGGGGACAAGGGGACTATCCTCGTCGGCGTCAAGCGCCGGCTCAACAATCCCTTCGCGTTCCTCTTCGAGGGCGGTGCGGCGCAGGGACTCTTCAGCGCCTTCACCGTCCGCGACAAACGGAGCATGTGGGCGGTCGCCGCCGCCCGCGCCGCCTACGCGCCTCCGGATAATTCGCGCAGCAAGGGGGCTTACGAGGCGACCTTCCTCAACGTCGGCGCCGCCGAATCGTGGAATCTGTGCGAGGCGGACTGGGACGCGGTGTTCATTCCGGTCGCCAACGCTTTCGATCAGGGCGAGGATCGCGCATTCAGACGCTCCGGCAGAAGTCCGCTTCCCGAGGTGTATTCCAAACTTTCGCCGGGATCCGTATCCGCCCCGCCGGGCATGAACGGCAGTTTCAACCTGAATTCGCGGGAGGGGCTGCTGCACTGATGAACAAAAACTTTGACAGAGACCGCGGGTCGATATTGATGGAAACGGTGCTGGTGATACCGCTCTATCTCGTCGTCCTGAGCGGGATATTCTGGGTCGGCGATCTGGCGCTGCTGCGCTCCAAGTCGACCTTCTTCGACCGCTTCGCCGCGTGGAGTTCCGGCAACCGCTTCGCCAACGCGTCGCAGTCGGGCATCAAAAGCGACTTGGAGCAGAGTTTCCTGCAGGCGTCGCGGGTCGGCGATCAGCGCGTCGACAAGGTGAATACCGCGAAGCGCCACTCCTCCGTCTGGTCGGAGATCGCGGGCGCCTCCGCGACCGTCTCGGTGGAACCCCCCGTCTGGACGCGGGGCTGGCGGCAAGCCGGGGTGACGATGATGGAGTCGAATGCGGCCGATCTGCAGCGGACTTCGTTCCGCTCCCGCGAGGTCGAGGACAGTTTTCTCCACCGCGCGCTGATGCGCACCGACGACACCTACCGCGACGAGGCGAAACCCCGCGAACTCGGGGAAAAGATGGAGTGGCTGACCCGGGTTTACCTGGCGCAGTGGCCGACGGAGTGGATGGAAGATGCGTCGCCGACGGTCTCCGGCGGCAAGCCGTGTCTGAATTACGACCGCCACATGATGTATGTGGTGTGGAGCGAATAGGAGGTCCCGGACGATGAAAACGGCGGCGCGTCTGACGTTCGCCGCGATGTGGCTCCTCTTCGGCGGCGCGTTCACGCTGCCGGTTGAGCGCAAGGTCGGTTACGCCGACGCGTCGGGCAAATCGTGGCGGGAAGAGGGCGAACTTCGGGTCTCGGTGGTCGCCGCGCGGCAGATGTGGGAACTCGCGCTGCGCCGCGAAGGGTGGCGTTTCGTGCGGACGATCCCGCTGGATTCGGTCACGCACCGGCATCTGGAGGTTTGGGAACGCGGCGGCGCGACGCTGATGCTGTGTCTGTGGAGCATCGCTCCGGGAGTCAGCGGATATATGTGGGGAACGATGGAAAAAGAAGGACAACCGTAAACCATGCACGCGGAGAAAAAAGGCATGAACTGGAAAAAATTAATCATTTTGGCGGGATTGCCCCTGCTGCTGCAGGCGGAGGAAATGCCGGGAAGGGAACGCACCATGTTGGAATCCGGAGGTCAGGCGCTGATCGTCAGATCGGCGGCGGTCGGCAATCCGCGGGAGGCCTTCGCCAAGTGGCTGAAGCCCGAAGCGGCGAAGGAATTCGAGGAACTTACCGCCCCCACCTTCGAGGGGGAGCGCTCGTACGAACTGTCGGACTTCTTCAACACCTCGCTGATACTGGTCGGCGCCCAGCAGCCGCAGCGCGGCATTACGGCGTTTTACTCCCCGTGGCAGGACGCGATATTCCTGGTCCGCACCGAGGGGAGCGGCGTCGACCGCCGGGGAGCCGAATTCATATTCCTTACGGGCGAGACCTTCCGCGGCGAAGTCTTCAACGACTCGATGGAAGTGGTCACGCCGGAAAAGGCGCCGCTTTCGGTCAACTTGTGGCGCGTGTATTCACAGACGGTGGATAAATTCAACGCCCTCTTCCCCGAAGGCGGCAATCCCGAGCTCGCCGATCTGCGCAAGGCACTGGATCAGCGTGCCGAGTTTCAGAATATCCGGCTCCGCTCCGCCGCTCGTACGCTCCTCGCCAAGAAGCTGATGACCGACCCCTACCGCGAAGGGCTTGCCAACTGCCTGCTCGCGCTCCGCGCGCTGCAGCGCGGCGAACCCAAGGTGCTCAACAAGGTCTTCGGCGCGCAGGACACGGTCCACATCGTCGATCTGGTGGAAAAATTCCCGGCCGAGATCCGCAATAACATAGAACCGGTGTATTCGCTCGTGTCGGCGGATTCCTCGCTTTTCGGCTACATCAATCCCGGGGCGCCGCGCTTCATCTTCATCGTCAGCGTCGACAAGGAGGGCAAGTTCACGCTGGAGTGGTTCGACATCAATGAATCCGCCGTGCTCTACAAGGCTTGGGAGGACGCAAAATGAAGAAGTTCACCGTACTGCTTTTGTTCGCTTTCCTGTCGCTGTTCGGCTTCGGTACGCAGCTTCAGGCCGCTCCGTCGGCTTCGCCGTACGACAACGCCCTCGACACCTACAAGACCGGAAACTCCACTCTGGATGCGATACTCGACAGCAGCAAAGATGTCAACAAGGCCACCAGCGGCAAACTGGCGGAATACCTCAAAAACACCTCGATCTGGAAGAAACTTTCCGAGAAAGCCCAAGGGTTCATCGGCAACAACATCGGCAAATTGGGCCCGCTCGTCAAGAAACTCGGCTGGATCGCCAATGCGGTCGATCTGGCGCCGTCGGTGTACAACACGTTGGCATCCTTCGTGAAACGCGACCGGAAAGGTTTCAAGAAGGCATTCCGCGAAACCGCATTGAAGACCGCCAGCATCATCGTGGGCCTAGGGATCGGCGCCGCGGTCACGGCGTCGATTCCGCTGGTGGTCGCCGGTACCGCCGCGACCGGCGGCGCGCTGCTGCTGGTCGCCGCGGGCGGCGCGGTGGTCTCGGTGGGCGGCGGAATGCTGGCGGATCATCTGGCGAAAAAATGGTTCTCCAAGTCGCTGGAAAATTTCGGCGGCAAACTGTACGACAAATTGATCACCCGGGACACCCTCACCGGCATCATGGATGGCGGCGGGCGTTCGTCCGGCGGCCGTTCGGGCAGCGGCGGCGCGGTAACGTTGGACAAACTGCAGTGGTAAGGTAAGACGGGATACAGATCATGGCGATGAAGTATGTTTTGCTGACCGTGCTGGTCGCCGCGGCGATGGTCGTGGCGGTCGTGGTCTTCAGCCGGGCGGTCGGCGGCGGATTCATAACCTCGGCGCGCAGCGTTTCGGGCCAACATTCGGAAGCCGCCGAGATGCACCACAAACAGCAGTCCGACCGCAACGCCGACAGCGAAAAGGCGCGGATGTATTCGGACTCGATGTCGAGGTGACCGGCTTCCCGCCCCGGCGGGTCGGAAGGGACGATCTCACCCGGCAGCGGCAATCTTTTTGTAACTGTGCACGATGAAAGGAGATGTCGGAGCATACCATGAAAACGGAAAATTCCTTTTTGGTCTTTTTTCTCGCCCCGATACGGGAATATCTGGAAGACGATGACGTCTCCGAAATACTCATCAACGGACCGGGAAGCATCTATATCGAAAAACACGGGAAACTCCAGAAGACCGCCGCGCATTTCCCCAGCGAACCGGCGCTGCTGGCGGCGGCGTCCAATATCGCCAAATCGGTGGGACGGCTGCTCGACGAGGCGAATCCCCGGCTCGACGCCCGCTTGCCCGACGGCAGCCGGGTCCACGCGGTCATTCCTCCCTTGGCCAGTTGCGGAACGGTCATCGCCATCCGCAAATTCAAGCGGGACACGTTGTCGATCGAAAAGATGCGCAGTTACGGAAGCGTCTCCGATGACGCGATCCTGCTGATCAAGGCGCTGGTGGCGCTTCACAAGAATGTCATCGTCTCCGGAGCGACCTCATCTGGCAAGACCTCGGTGCTGAACGCCTTGAGCAGTTTCATCAACGCCGACGAACGGGTCCTCGTCATCGAGGATGCCAGCGAGCTGCAGCTCCAGCAGGAGCACGTCGTCTGTTTCGAGACCCGCAAACCGGATAAAAACGGCAAGGGCGAAGTCACGATCCGGGATCTCATCATATCCTCCCTCCGTCTGCGCCCGGACCGGCTGGTGATTGGCGAGATCCGGGGCGGCGAAGCGCTGGATCTGCTTCAGGCGCTGAACACCGGTCATGCCGGTTCGATGTCGACGATTCACGCCAACAGCCCGCTGGACTGCCTCTTCCGGCTGGAAACCTGCGCTTTGCTGAGCGGGATCGAAATTCCGCTCAAGGCGCTGCGGTCACAGGTGGCGTCCGCCATCGACGCGGTGGTCCATACCGCCCGCCTCTCGGACGGGTCGCGCAAGGTCATCGCGATCTCGGAGGTCCTGCCGCTCAAGGACGGCGAGTATCAGACCCGGGATCTGCTGGTCTGGAAAACCGACCGCATCGGAGTGGACGGCAAGGTCGAAGGGCGTTTCATCCTGAAAAATACGCCGTCATTCACGGAGCAGGCCGAGATCGCACAACTGCCGCTGCCCGATTACAAAACGGCACAGTGATGATCCGTCGGAACCCATGTGCGCAGAACTTCGGGCTGCCGGACACAGCGCGCCGTTAGAAAAGGAGCGGCTCCATCGATCAGTGATCTTGGTCACCGCTCCGGACTCAAGTTAGCTTGAGTCGAAATCCAGGTCGCGGGTCACTACCCCGCAGGGATCATCAGCGATGATCCTACCGCTGTGCAGGCTGTGCAGGGGATTTTATTCCCCCCTATGGAAACCTAATTCTCTTTTTGAAATATTGCTCGCGTCCGATTAGGTTTCTTATAGTGGGATATACGGTGCCTGCACAGCCTGCACGTTTAAATGCGTCCCCCCAGCTTATTATAATTTTATTTATAATAATAATCAATCCAAGCGTCTTGCTCAATCTCGGAGCAAACGGTATTAATTCAAAGAAACGGATGATTCTCTCTCCCCCCCCGGCAAGCGTCACCTTGCCGGGCGCTTCGCATTGAAATGTAAGCTTAGTTTATAGGCAACGTTTCAATCATCCGTTTTTGCCCCCGCCGTGGACGATCTTTGCTTGAAAGTATTCCGTTTCACAGCGGGAAAGTTCGCAGACAGACGGAAGATTTGGGGATTCCTTGTTTTTGTGCGATTGCAGGATAGCGGATGATGCCGGTTATGCAATATTAATTGCGCTTTTGGATGCCGATTTTTGTGTTTTTTTTGCTTTTTCGGCTCCATTTTTGCAATTCGCGGTTGATTGTCTGCGAGAATGTGCTATATTCACGGCAGATGATTCAACGGGAGGGCAACGATGAAAATAGAACGATCGCTTTTTCAGGATCTTGCCAAGTGGAAAAACTCGACGAGAAGAAAACCGCTGATACTCAATGGCGTACGCCAATGTGGGAAAACGTGGCTGCTCAAGGAATTCGGAGCACGGGCATTCAATGACGTCATCTATCTGAATTTCGAAAGAGACGGAAATCTCGCATCGTTCTTTCAGGGGGCATATGAACCGACCGTCATCATCCGAAACCTGAGCGCCTATACCGGGCGCGCCATTGATCCTGACGGCACATTGCTCATATTCGATGAAATACAGCGTTGTCCCCGGGCGCTGAATTCCCTGAAGTACTTTTGCGAAGAGACGCCGGAGTACGCCATCGCTTCCGCAGGCTCCCTGCTCGGCCTATCTCTGGCTTCGGAAGAGGGCTTCCCGGTGGGCAAGGTCGACTTTCTCGAGCTGACGCCCTGCACCTTCTTCGAATATCTGCGGGCGGTAAATCCGCAACTCAGCGAATATGTGACCCAGCTGCCGCTGGCCCCCATTCCGGAGGCTTTTGCGGAAAAACTCGGCGGATACTTGCGCGAGTATCTGACCTTCGGCGGAATGCCGGCTGTCCTCTCGGCGTTCATCGAATCCCGCGATCTCGAAAAAACCGAAGATGAGCTTGGCGCCGTGATTTCCGCCTATGAATCTGATTTCTCGAAACACATTCCGGCAAAGGACATCCCCAAGCTCTACCTGATCTGGAACTCCATCCCGGTTCAGTTCGCCAAAGAAAACCGTAAGTTCGTGTACAGCGAAGTCCGCACCGGGGCGCGCGCCAAAGATCTGGAAGACGCGATGCAGTGGCTGATAAACGCGGCAATGGTCATTCAGGTAAAGAATGTGGAGACTCCGGAGATCCCGCTGAAGGCGTACGAAAACCGGAAGACCTTCAAACTCTATACCTCGGATGTCGGGATATTGAGACGGCTCGCCGGTTTGCCTCCCGGTACACTGCTGAACAATTTGGATGTATTCTCCGGATTCAAGGGGAAACTTGCGGAAAACTTCGTTCTGCAGCAGCTTCACGCGCTGAAATTCGATCCCGTCAGTTACTGGACCAATGCGACGGGAAGAGCCGAGGTGGACTTTCTGATCCAGGATGACGCTGCCGTGGTCCCGGTCGAGACCAAATCCGGATTGAATTTGAAGGCGCAGTCTCTGCGCACCTACCGGGAAAAATACCATCCCGCGGTATCCGTTCGTACCTCCATGAGCAATCTGCGCATGGACAACGGGCTGCTCAATATTCCGCTGTACCTGATGAGTGAATTTCCGCGTCTGCTGGAGTTGGCAAAGCAAGGCGCGGATTCATGATCGCGGGACGATATTCCATCTGTCCGAGGGGATCAAGAAGCCGTGGCATATGCGATGCGATATGCTGACCCCGAATTACACCAGCTGTTGGAGCCAGATCCCGGTGGTGAAGTGAAAAAGGGGGGCACAGCGGCTCCTCCGGCTGCTGCGCACTGCCCCTGTGCAGGCTGTGTAGGAGCTTTTATTCACCCATATGGAAACCTATTTTTCTACGCGCGAAAATAGGATTCTTATAGGGGGGTATATGCAGTCTGCACAGCTTGCACACCGGTTGGCAAGTCGCTCATAACCTTGATGTTATATCCTAATAGAGGCGAAGATGCCCGAAGGGAATCTCGGCAAGATTGGAAGGATCAAGTGATGAGAGCGATAACGACAGAGCGAACGCGCAAAATCACTGATCTTGCTCGAGCAAATTCTCGTTCAGCAGAAAATCATACAGCCCGATGTGCCGGAGTCCAAATTCATCCACCCATGGTCTCATGGTCGTTTTGGAAACGATGATCCGCTGGAAAAAATCCTTCACGGCAAGCAGCGGACGGGCTTCCTGCTGCTGTTTTTCCGGAGTCGGCAACGCCAGTGCCGATTGGATGTAATACTTTCGACTTCCGGCATTCACCACAAAATCTATTTCACAGGTCTTTTGACGGCGTTTCCCGTCTTCTCCGGTTTCCGTTTGTCTGATGACGCCCACATCGACCAAATATCCGCGCGAGATCAGTTCATTAAAGATGATGTTTTCCATGATGTGCGTTTCTTCCTGCTGGCGCAGATTCAGCCTGACGTTGCGCAACCCGATATCCTCGCAGTAGTATTTCACCGGGAATTCGAAATGCTTTTTGCCTTTCACATCGTATCGCTTGGCGATCCGGAACAAATAGGCATCGGCGAGATGCTCCAGATAAGTCCCGATGGTTTCCTCCGCAAAGCCGGAACCTTTGACGCTGCAAAGAGTTCTCGTCAGTTTCGAAACATTGGTGAGCGACCCGACCGCAGAGCAGAGCACATCGGTCAATTCCGCCAGGATCTCCGGATGCCTTACCTCGTATCGCTCTTGGATGTCCTTGTAATACACCTCTTGGAAAAGTCCCGAAAGGTACTTGATTTTCGCTCCGGCGGTTTTTTGTTTCAAAACAAGCGGCATTCCGCCATACAGCGCATAATCCTCGAACGCGGATATTTTGTCTCCGCCGACAAAACCGTAGTATTCGCCGAAGGACAGCGGGTGGATCTCGACGACATCACCGCGTCCGCGAAACTCGGTCAGGATATCTTTGGAGAGCATCTTGGAATTGCTGCCGGTCACATAGATGTCGATATTGGGAAGTCGGAGCAACCCGTTGAGGACGCTGTATATCCGAACGGGAGCATCGGAATCCCGCAATTCCTTCCGGGAGACGGCGAACTGTATCTCATCGATCAGGATATAATATTTGCCGCCGTCCCTGATGCACGAGCGGATATATTCCGACAACACATGCGGATCGCGGTATTTTTCGTTGATGTCATCATCCAATGCGATCTGAATGACATGATCGTCCGGGACTCCGATCGACTTGAGGTATTCCGTAAACAAGGTGAAAAGCAGAAAACTTTTCCCGCAACGGCGTATCCCGGTAACGACTTTGATCAGCCCGTTGTCGATCCGGTCGATCAGTTGTTTGAGGTAACGGTCTCTTTGGATCTTCATGAAAAACCTCCGCGAATTCGATTTTAAGTCCACATGTCGACTTAAATCCTAATTCAATATACCGCCGGAGGCGTTGCGATTCAAGTTGAAAACGCCGCGAGGAGAAAAACATTTTAGGAAATTGGTCCACATGTCGACCAATTTCCAAATAGAGGCGAAGATGGGCGTAGAGCCGAATCCTGAAAAATACTGGCAGGGAGCAATACTGCGGGCATAAGGATCAGCGCGGAAGGATTAATTTTCCGGTGTTGCGCCGGTGAGGTCGGCGCGGTGTCTGGGGCGCAGATTACGCTGGCGACATCGAACTCCTGAAAAAAACCGCTTAGGCGCTTGCATTTCGGAATTGACGCGTTATCTTTTTTCAGGGGCGGAAATCGGGAGTCGCGGATCGTGAACTCAAGACAACTTGAATACTTTTTCGCGGTAGCGCAGAGCGGCAGCTTCACCACGGCGTCGCAGCGGCTTCACATTTCCCAGCCGGCGCTGAGCAAACAACTTCATCTGCTTGAAGATGAATTGGGCGCGCCGCTGCTGATCCGGCGTCCCCACGGCATATGCCTGACACCGGAGGGGCGCAAACTCATGAGCCAGGCCGCGGAGGTGTTGCGGATCATCCGCGGCATTCCCTCTGCGATCAAGGACATCCAGCACGGTGTGTCCGGCGATCTCAACATCGCATGCAGTCCCAACCTCGCGGGTTACATCATGCCGGACCTCCTTAAACGGCTTTTGGAGCGTTATCCGGGTATCCGTCCCCGCATCCGGGAGGCCGATACCGGTATGCACGACGCGATGTTCCACGACGGGACCGCCGACATCGGCATCGGAGTGGCCATCCCATCCCTGAGTCGCGACTTCCATCTGATCTTCAATTCGAATATCGTGCTGATCCGCTCGGTGCATTCCGATCTGGCCCGTAAAAAGCGTGTGAGCAAAAAGGAGATCGCCGGACGGCGTCTCATCTTCTATTCGCAGGACACGCTGATGTACGACGTGGTCTGCCGCATCCTGTCTCCTTATCGGCCCAATATCTTCATGGATTCACGCCATTCGATCACGATCATCCGTCTAGTGCGGGAAAACTTCGGGCTGGCGCTGGTTCCGGACTACCTGATCGATCATGAGCAGCGCAGCGGTCTCATCGTCGGCGGATTCGAGTCCGGTGAGCGTATCTCCTTCGGCTATTACTGCGCTCCCGGACGTTCGCCTAAACCACAAACTCTGGCGTTCATCGACGTGATCCGGGAAAAGTTCGCTCTCGACTCCCTGTGATATAACTCCACGTTATAGATATCATAAAAAAATACTATTTGCTTTTTTAGAGCTCACCGAGTATTTTTTACCTAAAAACCTTTCCTGTCCGCGCGAAAAAAAGTGGTGCCTTTGTATTGTCCGCGTCTGGCGGTGGGAGTGGATAGGGACGGCAGCAAGCAAGGGGATTGTCTTAAAAAAATAGTATTAGACCTCCAAAATAGTGTTCTGTCACAGAGGTAGGTTCATGAAAAAAATCGCTTCAGGTATTCTCTGCATTGGGGCATTGTTGTTGTCAGCTGCGTCTGAAGAAGCCAACGGCCCCGGCCACGAGTGTACGAGCTGGATGATTTTTTCCGACCTCACGGGAAACAATACCAACATTCTTCACAAGAACCGCGACGCTTTATCTCGGGACATCGTGGTCGTGGCGGGCGGAAATTCGTCGCGCAGGTGGATCGGACTGGGAAACCGCCGCGAATTGCCCGGTTGCCCGTGTATGGGCATGAACAACTCCGGTCTGGCCGCGGTGGTAAACGGCGGGGAACTCACCCCCGAAAACAGCGCCGACCAAAATTGGAATGGTCGCACTACCCCTCAACTGCTTAAGGATATCCTCGACAACTGCGACACGGCGGCGCAAGCGGTCGAAAGACTGCGCGGATTCATTGCCGCCAAGGATTACAGCCACCAAAAGGAAGGCTCCATCTTCTTGTTCACCGACGTCAATGAAGGGTACATTGTCGAACTCACTGCCGGATTCGTTTCTGCCCAACGCGTCGACCGGGGATATGCTCTTCGGGCCAATACTTGGCATAATCCCGGCATGGCGCAGCGTTCATGCAACATATGGCTGGAGTTCAGCGGCAGCTTCGTCCGCGAGCACGCAGTAATAAGCAACTTTCACAAGGCGATCTACCAAAACGGGCGCCTCGGTCTCGTTGACAGTCTTGCGATGTCGCGGAATTGCGAAGACCCGAAAGAGGCGCAGATCGAGCGCCGGGTCTGCTATACATACACCAATTCGGGTTCGACGCTGGTCATCGACCGCGAATATCCGGATGTGCTTTCGGTCGGCTATGTCACCATCGGTCATCCGCGCCACACCATCTGCGTCCCGATCCCGATCTGTGCGGAGAAGTTGGATGAGCGCATGGAGGAAACCGTTTGGTCCAAGGCGGCTTGGGTGCGTTTTGAAAAACTCGGCTTGCGAGCCCCCATCCCGAAAGAATGGCTGGACTTCGAGGAAAAATCCCGCGTAGAGTACGACGCGTGTTTGGCTGAGGCGAGGAAACTTTTGAGGGCAGGCAGGAAGACCGAGGCCATAGCGCTTTTGAATGCCGCCGCCGCCAAGATCTGGCAGGGGGCGGCGGAATTGCTCGAATTGTAATACGTCGGCAAGTGCGGACGAATTCAGGAGATAAGTATCATGAAGAAAGTCGTTTGGGGTATTCTTTGCTTTGCGGCATTGTCGCTGTCGGCGAAAGTGATGGACTTTCAGAACTTCGAGCGCGGCGGGCGTCCGGTGCTGGTCCCCGCGGTGCAGAAGTACGAGGATTCCGACGGGATATATAAATTTCCGGCGAGGCTTACAGTCGCCGTTCCCGTCGGGGAAGAGCTGATATTGGAACAGCTTGCCAAGGAACTGAAAGCTTTCGACATCACCGTCGAAGCCGCCGCGGAGAAGGATGCCTGCATCCGCTTTGTTCTTACCGAGTCGGACGTGCCCGAAAGCAAGCAGGGCTACACTCTGGTCGTTACTCCACAGGATATTACGGTATGCTCCCGCACGAAGCAGGGTGTCTTCTACGGGGCGCAGACGTTGCGCAATTTGATCCGCAACACGGCTAAGCCCGAGCTCAAGTGCTGTCGTATTACAGACTGGCCGGATCTTGAGTACCGCAGTTACACGATGGCAATATCGACCGACGTCGAAAGTTTCAAGCGCACGATCGACGCCATCTCCGCGCTGAAATTGAATATGATCAATTTGAGCTTGGCGGAGCAGTTCCCATACAAGAACAATCCGCTCACCCTCCGCAAGGCGGCGTTCGACGCCGCTACCCTTCGGGAGCTCGTCGCCTACTGCCACCGGCACCACATCGAGATCATTCCGGCGGTAAAGCTGCTATCCCACACCAAGTGGATGACCTACCACCCGCATTGGGATCAAATGAAAGAGGGCACGCCGGGCAGACTCTGGGACAGTGCGAGCTGTCTCCTCAACGAAGAGTGCCGCGAACTTGTGCGCATGACCTTGGAAGAGCACATCGAACTCTTCAAGCCCTCGATCCTCTACGTCGGCATGGACGAAATCTACTACTGCCCGTTTCGCCAGTGCCCGCGCTGCAAGGCGATGACCACCGAGGCGCTCCTCACCGATTATTTGAACTTCGTGAAAGGCATTTTGGACAAGCACGGCGTCCGCATGTCGGTCAGTCAGGATTCGTTTTTGAACAACCCCATGTGGGGCTACGGGGATTTCATGCGGTCGCAGCTCCCCAAGGACGCATTCGTCAGCTGGTGGAATTACGACAACAACCCTCCAGAGGATAAGATGGCTCCCTTCAAGGGCTTCCAGATCATAGGCACCGCGCTCAGCGGCAGACCGCTGAACATCTACAACATGGCACGCCTCGTCAAAAAGTACGGCGGCAGCGGCTGCGGCCTGACCTATTGGGTCTACACCAGGAACGGCATGCTCGGCAAGCAGGAGCACAACACGCCAGAGAGCTATGGCGGCGTCGTCAACGGCGCCGACTATCTGTGGAAACTGCGCGATACGCAGTACCCGTATCTCGGCTACGACGGGACCTTCGAGATGATGCGGATCATGTTCCCCGAGCTTGTCACCATGCCGCGGCGCGGGGAAAAGGCGCAACCGATCCACCTCGGCAAGTTGGTCAACGCCGAGCTTTCCGGCTCGGGAGCTTTCCCGCGCTTCGCCTCCGACGCGGCGACGGACGAGCTCAAGTCGGCGCTCGCCGAACTGCCGGAAAACTTCGAGCTTCTGACCTCTCCGGGGGGCAAATACTACGCTCTTCGGGTCAATGGAAGCAAGGGCGGCGGGCGCAGGGCGATACAGATACCTTGCGGCGGTCGCAAGTTGAAGCAGTTCTCTTTTCTGCTGACTTCTTCGCGGCCCCGCAACGGCGGTGACTACAGCAGCGTCAAAATTTTCAAGTACGAACAGGCGGCGAGGCTGATACTCAATTATGCCGACGGCGAAACGCTGGAACGGAAACTGTGTTACCGCCGTGAGATCACCGACTGGAACCGTCCCTTCGGCGGCTTTGACATGCGCTTTGCGGTGCGGGGCGCGGATGCGGATGACCTTTTCTATTCATTCGGCATTTACGATCTCATTAACCCGCACCCGGAAAAGGCGGTCAAGAGCATCAATTTTGTCAGTGCGATGCTCGACGGCATCTCGCCCGCATTGCTCGCGGTCTCGGCGTGGGGAGCCGACAAGCCGTTTCCGGAGGTCAAATTCGATCCCGCCGCAGTCGCAGGCCGCCCCGGCGTCAAGAATGACCCGCCGCCCAAAATCCGCGTCGTTCAGGATTTCAGCAACGGCATGGGCGAGACGGTTATCCTGACTTCGAAAAAACTCGAAGGTTTGGTGAAGAGCGAGATCGTGGACGATCCCACGTCGCCGGGCAAGGGCAAGGTGCTGAAGATCACGGTTCAGCCTTGCAGCGCCGAGGGCGACAAAAAGGATCACTCCATGTTGCGGGTCGACGTCTATATGCCCTATACCGTACCCAAGGGGACCAAGTCGCTGGGTTTGGATCACCGGATCGTCGGCAACCCCGGCGATTACAACCGCAGCTGGGAGTATCTCTTCGACGGGCCTCCGGGGAAGCGCAGTTCGCAGATGTACCATTTCCGTTCGACAGCCGAGTGGAAGCGCGATCTTCGCCGCAGGATGTCCAGCGTCAACGGAGTCAAAAAAGTCATGAAAAAAATCGAGAACACCAAATTCCGGCAGATCAGCTACTTCTTCAACGTCATCAGTGTTCCGACCGAGATCTACATAGGCAACATCTGCGACACCGATCAGAACGTTTCGTTTGTGCGACCGTGGGAAGCCGCCGTCGAAAAGAAGGAGTAGTGTCGCCATACGAGGATATATTTTGGTTTTTGATTCCGAAATTTTCAGGGAGGGCTTGACAGATGAAAAGACGTGCATTTACTTTGATCGAGCTTCTGGTCGTGATCGCGATCATCGCAATTCTGGCGGCGATGCTGCTTCCCGCTCTTCAGCAGGCGCGGGAGCGGGCGCAGAGCGCCAAGTGTATCAGCAATTTGAAGCAGTTGTTGAACGTCGCACAATCCTACATCGACGACAACCGTGGAACCTATCCCGGAATAAACAACACCGGATCGAAAACCTCATGGATAGGTTGCTTCGTCACGGGCAAATACCTTCGAGGCCCGTTCACCGATTACTACGACCGCAAGGGTCTCGGCAAGTTCACCGTCTGTTCGACCGCAACCGTGCCGTCAAGGTACGAGACCGCGGTTTACACCAAAGGCTGGCCGTATGTGTACGCCTCGGTTTACAGCAACACTTACGCCGATGGAAGATGGGGCATCAAGGTGATCAGCCCGGAATACAACCCTCGTTACACTCGGCTTTCCAGCAGCGGCACGCCGACCCGGCTCGAAGGCGATACCTCGCCCAGCGACCGGATATTGTACATTGACGGCATTTCGCCGTGGGGCGCGTGGCTGAACCGGTTGTCGGGAGGGTCGCGGACCCTGTCCACGAGCGAGATTATGTCGTTGCCTTATCCCTGCCACAGCGGGCGCATGAACATCGGTACGCTCGGCGGTTCGGTGGCGACCGCCGAGGTCGAGAAGCTCATAAATTTCTACACTGTATATACCCAGGGAACAACTGCGATGGCGAAGCACTACTCGGTGAATGTGTGGCAGTATCGGGTCCCCGATGGCAGCAAGTTTGTGGGCATGGTTCTGCCCGAATAACTATGACTTTGCCGGATGCTACGGGGAAAATATCAGTGGTGACGATATGGTGAATGTTCGCGACTTCGGTGCGGTCGGCGACGGCACGACCAAGGATACGGAGGCTTTGCAGAGGGCGCTCGACAAGGGCGGCACGGTAATCGTACCGCCGGGGACCTACCTCTCGGGTACGCTCTATATGCGCGACAATACCGAGCTCCGTCTGGAGCCGGGAGCGACACTGCTGGCAAGTCCCGACCCCGGCGACTACAACGCCGACGATTTCTGCGTGCAGAACCGGGTCCACAAGAGCGAATGGGCGAGTGGGGCGCATTTCATCGTCGCCGTCGAAGCGCACAACGTGGCGATCACGGGGACAGGCAGGATCGACGGCAACCGTTCCGCCTTCTTCGAGCTTCCCGAGAGCATGCACCGCATTTGGAACACTCCCTACGAGTACCGTCCGGGGCAGATGCTCTTTTTCTGCGAGTGCCGCGACGTGACCTTGACCGACGTGGAGATGACGAACTACCCCTACTGGTGCTGCTTCCTCCACGGGTGCGAATATGTGACCATCCGGGGATTGCGCATCCGCAACCACAAGTTCGTGTGCAACTCCGACGGCATCGACATCGACTGCTGCCGCTTCGTGTGCGTGAGCGACTGCCTGATCGAAACCGGCGACGACTGCATCACGATCCGCGGGAATGTCTCTCCGCTCAAGCGACCGCTGGCCTGCGAGCATGTAGTGATCAGCAACTGCGTTTTGTCCAGTCTCTGCAACGGCATCCGCATCGGGGTCGGAACGGGGACGATCAGCGACATCGCCTTCAGCGACCTCACGATCTGGAACAGCATCAAGGCGATCTGCGTCATTTCGAGTTACGGTTCCCAAAACGGTGTCGGCATCGATCGCGTGAGCTTCGATCATCTGAATCTGGAGTGCGCCCGCGCCTTCACGGTGGCGATCAATTCCGTGGGACGCCGCATGGGATCGAGCGGACGCGAGATCAGTAACATAAGCTTCAGCCACGTTCGGGGAACCTTCTGCGTCGGATCGCTCTTTCAGGGCGTCGGATCGGGCGACGTCCGTGCGCTGCGCTTCGAAGACGTGGAACTCGACTGCGTACCCATCGGCCTCGATCCGATATTTCTCGATTATGTCGGCGGACACCCGAACCATGTACCGGATCCAGAGTACGGCTACTTCGATTCAATACGCCGTTTGCCCGAATCGGAGTTGGCACCGTGCCCGAACAAGGAGCGCGAAGAGGCGGAGTTGAAGCGTCTGCGCTTCCGCCGGGCGGTTGTGGTGCCTTCCGAGGCGCTGCGCTTCGAGAACGTCCGCGATGCGATGCTTGACCGTGTGCGCATCAATTGGCGGGATGGCGACCCCGGGATCGTTTCCGACGTCGGCATGTCGAACTGCCGGGATATGGAGTTTTGCAACTGCCGTTTCGAGAAGGGCAAAGTCGAGTTGTGAACCGACGGCGAAACGGCGGACGTGGCTTGAGAGACATAAAAACTGAAGCGATGAGTTTTTTCAAATAATCAAATAGGAGAATTTTTATGGGCTACAGCAATCCTACAACCAGCGCGGAATATACGCTTCCCGCTTCCACCGAACTGATCGGCAGCACCATCGCGAACGCGGCGTACTACACCGGTGACGTCTACGCCCAAAGTCTGACGGTAGCGTCGAAGTGCAAGGTCACCGACGTCACCGTCGAAAGCGGCGGCAAGATGACCAAGGCGACCATGTCCGCCGCCAGCTCGGGGACATTCACCGGCGTCACCGTCGGAAATTCCGGCGAGGTCCGTCTCGGCAACTACAACAACGCATCGAATTTCACCGTGCTTTCCGGCGGTAAGCTCTATACCGGCAGCAGTGTCTATCTCCATAACGCCGACATCAGGGCCGGCGCGACGTATTCCAGATTGGATTCGACGCGGATCGGCGGTCGGCTGACCAATATCCAGCAGGGCGTGACCTACGCTCTCGGCAACGTGATGGGCGCCGATTTTTACATCTCGGGCGGTGTGGTGCGAAATCTCGATGTGACGGTCAAAAAGGTCTTAGGATCCACCTATAAGGAGCTCAATATTTACGAATTGGTCGTGAGCGGCGGCTTCGTCAACAGCGGCGCGCGGATGGTGGTTTCGCGCACCAACAACACCGATGATGACGCCGAGGTCTACGACCTGACTGTTCGCACCGGCGGCAGCGCGTCCTTCCAGTCCGGACTGCTGGTCTCGAACCTCAAGGTCGAGACGGGCGCTTCGGTCGGGCTGGGTGGAGCCGTCTGCATCGACATCGACATCGCCGCCGGAGTGACCATGAATTACGGCGCCTCCAACACCCTGTATTTGGGCGGGGGCAAGACGACGATCGCATCCGGCGTCGTGACCAGCGACCGGCTCGGAGCGGATTTTGCCGCGACATCGGGTATCGGCACCGATCTCGAAGTATCGGATACTTACAATATCAATATCCTCAGCGGCTTCACCGTTTCGAGCGGGAACGTGCTGGCGGGCGGCACGCTGACTCTGCAAAGCGGCGGAGCCGCAAGGGAGTTCACCGTCTCCGGAGCCAACGCCTGGCTCGTCGCCAGCCAAAATGCCGCGGTCGCAGACATCACCGTTACTGACGGCGGCAGGATGAAGACCAGCGGCACCGGGGCGATCGTTACCGGCCTCGAAATCGACAACGGCGGGGCGGCCAGCTTCGGCCAGGGCAATACCGTGACCGATCTCACCGTGCTCTCCGGCGGTACGCTTTACACCGGCAACAATTTCAGATTATACAACGCCGTTTTGTCAACCGGCGCGACGTGGTCCAAGACCAACGCGGCGCTGGTCGGCGGCCGGTCGACCGACATCGGGCGGGGTGTCAATTTCGGCCTCGTCAAGTTGGGCGACGATTTTTACGTCTCGGGCGGTGTGGTACGCAATCTCGACCTGACTTCCAAAACTGTCGGCGGCGCCGCTTACAATCAACTCCACCTTTTGGAAGTAACGGTGAGCGGAGGCTTCGTCAACGAAAATACCCGGTTGGTCGTTTCGAGCACCGACAGCGCCGACGACGCCGAGGTCTACGACCTGACCGTCCGCACCGGCGGCAGCGCGTCCTTCCAGGCCGGACTGCTGGTCTCGAACCTCAAGGTCGAGACTGGCACTTCGATCGGACTTGGGGGTGACGGTGTCAAGTGCATCGACCTCGATATCGCAGCCGGTGCGACCGTCAATTTCGGCTCCAACAAGAACATAAATCTGGGCGGAGCCCAAACGACGATCGCATCCGGCGTCGTGACCAACAGCATCCTCGGAGCGGATTTCGCCGCGGATACGGGTGTCGGTACCGATCTTGAGGTGGCAAACACCTATAATGTGAATATTCTCGACGGCTTCACCGTTTTGAGCGGTAATGTGTCAGCGGGCGGTACGCTCAACTTGTCGAGCGGCGGAGGAGCATCCGCCACGACGATCCAGTCCGACGGCGCGCTGAACGTCTTGGCCGGCGCAACGGTGAGCGACCTCGTCGCCGCGACCGGTGCGCGGGTGGACTTTGTGAGAGATGCACTGTTCACTGGCGCCGACACCAATGTTGCCGCAAGCACGTTCTACTACGACGGTGCGGCGGACGCACTCGGTTTTTCGATCCAAGACGGCGTGGTGAAAGATCTCGGCTCCGACGGCAACGCGTATCGCATCCGCCTCGGCGACGGTCTGGTCGTGAGCGACGCGGTGGTGCGGGACGACTGGCGCATCAGCGCTTTCGGCGACGCGACTGTCTCCGGAGCCGAAGTCATCGTGGGCGGAACGACTTCTGCGGCCGTATTGCTCAAGGGCAGCAACACGGCCTACGACGTCACTCTCACCGGCGGCGGTGTTTATCAGGCCGTGCTGAATCTGGATGGGACCGGCGCGTCGGCCTCGGGCACGGTCGTGAATTCCGGCGGGAAACTCGGGATCGGCGCCGCCGCGGGTGGTATCGAGAATACGGTCGTAAAGGCAGGCGGCAACCTGCTGTTCTCGGCCGGAACCGCGGCCTCCACCGGCAAGCTGCTGACGCTCGATTTCACCGATGGCAGCAGCGTCAATATCAACAAACTCGATCTCATCGGATCTACCACCCGCGTCGAGGCTGATGGTCTTGCGGTCGGCGGCACCTACACGCTTACGACCGGTACGGCGACGACGACCCTGAGCGTCTGCTGCGACTCGACGGCAGTGTACGACAATGCGGTTCGAGGCGGCACGAGCTACACCAACGCCTTCCTCGGAAAGACTTGGGATTTTTCGACCGGCAAGTCCATCGTGGTCACCGAGTTCAATATCGGCGCGGCCAAGGCTGTCGCAAGCACGATCACAAATGCGGATACGGCGCTTAACGGAACCGACCGCGCTGCGAAGTGGGATGCCGACACCGCCTACACGGCAAGCGTAACACTGGCCGACAATTCTCTCGCCGGTGACGCTTGGCTGGAGATCGACGGCACGGACGTCTCGACCGCGCTTTACGGCGCGTCTGGCAACTATGGTCATGTTATCAATATCGAGGCGAAGTCGGGTACGATCCGCAATCTCGCGGCTGGCGCGGCAACAGGCGGCAGCGTGGCGGGTGTCAAGCTTACTCTCGACGGTGCGGATGTGACCGGCGCGGCCTATGCGGGCGGCTTCGGCAACGTCACAGGCGAAGTCAAGACGCAGATCACGAGCGGTACGTTCGCCAAGGATTTCTACGCGGGAGCACTCGCCAACAAGCTTACGTCCACCACCGACGTCGGCGACATTTCCATGACGATCACGAGCGGTACGTTCTCCGGCAATATCTACGGCGCGTCTTCGGTCAAAACCGATTCGACCAAGGGAACCGGCACTCGCCATACGGCTGGCGACGTTACGCTGACCGTCACTGGTGGCGAGACCACCAAGGGAACGCAGGCTTGCTTCTTTGCTGGCGGTTATGCTACCGGCGATGCGACCGGAACCGTCTATAAGGTCGACAGTGTTACCCTCGACATCTCCGGTGGCAGTTGGGGTACGGCGGCGGGTGGCCGCGGAGTCTTCGGCGGCGTCTTCGCGTCGGGTGTAGAGGCGCAGGTCGTCGGCAAAGTGAACATTTCCGTCTCCGGCGATGCGACGATGGGCAACCTCTACGGCGGCGGCTGGGCGCAGAAGACCGGTGCCAAGAGCATCGTCGGCGACGTGAACATCAACATATCCGGCGGAACGGTCACGAACGTCTTCGGTGGCGGCAGTCACTCGACCTCCGGCGGCAACACCTTCGCGGGCAACGTCACCATAACCGTTTCCGGCGGCAACGTCACGGGCGCGATCTTCGCGCGCGGTCAGCTCGCTGGTGATGCGACCGAAGCGGCCGAGGTGATCTTCAAGGGCGCGACCGACTTCACCTGCGACGTTTTCGGCTACAGCTATGTCAGAGGCGGTGACGGAGCGGCGTTGAGCTTCTCCGGTTACACAGGCGAGTTCTCCGGTGCAATCGGCGGCTTCGACGGCATTACGTTCGATGGAACTACGGCGATGACGCTCGATACCGCCACAGCTGACATCTCGAACGGCGCGTGGGAGTTCGACTTCACCGAACGTACGGAAACGCTGGCTGGAACGTCGTTGCTGACTTGGAACAACGCGGACTTCGAGAACGACCGGATCGTGGTCGATTTCGCGGATGACACTCAGGCTCAGGGCGGCTGGAACATCGCCACCGTCGCCGAGAGGTTCTCCGGAACGACCTTCGACGTCGAGGTCGGCAGCACGGAGATCGCAACCGGTCTCGCCTACAACCAGCAAATCGCTTCCGGCGATTATCAGGGATGGGGCTTCACCCTCGAAAGCGGCGTGCTGAAGTTCAAGAACCTCGCCAACGCGTAATAAAACCCTTCCTCTCCCTCCGTTTCGTCGTCGGAGTTCGCGACATCTCCGGCAGCGGGACGGAGGGGAGTTTTTGTGAGATCTGTGCAAAGAGCGCAATACCAGATTCCCTATGTAGTCGAGTTATCGTTTTTTACCCGCCATTCGGTGGCTGTAGGGATATTGTTCATCGTTTGCAAGGATTAGATTCCAGGGAAGCTCCGTTATCATGAGTTGGATTGATTGGCTGATCATGCTGGTTCCCGTGGCGTTTATTGTGTACATGGGATATTTCTCTCGCCGCTATGTTCGTGGCGTCGCCGATTTCTTATCTGCCGGGAGGCTCTGCGGGCGATATCTTATTTGCGTTGCCGACATGACTCACGCTCTGTCGATCATGGGATTGGTGGCGTTCGTCGAGATTCACTACCGCACCGGGTTTTCGCTCACGTTTTGGAATAGTCTGATCATTCCGGTTACTATCTCCATGGGACTGACGGGGTACTGTTTCTACCGTTTCCGCGAAACCAAGGCGATGAGCCTCGGACAGTTCCTTGAGATGCGCTACAACCGGTCGTTCCGCATATTCGCAGCCGCATTGCGGTCGATATCCGAGATGCTGACGAATATGATCATGCCGGCTATCGGAGCCAGATTCTTCATCTACTTCCTCGGTCTGCCGACGACCATAACCCTCTTCGGTCACGAAGTACCGACCTTCATGTTGCTGACATTCCTGATCCTGGCCATCGCAATCTCCATCATTTGCATGGGGGGAACGCTCGCACTGATAATCACCGACTCCATTCAGGGTATGTTCTGTTATCCGTTGCTGGTGCTTTTTGCCGTGTTCGTGCTCTGCAAGTTCTCGTGGTCGCAGGAGGTCGTGCCCGTGATGCAGGACCGCGTCGCCGGCGAGAACTTTCTGAACCCTAACGACATATATAACATGAGGGACTTCAATTTGTTCCAGACCTTTGTACTTTTATTTACCTTGGTGCTGAACCGTGCGGTATGGATCGGCGCCGGGAACTCCACGGCCGCCAAGTCTGCTCATGAGCAAAAGATGGCCAATCTGCTCGGGCAGTGGCGCGGCGCCTTGAGCGACATATTCTATGTTCTGATCGCCGTCGCCATCATCGTCGTGCTGAACCATAAAAACTACGCATCCATCGCCAAGGTCATCCGCGACGACATCTCGGTCAGCGTCGCCACGGACGTCGTCAAGGATCCCGACATCCGCGCCAAGGTCATCGCCGCGACCCGCGCGATCCCGGAACAGCGCCACATCATCGGAAAGGATAAGCCTTTGAGTGACAGGGAAAACCTTGATACTCCATACCTTGATGCAGCACGCGGCGCCTTGCCGGAAGGCGCCGAAGGCAACGCTATCTATAAAGAATTCAGGACGCTGTTCAATCAGATGATGATGGCGATGACCATGCGTCATATGCTTCCCATCGGCATAATGGGGCTCTTTTGTCTGCTTCTTATATTGGCGATGATCTCCACGGACGACACGCGAATTTACAGCGCCGCGCTGACCATCTCCCAAGACGTGGTGCTTCCGCTTACCAAAAAGACGCTGACTCCGGAACAACACTTGCGGATGATCCGCATTGTCGCAATCTGTATCGGCGTGTTCTTCTTCTTCGGCAGTTTCCTCATGTCGCAGCTTGAATACATCACGCTCTACATAAGCATCATGGTCAGCATATGGGCGGGCGGCGCCGGGGCGGTGATGGTTTTCGGACTCTACAGCCGTTTCGGCACTACGGCCGGCGCGTTTACCTCACTTATCTCCGGAATGATCATCGGCGGCGGCGGCATGCTGATCAAACGCAACTGGGCGGATCACGTCTATCCGTGGCTCGACAAGATGAGCTGGGCAGAGCCGCTGGGAAGGTTCCTTGAGCGAATTTCGCGCCCCTTCAACCCCTATATCAAGTGGCACATGACTCCGGTTGATTTCCCGATCAACGCCTACGAGATCACATTCATATCCATGATCGTCTCGATAACACTGTACATCGTAGTGTCCAAGATGACCTGTAAAGAGCCGTTTAACCTTGAGCGCATGCTTCATCGCGGCAAATACGCCATCGACGGCGAAGTCAAGAGCACCATGAAATGGACTTGGCGCAACTTCTTTTCCAAACTCATCGGCATCACCCCCGCCTATTCCAAGGGCGACCGGATCATCGCGTGGGTGTTTTTCTTCTACAGTATCGTCTACAGCTTTCTGATAATGTTCGTCTTTGTGCTGATTTGGAACGCTGTTTCTCCGTGGCCGCTCAAATGGTGGAGCAATTACTTCTTCATCTCGCTGTTGATCGTGCCGTGCATTGTCGCGGCGATCACCGCCGTGTGGTTCGGCATCGGCGGTGTCATAAATTTGGTTCAACTCTTCCGCGATCTTAAGAACCGGGTGATCAACCCGCTTGACGACGGTCGAGTCGAAGGCAACATGTCGCTCGCCGACAAGGTTCAATTGGAAAAGGTGGATCGCAAATAGCTGCGACTCAAAATTCTACTTGAAACGACGCGATTTCAATCTCACAATCAACTTGAGGAAAGTGAAATGAAGATATCCTTCACCAAGAAAAACATCTCGCCCGAAATCGGAATACGAATCGCCGGATACGGTCCCGACGACTTCACCACGGCCAAGCGCGACGATCTGTTTCTTACCGCCTTGGGGTTGGACAATGGTGAAAAGACTGCGTTGGTGCTCGGGTACGATCTGATCGGTATAGACGCAAAATACATCCGACGCATACGCCGCGAATGCGCCGCGATCATCGGCGGCGATGAGTCGCAGGTGATATTGAGCTGTACCCATACGCACTGTGGTCCCCACTCCAGAAGTTCGGTCGGATATGCGCAACGCCTGGAAGTCGAGTATTTGGAAAAACTCGTCGCCACGACCTGCGAGGCGGCGCGCGAGATCATGAACGGCAAGTGGGTGGATACCGAGATCCTCTTCTACGCGCTCAACTGCGACGAGAACATCAACCGCCGCTACGTCGGCAACGACAACAAATGCACCTTTTTGCCGCACCGCCCCTATCTGGAACCGCTCTGCGACGGCATCCGCGACCGGGAACTGGGGATCATCATCTTCCGCAACAGAGAGACGTGGCAGATCGAATACATCATCGGCAACTACGCAGCGCACCCGTTAGCCGGGCACGCGCCCGGATTGGGAGGGCATCGCATCTCTGCGGACTTCCCGGGAGCGTATCGCGACTACCTTGAAGCCGACGTCGGCTGTGGATGCATGTTCCTCTCCGGGGCGGCCGGAGACATGGTCCCCAAGGGGCATGAGACCGGTTCCGCGGCAATCGAGGAAGTCGGAGCGAAATTGGCGCAGGAGACCATCAAGGGGGTCATTTCGGCGACCCGCACCTCCGATTCGTACCGGCTCAAGAACGAAACGATCCAATCCGGATTCGCCCATGTGTCAGGCAAAGTCCGGCCGTGCAAGCCCAACATCCCGCCCGCTTATCAGGGGCAGACTGAAGTCGACATGGAGCTTCAGCTCTTTTCGATCGGTGATATTTGCCTGGTCGGAGTCCCCGGTGAAATGCTCGCGGAGCTGGGGCTGGAAATCAAGTGGCACTCTCCCTTCCGCAAGACCTTCATCCTTTACTGTTCCACCGATTATCTCTCGTACCTCGGATACGGCAATGCGCTGGTTCAGGGCGGATACGAGGCTCGGCAGCAATACTTCGACTCACACACCGGCCTCAAGCTGGTCAACGCCGCGGTGGAAGGGTGCTACGAGCTTTACGAAAAGACCTTTCCGGATCACGCGACTTGGCCGGAAAACTCGATACTGCCGCTGGTGTCGGTGCTGAACCTGAACAACTGACATCCCTGCGATGCAAAGGAAACGGCGGCATATCTGAAGGCAGCGGGGGGGCCGCCGCGACAGCACGAAAATCGCTGATCGGAATGAATTATCTCAATAGAAAAGGTCCGAATCATGGCTATCTCCAAATTGATATGGCATCGCAACGACGTCCCGGAAGAACTTTGCGGTATGCTCGAAACGCTCGGCGGCGAATATCCGATTTCCGAAGGAGGACGAGGCTTGCGTCTGCGTTTCCGCAAAGTTGCTGGAGAAGGTATTCTGTCGCGGGTTATCCGCTCCAAGGGCGAGGTGCTGGTTGAATACAACAAAGTGGCCGGAGCGGCGCGCGGAGTGGGTTCGGCTTTGTCCGGCCTGACCGGAGAAGAGAGCACTCCGTTCGAAACGCTGGGAATAATGCTCGATGTCTCGCGCGGCATGGTGATGACGGTCGAGCACTTCAAGATGTGGCTGCGTCGGATCGCCATATCCGGCTACAATTTGGTGATGCTCTACACAGAGGACATTTACAAGTTGGAAAACGAACCGTTCTTCGGTTACATGCGCGGGGCGTATACTCTGGACGAACTGCGGGAGATCGACGATTACGCTTCGCTTCTGGGCATTGAAATGGTAGGATGCCTCCAGACACTGGGACATATGGAACAGACGCTCAAGTGGAAGTGTGCCTATGAAAAGGTGACCGATACAGCGCGTGTGATGCTGGTCGACGAGCCCGCGACCCGGAAACTCATCGAAAAGATGCTGAACTTTTGGGGCAAGGCGTTCCGCAGTCGCCGCATCCATATCGGCATGGACGAGACCCACGACCTCGGTCTGGGCCGCTACCTCGGCATTCACGGCTATGAACGGGCATTCGATCTTTTCAACCGCCACCTCGGCATGATGAAGGAATTGTGCCGCGAACGCGGGCTCCAGCCATTGATATGGTCCGACATGTATTTCCGTCTCTGCAATGTCGATCACATCTATTACGATTTCACCGATCCGATACCGCCGGATGTAAAAGCGGCGATCCCGAAAGGGGTGGAGCTGGTATATTGGGACTACTACCACGAGGATGCGGAGAGCTATCGCAAGATGATCCGTCGCCACCGTGAAGATCTCGGTTTCGAGCCGAAAGTGGCGTCCGGCATTTGGACGTGGTTGCGGTTGTGGTATGATCATGAAAAGACCATGCGCACCGCCCGTCCCTGTATCGCGGCGTGTCGTGAGGAAAATATCCGCGAGCTTTTTTTCACCATGTGGGGCGACGACGGAGCCTTCTGCAACTACGATTCCAGTCTGGCGGGGATCTCCTGCTGCGGAGATCTGGCGTTCGGCGTGGACAATCAGGAGTACAGCAAGAGGCGCTTTGAAAATCTCTTTTCCTCAAGTTTCGAGGCGCATGTGGCGGCGGGAAATATGTATGCGTGGCTTGAAAACACCCGCGACAAGGGAGAATTCGAGGTGATGGTGCATTTTCTGTTGTGGGACGACCCGCTGATGGGCATCGCCTTCGACGACTGCAAGCGCCGCAATCCGGAGTTCGATCTGGAACTGTTGGACGTTCTGGAAGAGAGCCTGTGCATCGTCCTGCAGCACGTCGAGGAGTGCGCGGCTGGTGATTTGGAGCATGCCGCCAATACCATCAAACTCCTGATCAAGAAGCTGGAACTGCGCGGAGCCTTGGAGGCGGCGTACGACTCCGGCGACCGACTCGCGCTGCGCGAACTGGCCAGCGTTACGATCCCCGAAACGATAGCGGCGGCGAGGAATTTCGACGCGACCTTCCGACGTCAGTGGTTGGAATGTGCAAAACCGTTCGGGTTGGAAACGCCGCAGGGGCGCAACGCCGCACTGATCTTCCGTCTGGAGGAGTGCTCCCGCCGGATTATGGAATATCTCGGCGGCGCGGTGGACAACATCCCTGAACTGGAAGATCGCATTCCGCTCTCATCTCCATACGGAATACCGAATTCGTGCCGTCTGGTCCAAAATTCCAGATTTTAAATCCATGAGGCAGATATTGCGTTTTTTCAGAAAAAGGAGCGGCTCCATCGATCAGAAGATCTTGGGTACCGCTCCTTGGACTCAAATCAGTTTGAGTCAAGTAAAGTTCACGGGTTCACCACCCGCAGGAACCATCGTCGATACCTTACGTCACAACCGCGGCAGTACCGGTTCCAGATCCGGAGGCACCAGCGCTTGATCGCGTTGATTTCCTTCATCGCGATGCCGGGTATTCGCTGGTAGTGAGGAATGAACCCACCGATCCGTTGGATTGCTTCGATAATGAAGAGCTCATCCCGTGTATCGGTGTATTTCTCAGCCAGCGACCGGAAACAGGACCGCTGTTGCAGCAGCTTATCCCGGTCTATGTGCCACTTGCCCTTGCGGGTGTGCACTCCCAGCATGGATATGTCCTCGATCCGCGTGATTTTTGTTTTCTCGCGGTTCACGGGGCATTTCATGGTGCCCTCGAGGAATCCGATCATCCTATCCCGAACGCGCTTTGCGGCATGTGCGGAACGGCAGAAGACGGTGACGTCATCCGCGTATCGGACGAACCGGTGCCCTCGACGCGTGATCTCTCTGTCCAGCTCATCAAGGTACAACATGGAGGCCAGCCAGGGAGAGAGAACGCTGCCTTGGGGAGTCCCGATGCGATTTCTTGTCCGGCGACCGCATTCGCCAATGACAGGCGGAGTCAGAAAGGCTGTGATCAGCCTTACCACTCTTCCGTCGGCGATGTGTTTCCGGAGCTTTGCTATCAGCCGGTCATGAGGGACGTTGTCGAAGAAGGCTTTCAAGTCCAGCGAGACGCCGAACGTGTAGCCTTCCGCCCAGACCCTGTTGCCTTCGGTGATTGCGTCCGCCACTCCGAGGCCGGGCTGGTAGGCGAAGGAGTATTCGCTCCATGGATTCCCGGGCATGTTGTTCATGACCACCTGTAGGATCATGGTAATGGCATGGCGTGGTTTTTCCTTTTTCGAGACACGGATCGTGAAAAAATCGTGACAACCCAGGGGCGAATTTTCAACGACGTTTTTTAGGATATTGAAACAATAAGGGGATCAGCCTTTTGCCGCGGGGACCGGGGTGAGTTTTTTCAATGCGGCGAGCGCCTTGTCGACGGTTTCCGGAGGAGCGAAATCCCCGCGATACCCGGGCTCTCGTCCGAGCTTGCGGCACTTGCCTTCCCCGAGCGGGTGGTACGGTTCGAGGTCGATGCGCCGGACGTGTTTCAATGAGTTGGCGACAGCGGCGATATGCGCCAGATCGGTCGCCGTGTCGTTGACGCCGGGGACGAGCGGACAGCGCAGCACCGTCGGGGCTCCGGCGGCGTCGAGTTTCCGCAAATTTTCGAGGATCGGCGCGCTCTCCGCGCCAGTGAGTTCCTTGTGGTGTTCCGGTGCGGCCTTGACGTCCCACAGCCACAGATCGACCAGTTCCAAGAGCGGCGAGATCGCGCTCCACGGCGCGAAGCCGCAGGTCTCGATCGCCGTGTCGAGGCGGTTTCGCTTTGCCGCTTCGAGCAGGACTCGCGTGAACAGCGGACGGCTCAACGGTTCGCCGCCCGACACGGTCAGACCGCCGCCCGAGTTCTCGTAAAAGACGCGGTCGGCGAGTACTTCGCGCATCACTTCCGCCACGCTCATTTCGCGCCCGGCGACCTTCAGCGCGTCGGCGGGACAGTTTTCGGTGCAGCGCCCGCAGTGAACGCATCGGTCCCGGAGCAGTTCGTGTCCGTCCGCTCCGACCGCATGGCACTTTTGCGGGCAGACGGCGGCGCACCTTCCGCACAGCGTACATTTGGCGGAGTCGAAGAGCAGTTCCGGAGCAAAGGTCTGCGACTCCGGGTTGTGGCACCAGATGCAGTGCAGCGGGCACCCCTTCAGGAAAACGACGGTGCGGATGCCCGGTCCGTCGTGAACGGCGAACTTTTCGATGTCGAATACGACCGCCTTTTCCCGATTCATCGCCGGATCTTCTACACGGGGTTGACGGTACGGGCGATCACGTTGTCCTGAATGGACTCCGTCAGATCGACGAAGGTGGCGGAAAATCCCGAGACCCGCACCCGGATGCTCTTGTATTTGTCGGGATCCTTTTTTGCCGCGATCAGGTCCTCGGCGGAGACGTGGTTCAGTTGAACGTGCAGACCGCCTTCCTTGAAGTAGGTCTCGATCAACATGACGAGTTTTTCAAAACTACCATCGTCGCGGACGATCGCCTCGTCCACGGAGAGGTTCATGATCGTGTTGCCGCACATGACGCCCGTGGGGTCCATGTGCGCGACGGCGAGGAGATGCGAAGTCACGCCGTCGCGGTCCTTGCCGTCCGACTGACCGGAGCCGAAGAGCAGCGCGGCTCCCGCGCACCGCCCGTCCGGGGTGGCGGGCGTCTGAGAACCGAACCACGCGAAGTGCGGATTGTATCCAGTCAGGTTGCCGAAGTTCAGCGCGTGGCCGAAGAGGTCGGTGCGCCCCGCGGCGAAGTTGCCGACCGAGGCGTAGAAGCGGTGTGCCGTGTCGTTCGAAAGCGGGTCGTTGTTGCCGAAGAATTTGCCCTTATGCAGGATGCGGTTGCGCAGTTCCTCGTGCCCCTTCCAGTCGGCGTCCAGCGCGGCGAGCAGCTTCGCCATCGTGCAGCGCTTTTCCTCGTAGACGAACTGGCGGATGACGCACAGCGAGTCGATCAGATTGGTCGAGCCCATGAAATTCGCGCACCACCGCGCCCGCGCGGCGCCGCCGTGGGTCACGCTCGCCGCGCGCTCGATGCACCCCGCCATGAAGAGCGAGGTCAGCACGTTGCAATCGCGCGAACGCAGCATGTTGAAGCGATTGGAGTAAGCGAGGATCGTTTCGAGGTCGCGGAAGAGTTCCTGCTCGTAAACGGCGTAGAAACTCTCGAAGTCGGGGCAGTCGAGCACCTCGACGCGGCGGTCGCGGAGCGTGTTCACGAGCGAGCGCACGATGTTGACCGTGTTGCCGCCGAGCGAGATGCCGCCCTGAAACGCGGGTTCGTTGCAGCCGACCATGATGTAGTCGTACGCGACCTCCCACGGCACGTGGTTGAAATTCATGAGCGAGGCGATGCGGGGCTCGTCGTTCACGATGGCGATGCGCTTGTTCTTGTCCTTTCGCTCGCAGTCCATGACCTTGTAGAGCACCGAGCGCGGCGTGAGCTTGTTCCAGCGCAGCGAGATCTGCGGGCGGATCAGATCGGTTTCCATGAGCGAGTCCAATATCAGCTCCGACAGTTCGTTCCAGCCGCAGCGATGATCGATCGTGTAGCCGCCGATCACGAAGTGGGATTCCGCGCCCTTGTCGCCGTTGGATGAGGAGGGGCGCGTCCAGCCGTGGATCATCACATAGAGCTCCTGAAGCAGCTCCTTCGCGTGCTCCCGCGTGAGGGTGCCGTCGGCGATGCCCGCCCGGTAGAGCGGGTAGAGGTACTGATCGGGGCGTCCGATGCTGTCGGGCTGGAAGGTGAAACAAAAGTAGAGGCACTGCACCGCTTCCTCGAAGGTGCGCGCCGGGTGTTCCGGGACCTGCGTGCAGTTGGACGCCATCCTCAGCAGCGCGGCTTTGCGGGCGTGGTCGGCGCAGGATGCCGCCCGCTTCCGGCACTCCAGAGCGTACTGCTGCGCGCGGCGGACGATCCCCCGGATCATCGCCTCAAGTCCGGCAAGAAAGCACAGGCGGGGAACATCGTTCGGAAACTTCTGGCGCGATTCGATGATCTCGTTGCGGAACCCCTCGAGTCCGAGCCGGATGATCTTGCCGAAGTCGGCGTTGGAGTGCTGCCACTCGAAGGTGCACAGATTGTCCTGCGGCTTGCAGTAGAACTTCTCCTTCGTTTCCTTGAAAAAACTGTGTCCGGTACGGGGAAACAACGCCGATTCAACGGAACCGTCGAAGCGCATCAACCCCACGAGTTCGTTGTCGTCCGTGAAATGGCAGGGCTGCTTTTCCATGTACTCGGAAAGCCGCTTGGCGATCCGCAGCGGATCGGCGAGTTTCCGGTCGAACTCGTCGTACTCGACCTTGACGCACTCGGGGAAGATATCCCCGCTCCGCACGGTCCTGACCAGCCTTTCTATTCGCTCGTTCATGATGCCCGCACCTCGAAAAACCTTGTGAAAAACCACCGGCGGCAAAAAAGCGCTTTTTTTTCGAAAACCGCATATCAATTTCGCGGATTTCGGTATAAATTAACACAGGAACATCAAAAATCAAATCGTCAACCTGAACCACGGAGGATAAAACCATGAAACGTCTGTCCGCCTTTGCGCTGCTCTTCGCCGCCGCGCTCGGAGCCGCCGCCGGCGAGTATGCCGACGCCGAAGTCAATCTGCTGCGCGCCGACAGGATCGAGCCCGCGTACATGCACGACAAGATCACCGGCGTCCGCGGCTACATGATGAACGACATCGCCCGCAACAACTACATCGTCGGTCACCGGAAGTACATCGCGGGCGAGGAGTGTTTGAACGTCGACGTGAACAAGGACGGCGAGGCGACGATCAGCTTCCCCGATCCGCTGCCCGCGCCCTATGCGGAAAATCCGGGACCGAACATCCATCTGTACATCGGGATCGACCCGCAGCCGCCCGCCGAAACCTTCCGCATCTCCGGCCGGGTCAAGCTCGACAAGGGGGCGCTCTCGCTCTCCCACGGACCCAAGTTCCAGCCCGCCCCCGACTGGCAGAAATTCGACTACAAGGGAAAACCCTTTTTCATCATGATCACTCCGGCGGCGGGAGCGCATATCAGCTTCGCCGACATCAAAATGACGCCGGTCTATCCCGGGATCGGCGGCGCGATCGCACTGCCGGATGGCGGCAAGCTCACGCATTTTCTGCTTCCCAAGAACGCGGATTTCGTGACCCGCTGGAGCGTGGCGATGTGGCGCGGCTGGCTGTGGAAGCTCACCGGCGTCGCGCTGCCGATCGTGACGGTCGACAAGGTAGAACCCGCCGAGGGGGCGTTCGCGACGACGGTGGATCCGAGCCTCAAGCGCGGCTGGCGCCTCACGGTCGGCAAATCCGGCATCACGTTGACGTGCAGTGAAGAGGACGACGTCGTTCCGGCGCTCTTCGACTATCTGCGCATGGGGCTCGGCTGCGCCTTCTACGGCCCCGGCTGCGCGAAAATGCCGCAACTCCCCGTCGCCGAGCTGCCCGCGATCGACCGGCTGGCGAAGCCCCGCTACCGGGCGATCATCCAGAGCAGCCACTACCCGCTCTACTCGGGCGGCAAGATCGGTCCGGCGCGCTACATCCGCAACGACGTCAACTACTACCACCTCAACTACCCGGACTGGATCCACGTCCTCAACACCGCCATCCCGCAGGAGCTGTACTACAAGGATCACCCCGAGTATTTCATGATGGACGCTTCCGGCAACCGGGTGGTGGCGTTCCGTCCGAGCTTCACCCACCAGTGTTTCTCGAACCCCGGCGCGCGTCAGGTGATGCTCAAGGGGTTGACCGACATCGTCAAGGTCCAGAAGGGCTTCCACCGGATGTGCTTCGAGCCCGGCGACACCCCGCTCTTCTGTCTCTGCCCCGATTGCGTCGCCTTCAGCGGCACCAAAAAGACCAACATCGATCTGCTGATGGATTTCACCAATCAGGTGGCGCGCGAACTCAAGAAGATCGATCCCGAGTTCAAGGTCTTCCGCTGCGCCTACCTCACCCGCTGCTACCCGCCCCAGAAGGTCAAGGTCGAGGACAACATCCACATCTTCGACTGCCTGACCGAGCATGTGCTGCCGTGCACCATCCACGTCGACTGCGAGCGCAACCGCGAAAAACTGAAGATGCTCGCCGAGTGGAAGCACGCCCTCGGCGACGACCCCTCGCGTCTGGGCTTCATGACTTACGACGACGCGCGCCCGCTGCAGTACGTCCGCATGGCGGAGTATCTGAATCAGTTCGGCAGCGGCGATTTCTACATGTTCTACTGGCACTACACCCCGCAGGCGATCAACTTCGTGCTGCCGCGCTGGAACCTCGGCGAAGACGCGGACAAGCTGATGGAGGAGTTCGATCTCAACTACTTCGGCAAAGCCGGCAAGGAGATGCACCAGATCACGCTCTTCATCGACGAGTACGGTAAGAACTTCAAGCACGGTCCCGGCGAGGGCAGATTGACGGCGCTCTTCTGCGGACACCAGCTGCACACCCGGACCTGGCTCGACCGCGAGGCGCTGGACAAGATCTACTCGATGTTCGACGCGGCGATCCGGGCGGCGGGCGACGACAAGGTCGTCCGGGGGCGCATCTTCCGCGAGAAGAAGTACGTGCTCGCCGAGGATCTCATCCGCTACGGTTCCGCGACCTGCGCGACCGACGACCAGCTCGACGCGTTCATAAAGCGGCTCATCGATTTCATCACCATGGCGCGCGAAGCGCCGGAGTACTTCGGCGCCATCACCCCGGATCAGGATATGCGCAGCTTCCTCCTCGCCAACACCGGGCTGGTCATCCCCAACACCGGGAAGTTCTGGGCGAAGGAGCCTTACATCGACAAATTCCTCGCCGACCCCAAGTCTTTCTTCTCGAGCGCGGACCGCATCCCCGGCGGCTGGTACTTCAAACCGCTGGCTATGCACGGCGCGGAATCTCCGATCGTCTACGGCTATCAGTGCCCGCCGCGTTACAGCGTGGTGCTGCGGCGCCCGGTCGTGAATGACGGCACCCAGGAAAGCGGATATGCCCCGGCGGGCTCCGCGCAAGCCGACCACAGCAAGGCGACGATCACGATGAAGCTGGACTACACCCCCGAGGCGCCGAGTTTCCTCGCGATCGAGGGGCAGGACGACGACAAACCGGGGACTTCGCTCCTGAGCGTCACCGTGAACGGCAGCGTGATCTTCTCCGGACCGAACCAGCTTCCGGAGCTCTCGTGGGGACGCATGGGGCTGACCATCCCCGCCGGAGTGCTCAAGGCGGGCGAAAACACCATCGTCATCGCCAACATCACCCCGAACAAACCGCCGCGCTCGGGGCGCTTCACCGACCCGGAGGAGGCGGCGCAGGACCCGCAGTGGGGCTGGATCGTCGTCTCCGAAGCCTACTGGATCGACCCGAACCACGACTTCGCGCTCTTCCTCGGCGGCAGCACCAAGACGCCGTGGTGCTTCCACGACGGCAACTCGCGCTCGAGCGGCGTCCACGGCGACGGTCGGGCGGAGCTCAACGGCGGTCAGGTGGGTCCCAACTACCTCGGCGCGGGGCACCAGACCCCCAAGATCGCGATCACTCCGGGCGGTCGGGTGAAACTCACCGTCACGGCGTCGGGCAGCGGCACGCTGCGTTTGGGACTGTGGAACTATCGCCCGTACCGGGACGGCGCATTTTCGCCCGGCGGCTTCTGCGGTTCTCATACCAAACTTCTGCCGCGGAGTTCGTCGCCGGAGTTCCGGCTTTCCGCCGAGCCCAAGACCTTCAGCTGCGTGGTGACGCCGCCCGCGGGGACGGGGTTCGTCCTGCCCCGGATATACTCCGGCAAGGATACCAAGGCGGTCGTGACGGATTTCCGGATGGAAGTCTTGCCCCCCGAAGGAAAATAGGTGAAAGGGCGCCCTCGGGCTTCCGCCGCCAATTTTTTTCGCAGGTTGACAAATTGGGAGAGCGGCGTTATTTTATACAAGTACGATAAACAAATATTCATCATTGATGAATAAAGCAGGTAAAGGGGGGCTATTATGGCGATGATGACTCGGGAATTCAATGCGGTCGACCTGAGCGATCCGCACGAGGCGGCGCTCGCCGTCAAGCGCAAGGCGTTGGAGCTCGGCGCCGACGTCGTCGGCATCGGCAACATCGAGAGGTGGGATGGCGCGCCGATCCAGATGGACCCCAAGCAGATCATGCCCGAGTGCAAAAGCATAGTCGGCATGGTCTTCCGCGTCGAGCGCGGCAGTCTGCGCGGCATCGAGGAGGGCACGTTCTTCAGCAACTACTCGGCGATGGGCTACGGCGGCATCACCTACCTCTACATGCCGATCACGGTGATAAACTTGAGCAAGTTCATCGAGGATCAGGGTTACGAGGCGATCCCGATGGGGCACCAGAGCGACTGGCGGGGAATCAACAACGGCGGCGAGCTCAAAAAGAGCTTCAGCCGTCCGGTACGTCCCGGTCAGGCGGCTCCCGACGTGATGCTGCATCTGCGGGTCGCGGCGTTCCTGTGCGGTCTCGGCGAGATCGGTTTCAGCAAGATGTTCCTGAGCCCGCAGTTCGGTCCGCGCTGCCGCGTCGGCATGGTGCTGACCGACGTCGAGCTGGAGCCCGACCCGATCTACGACGGACCCAAGCTCTGCAACCGCTGCATGGCGTGCGTCAAAGCATGTCCCGGCAACTGCCTTCCGACCGACCGCACGGTCAAGGTCAACCTCGCGGGGCACGAGATCGAGTGGTCGGATATCGACATCAAGGGGTGCGACACGGCGTTCCGCGGGATGGTCCACACCGGCGTGGCGCAGGAGAAACCCTATTTGACGGAGGAGAATCCGGAGCGCAACTACGACACCGTTCCGGGTTCGTGGTCGCCCTTCTACCACCGTCCCAAAAAGCTCTATCAGAGCGGACAGGCGATCTGCGGCGCGCGCGGCTGCACCCGGGCGTGCATGATCAGCCTCGAAAGTCGCGGCGTATTGCAGAACACCTTCAAGCAGAAGTTCCGCCGCCGCCCGACGTGGTCGGTGGACTGGAGCACCCCGCCCGAGTACGCCCCCGGCACGGTCTTTCGCAAGGAAGTCAAGAACGAGGTCGACTGATGGCGAACTCCGACCTGGTCCGGTCGCTGCTGCGGGGGCTGGAGCTCGTGGAGCTGCTCGCCGCGCACCCGGAGGGGGCGCGCCTCAACGACCTCGCCGAAGCGACCGGCCTCAAGAAACCCACCGTCCACAATCTGCTGCGGACTTTGTGCGCGCGGGGCTTCGCCGCGCGGGATGACGCCGGACGATACGTCGTCGGTCCCGCGCTGGTCGCGGCGGCGGAGCGGGTAGGGCGTTCGGACCGGGCGAAAATCGCGGAAACGGCGCTGCTCGAACTCGCCGGGCGCTTCGAAGATCATGTGCTCACGGTGGCGACGCTGACTCCGACGGTCGTCAAGTGCGAACTGCGGGTCTCGCCGGATATGCCGGGGGTCGTCCAGCACCCCGTGGGGCGGGATTTCATGCCGTACAGCTCGGTTTCCGCGATCGTGCTGCAGGCGGCGAACCCGCAGGAGGCGCGCCCCTTGGAGACGCTCTACCCCTTCGAGGAGTACGGCAGCGGCATCTGGGGCGATGCCGAAAAGTTCGCCGCGGTCCGCGAACGGGTGCTCCGCGAACACTGTCTGCTGCGCGAACGGGGCGGACACGTCGCGCTCGCGTTCGTGATGCCGGGATGCCGTTCGCTCGGTTTCAGTTTCCGCGGCGATCCCGGATTTTCGCTCGAACCGTACCGCGCGGCGGCGGGGGAGTTCCGCCGCCGGGTCTGGGGGGCGCGGTCGTGAACTTCGCGGTGGGATATCAGCCGTTTCTCGCGGGCGAGCTCTTCTGCGAGATGCTCGCCGACTACCGCGAACAGGTGGGAGAAGTGTACTTTTCCATCCCCGGTACCCCCTCGGGGCGTACCGAACCGGAGTACGACCCGGAGTTGTGGGAGCAGCTCGGTTACGAACTTTCCGAGATCCGGAAGTTGGGGATCGAGCTCGATCTGTTGCTGAACGGCAACTGCTACGGCGGCGACGCCGTTTCGGAAAAGTTCGCGCGCGGGATAACGGTCTCGCTCGACAAACTCGGCACGGCGGGGCTGCTGCCCGGGATCGTGACCACGACTTCGCCATTCGCGGCGCACGTGGTGAAGAAACATTTCCCCGGTATCGAACTTCGCGCCTCGATAAACATGCGGCTCGACTCGACGCTCGCGATGGAGTACCTCGCGGACACCTTCGACAGCTTCTATATCCGGCGCGACCGGCAGCGCGACCTCGAAACGCTCCGGAAAACCAGCGAATGGTGCCGCGCCAACGGCAAGAAGCTCGGGCTCCTCGCCAACAGCGGGTGTCTGCGCAACTGCCCGTACCAGACCTTCCACGACAATCTCGTCGCCCACGACGCGGAGGTACGCAAAAACACCAACGTACCCGATTTCCTGCCGCACCTCTGCTGGAAACGCCTGCAAAAACGCGAAAACTGGAGCGATTTTCTGCGCGCGTCGTGGATCCGGCCCGAGGATCTTCATTTATACGCCCCGTACGTCGACGTCGTGAAACTCGCCACGCGCCGCCACGCGTCGGTGCGGATGGTCGTCGCCGCCTACACCTCGGGGCACTTCGACGGCAACGTGCTCAATCTGACCGAACCGTGCTTCGCAAATCTGTGCGCGCCGTGGATCCTCGACAACCGCACGCTCACCGCCGACGATCTGCCGGGGCGGTGCGCCGACGACTGCCGCCACTGCGGCAAGTGCGAGCAAGTCCTGAAAAAGGCGCTCCGCCGCGTCGGCGACGCGCCCTGAAAACCGCCGGTCGCCTTCCGATCACCTGCCGGCATTTCGGAATTGACGCGGCGACACGCCGGTTTCGCGCCTGAACGTCCGCGAAAACTGTTCTGGACTGCCGAAACCGCACAGCTCGGCGATCTTGGCGACGGTCATCCGGCTGTCCGAAAGCATCATTTTGGCGTGCGACAATCTCTCGTCCATCAGCAGTCGGGAAAACGGGACCCCGAAGAGCTGTTTTACCAAGTGGCAGGCGTGTGTGGTCGAAATGAACAACTTGCGCGCGAGATCCGAGGTGCGCACCGCTCCGGAGTAATGCCGCGCGATGAACGCGGCGATCTGCTCGCGGCGGGATTCCAGATACGGCTGCGCATCGTGGCGCAGCTCGGAGGCGCGCACCAGCAATCCGTCCGCCCATACCGGCAGCACCTTGACGATCCGTTTCAGGGTCTCCCGCGGCAACGGAGGCTTCCACAACCCGGCGTAGACCGTCGCCGCGTGCGCGCCCGCCCGGAAGAGCGGCGACACGACTTCGACCATGCCTTTCCGGCAGTGTCTGATCCAAACCCGCCGTTCCGGCGTGCGCAGCGCCCGATCCGGCAGCTCGCGGTAGTGATAGTCCGGGCAGTAATTCCGGGTGTGTTCCTTGCCGCACAGTTCGGGAAAACTCTTGCGGTGCGAAAGTCTGACCCGCTCGAACAACAGTTCACCGTCCGCGCCGTAAAAGTCCCGACCGTGACAATGGATCATGATCCTGCAGTCGAATGCCTTTTCGAATTCGGTTATCGCCGGTTCCAGTGTTTCCATGATATGCGAGTTGAGCATCCTTGCGCTTTTTGGACAAAATAGACCCGGTTCGCGGTGAAATCAAGCCGCATGTCCGTCCCACGCCGGATAAAATTGCCTAAAATATCGTTTTTCGGCAAGAAAGCTCATGTTTTCGGCAAGGCGTGCCATTTTATTTTTCCGGCGCGGGGGTATATTATCGCCTGTCGACGAAAAAACGACCGATGGATTTTCGGAGCGAAAGAAAAAACAAGGAGTATTTTCTTATGAGCACGATGACGATGAAGGCGCGCGAGATCCCCGTGGTGCGCGAGGCGGATGTTCTGGTCGCGGGCGGCGGTTTCGCCGGGTTCGGCGCGGCGATGAGCGCGGCGCGCAACGGCGCGAAAGTGCTGCTTATCGAACAGCAGTCGGCGATCGGGGGATTGGTCACGCTCGGCTACGTCGCCTTGACCTTCAGCTACATCGAGGGCATCGGCTACGAGTTCTTCCACATCATGAAGCAGGCGGGCGGCGTCAAAGGGCGCTTCCTCGACCTCGAAAAGGCGAAGGTCGTCATGGAAACGATGCTGCTCCGCGAGGGGGTCGAGATACTTTACAACACCTCGATCGTCGACGCCGAAGTCGTCGACGACAAGCTCACCGGGGCGGTGATCTTCAACAAGAGCGGCTTTCAGGCGGTGCGCGCGAAGCGTTTCGTCGACGCGACGGGCGACGGCGACCTCGCGGTCTACGCCGGAGTCCCCTGCGAAGTCGGCTGCCCGGAGCTCGAGAACTACAATCAGGCGAGCAGTCTCGTGATGCACATCGGCAACGTCGACATGGGCGAGTACCGCACGGTCGAGGCGCCGCAGGCGCGCTGGATCGAGTGCCTCAAGGTCGCGCTCGAAAACCACGAGTATCCGTACATGATCGACAAGCGGCCCAACTGGCTGGTCGAGGTCCCGGGACGCGACCCCAAACACGCCGAACTCTACATCTGCTACCCGCACAGCCGCAACTGCCGCTGCACCGACGGCTTCGACATCACCCGCCAGCTCGTCGAACAGCGCAAGCAGTGCCAGTGGACGATGCAGTTCCTCAAAACTCACATGCCCGGCTTCGAGAACGCGTGGCTGATCGACTCGGCGCCGATGCTGGGCGTGCGCGAGAGCCGCCGCATCTGCTGCGAGTACCGGCTCACGGGCGACGACCTCGTCGACGGCGCGCGCTTCGACGACGCGGTGGCGCGGGCGATGCACGCCTTCGACGCGCACCACCCGACCCAGCCGGGTCACATAAAACACATCGTGCGCAAAAACGAACGTGGCGAGGAGGTCAAGTGCTACGTCCAGCCGGGGCAGTGGCGCGAGATCCCGTACCGCGCGCTCGTGACCAAAAAGATCGACAATCTGCTGATCGCGGGGCGCAACCTTTCGGCGGACTTCATGGGGCAGAGCGGCGCGCGCCTCGTGCTCGAGTGCTTCAACATGGGGCAGGCGGCGGGGACCGCCGCCGCGCTTTCGGTCAAGGCGGGGTGCACGCCGCGGGCGCTCGACGTGAAAAAACTTCGCGCCCGGCTGATCGAAATGGGCATCCCGCTCGACAGGGATCCCGCGTTCGGTCAGGGCTACGTCCGCGCGAACGCGAAGATCGACGCCGACGATCTGCTCTACCCCGAGCAGAACGCGAGCGGTCAGGCGACCGTGGTGCTCAAGAAGGACCGGAAATCGAAGTATGTCCTCGACCACCGCAAGATCGAGGAGGAGGAGATGGACAAATACCTGCAACGCACCGGGTATACGGACAACGGCGGTGACGTCGGCACGAATCTGGAGTGATCCCGCCGGAATCTTTTGAGCCGGTCGCTGCCGGTGCGTCAGCCTTTTTGTGCCCGAATCCGGGGATTTTTTTTGAAAAAAACGGGAAAACAGTTGCTTTTGACGGAAAAATCGGGTATAATTATATATAATCATCGTAATTTTTTACATACGCCGGACGGGATGACGGTGCATAACGATCGTCAGCTTGGAGCATTTGGTCGTTATGTGCATGGGCTGAAACGAGTTGTGCTGTCCGGTCCAAGAAAATGAAGGGTTGGGAATGACAAACAGTCGGAATCGAGTGGACGTAACGCGCGTTGAACGGCGTTTTACCTTGATCGAACTTCTGGTCGTGATCGCGATCATCGCCATCCTGGCGGCGATGCTGCTGCCGGCTTTGCAGTCGGCGCGCGACCGGGCGCAGTCGTCGCGGTGCGTGAACAACCTCAAGCAGATGGGCACGATCTCGCAGACCTATCTGGACGACCACCGCAGTTTCTGGCCCGCCGGCAACCGCAACACCGACAACAGTATGGGCAAGCGGGACGGTTTCTACACTTGGAACTACATGTACAATCTTTACAAGGGCAAGTACGTCAGCCGCGGCGCGATGGACAACACTGGAGCCCCCCACGTCCGCTGCAGCGTGATCCCGATCACCAAGAACACCGCCGCCAAGTTCGCGCAAGCCTACGGCACGCAGTACATCCATAACGGCACCAAGAACTACACCGCGGGAACGTTCGGCTATTACACCAATCTGCCGGATTGGAGCCGCGCGGCCAAGAAACGCGCCGACGCCGCTTCGCCGCTGACTGCCGACCTCGCGCACCGGGTTCTGCTCTGCGACAACACCACCAATATCCCGGGCGGCGCCCAGTCGGCGCATCTCTTCGTCTACGACGTCGAAAACACCACCGGGCTTGCCGACCTCGGCGAGCCGTATCTGATCCACGGCGGGCGGGTCAATCTGCTGTGCATGGCCGGCAACGTGGCGTCGCCGGACGAAGGATCGTTCCTGCACGAGTACTTTTTCCAGCACTTCGGTCAGGATCGGGCGCGGAGCCTGCTGTGCGAGTGGTACCGGACGCAGGACTTCGTCTATTACAAGAACACTTATTGATTTCAAGGACAACGCATATCAAAACAGGCGCCGTTACGGTTCCTAAAAAACAAATAATGGAGAAAGTATGAAAAAGCAAACCTTCACTCTGATCGAACTCCTGGTCGTGATCGCGATCATTGCCATATTGGCGGCGATGCTGCTGCCGGCGCTGCAGTCGGCGCGCGACCGGGCGCAGTCGTCGCGGTGCATCAACAACCTCAAGCAGATGAGCACGATCACCCAGACCTACATGGACGACCACCGCAGCTTCTGGCCCACCGGCAACCGCAACGCGGACAGCGTGCTGGACTCCGACGGATTCCGGAAGCTCAACTACGCCTACAATCTGTACAAGGGCAAATACCTCCCCAAGGGCGTGATGAACAACACCGACGCCCCCTTCGCGCGCTGCAGCGTGATCCCGATCTCCAACAACACCTCGGTCAAGTTCCCGCAGATCTACGGTTCGCAGTACATCCACAACAACACGTGGAACTACACCGCCGGGAATGTCGGCTATTACACCAATCTGCCGGACTGGAACCGCGCGGGGTACAAGCGCACCGATGCGGCGACCCCTTTGATGATCAGCCCCTCCCAGCGCATCATTCTCTGCGACAACACGACCACCCTTGCCGGCGGCTCGCAGATCGCGCAGATCGCGCACCTCTTCATTTACAACGCCACCGCCGCCGACCTCGGTACGCCGTACTTTGCGCACAACGGGCGGATCAACGTGCTGACCTTCTCCGGCAACGTGGCGTCGCTTGACGAAGGGGCGCTCACCACCCAGTACTACTTCCCGCACTTCGGTCAGGCGCGGGCGCGCTGCGTGCTGGTAGAGTGGTATTACACGCAGCAGGGCATCCTCGCCAAGAACTACTGAGAACTGTTGCAAAAGTCCGCTCCGCCGCCGGCTCGGCGGCGGAGCGTCCGCCGACGCCGTCCGCGCATGCGGGATGGTGCGGCGGACTTGCTTTTTTTTTGCGGGATGCCCGATGAAAAAGACATGGTATCAGCGTTCGCTGCGCCGTCTGCCGGAGTACTGAATCATGAACGGGACCATAATGGCGATCCTGAGCGGCGTCACGACCGGCATCGGCGCCCTCAGCTACCGCTATGCGGAAAGAGGGCGGGTGCTGCCGTTACAGCTCAACGCCACGATGGGCGCGGTCGGCATCGTGCTGTTTTCCCTGCTGGGAGCCGGGGAGTGGCGCGACTTTTCGCCCGTCGCCGGCGGGATCGGGCTGGCGGGGGGAGTGTCGCAGTACGCCGCGATCCGGACCTTGCGCGAGGCGATGAAGCGCGGACCGCTCGCGCCCGCGTGGTGCGCCATGGCGCTGGGGGGCTTCGTCCCGGTGATCATCTTCTCGCTGCTCTTTCTGGGAGAGACCCCGACCCCCCGGCAGGGGCTGTCGCTCGCGTGCGCCCTCGGCGCCATCGCCGCCGCGGCGGCGAATCAGAGCGGCAAAAGCGAACGCAACGGTACGTCCACGTTCGCCGGGATGGCGGGGTACGCCGTGCTGCTCGTGCTGCTGCTGATTTTTACGGGGATCCTCAACGTGCTGCTCAAAGCCGTCGCCGACCTCCCCGGCACGGTCGCGGGGAGGAATCTGCTGCGCTCGCAGGGGAACGTGTTGATGTGTTTCGTGTACGTCGGCATGGCGTTTTCGTCCGCCGCCGAGCTGACAGTCGCGCGCAAATGGGTGGTCAACCGCCACGCGCTGATCGGCGGAGCCATGCTCTCTTTCGGCGCGTTGAGCGCCTACGCCATCATCTTGTCCATCATGACGCTGCCGGCGGTCAAGATTTTCGTAATCAGCAACGTCACGTCGATACTGGTCGTGGCGCTGGGGACGGCTTCGATATTTCATGAAAAACCGAACCGCGCGTGGTGTTTCGTGGTGCTGTTTTCGCTGCTCGCGGTGCTGCTGAACCGCTGACGGAAAGGAGAATTTATGGGTACCGGAATGGAAAGATATGCGGCGCTGCGGAGCGAGCTCCGCGTTTTTTACGGCGAGAACGGCGGGCAGGTCTGCACCGACGCCGACCGGCTGGCGCGTACCGCCCGGCGCGTCGAGGCGATGGAGCGCTTCGTTTCGGAGCATCCCGACGCGGACGCGTGGACCTTGCGCCGCCGCATCTATGAACTATTGAAGGAGGATTTTCACCCGATCATCTTCCCCGATTCGCCCTTTTACTGCGAGATGGGCGGCAACGGCGGCTGGAACCACTCCGGGATCGGCTACTGGCTGTACAAACACAACCGCTTCAAAGTGCTGAAAGACCCGCGCCCGGAGGAGTGGGCGCTCTTCAAGGAGCGGCAGGCGCAGCACTTCTACCTCTGCTGCGGGCCGTTCTTCGACGAGGGGCACGACTCCAACCCGTACAAGAACGTGCTCGAAAAGGGCTTTCGCGGGATATTGGACGAGGCGCGGCAGGCGCTGCCCGAATGCCGGACCGCCGAAGAGCGCGCCTTCGTCGAAACGGCGATCTCGGGGTTGGAGACGGTCCGCGTCATTTTGGACCGCTACGGCGAAGAAGCGCGGCGGATGCTCGCCGACCCCGAGCTCACGGTCGACCAACGGCGGTGCCTCACCCGCATCGCCGAGTCCGCCCCGGTCGCGCCGTGGAATCCCCCCGCGACCTTCTACGAGGCGCTCAACACCGTGTGGTTCGTGCGCGAACTCGTCGGCGAACTCGACGGTCTCGCGGTCAATTCGCTCGGTCGCCCCGACGCGTGGCTGATCGGCTACTACCGCGCCGACCTCGAAAACGGCAGACTTGCCGAAGAGGAGGCGTACGACCTCGTCTGCCGCTTTCTGCTCCTCGGCGACTCGGTCTACGACCGCGACTCGAAGGTCGTCAAATACGGCGACCACGAACACGAGATCGCCATGACTCTGGGCGGCTGCGACGAGCAGGGGAACGAGGTCTTCAACGAGTTGACGAAGCTGTTTCTGAATGCCCACCGCGAGCTCAATCTGATCTACCCCAAGCCGCACTGCCGGTACAGCGCGAATTCCTCGCGCGAGTATCTGCGGCTCGTCACCGACGACATCGTCCGGGGGCGCGGCGTCTACTCGCTCCTCAACGACGGGACCGTCATCCCCGCGCTCGTGAAGAGCGGCAAAAGCATCGAAGACGCCCGCGACTACTCGTGCACCGGGTGCTGGGATCTCGTGGTCGACGGAAGAGAGGACAACTCGGGCGGCAACTACTTCAATCTGGCGCGGATTCTCGAGGCGACCATCCACGACCCGGAGGAGAACCTTGCGACCCTGAAATACCGCTTCGAGCGTTTGGAGGGCAGCCGCAGCTTCGACGAGGTCTTCGACCGCCTGACGGGCAACGCGCTCCAGGTCTTCCGCGAACTCTTGGAAGCGCAGAGTCGTTACGGCAAACTGCGCGTCGAGGTCGCGCCGACGCCGCTCTTTTCCGCGTGTTCCTGCGACTGCCTCGAAAAACGGCGCGACTTCACGCAGGGCGGGCAGCGCTACAACCCCCACGCGGTGTCGCTGTGCTTCTTCGCGAACTATGTCGATTCGCTGCTGGCGATCCGCGACCTCTGCTTCGAGCGGAAGATCTGCACCCTCGACGAACTCCTCGGCGCGGTCCGCGCAAACTGGCAGGGCGCCGAGGCGCTCCGGCGCGAGGTGCTCAAAGCTCCGCACTGGGGCGACGACCGTCCCGGGACGCGGGAGCTTGCGCGCCGGGTCTTCGAGACGTTTTTCGACGCGGCGGGCAAGATCCGCAACGCGCGCGGCGGCGGGTACCAGCTCGGCATGTGGATCTACCGCGAGTTCCGCTTCTGGGGCGAAAAGACCCGGGCGCTCCCCGACGGCCGGCGCGACGGCGACCATCTGGCGCTGAGTCTGGGTCCGTCGCACTTCCGCAACGACGGCAGCGTGACGGATATGCTGAAATGTCTTTCGTCTCTCGACCTAACGCGCTGCGCGGGCAACACGGTCGTGAACGTCGTGCTCGACCGCTCGGTCGTGACCCCCGACGCGGCGGAGGCGCTGGTGCGCTCGTGCGGAGCGCTGGGGCTGGAACTCTTGCACCTCAACTGCTTCAGCCGGGAGGACCTGCTGGACGCGCAGCGGCACCCCGAAAATTATCCCGCGCTGATGGTGCGCATCTGCGGCTTTTCGGCGAAGTTCACGTCGCTCTCGCCGGAGTGGCAGGACGAAGTCATCGGACGCACCCGCTGGGCGTGAAACTCCCGTCTGCGCGCGGCGCTTTTCCGCGCGGCGGGCGGTCACAGCCGGTAGCCGCGCTTTTCCATGAAGGCGCGGGCGCGCGAACCGTCGAATATCGCGGGTGTCGTCCCCTCGGAAACGACGGCATGCGCGGCGAAACCCACCGATTCGCCCACCGCCATCATGTTGCAGATCACCCGGTACGAGGCGTGCGCGAAGAAGTCGCCGCTCAGCAGCCGCCCGCAGAGCAGCAGATTGTCGGCGTCGGCGGGCACGAGGGCGCGGTAGGGAATGTGGTAGGGCTGCACCCGGTAGCGCCGCGCCGTGTGCGGGTCGCCGTGCTCGGTGGTCTTGTGGACGTCGACGACGAAGTTGACCAGACAAACGCCGTCGGCGAAGCGCGATCCATTCAGAAGATCGTCGACGGTCAGCCGGTAGAGCCCCGCGATGCGCGCCCCCTCGCGGATGCCGATGTGCTCGGCGAGCGTGCCGAGGCGACTGTCCCGGTGTTCCGGCAGCCGCCGGTGCGCCTCGGCGATCTCCAGCGCCTCCTGATGCGCGTGGAGCGCGGCGCGGCTCAATGATCGGATGTCGCCCGGATCCACGTCGTATTCGTAATTCGCCCAGACGAGCGAGTTGCGCCGGTCGGGCAGCCGCAGGGCGCAGGGCAGACGGTTGCCGATCGCTAGCCCCGTCGACGCGAGCGCCTCGCCGTAGACGGACTTCTTAACCGTCGATTCGGCGAAGCCGAGACCGCTCATCATAAACCCCAGCGTGGCGGGCTGGGGGTGACCGTCGTCGGGGTGTCCGATCTCGCCGCGGCACCCCGCCAGAAGCGACAGGGTGCCGTTCCCGGTCGCGTCGACGTAAAGCTTCGCCCGCGCGGTCGCGGCGCCGCACTCGGTGCCGATCAGCACTCCGCCGATCCGGCGGCCGTCCATCTCGACCCCGATCGCATGGCTGTGGAGCAGCACCTCGACCCCCGCTTCGCCGCAGAGCCGTTCGAGGCAGACCTTCGCGCCGTCGGGACTGACGACCCCGCCCGGAAGCGGTCTCCCGTCGCCGTCCGTCAGCCCGCCGCGGCGGGGACAACTGAAGCCGTGTTCGTCCATGAAACGGAAAAATTCTTCGACCAGCCCGCCCTTGCCTTCGCGGTCGAGCGACATGTTCAACACCAGCCCCGCCGTGAGCGCCCCGCCGAGACAGCCGCACCCTTCGACGAGGAGCACTTTTGCCCCCTGCCGCGCGGCGGTCGCCGCGGCGGCGGTCCCGGCGACTCCGCCGCCCGCGACCAGCACGTCGTATTCGCCCAAATCGCGGGCGGAAACGGTGAAATTCTTTTGTTCCATAGAGCGTGTCATATCATGAAGCCGGTGAGTTTTCCCCGCCGGCGCGGCGCTTTTCCGCGCGGCGGGCGAGCAACAGTCCCGTTTCGAAGAGCAGCCACGTCGGCAGCGCCAGCAACAGCTGGCTCACCACGTCGGGCGGCGTCAACAGCGCCGCGAGGATCAAAATCACCGTCACGACCACCGGGCGCTTCCCGGCGAGCGCCGCCGCCGAGACGAGACCCATCCGCACCGCGAGATAGACGACGATCGGCGTCTGGAACATCAGCGCGAAGGCGAGCGTCAGCCACCCGGCGAGGTCGAGGAAACTTTCCAGCCCGATGAGCGGCGTCAGCGCCCCGGTCGCGAACGACGCGGAAAAGTTCATCAATAACGGCAGGATCGCCGCCACGCAGAACGCCCCCCCCGCGAAGAAGAGCAGCGACGAAAAGAGCACCCACCAGCCGAGCGCCCGCCGTTCGGCGGGGTAGAGCGCCGGCAGCACGAATTTCCACAGTTGCAGGATGTTCCACGGATACGCCGCCGCCAGCGCCAGCACCAGCGCGAGCTTGAGCTGAACCCAGAAGACCTCCATCGGCGCAAAGTAGTGCAGCGCGACTTCACCGGGGAAGCACCAGCGCGTCAGCCAGCCGATGACATATGGCGACGCCCAGTAGGCGACGGGGTAGAGCAGACCCGTCGCGACGACGATCCGCAGCAGCGCCCGCCGCAGTGCCTCGAGGTGCGAGATCAGCGTGTTTCCGCCGTCGCTCATGCCTCGCGGTCGCTGTCTGACGGCTTATCCGGCGCGGCGTCGGCGGCTTTTTCGCCCTCCGCCTTGCCCTTCTTGAACTCGCTCGAGGCGCGACCGAGCGACCGCGCCAGTTCGGGGATGCGCCGCGCGCCGAAGATCAGCAGCACCACCACTACGATCAGCAGTATCTCCCACGGTCCGATATGCATATTCTATACCTCCTCTGTTGGTTTGGACTCTTTGACCGTTTGTTGAAACCAGACGGGACGCACCGTCATCGCCTTCTCCGGCCGGGCGGGACACGCCGCCTGACACGCTCCGCAGCCGATGCATTTCTCGATATCCAACTTAGGCACGCCGAGTTTGCCCCGAAGCGTGATCGCTCCCGCCGGGCACGCGGCGGCGCACATGCCGCACTTCTTCAACTCCTGACAGACGATGCAGTGCGTCGCGTCGAACTTCGCCCGGGCGATCCTGGTGCGCCGCTTCTTTTCCAGCCCGAGCGGGAGGAGCGCCCCCGTCGGGCAGACGGCGGAACACTTGTCGCAGTCGTAGCGGCACGCCCCGCGCGAGAGGTCCAGCCGCACCGGACCGTACCCGCCCGGAGCCGGGACGATGATCCCGGCGGGGCAGTTCGCGGTGCAGAGCTGGCAGGCGGTGCACTTCATGGTGAAGCGCGCCTCGTCCCCCGCCCCCGGCGGCAGGATCAGCCCCGTGCCCGGTTCCTGCGTCATTTTCCCGACCAGCGTCGGGATCGTCGCAAACCGGGTGAAGACGACGCCGAGCTGCGCGCCCTCGATGAGCGAAAAAAAGTCGGCGATGAACTCCCGCCGCGCCGGGTCGGGCGGCGCCGGATTCGCCTCCGGCTCGAGTGCCGGGGCTTCGACCCTGCGCCGCCGCGCCGTGAACTCCACTCCGTCCAAGCGGCAGACCGCCAGGCAGTTCAGACAGCGCACGCACCGCGCGTTGTCGAGCGTCCCCGCCGCGGGGTCGATGCACCCCGCGGGGCAACTTTTGACGCACGCGCCGCACTTGACGCACTTGTCGGTGAATTGAAGCCGGAAGAGCCCGCGCGCACTCGTCAGCCCGAG
>Ga0310786_10000142_pt1 | contig 117403 bp, 96 predicted proteins | sample AusTroGonzalo_MG_FD_203881 | JGI IMG/M metagenome (GOLD analysis project Ga0310786, IMG submission 203881) | Bovine rumen microbial communities from tropical cattle in Woodstock, Queensland, Australia - Gonzalo_03 (v2) (version 2) | ecosystem: Host-associated > Mammals > Digestive system >...
GCCTACAGTCAACCCCTGACAGTGATAAGGACTCGGATGGTAAACCCATCTTAGGGATAAGGACGTAAAGTCAAGTAATACCAGTAATAATCTATAAACCCGAGTCAACCTAAATCAGGAAAGGACATAGAGTACTGCTTGGTGTACAAAAAGAAGCCTTTTTGTATAGTGCGCAGTACTTTGGCGAGCAGGAGCCATATGGCCGGTGCACCCTGTGCTACTACATTTGGCCGCGGGGCGCCCTTTGGTTATTTCAAATTTATGAATGGCAGGGCATTGGAGCCGTTGTAGGTGGGCAGTTTGCCATCCCACTTTTCAATGGCATATTGCTGGACCAGCAGGGAGTTCAGTGAAGCGGCCACTACGCGGTTGTAGTAGGCTTCGCCGTCGCCTTGAATCTTTTGGGCTTCGGCTTCACCTTTGGCCTTGGCAATGGCAATCTTGGCTTCGGCTTCGGCCTCTTTTACCTTGTTTTCGGCCTTGAGGGCGTTCTGGACGGCCTCGTTCTTGGCATTGATGGCGGCGGTGAGCGATGCCGGAGGGTCAATCTTGGTGGTGAATTCCCGCACAATGAAGCCTTCGCGGTTCATGGATTCGTCCAGTCGTGCGCGCACTTCGTTCTCGAACTTGGCGCGGTTGGCCATGAGTTCGTCGGAGGTGTAGTTGTTGGCACAGGTGCGATAGGCTTCGAAGATACAGGTGTTGATGTAGCCCATTTCCAGTTCCCGTACCGGCTTGCGGTATTTTACAAAGATGTCTACGGCTTTGGACTCGTCAATTTGGTAGGCCAGGGTGGGGGTCATGGAGAAGATGGCCGCATCTTTGGGGTTTACCGTAAAGGGTTCGTAGGTAACCCGCTGAATGTAGGTGGGATACTCAAAAATGCTTTCTGTAATGGGGTTATACCATACCCAGCCCCGGCAAGTTCCTTCCACACCGCCTTTGAGGGCAGCATTGGAGCTCCACTTTTTGAACTTGATGCCCACAGAGGCCGAGTCGATGGTGGTACAGCAGGACGCCATGGCAAAAATAACGCAGGCTGTAACAATGAGCGCAATCCAGGAAGTTTTGGCAAGTGTACTTACTTTATTCATCTCTTAGAAAGTTTTAAAGGACAAAGCTAAGTTATAAAACTTTGCCGATATATCAAATGCGCGGCAAGAAAAAAGAGGTGACCTAAGTTTTGGGCCACCTCTTTATTTGTATCGTTCGGCGATTTATTTGAGAACTCTGTTGAAAACTATATCTCCGTCATCGATAACAAGCTTAGACTCGGACTCGAATAAACCGGTAATGGGTTCTGTGGATTCACCGTCGAACCATGTTGTGCCGGGCACAAGGGCGAAAGTGATGTTGCTGCCGGTAAGGGAAGACTTGTTGCCGGTGATGATGAAAGTACCCGTAGCGATAAAGTCCTCGCCTTGGACCGTCATTCTGAATTCGGAGGCGGAAGTGAAGCTGAGCGTGATAGCTCCTTCGGTGGAGAACCAAGTGGTGCCTTCCAGAGAGGAGGCATTCTTAACGTCCTTTTTGCAGGAAGAGGTGAGGGCGATGGCGCCGAGGGTGAGAACAACACCCAGAATTACAGAAATAAACTTTTTCATAATAATATAAAAATAGTGTTAAACAATTGCTAAACCTCACAAAGGTACAAAAAAAATGGAAATGTTGTATCTTTGTACTTGACATGATTCTTTTTCTTACCGGCAGCCCCACGCGTTTTGGGGAACCTTCTTTCACAGAAGACAACGGCTTTCTGGCCGATGTCAAGGCCTCCCTTGCCGCCGTTACGGGCTCGGCGCGAAAGCCTAAAGTGCTGCTGGTGAGCGCCGCCCCGGACGATGAAGGTTTCACGGAGTCGGTGCGCAGAGGCATGAGCGAATGCATTCACCGCTCGGGCATCGAGACGCAGGAAATTGTAATGCTGGACCGGCACAATGCCCACCTGGCCCCGCAGCTGGTAAAAGCCTCGCACTGGCTCATCCTTTGCGGCGGCCACGTGCCCACCCAGAACAAATTCATCCACGAGATTAAACTCAAAGAGCTTCTCCAGGGCTACAAAGGCGTTGTCATGGGCTGCAGCGCCGGCAGCATGAATTGCGCCCATGACGTCTATTCCCATCCCGAAATGCCCGGAGAGGCCGTAGATCCAGGCTATAAGCGCTGGCTAAAGGGCCTGGGGCTTACCCATATCAATCTGGTGCCTCACTTTGAGCAGGTGCGTTATGCCACCGTGGACGGTCTTCGCCTGTTCGAAGACATTGTGTTCCCCGACAGCTGGGGACACCGCTTTTATACCTTCCGTGACGGCGGGTATGTAAAAGTGCAAAATGGCCACGCCGAGCTAAAGGGCGAAGCCTTTGAAATAACCCGTGGCGCCATGCGCCGCATATCGGAAGAGAACAAATCCTATACATTTATGAACTTGATATTCATTTCTCCCCACTTTCCGCAAACTTACTGGCATTTCTGTGCCGGTGCCAAAGCCAACGGAATAAACGTGCTGGGAATTGCCGACACCGACTACTGGCATTTGCCCCAGGAGCTGCGGGCCAGCCTTACCGACTACTACCAAGTCCATAACCTGGAAAACTATGACGAAGTTTACCGGGCCGTTTCCTGGTTTGCCCACAAATGGGGGAAGCCAAGCTGGATAGAGTCCAACAACGAATACTGGTTGGAGCAGGACGCCCGTCTGCGCACAGACTTTAACGTAACCAGTGGCATCCAGAATGACCACATTGCCGCTATCCGCAACAAGAGCGAGATGAAAAAGTACTACGCCCTGGGCGGCATTCCCACGGCGCGCCAAATCAAAGGAGCCGAAGGCCTCAAGGCCGTGAAAGCCTTCGTAAAGAAAACAGGCTATCCCATCATTGCCAAGCCCGACAGCGGCATGGGGGCTTCGGGCACCACCAAAATCGGCAGCGACGCCCAGTTGCAGGAATGGTTCCATGCCCACCCCAACAACTATGACCAATACGTAATAGAAGAATTCATAACCGGCCAGCTGGTTAGCTACGACGCCATTTTCAATGCCCAGGGCGAGCCCGTTTTCGAGAACAACACCATCTTCCCCACGCCCATCATGGAAATTGTGCACAGCAATCTGGAAACCTGCTACTGGACCAACAAGACGGTGCCCGCCAAGCTGTCGGCCATCGGCCGGCGCACGGTAAAGGCCTTTGGCATCAAGAGCCGCTTTGTGCACCTGGAGTTCTTCCAGTTGGAACAGGACCGCGAAGGTCTGGGCAAGAAAGGCGACTACGTGGGCCTGGAAGTAAACATGCGCCCGCCGGGAGGCTATACGCCCGACATGATGAACTTTGCCCACAGCACCGACGTTTTCCAGATATGGGCCGATATGATTGCCTTCGACGAGGCTCGAAAACCCCAGGGCGAGCAATTCTACTGCGCCTATGCAGGCCGCCGCGACGGCCGCGCCTACAAGCACAGCCATCAGGAAATCATGGACCGCTACGGCAGTGCCATCTGCATGGCCGAACGCGTCCCCGACGCCCTGGCCGACGACCTTTGCAACTTTGCCTATATCGCTCGTTTTCAAGAGAAAAAAGAGATTCAAATTTTCTTTGATTTTGTTACAGAACACGAAAATTGATTATATTTGCGGCAGAAAGAACAATTCAAAACAATAAAAACGTATGAAAAAAGCTATTTGGGCAGCTGTCCTGGCTGCAATTGTGAGCATTTTTGCTATTTCCTGCTCCAAAACAAGCATGAATTCCTCCAAGTTGATAGGAACGTGGAAACTTGTTAGCGTAACCGTTGCGAAAGGCAGCGCTTCAGAAACCCAGACTGTAACAGGTGGTTATACGATACAATTTGTTAAGGGCGGTAGTATTTTTGTATCTGAAACAACTGGAAGCAGAACCTATTCGTACTCCGGTACGTGGAACGTCATCGACGATGATTTGTATACTGTTTTTGACGACGAAGTCACTACCTTGCACATCGACGAGATTAACGGAAAGAGCCTGACGCTTACCCATAATGAAACCTCAAACGGAACTGTTTACTCTGTTACCGAATCATTCGCTAAAATTTAGAAGTTCCTTGTGTCCCTTCCATAAGTCGGCCGCCTTTCCGGGTGGCCGGCTTTCTTTTTTGCAAAGAATTATCTATTTTTGTAAATACTGAAAACTACAAAGCCATGCCCCAAGCTATCGGGCACATTGCACAGGTCGTAGGACCGGTGGTAGATGTGCACTTTGACATATCGGCCGGAGCCGCCGAAACCCTCCTTCCCCGCATTAACGACGCCCTTACGGTAGAACGCCCTGGTGGTAAAACGCTGGTGCTGGAGGTGCAACAGCACATAGGTGAAGACACCGTGCGCTGCGTAGCCATGGATTCCACCGACGGTCTTAGCCGCGGGCTGGAGGTGAAAAGTACGCAAAAGCCCATTACCATGCCTGTGGGGGCGCAAATCAGGGGCCGCGTGATGAATGTCACCGGACAGGCCATCGACGGCATGTCCCAAATGGATCGTGACGGAGCGCTGCCCATTCACCGGGACCCTCCTAAGTTCGAAGACCTCACCACCAGCCAGGAAGTGCTGTTTACGGGCATCAAGGTGATAGACCTGCTGGAGCCGTACCTCAAAGGCGGTAAGATTGGCCTTTTCGGCGGCGCCGGTGTGGGCAAGACCGTTCTTATCAAGGAACTCATCAACAACATTGCCAAGGCACATAATGGCTTCTCTGTGTTTGCCGGCGTGGGGGAACGCACCCGTGAAGGAAACGACCTCCTGAGGGAAATGATAGAATCCAACGTCATTCGTTACGGAGAGGCCTTCAACAAGGCCATGGAGGAAGGCAAGTGGGACCTTTCCCTGGTAGACCGGGAGGAACTGGAAAAGAGCCAGGTTTCCATGGTCTTTGGCCAGATGAACGAACCCCCGGGAGCCCGTTCCAGCGTGGCCCTGAGCGGGCTCACCCTGGCCGAAAGCTTCCGCGACTCGGACTCAGGCTCCGGCCCCCGCGACATCCTCTTTTTCATAGACAACATCTTCCGTTTCACCCAGGCGGGCAGTGAAGTGTCGGCCCTCCTCGGGCGCATGCCTTCGGCCGTGGGATATCAGCCCACCCTGGCCACCGAAATGGGTAAGATGCAGGAGCGCATCACCAGCACTAAAAACGGCTCCATCACCTCGGTACAGGCCGTATATGTGCCGGCCGACGACCTCACAGACCCCGCTCCCGCCACCACCTTCTCCCACCTGGATGCCACCACCGTGCTAAGCCGCAAAATCACCGCCCTGGGCATTTATCCCGCCGTGGATCCCCTGGAAAGCACATCCCGCATCCTGGATCCCAACATTGTGGGGCAGGATCATTATAATACCGCCCAGCGCGTAAAGCAAATCCTTCAGCGCAATCAAGAACTGCAGGACATCATTGCCATCCTGGGTATGGACGAGCTCTCGGAAGAAGATAAAACTACCGTGAACCGGGCTCGCCGTGTGCAGCGCTTCCTTTCGCAGCCCTTCTTCGTGGCCGAGCAATTCACGGGTGTAAAAGGCGTCATGGTCTCCATCGAAGACACCATCAAGGGCTTTAACATGATTATGGACGGAGAAGTAGACTACCTCCCGGAACAAGCCTTCCTCAACGTGGGCGCCATCGAAGATGCCATAGCCAAGGGAGAAGCCATCCTCTCCGCTGCCAAATAATGTCCATCGACCTTCATATCCTTAGCCCCGAAGGAACTCTGGTGCAAGCCCGGGTTTCCCTGGTCTCCCTGCCCGGTGCCCTGTCTCCGTTTACGGTGCTCCCCGGCCACGCCGCCATGGTTACCGCCTTGGAAAAAGGCGTCATTCGTTACGTAGAAGACGGCAGCGAAAAACAGCTTCCCATCCTGGAAGGCTTCGCCGAAGTGAAGGACAATACCGTCAAAGCCTGCGTAGAGGTATGATGCTGGCTCTTCTCATATCGCTTTTCCTCGCCCTTCCGTCGATGGCTATGGCCGAAGAGGCTTCCATCGAAGGAGCATCGTCCTTCTTCTCTGCGAATGAGATGGATGCCTCTTCGCCCGTCGTAGAAGCAGAGGAAATCGACGTTCCGGAAATCATCTTCTCCCATATCGGCGACGAGTATGAGTGGCACCTCCTGGAGTGGAAAGGGGAGCCCATAGCCATTCCGCTTCCGGTTATTGTGAAAAGCAGTACGGGCTGGCAGGTGTTCTCCAGTGAGCGTCTTTCTCACGGGGAGCATTACCGGGGCCTTTACATAGACCCGGAAAAAGGAAAAATTCTGGATGAAGCCACCGGTCGGCGGCCCCTGGACCTGTCCATTACCAAAAACGTATTGGCGCTCATGTTCAGCACCCTGCTGCTGCTTGTTGTGGTGCTGTGCACGGCCCGCTGGTACCGCAGGCACGACGCCCTCAAGGAGGCCCCGTCAGGCCTGGCGGCTTTTGTGGAGCCGCTCATTGTGATGGTGCACAACATGGCCCGCGAAAACATAGGGGAAGACTACCGAAAGTATTCGCCCTACCTTTGCATGGCCTTCCTGTGGATCCTCTTTAACAACTTCCTGGGCATTCTGCCCTTTTTCCCGGGAGGGGCCAACCTCACCGGCAACATTGCCATTACCCTGGTGCTGGCGCTGTGCACCTTCTTTACGGTGAACCTTACCGGTACCAAGCATTATTATAAAGAGATTTTTGCCCCGGAAGTTCCGGGATTCCTCAAACCCATCATGCCGGTCATAGAGGTGTTCAGCGCCCTCATGAAACCGGTGTCCCTTACCATCCGTCTTTTTGCCAATATGCTGGCAGGTCACATCATGATCCTAAGCATGGTGTGCATCATCTTCATCGTCGCTAAGTATGGCCCGCTCCTGCTGGGGGGCATGACGGTAGTAAGCGTGCTCTTCGGGGTGTTCCTGGATGCCCTGGAATGCCTTGTAGCCTTTATCCAGGCCTATGTATTCACCATGCTCTCCAGCATTTATATCGGCCTGGCCCGTCAAAAACACGATTAATCTTTAAACCACAGATATTATGATTCTCAGTACAATGATTCTCCAAGCCGCGGCAGGTGCCGCCCTGGGAAAAGTGGGTGCCGCCATTGGCGCCGCCGTAGCCGCTCTGGCCGGTGCTATCGGTATCGGCAAAATTGGTAAATCTACCATGGAAGCCATCGCCCGTCAGCCGGAAAGTGCCGGCAACCTGCGCACGGCCATGATTATCGCCGCCGGTATGGTGGAAGGCGCCGCCCTTTTTGCCATCATCGTGTGCCTGCTGGCCATCCTGCTAAAATAACGGCTCAATAAACTCGCAAGATGAGTCTAGTTACACCAGATGTAGGCCTTCTGTTTTGGATGGTCGTCATCTTTGGCATTGTGTTTTTCCTGCTGGCCAAGTTCGGTTTCCCCATCATCACCGACATGGTAGACGAGCGCAACGCCAAAATTGCGCAGTCCCTGAAGGACGCCGACGAGATCCAGGCGCGCATGCAGGCGTGGAAGGTCCAGCAGGAGCAAATGCTGGAGGAGACCCGCCGGCAGCAAAGCGCCATGCTCAAGGAGGCCACCGAGACCAAGGCCCGTATAGTGGCCGATGCCAAGGAAGCCGCCCGGACCGAAGCCGATAAAATCCTCTCCGAAGCCAAGCTCCAGATAGCCGCCGAAAAGGAGAGCGCCCTGCGCGACGTTCGCAGGGAAGTGGCTCTGCTGGGAGTACAAGTGGCCGAAAAAGTGCTTCGCAGCGAACTGTCGGAAAAAAGCAGCGAACGCGCGTTTCTGGACCGTATGGTAGAGGAAGCCTCTGAAAGCAAGCTCCACGCATGAACCGCAGCATAGTCATAACGCGTTACGCCCGTGCGCTGGAAAAATACGTACGGGAAACAGGTTCGGGCCCTCAGGTTAGCCTGCAGGCCCAAACCCTGCTGCGTGCGCTGCATGACATGCCTCAGCTAAGACGCGCAGTGACGGCTTCCCAGGACGTCGTATCGGCCCAGGATAAACTAAAACTGCTGCAAGGCGCCCTGGATGGGAAGGTGGCGCCGGAGCTTCTCCGTTTCCTGTCCCTTTTAAGCAGCAACGCCCGCATGGACCTGCTGGAAGACATCCTGCGGGATTTCCTGAAGATGCATTCCCGCAGCGAAGGCCAGCTCAACGTGCGCCTTACCGCCGTGAACCAGCCCTCGGAAGAAATGCTGGAGCGCCTGAAGGACCTGGTAAAGCAAAAGACGGGGGCCGATGCCCTCATCGAAGTGGAGGTGGACCCGTCCCTTGTGGGCGGATTCATCCTGGATATAGACAATTATCTCCTGGATGCCAGCATCAAACGCCAGCTGGACCTTATCCGGGAACAATTTATAGAACGCAATAGAAGAATCATCTAATGGCAACATCTCTGAAACCCAGTGAAGTGAGCGAGGTCCTGCTTCAACAGCTCAAGGACATCAAGAGCAATCTCCAGTTCGAAGAGATTGGAAAAGTGCTGCAGGTAAGCGACGGTGTGGTGCGCGTTTACGGGCTGGATCACGCCGAGGCCGGCGAACTGCTGGACTGCGGAAGCGGCGTTATGGGCGTGGTGATGAACCTGGAGGCCGACAATGTGGGCGCCGTGCTCATGGGCCCCACCGACCATGTGAAGGAAGGCATGGTGGTGCGCCGCACCGGACGCATTGCGTCCATCGGCGTATCGGAGGGCCTGCTGGGGCGCGTAGTAGACCCTTTGGGCAATCCGCTGGACGGCCTGGGCGCCATTGAGGGAGAGAAAGTAGATATGCCGCTGGAGCGCAAGGCTCCCGGGGTCATTTACCGTCAGCCGGTTTCAGAGCCGCTCCAAACGGGGCTCAAGGCCATTGACGCCATGATTCCCATCGGCCGGGGGCAGCGTGAACTCATTATCGGCGACCGCCAGACGGGCAAAACGGCCATCGCCATAGACACCATTATTAACCAGCGTTCCAACTTCTTGGCCGGGGATCCGGTGTTCTGCATCTATGTGGCCATCGGCCAAAAGGGCTCTACGGTGGCTTCCATCGTAAAAACGCTGCGGGAGCACGGCGCCATGGACTACACCGTGGTGGTAGCGGCTACTGCGGCCGATCCCGCCGCCCTGCAATACTATGCTCCTTTTGCCGGCGCGGCTATCGGCGAGTATTTCCGCGACACCGGCCGGCACGCCCTGGTGGTGTACGACGACCTTTCCAAACAGGCTGTAGCCTACCGAGAGGTATCCCTTATCCTAAAGCGCCCCAGCGGCCGTGAAGCCTATCCCGGCGACATTTTCTATTTGCACTCCCGTCTTCTGGAGCGTGCCGCCCGTATCATTGACCAGCAGGAAGTAGCGGCGGCCATGAACGACCTTCCAGAAAGTCTTCGCGGCCGGGTGAAGGGCGGCGGCTCGCTCACGGCCCTTCCTATCATTGAAACCCAGGCAGGAGACGTTAGCGCCTACATCCCCACCAACGTGATTTCCATCACCGACGGCCAAATTTACCTGGAACAGGCCCTGTTCAACCAGGGCGTTCGGCCGGCCATCAACGTGGGCATCTCTGTGTCCCGTGTGGGTGGCAGCGCCCAGGTGAAGTCCATGAAGAAGGTGGCAGGTACCCTTAAGATAGACCAGGCTCAGTGGACAGAATTGGAGGCTTTCTCCAAGTTCTCCTCAGACATGGATAAGGTTACCGAACTGGCCCTGGACAAAGGCCGAAAGAATAATCAGCTGCTCATTCAGCCGCAATACAGTCCCATGCCGGTAGGGGAGCAGGTGGCCATTCTGTACTGTGGCACGCACGCCCTCATGCGGGAGATTCCCATTGCCTCTGTGCGCGCCTTCCAGGATGCCTTCCTGGACCGTCTTCGCGCCGCCCATGCCACCACCGTTCTGGAACCCCTTGGCGCCGGTGTGCTAAATGAGCAAATAGAAAAAATCCTAACCGATACGGCCCAGTCTGTGATCCTTAGCATGAGATAATGCCAACGTTAAAGGAAATAAAAGGCCGCATTGCGTCGGTGAAGAGTACGCTGAAGATTACTTCGGCCATGAAACTGGTTTCCAGCGCCAAACTTCGCAAGGCGCAGAAGGCCATCGAAGCCATGCGTCCCTACCAGGAAGAGCTTCAGCGCATGCTGGCCCTGGTCTCGGCCGACGCCCCCATGTCTGGCACGTCCTTCGCGGCTCCCTCTGACCCTATCGCCTTGGCAGCTACTGCTCGTACCGTCCCTAAAAATGGGACGGTAAGCGCAAAAATGGCCGATTTTGACACTACCGTCCCGGAAAATGGGACGGTACGATCACTTATCGTAGCCATTGCTTCCAATTCGTCCCTATGCGGCGGATTCAATGCCAATGCCATTGCCAAGGTGCGCTCTGTCCGGCGTCCCGGAGACGTTGTGCTTTCTGTGGGCCGAAAGATGGCCGATGCTATGCGAAAAGATGGTTTTCCTTCCTCAAAGGACCTCAACGCGCTGGTGGAACACCCCGCTTACAGCCCTGCGGCCGCGTTGGTGGAAGAACTGGCGGCGGGGATGGCTGCCGGCAAGTGGACCCGTGTGCTGCTGGTGTACAACCACTTTGTCTCTACGGCCAAACAGGTTCCGGTAGTGGAGGAGTTGATGTCCGGAATGGCCCCTTCGATGGAAAGGGACGCATTTTCCGTCGCTATAAATGGGGCCGATGCTCCGCAAAATGCGTCCGCTTCCCTTTCTTCGGGGCCGGAAAAATCATCCCATCCCGTCGGAGGGTCTTCGGGAACGGATATCATTGTGGAACCGGGCGCAGAGGAGCTTTGGGCCCTGTTGCAGCCCAAGACACTCAAACTGAAACTGTATGCGGCGCTGCTGGACAGTGCTGCAGCCGAGCATGCGGCCCGCACGGTGGCCATGCAAACCGCCACCGATAACGGCAACAGTTTGCTGGAAGCCCTCACCCTACAGTACAACAAGGGCCGTCAGCAAAAGATTACCTCCGAGATTTTGGATTTGGCCGGTGCCCAGGCCGCTTCATAACACAAACTAATCATCCATTTAAACCATGAAAGAGTATATTCAGGAAAACAGGCAACGCTTCTTTGACGAGCTTTTTTCCCTGTTAAGAATCCCGTCCATCAGCGCCAAGCCCGAGCATAAGCCCGATATGTACAAGTGTGCGCAACGGCTGACGCAGCTGCTGCTGGAAGCCGGCGCCGACACCGCGCAGGTTTATGAGACGGAAGGTCATCCCGTAGTGTTTGGCTGTAAGGATATGGGCGCCTCCAAAACGGTGCTGGTGTATGGTCACTACGATGTTCAGCCCCCGGAACCGCTGGAGAAGTGGCGTACCAATCCCTTCGAGCCTGTCATCGGCCAGGACCCGGCAACAGGGGAGGAGGCCATTTATGCCCGCGGCGCCAACGACGACAAAGGGCAGCTGTTCATGCACTTGAAGGCTTTTGAGTATTTGCTGCGCAGTGGGCAACTTCGGCACAACGTGAAGTTTATCTTTGAAGGGGAGGAAGAAGTGGGCAGTCCTTCGCTTCCGGCGTGGGTACAGGCGCACAAGGACCTTCTGAAGGCCGATGTCATTCTGGTATCAGACACCACCATGATCTCCGAGAAAGTGCCTTCCATCAATTGCGGCATGCGGGGGCTGGCCTACCTTGAAGTAAAAGTAACCGGTCCCAACAAGGACTTGCATTCCGGCCACTACGGCGGTGCCGTTGCCAATCCCATCAATGAGCTGTGTGCCCTCATCGCGTCCCTGCATACCCCCGACGGCCGCGTTGCCATCCCGGGCTTCTACGACGACGTGGTGGAACTATCGGCCCAGGACCGTGCCCTGCTCAATAAGGCTCCGTTCGACCTGGAAGAGTACAAGGCTTTCCTGGATATCCAGGAGGTGAAAGGGGAGGAGGGGTACAACACGCTGGAAAGGACGGCCATCAGGCCCTGCCTGGACGTTTGCGGCATTTGGGGCGGTTACACGGGAACGGGTGCCAAAACGGTGCTGCCTTCCGTGGCCTATGCCAAGGTGTCCATGCGGCTGGTGCCCTGGCAAAAGTCGGCGCACATTACCAAGCTGTTTATGGAGCACTTCCAGCGCATTGCTCCACCCTGGGTGAAGGTAGAGGTTACTCCCTGTGAGGGCGGTGACGGCTTCCTTATCCCGTTAAGCAGCCCGGCCTACAAAGCCGCCTCGCGCGCTATGGCCCAGGTGTACGGCATGGAGCCCGTTCCGGCCCGTGGCGGCGGTTCCATCGCCATCCTGGCCGACATGCAGCGCATTTTGGGCATCGACCCGCTGCTCATGGGATTCGGCCTGGAGCGGGATACCATCCACTCTCCCAACGAAAGCTACCTTCTGCGTCAGCTTTTTGCCGGCATGGAATCCCTTGCGCTCTTTTATCAGTATTATTAGACCAGTTTTCTCAAAAAAGTATTACCTTTAAGAGCTAAAACTAATAACGATGCAAGAGATACTCCGAACGCTGGGAACCTGGAAGTTCTGGAAGGAACTGGTTATCATGACTTTGGGTATGGTCATTGCCGCCGCGGCCGTGTACTATTTCCTTATGCCCAGCAATCTTATCATTGGCTCCATAACGGGTCTGTCCATGGTGCTCTCCGGTGTCCTTACGTCTGTGGGCATCCCCATCAAGGTGTCGGTAATGGTTACCGTTATCAATGCCATCCTGCTGGTGCTGGCATGGGTGCTCATCGGGAAAGAGTTTGGAGCCAAAACGGTGTATACGGCGCTCATCCTGGGTCCCCTCATCGAGTTCTGGGAGAAGGTGCTCCCCGTAGAAAAAATAATGGACGCAGGGCAAACCTCCGTAATGGGAGACATTTGGTTCGACCTGGTTTGCTTTGTTCTGGTACTAAGCATTTCGCAAACTATCCTCTTTCATATCAATGCCTCTACCGGCGGGCTGGACATCCTGGCCAAGATTGTAAACAAGTACCTGCACTTTGACATTGGCACTTCGGTAACCGTGGCGGGGGCCGTCATTTGCTGCACGGCTTTTGCCATCAATCCGTTCCGGATGGTGGTTATCGGCCTCATCGGCACCTGGATCAACGGTCTTGCACTGGATTATTTTACGGCCGGCATGAACCGCCGCAAACGCGTTTGCATCATCTCTTCCCAGTACGAGCGCCTGCGCAAGTTTATCATCGAGGATTTGCAGCGAGGCTGCTCCCTGTACGAGGTAACTGGCGGCTATAACGGGAAACAGGGCGTCGAAATCCAAGCACTGCTCACCCAGGACGAGTTTGCCAACCTGATGGACTTCATTAAGAAGAACGACATTCACGGCTTCATCACGGCCGGCAACGTGAGCGAGATTTACGGAGAGTGGAACATAAAAACAAAAAAGAAGAAAAAAATAGTTTAGCTTTTTTCTTTTTGGCACGATATTCGTTAATATGGGTATCAGACATAAATATTGATACCTTACCATACCCCGCAGCCAATTGTGAAATTCGCTTGCGGGGATTTTCTTGCATTTTTGTTACCTTTGCGCTATGATTCAAGGACAAGCGACGGTGGTCAAAAATGCCGGCAGCCATTATTTGCTGTCGGCCCTTCCTCTTTGGGAGCCTTTTCCGGCGGTGCTCCGGGGCAAAGTGCGCCTCAAGGCCAGCGAAATTACCAACCCCATAGCGGTGGGAGACCATGTGCGTTACCAAATCGGCCAGGATGGCGCTGCGCTCATTACAGAAATCCTGCCTCGTAGCAACTACGTTATCCGCCGGTCCACCAATCTTTCCCGCCAAGCGCATATCATTGCCGCCAATCTGGACAGGGCCTATCTTATAGTTTCGCTGTATTTCCCAGAGGTAAAGCTTCCGTTCCTGGACCGGCTGCTGGTAACCTGCGAAGTTTACGGCATCCCTGCCACCATTATCCTCAGTAAAACAGACTTATACCGTGAAGCTGCCGCCGGGGAAGTGGACCGTTTTCGCAGCATCTATGAAAAGGCGGGTTATCCTGTCATAGAGACTTCCGTGCAAACAGGGGAGGGGATAGACGCCATCCGGGAGGCCTGCAAGGGCCGGGTAAATCTCTTCTCCGGGGAGTCGGGCGTGGGGAAATCATCGCTTATCAAGGCGCTGGATCCGTCGCTCTCTCCCAAGATAGGCGTCATTTCGGCCGCGCACCTGCAAGGGAAGCACACTACTTCGCTATACGAGATGTATCCGCTTTCCTCTGGGGGCTATGTAATTGATTCTCCTGGCCTTCGCGGCTTTGGCCTGGTAGATCTGGAGAAAGAGGAGATTGGCCGATATTTCCCCGAAATGCTGCGAGTAGGCGCTTCCTGCCGATTCACCCCCTGCACCCATACCCACGAGCCCGGCTGCGCGGTCAAAGCCGCCGTAGAGGACGGTTCCATATCGGCCGAAAGATACAACTCCTATCTGGGTATGCTGGAGGAGGATAAGAAATTCCGATGAAACTCCATTCAGAGATACTGCGCCTGGCCGGCCCCAGCATCCTGGCCAATATTACCGTGCCTCTGGTGGGCATGGTCGATATGGCCGTAGTGGGACATCTGGGGGCATCGGCGGCCTATTCCGGCGCGGCGCTCATTGGCGGTATCTCTGTGGGCACCATGCTGTTCGACTTACTGTACTGGAACTTCGGCTTCCTGCGGGTGGGCACCGGCGGCCTCACGGCCCAGGCCTATGGGCGGGCCCGCGCAGCCTCCGGCGGCGTTTCTGGCATCGGTGCTGGTGGTAATCCTGACGTCAGTGCAGGTGGTGTTTCTGACCTCGATGCTGGTGGTGAGCTGGCTGTTATTCTGCGCCGGGGTCTGGGCATTGCGCTGGCTTCCGGCCTGCTGCTCATCGCCCTGCAATGGGTGGTGGTACAGCTCGCTTTTCTGGTGGTGCAGTGCTCGCCAGAAGTTCGGCAACTGGCTTCACAGTATTTCTATATTCGCATTTGGGCGGCGCCGGCCACGCTTTCGCTGTTTGTCTTCAAGGGCTGGTTTATCGGCCTGCAGGACAGTGTGCGCCCCATGACGGCCGACCTCCTTGTGAACGGCCTCAACATCCTGCTCTCCGTAGTGCTGGGCTTCGGCATCCATCTGCCCTGGGGGGGAGGTGCGGGCAGCGCCGGGGCGGTTTTCGGTGGTGCCGGCCTTTCTGGCACTGGCTTTTTCAGTGCAAGCTTCGGCCTTTCCGGGTCTGGCGGCCTGCACTGGCATGGGCTGGGCTTTGCGGGCGTTGCTATCGGCACCGTCCTGGCCCAATGGTGCGGTTTCCTCTATTGCCTCCTCGCCACCCGCCGCTATGGTCGATTGTATAACATGCTGGGTATCAGTTACTTACTGAAATTTCATCCGGCAAAAAGCCGGATCAAATATCTGGAAAATGCTCAGAATCAGAGCGTTAAGCATTCGGGCCGATGGGAGTATTTGCGCATGAATGGGGATTTGTTCCTGCGAAGCGTGGGGATGATAGCTGTGTATATTGGGTTTACGGTCATAAGTGCCCGTTATGGGAACACCGTGCTGGCCGTGAGTGCTATTCTCATGAAATTCCTCATGGTGTTCAGCTATTTCTCCGATGGTTTTGCCTATGCCGGCGAAGCTTTAACCGGCCGATTCCTTGGGGAGGGTTCCCGGGAAGGCGTGCGCTCCACGGTGCGGCAAACTTTTTTATGGGGCCTGGGCGTAACGGGGCTCTTCCTGGTATTATATGGCCTGTGCGGAGAACCTCTTTTCCGGCTCATGACCAGTGACTCAACCGTCATTGCAGCCGGCCGGGATTTCCTTCCCTGGCTGCTTGTTATGCCCATCATGGGCCTTCCGGCGTTTATCTGGGACGGCATCTTCATTGGAGCCACCGCTTCTAAAGATTTGCGAAACAGCACCCTGCTTTGTGCTGTTGGTTTTTTTCTGGTATGGTTTCTGGGAGCGCTGCTGCTGCCCCATGATACTTCCGACAGCCTTGCCCCCACCACGGCCCTGCACCTTCTTATGGCCGCCTACTTTGTGCATCTGGCCATTCGCTCCGTGTACCTCACCTTGCGATACAAAGCCCTAAGGACATAGCCGCACAAATCGTCGCTGCGCGACCCCTCCCACCACCTGTCGTTCCGCAGTTCAAGCAAGCTTGCCCTTCGGCCCAACAGTCGGCGGGCCCCTCCCTCTTACAGGGCCGAGGGTGGCCATGGATTTGTGCGGCTATGCCCTTAGGGCTGTTGCTCCGGGCCCGCCAGGTGTACAAAAAGGCCATAAAATGTCAACTGCGCGGAACTCCAGATACCGCCAGGTATGCAAAAAGGCCATAAAATGTCAACTGCGCGGCCCCGGCCCCGGTAAAACCGGGAAAACGCTTGCAGCAAGCTTACCGCCGAAGGTGTTTCCAGCCCAACACCGGCAGCACGAAGGCAAGAAGGCTGGCTGCAATCCAAAATACAGACACCGGAACAAAGTCATAAACGCCACCAGAAAAATTACCGCCGATGAGAAAACCGGACACAACACTTTGCAGCCCGGCGGCGGCATAGCTGGAGATGCCCACAATGCCCAGCGCGGCGCCGGTGGCCTTACGGGGCACGAAATCCAGCGCCATGAGCCCTGCAACAATACAGAATACCACACTGAAGCACAGGCTGAACACGGCTACGTAGGCCATATTGGCCCAAAAACCGCCGGAAAGAAACAGGAAACCGGCCAGGGCCAGCGAGGCCAGCACACCGGCTAGAACAACGGGACGTACCCGGTTGCCTTTGAACAGAACGTCCGACAGCCACCCGGCGGCCAGATTGCCGGCCACGCCAAAAACTTCGGCCAGGCCTATGACCTGTGTGGCCCGCTCCAGGGAGAACCCTTTTTGCTTTTGCAGAAACAGCACTCCCCAGTCGCTCACGGCGTGCTGGGTAATGTATAAAAAGGCGGTAGAAAGGGCAATAACCCAAATGCCCGGATGCTTGAATACCCACTTTTGCAGTTCCCTGGTGGGCTTTTTGTCCAGGGATTGAACGGCTTCTCCGGAAAGTTCCTGTACAGAGGGCAGGCCCTGGCTTTCGGGGGTGTCGGCAATAAACAGGATGGACACCACCAGGCCCATGAGACCGGCTACGGCGGCGGCCAGAAAGCCCCACTGCCAGCCGGCGGCGGCCACAATGAAGCCTGTCATAATCATGGAAACGGCCTTCCCCAGCTGCGGCGTAGAGGAAAAGATGCTGTACATGGTCCCACGCCTGGAAAGGGGGAACCAGCGGCTTAGCGAGATGGTTCCGGGCGGCGACCCCATGGACTGCGCCCAGCCGTTCAGGCCCCACAGAACCGAGAAGGTAACCAGCAGCACCACCGAGCCAAACCCCAGTGGCCCGTTAAGCAGCCCCATGGCTCCCAGCACAAGATTCACCGCGGCCGAAACCCCAATTCCTGCGGCCATGAACCGCCGGATATTACAGTAATCGGCAATGAATCCGTTCATGAATTTGCCAACGGCATACACAAAGTAGAAGGCCGATCCAATGATACCCAGTTGCCCCGCCGTGAGTACCCCGCTGTCTATGAGGGGCTGTTTTACCACGCCCAGTGTCATGCGGCACACATAGTAGAGGGTATAAGCGGCCGTAACGCCCCAGAACGTGCGGGAACGCAGGCGCCTGTAAGTAGCGTCCACCTCCCCGGCCGGTACTTTTGCGGCCGATGGCTTGCTAATACGGAAGTAGGAGTACAGCGACATGGTTAGCAATCGGCAAGAAGGGTGGCCAGGCTGCTTCCCGGCAGGAACTGACGGGCCTGCATGCCCACCGCCCGGGCACCTTCCACGTTGGCAGCGTTGTCGTCTATAAAAAGGATATCCCCCGCAGGCAGGCCGATGCGCCGGATGACCTCCCGATAAAACGCCGCCGAAGGCTTCAGGAGCTTAAGCTCGCAGGAAATGAACTGGTCTTTGAACGTGTGCTCCGGGTCCATCCCGGCCTCCCGCATGGCTTTGAGGCACAGAGGCATGGAGATGGGGTTATTATTGGAAAGCAGGTACAGCGGATAGCGTTCCCGTAGCGTCAGCACCGTGGCTACGGTTTCTGGCGCAATGCCGGCCAAAAGCTGCCCCATGGCGCGGTCTACGTCGGCGCGCTTGGCTCCGGGCCTGGACTCGGCCAGAATGAGGTCCCGGAAGTGATCTGGGTGCAGCACGCCGGCCTCCAAGTCTCCATAGATACCCTTTTGGTGACAAGGGTCCAGCAGCTCGGTGATGCGAAGAAAGCCCAGGTCTTCCTGGAAAGCATGGATGCATCGGCCCATATCCAGGTCGATGAGCACCCCTCCGATATCGAATACAATTGCTTTTGCCATATGGCACAAAGGTAGGCAAAAAAGCCGAAAACCGCTAACCGCGATCGGAGGCTGCAACCAGCGTGCGAAGATGGGCGTTCAGTTTTTCGTTGCCAAGCAGGCTTTCCAGCGTGCAGTGCATGCGGTAACGCCAGTAGTGCCGGGGAATGGCCGGGATGTTAATGCGTTCGTCGGCCGGATTGCCCGGATAGCGCACCTCTCCGTCGGTGGCCAGCCAGTCCTGCAGCGGCAGAATGGCCAGCATGGCCGGAGATTTCATGTGCTGAGCAACAATGAGGTCGGCCACCCAGGGCTCGCAGAAGTAAGGCGCATCTCCCTCGCAGCCCAGAATCTGGTTGTAAAACTGCTGAGTGGCGGCGCGGTCTTCTTCCCACCAGGCCCGCAGCGGGGAGGTGTCGTGGGTGCCGGTGGCGCATACGCACCAGTAGGGGTAAAGGTCCGGGCGGGCAAAGTTGTCCTTGGGGTCCTTGGGCATGCGCTGAATCTCCAGCGAAAGAATGTTTAGCTGGTCCATGACCGAGGCCACGCAGCCGGGAATCATGCCAAGGTCCTCGCCGCAGGCCAGCATGCCGGTAGAGCGCAGCAGGGCGGGCAGTTTGCGCATGGCCGTTTCCCGCCAGAAGTCGTCGTGGCGGTGCCAGAAGAAGTCTTCGTACAGCTGGTCGAAGCGTTGTTTTTGCCAATCCGGCAGGCTTGCATACACGCTGGTTTTCTGGGCCGAAATGCGGGGATGCCAGAAGCCTTTCTTGCGCGGATCCTCTACAAAGAGGACGTCGGTGTCCTGGCCGATATGAGGGTCGAAGCCCTGGCCGCGAAGTTCGCTCTCGGCATACGGAAGGGCGGGGTTGAAGTGCCCCATGAGGCCGCTGCGGTACTGCGAAGGAATTTCCCAAATGCGGAAGAAGCCCAGGATATGGTCTATCCTGAAGGCGTCGAAGTACTGGGACATCTTGCCCATGCGGGCTTTCCACCACGCATAGCCGTCTTTGGCCATTTCTTCCCAGTTATAGGTGGGGAATCCCCAGTTTTGGCCGTCTTCGGCGAAGGCATCCGGCGGAGCCCCGGCCTGACTGTCCATATGGAACAAAGAGGGATGCTGCCAGGCATCTACGCTGCAGCGGCTTACGCCGATGGGAAGGTCTCCCTTGATGGCAATGCCGCGAAGATGGGCATACTGTACGGCTTCTTTGAGCTGGGCGTCCAGCAGGAACTGGAGGTAGCAGTAGAAGCCCACTTCGGCCGCATGATCGGCCTGCACTTCTTCGGCCTTTTTGGCGCTGTAGGTGGCATATTTTCCCCATGTGCCGAACTCTGGCGTGCCGTGCATGTCTCTGAGTACGCTAAACACGGCGTAGGGGAGCAGCCATTCCTTATTGGCCTGTACAAAGGCCTGGTATTCGGGTGTTTGAAGCACCTGGGCACCTACTTTATCGTAGTGGCGGCGCAGCAGTTCCAGCTTGGCGCCGTTCACGGCTTCGTAGTCAATGGCCGGCAGGGCTTCCAGCTGTGCCTTGCGGGCTTTGTAGGCGGCGTCTTTGCGAATGCCTGCTGCGGGCAGGTGAATAAACTGCGGATGCAGGGCAAACGAACTTACCGCATTGTAGGGGTAGGAATCCTGCCAGGAATGCGTCATGGTGGTGTCGTTCACAGGCAACAGCTGAATCACGTTTTGCCCGGCGGCTACGGCCCAATCGGCCAGGTGTTTGATATCGTTGAATTCGCCCACGCCGAAGCTGTCTTCACTCCTGAGGGAGAAAACGGGAACAGCCACGCCGGCGCCGCGCCAGGGGCGGGTGGGGAAGACGGGTTCCAGGTCGGCGATAATGAGCTGGGTTCCCGCCGGCGGAACTTCCCCGAAGAAATGGTTGGGACCTTCTTCCCACAGGTGAATGGCCTTGGTTTTGGTATCGGCGATCACGAATTTATACTCCACGGGCTCGTTGATATCCAGCGATATGAGCCACCAGGGAAAGTGCGAGTCGCTTAGCAGATGCACTTTCTTCCAGTTTCCCAGCACCTTGCCGGAACCCACGATGCCCACACTCTCGTGGGGACGGACCTCGGCCGCAGCTACCCGCAGACAAATGTTTCCATGGTCGGGGCCTTCCTCGCGGGGAGCCCGGAAGGACGCACCGTCGGGGCGGCGGAAGATGACATCGCTGAAGGCCGATGCATAAAAGGCCGAATTGCCGGGCCGCTCCATCCAGCGGGAGCGCACAATGATGTGCTTTTGGCTCACGGGTGCCTTGAAATAGTGCCCGCGCCATTCCCGCTTTACTACTTTTCCTTCCCACCATATTTCGAAGGTAAAGTATTCTCCGTCATGGAGATCCCGTCCGGTGAGCACAATTTGCCACAGGCCGCCAAAGGAATATTCCATGGGAATGCGGCGTTTGCCTATTCGAAGCTGCATGCTTTCGCCCCATTGGGTATGGTACTGCAATTGGATGTTGATAGTCATAGCGCTGTAATTATGTTTTACAAGGTAGAAAGAATATGCGTGAAAACCAAGGTGCGGCCAAAGAATGCCGCTGAACAGGCAAATAATTGCGACGAATGAAAAAAAGCGTTACTTTTGCAGTACTATGGCAGAAAACGACTGGAAAAGCAGGCTGGGGGTGGTCTATTCCACCAACCCGGATTTTCAATATACCGTGCAGCAGGAGCAGGAGGCCGATACGCTCGCGCCCGCACGGCAGCGGCTCATTGTGGGCATAGACCGTCGTAACCGCGCCGGCAAGCAGGTAACACTGGTCTCCGGTTTTGTTGGCCGGTCCGACGACCTTAAGGAACTTGCCCGCACGCTTAAAACCAAATTAGGCGTGGGTGGGGCGGCCAAAGACGGAGAAATTACCATTCAGGGAGATTTTCGGGATAAGGTTACCCAACTTCTCATAGGAATGGGCTACAACGCCAAAAGAGGAAACTAAATGCTGGAAGAAGCGTTTAAAAGCGGGAAACTTTTACTGCCAGTAAGTCCAGACGAAACCGTTGGACAGGCCGCCGAGCAAGTGCCCTGGCTCATGGGGGCGCTGGTGGTGCTGTTTGTGCTCCTTGCCATTGTGCTGCTGCCGGCTTTCCTGCACCTTTTACCGGCCCTGGCCGACAGTGTGCTTCGCGCAAGGGGCAGCGCGTCGCTGGAAAACAGTGTGCGTCAAAACCGCGACCGCACCCTAATAACGCTTCTTCTCATGATACCGGCCATGCTGCTGGTGTATCGTTACCGTCTGTACAATCCTTCTTTTGTGCAGGACCTCCCCCAAAATAACAGGCTACTGGTTATATCCTGTGTTTTTACGGGATTCATGCTGCTGCGGGCGGCACTGTATGTGCTGCTCAAACCCCGTCGCCGTTATGACTTTTACCGCCAGTCTCACCGCCTGGGATTTACCTTTTTCATCCTGCTCATGTTTCTGGTGCTCACAACGGTGGGTGCTCTGGTATTGTTTCATGCAAATGATTTAGTAATCAGGTGGTTCATCTATGTGGAACTGCTTGTGGGATACTTGTTATTCTTGGTGCGCCGCACACAAATTTTATCACTTTCTTGCAATCCTTTGACAACTTTTTTGTACCTTTGCAGCCTTGAAATTTTACCGTCTGCCTTGCTCGTTGTGTCGGCGGTTATTTTGTAGTGTAGAGAGTTAGCAAAATGAGTGTTAGGAATATCCTGGTTTCGCAGAACGCCCCCCGCGTTCTAACGCAATATCAAACTGTGTCAGAGAAGTTTGGCGTGCAGTTTACCTTCCAACCTTTTTTCCGCATAGAGCCCCTTACTTCCCGTGAGTTCAGGGCCCAGCGCATTAATCTTCTGGACTATTCGGCCATTGTTTTTTCTTCCAGGCACGTTATTGACGCCTTTTTCTCCCTGGCCGAAGAATTACGCGCCAAAATTCCCGAAACCATGAAGTATTTTTGCTCTACAGAGGCCGTGGCCATGTATCTGCAAAAGCACATCGTGTATCGCAAGCGCAAAATTTTCTATGGCACCGGCACCCCGGAAAGCATCGTCTCGCTCATCGGCCCCAAGCATAAAGGGGAAAAATTCCTCATTGCCATGAGCGACACCTCTACCGGAGATGCGCTCACCCATCTTTTTGACGCCAATCATCTGGAGTATGCCACAGGCGTGTTTGTAAAGTCTGTGAGCCGGGATCTTAAAGAACTGGATCTCAAGGCCTACGATATGCTGGTTTTCTACAATCCGGCCGATGTAAAATCCCTCCAGGAGAATTTCCCCGGTTTCCAGCAAGGGGCCATGAAGATGGTCGCCTATGGCCGCTCCATCGTTCGAGCCATGGAAGAAGCCGGTCTGCGTATTGACGTTAAAGCTCCCACCCCAGAGGCTCCCTCGGCAGCCAAGGCCATCGAACTCTATTTGGCAAGTCTCTAAAATGGACGCCTCCCTTCCCAAGTCCCAGCGCCTCTGCGGCAAAACTGCCGTGGCGGCCGTCTTCGGACAAGGAAAAAGCCTCAGCGCCGGCTGCCTTCGCTGCAAGTTTCTCGTTTCTGCGACCCCTTCGGCTTTGGGCACTTCGGTCCCGCTGGCCTCGGCTTCAGCCCTATCGGCCCCGGCCCGCGTGATGGTTTCCGTTCCCAAGCGTCATTTCAAGCGCGCCGTGAAGCGAAATCTTCTTAAACGGCGCATCCGGGAGAGCTATCGTCGGCAAAAACACCTGCTGCCTCCCGGTCTGGATGTCCTTTTTATGTACACGGCTACCGAAGTGCTGCCCTACGAGACCATTTATGCTAACATGACGGCCGCCCTTACGGCCATCGCTTCGGCTTGCGCTGCTGCCCGTTTTCCGGAAAGCGCCGATAATCAATGCGTTGAGTAAAATTGGTTCTATGAAAACGGGTGACCAATTTGTTGTAAATGGTTAAGTATGAGGAACATCCAGGAAACGGCAAAAAAGATTCTCATCTTTCCTTTTGTGGTGCTAATCAAATTTTACCAGATTTGCATTAGTCCGCTTAAGCCGCCGTCCTGCAGGTTCACGCCAACCTGCTCCCAATATGCCCTGGAGGCATTCAGAAAGCATGGACCGCTCAAAGGCCTGTACCTTACTGTTCGCCGCCTGCTGCGTTGCCACCCCTGGGGCGGCAGCGGCTATGACCCTGTTCCGTAAAACTGCCTTACCCCGCCCAAAAGCAAGTCGCTTCCATTACAATTTGCCTTATGCCACAAAAAGAGACCATCCAGGAAATGTTTGACGGTATTGCTCCGTCCTATGACAAACTGAACCACCTGATGTCCTTGAACATAGACAAGCGCTGGCGGCGCAAAGCCATGCGCGAAGTGGTGGACGGCACCGTTCAGCAGCTGCTGGATGTAGCCTGCGGCACCGGCGACAGTACCATTGCCATGGCCAAGGCCGCGGCGCCCGGCAGCCGTGTTACCGGGGTCGATATCTCTACAGGCATGATGGAGCCGCTCATGCGAAAAGCCGCCCACGAAGGCGTTCACGACCGCATTCGCCTCATGGTAGCCGACGGGGAGAACCTGCCGTTCCAGCCTGCCTCCTTCCACCGGGTGTTCTGCGCCTTCGGCATACGGAACTTTGAGCATAGGGAAAAAGGGCTTGCCGAGTTTTTGCGGGTACTCAAGCCCGGCGGGCGAGTGGTCATCCTGGAACTGTCCCAGCCTTCCCGCCCCTGGCTCAGGGCACTGTACAACCTCTATTTCCTGCATGTGCTGCCCCTTATCGGCGGAATGATTTCGGGTAACCGGGCGGCCTACCGCTACCTGCCGGCTTCGGTGCGGGCCTTTCCCGCCCCCCCCGTCTTTTGCAGCCTCATGCGGGAAGCAGGCTTTACCAGCGTCCATTCCCGCTCCTTCACCGGCGGCCTGTGCCGCATGTACATCGGCACCAAACCCTCCGAAGCCTAACAGCCGTTTGCGTAATTTGCTGCTAATGAGCGTATTATAAAAATTTCATCCGGTTTTTAGCCGGATGAAATATCTGTAAATAACTGTGAATCAATAGTTTACACAAACGCTAAAAGCGGGCCTACTTGGCGGCGGCAAGCACGGCGTTGCACACATCGCCCACGGTGACGGGGGCGGGAGCGTCAGTGGGGAAGCGCATTTGGAACTTTTCCTCCACGGCCAGGGCCAGCAGCATCATGGACAGGGAGTCAATGCCCAGCCCGCGAACCAGGTCTGTGTCGTAGCTCACGCCCGAAAGATCGGTGCTGGGCCGAATGATGCCGATTACCTCCTTGAGGCCGGCAAAAACTTCTTCCTTTGTCATGAGCGGGCCACTTTCATGCTTCCGGTGCGCTTGAAGTCTTCCGTGCGCACGGTTACTTTCCTAATTTGATGGGTGGTGGGCAGCGTGGCGTTAACCTTCTGAACCAGTTTGTTCATGTAGGCTTCCACTTCTTCGAAGGGCTTGCCGTCGAAGGCCGGCATGAGCGGCAGTATTTCTACCGCGATGACCGACTGACCGTTTACCTCGTCTTCCTTTACCATGGCGTCGCGCACGCAAGGATCCTGGTAGAAGGGTTCCTCCAGGGCTTCCGGGCTCACATTTTCTCCGTTGGACAGGATAATGAGGTTCTTGATGCGTCCGGTGAGGTACAGGAAACCGTCCTTGTCCTGGCGGCAAAGGTCTCCGGTGCGCAGCCAGCCGTCCGGGGTAAGGGCCTCGGCCGTCTTTTCGGGGTCTTTGTAGTAACCGGAGAAGATATTGTCGCCTTTGAGCCAAAGTTCGCCGTCTACCAGTTTGGCCTCCTGGCCGGGATATACCTTGCCGATAGAGGTGGGATGCGTAAGGGCATCGGCGTTGGCCGACGAAAGGTTGGCGCCCTCGGTGAGACCGTAGCCGAAGCAGAATTCCACGCCCATCTTGGAGAAGATATCGACCAGACGCGGCGGCACATTGGCGGCGCCGGAGATAATCATGCGCAGGCTGCCGCCCAGGAACTGGGGACCGTACATTTTGCACAGGCCGGCCAGGATGTCGCAGATCCCGGGCACGATAATGAGAATGGTGGGCTTAATGACGGGCAGTTTGCCGATAGTGGCCTTCATGTCCTCGCAGGTGTACAGCAGGTTACCCGTATAGAAGCATCCCATGGTGCCGGCAATGAGGCCGAACACGTGGCTGAAGGGCAGCAGGGCAATGTAGCGGTGCACGCCAATAACGGGACCCGGTTTGAAGATGGTATTGTAGTTTCCGCGCATGAGGGCCCTGTGGCTAAGGACGGCGCCCTTGGGCTGACCGGTGGTACCGCCTGTGAAGAAGATGGCAGCCGGGCTGTCGGGGTCGATGCTGGCGCTGGGAGCCTCTGTGTTGGCAATGGAAGCGGCAGGAAGGACTTTTACCCCCTGGAGCTTACCGGTGAGGGGCATAAAGGCCTCGCGCACAAAGATGGCGGCAATGTCAAACTTCATGCAGGAGCCCACTACGGCCATCTCTGGAAGTTGGGGCGGGAAGTTCATGGCCACGTAACCGGCACTGGTGACGGCCAGGAACAGCTCTATGGCATCCTGGCTGTTGAGGTCCCAAATGGCAATATGAGCGCCCTTGGGAAGCCCCAGGCCATTGATGAATGCGCGACGGCGCGCTACACGCTGGCCTAATTCCTTGTAAGTAATGGTATTGGTTTGGTCGCAGATGGCCGGTTTATCGGCAAACTCACTGGTGAACCAGTCTACAAATTGCCCCATGGTGGGGAGGTACTGTAAGCGGTCCAGCTCTGCCTTGGGCAGCATGTCGAAAAAGTAATTGGACATATGATGTTGGGTTTTAGTTTGTCATGTATTTCGCAAAGATAATATTATTTGTCAAATACAGCAACTTGCCGGGCTGCGTGGTTTTTCTTATATTTGCATCCTTGTAGCGGTAAATTGCCGCACCTTTGAGCGTTTTAATCATTGTCCATGGATAAGAAAACCTTCAAACTTTGGAACTGGGTAGTGGCTGTGGCCGTACTGGCCGTCTCCCTGATTACCTACCTTTCCACCATAGAGCCCACCGCTTCCTTCTGGGACTGCGGGGAATTTATAGCATCGTCCTATAAACTGGAGGTGGGACACCCCCCGGGAAACCCTGTTTTCCAGCTCATTGCCCGCTTCTTTACCATTCCGGTGGCTCCGGAACATGCGGCGGTGGCCGTAAACGCCATGAATGCGGTATTAAGTGCATTCACCATCTTTTTCCTGTATTTCACCATCGTTTTCTTTGCAAAACGTCTGGTGATTTCCCCCACAAATGGGACGAAGGAAAGCAGCCTTCGTTCTGTGTCAGCCGTCGGGGCAAATGCATCTGACGGCGCTAAAAAGATGGCCGATGCGCCGTCAGACGCTCTTAACCCCTCCGGCATCCCTGCGGCAAAGGCCATTGCCATTTTTGCGGCGGGAGCCATAGGCGCCCTGGCCTATTGCTTCAGCGACACCTTCTGGTTCAGTGCCGTAGAAGGAGAAGTATACGCCATGAGTTCCCTGTTCACGGCGCTGGTGTTCTGGGCCATGTGCCGCTGGTACGAAACCGCCACAGAGCCGCATGCCAACCGCTGGATAGTGCTCATTGCCTTCCTAATGGGCCTCAGTATCGGCGTGCACCTTCTGAACCTGCTCACCATCCCGGCCTTCGTGTTCATGTATTACTATCGCATGAACGAAGACAAAAAACTGCCTTTCAAGAAGCTGGCGGGCATTTTTGCCATCGGCGTGGTCATAGAGTTCCTGCTGGTGTACCTCTTTATCCCGTATCTTCCCAAGCTGGCTGCTTTCTTCGACCGCATCTTTGTAAACGGTTTCGGCCTGCCCTACAACAGCGGCGCCCTGTTTTTCATGGTGGCCCTGCTGGCCCTCTGCTTCTGGGCGCTGTTTGTAACGCTGCGTAAAGGAAAAGTGTTCTGGAATACGGTCATGCTGTGCGTCACCACGCTGGTCATGGGATTCAGCCTGTTCTCTATCGTGATTATCCGTTCCAGCGTAAAAACGCCCACTAACGAATATCAGCCCGACAATCCCTACACCCTGGTGCGCTACCTAAGCCGTGAGCAGTATGGCTCCACGCCGCTTCTCTACGGCCAGTACTTCGACGCCCCCTATGACCTTAAGAGCGGCAAGTATTGGGCACCCCTGAACGGCAAATACATCAAGGCCGATGCTCCCGCCGACGCCGCGTACAGGCCTGAAGGCAAGATGCTCTTCCCGCGCATGTGGTCGTCGGCCGATCCCCGCTACATAGAGTTCTACAACCTTTACACAGACGGCAAGGGCACCCGCGTAAGGGGCGCCCAGCATCGTAAACCCACCTTTGGCGCCAATCTGGCCTATTTCTTTGACTACCAGCTAAACTGGATGTACTGGCGCTACTTCATGTGGAACTTCGTGGGCCGTCAGAACGAGATTCACAGCCCCGTGCCGGGGAATATTTTCTATGGCAACTGGGAAAGCGGCGTAACCATCCTGGACCAGATAAGGCTGGGAGACCAAAGCGACGCTCCGGCCCCGCTGCGGGATAACAAGGGCAAAAACCACTATTACTTCCTGCCCCTGCTGCTGGGCCTGCTGGGCCTGGTGTTCCAGTTCGACCGCGACAAACGCGGCAGCTGGCTGGTGGCGCTCATGTTCTTCATGACGGGTATAGCCATTGTGCTGTATCTGAACCAACCGCCCTACCAGGTGCGCGAAAGAGACTACGCCTACGCCGGGTCGTTCTATATGTTTGCCATCTGGATAGGCCTGGGCGTCATTTCCCTGTATCAGTGGCTGGCCAATGTCCTAAAAGGCCGCGAGAAAGCGGTGGCCGTGGGCGTGGGCGTGCTGTGCCTGGGGGTGCCCACCCTCATGGCCTCCCAAAACTGGGACGACCACAACCGTTCCCACCGTTACACTGCCCCCGAAATGGCCTGGAATTATTTGAATTCGGCCGGCCAAAACGGCTATCTGGTCACACACGGCGACAACGATACCTTCCCCCTGTGGTATGCCCAGGAAATTGAAGGAGTGCGCACCGATGTACGCGTAGTGAACACCTCCCTGCTGGGAACCGACTGGTACATAGACCAAATGAAGTGGGCCTGCAATGAAAGCGCGCCCCTGCCGCTCTCTGTGCCGGCGTCGCAGTACCTGTACGGTACCAACGAGTTTGTGTACATTGCCTACGACGACGGCTCTCCCATGCTCCTGAAAGATGTGATGGATGTGTTCCGGGATCCCAAGATGAAGGTTTCGCTGGAAGGCGGCCAAAAACTGGACTTCATCTGCGCCCGCAACCTGGTAATTCCCGTAAACAAGGAGAACTGCCTTAAGTATGGCATTGTCCCGGAAAAGTTTGCCAGCGAAATCCCCGACCAGATAATGCTGTCCATGTCCAAGGACAAGAACTACATCTCCAAACCGGAGCTGTTCCTGCTGGACCTGCTGTCCAATTACAACTGGGACCGTCAGCTCAATTTGCTAAGCATGGGCGGAGACCTTAACGTGGGCATCAAGGATTACCTCATGTACGACGGCTTCTCCTACCGCTTTACCCCCATCCGCAACAAACCGGCCACCACCGACGCCGGCAAGGTAGATGCCCTGGGCCTGTACGAGCGCATGAAAAACCTCTACAAGTGGGACGCCATTAAACGCACCAACTGGTTTGTCGATTACCAGAACCTGTACACCTTCCTGGGCGTCCTTTCCCAGCGCCAGCTGTTTGTGACCGTAGCCAACGCGCTAATAGACGCCGGCGAGGACCAGAAAGCCATGGAAATCATGGATCTTTGCCAGGAAAACTTCCCGGAAAGCAACTTCCCGCTGGAAAGCATTTCCATAGGCTTTAGCGGCAACGACTACATGGTGGCCCAAATGATAGAGAACTACTACTACCTGGGTGCCACCGACCAAGCCCATGAGCTGGCCGATCGCATGGCCGGCCTGCTCATGGAAACCGCCTCCTTCTACATGAATTGGGGCTCCCTGGGGCAAAGCGAATTCGAAACCGCCAGCCGCGTCCTTCTGTACATTGCCGATGTGTGCAAACAGTACGGCGACTCAGACCTGTCCACCGACCTCACCCGTCGCTTCGAGCTGCTCCTTAAAGCAGTCACCGGCGACCAGTATGGACTGGACGCCGGTGAAGAAGAGGGGATGGAGTCTTAGCTTACTCCTGAATGGCAGCGATGCCGGGGAGAATCTTGCCTTCGATGGCTTCCAGCATGGCGCCACCGCCGGTGGAAACGTAGCTCACTTTGTTTGCGTAACCCATCTGGGTAACGGCTGCAACGGAGTCGCCGCCGCCCACCAGGGTGTAGGCGCCGTTCTTGGTGGCCTCGGCCAGATCTTCGGCAATTTGGAGGGTCCCCTTGGCAAAGTTAGGAAGCTCGAAAACGCCCACGGGGCCATTCCAAAGAATGGTTTTGGAGCTTAAAATAATCTTCTTCCAGTTCTCCAGGGATTCGGGAGCAGCGTCCATGCCTTCCCATTCGTCGGGAATCTGGTCGATGGGGAAGATCTGGCGGGGCGTGTCGTTGTCAAAAGCCTGGCCGCACACGGTGGCAACGCTCAGGGACAGGTTCACGCCTTTTTCCTTGGCTTCCTTCATGATTTCGAGGGCATCGGGAATGAGTTCGTCTTCGTGCAGGGAGTTGCCGATGTGGCCGCCCTTTGCCTTGATGAAGGTATAGCCCATACCGCCGCCGATAATGAGGTTGTCCACTTTGCCCACCAGATTCTTCAGGACGGCCAGCTTGGAGCTAACCTTGGAACCGCCGATGATGGCCGTGAGGGGGCGCTGGGCGTTTTTGAGCACGTTGTCAATGGCCTTGATCTCGCCTTCCATGAGGTAGCCGAACATCTTGTCATTGGGGAAGTATTCGGCAATGAGGGCTGTGGAGCCGTGGGCGCGGTGGGCGGTGCCGAAAGCGTCGTTGATGTAGCAATCGGCGTAGCTGGCCAGGGTTTTCACAAACTCCTTCTGGGAGGCCTTCACGGCAGCCTTGGCGGCCTTCTTCTCCTCGTCGGTGGCATCTTCGGCCAGGCCGCGGGGTTTGCCTTCTTCCTCTGCGTAGTAGCGCAGATTTTCCAGCAACAGGGCCTCTCCGGGCTTCAGGGCATCGGCCTGGGCCTTGGCCTTCTGGCAGTCCTCGGCGAACTGTACGGGAACGCCCAGGCATTCGCTTACGCGGCCCACAATGTGCTTCAGGGAGAATTTGGGATCTACTTTCTTGGGACGGCCCAGGTGGGACATGATAATGAGCGAACCACCTTCTGCGAGCACCTTCTTGAGGGTGGGCATGGCCCGGCGAATGCGGGTATCGTCCGTGATTTCGAAGTTTTCGTTCAGGGGAACGTTGAAGTCTACGCGTACGATGGCTTTTTTGCCGGTAAAGTCGTACTTGTCAATGAATTGTTGCATACTATTGTGAGTAAAAATTGATTCCAACTTACAAAGTTACTCAACTTTGCGCAGAAATCAAAAAAACGGAGCGCTGAAAGCGTTTTCATCATAGCTATGCTATGAAAAAGACAAGAATTGCTTGTGGTTGTCAAATTTTTCAGTAGATTTGCATATTTATTAGACAAAAAACTAACCTTTTATAACACCAATGAGTAAACTTGTAAATTCTCTCACGCTCCTTGTTGCGATACTTCTCGCAATGCCGGCCCAGCTGGCGGCGCATGAGATGCCTAATTACGGCGCCGCCGTAGATGCCGCCGTGTCGGCCGGGGAAACCCCTGCACAGCGCCTTCGCATCACCTTCCCGTATGGTGGTGCCTCGCTGCAGGAGTCGTTTGGCAACAACGCCCCCGAGCTACGCTCGCTTAAAGACATGGTGCGCCAGCACAAGGACGATCTTATCATGATTACGGCTTTTGCCTCCCAGGAAGGGGATGCCGATGCCAACCTTTCCCTCACCATCAAACGCGCCCAGTCTGTCAAGGACTTCCTGGTGGGTCAGGGCTTTCCCAAAAACCAGATTGTAGTTCGCACCGCCGGTGAAGACTGGTACGGGCTCAAGCAGTTTGCCCAGTCCCGCGAGTTCGAAGGCAAGGCCGAAGCCCTGCGCGTGCTGGACGACAATTCCCTGTCTTCGGCCGGCAAGAAGAGCGCCCTTAAGCGCATTGCCGGCGGCCGCACCTGGGAATGGCTGGTAAGTTACGCCATGCCAGAACTCCGCTCCGTCCAGGTGTCGGTGTTCTCCCGCGAATCCCTGGAAAAATTCCTTAACGGCACCCTGGTCCAGACGGCCCAGCAGCCCGCCCCGCAACCTGTGGCCCAGAAACCCGCAGAGCAGCAGGCCCGCCCCAAGGAAATGAAGAAGGCCGACCCTAAACCCGAGACTACCAAGAAAGAGCAGCCCGCAAGGCAGGAGCCTCCCAAGCTGGATTCGGCTCCCCAAACGCCCCAGGGCCCCGGAACGGGCATTGTGGTGGATATGAACGGAGACCCTCTGCCCGGTGTAGCCGTGTTCACCAGCACCGGTGCCGGTACCATCACCGACGAAAACGGCTCCTATTATATTGCCGCCAAGAAAGGCGAGGACATCCAGTTCTCCTGCCTGGGCTATGAAACCCTTACCATCCCGGCCGGTTCTCCCGCCCTCAAGCGGGTGGTCCTGAAGGACGACGCCCAAATCCTGGAAACCGCCGTGGTTACCGCTCTGGGTATCAAACGCGACGAAAAAGCTATCGGCTACTCGGCCCAGAAGGTAGAGAGCGACAAGTTTGCCAACTCCGGTACCACCGGTAACTGGCTCAACGGTATCTCCGGCCAGGTGGCAGGTCTTAACATCGACCGAAGCAGCAGCCCCGGCGGCTCCATGCGTGTCACCGTGCGCGGTGAATCTTCGGCCGACCTTGAGAACAACACCGCCCTGTTCGTGGTAGACGGCGTGCCCATGTACAACACCGCCACTGCCTCGGATGCCGGCGGCGAGGGCAGTTCCTTCGCCATCGACTATGGTAACGGTACCGCCGATATAGACCCCGACAACATTGAGAGCGTTACGGTGCTTAAAGGCGCCGCCGCTACGGCCCTGTATGGTTCCCAGGCCGCCAACGGCGCCATCATCATTACCACCAAGAGCGCTTCCGGCCAGGACGGCACCTTCACGGTAAGCTTCAAATCCAGCTTCGCCGCCGACGTCTTGCTCTCTTCCCCGGACCTCCAGTACGAGTATGGTCAGGGAAGTGCCGGCAAGAACTATTACTATTACCTCACTTCGGCCGAAGGAGAAGATGTTTCGGGCGTGAATCCCAGTCCCAACCTCACTACTACCGCCAACATGGAATCCTGGGGCCCCAAGATGGATGGCACCGAGTACTACCAGTACTACAACGAAGCCCTGGGCATTGGTGGTTCCTACGACGAATTTGGCAGCTTTATCCGTGAAGCCACTCCTTTTGTGAGTTACGGCGATTGGTTCAAGAATTTCTTCCAAACCGGTCTCACCTTCTCCAACGGCGTGGTACTCACCGGCAAGCTGAACAAAGACAACAGCGTGCGCGTGAGCTACACCAACAATCACGTGGACGGCATCATCCCCAATTCTCCCAGCCAAACGCACTTTGCCTCTGTGCGCACTTCCAGCAAACTGGGCAACTGGTTAAGAGTAGACAGTTCCATCAACTACAAAGGCGCCCGCAACGACAATATTCCCACCTCGTCGGGTTACGGTTCCAGCTCCATCATGTACAGCCTGTGGTGCTATGCCCCCAACATTGACATGAACTGGGCCTCCAACTACTGGAAAGACCAAGATGCCTTCAAGCAGGATGCCTCCCTCACGGGCGGTAAGAACAACGCTTACTTCGTGGCCAATCAGTGCATCAACAACCAAAAGAGAGACCGTATCTATGGTAATGTAACCATGAAGGCCGACATTGCTACCGGCCTGGATCTTACCGTTCGCGGCGGTCTGGATATCACCAGTGACTTCCGTACCCAGCGGCAGGCTACTTCCACCCAGGCCAAGCCCAACGGCTGGTACCGGGAACAGGATATAGACTCCAAACAATTCTCCGGAGACTTCCTGCTCAAGTACAACCATCGCTTTGCATCGGCCGACATTGACCTCAATGCCAACGTGGGCGGCAGTATCATCTACCGCACCTACAGCAACCACTCGCAAACGGCCAGTGCCCTGCAAATCCCCGGCGTGTATTCCCTCATCAATACCAGCCACGACCCTCTCACCAGCAATAACTCCTATCGTCGGCAGACCAACTCCCTGTACGGCATGCTTTCCCTCTCCTGGAAAAACGCCGTATTCCTGGATGTAACCGGCCGCAACGACTGGTCCAGCACCCTCGCAGCCAACAACCGCTCATTCTTCTACCCTTCGGTTTCTGGTAGCGTAGCCCTCAACGACCTCTTCGAGTTTGGCCGCACCAATGGCCTCATCAACCTCATGAAGATCAGGGCCTCCTGGGCGCAGGTAGGTAACGACACCGCCCCCTACAGGGTGCAGAACTATTACCAGGGAACCGGTTTCCCGGGCACCGTGGCCCTTCCCACCAGCCTGGCCAACCACAACCTCAAACCGGAAATTGTATCGTCCTGGGAAGTGGGTCTGGAACTCAAGATGTTCAAGAACCGTTTCTCCTTCGACTTTGCCTTCTACGATTCCGTAACCAAGGACCTCATTTCCCAAATGCCGGTTTCCTATGCCAACGGTGTTAACTACGTGTTTGTGAACGCCGGTTCCATTCGTAACCGTGGTATCGAGGCCTCCATTGGCGGAACGCTGGTGAAAACCCGTGACATTCAGTGGAAGGTGGGTGCCAACATAACCCGCAACCGCAACACTGTGGTTTCCCTGGGCGACGGCATCGACTCCTGGATTGTGGCCCAGTACAGCACGCACGCCTACATGACCGCCTACGAAGGCGGCAGCCTCACCGCTATGTACGGTAAAGGCTATGTGCGCGCCCCGCAGGGCTCTGTAGCCATTGATGCCAACGGTAACATGGTAGATGTGTCGGGCATGCTGGTTCTGGATAAAGAGAACCGGCCGCAAACCACCACCGATCTCCAGTATCTCGGCGATTGCGCCCCGGATCTTAAGGGAGGCTTCAACACCACCTTCAAGTGGAAAGGTCTCACCGCCTATGTTGGCTTCGACGGCCAGCTGGGCGGTCACGTATTCTCCTACACCAACTGGGTGCTGAACTATCGCGGTAAAGGCACCGCCACCCTGGAAGGCCGTGAAGGCGGCCTGGTTCCCATCGGCGTGCGCGAAACCGGCGACGGCAACTACGTCATCAACACTCAGGAAATAACCCCGGAGAATATTGCCACCTACTATCACAACAAATACGACCAAACCAACTGCGAGGCCAACTTCGTGAGCACCCAGTTCCTCAAACTGCGGGAAGTTCGTCTGGAGTATGCCCTGCCCAAGAAGCTGCTGGCCAAGACCAAAATCCTAAGCCAGGCCAGTGTGTCTGTATACGGCAACAACCTGTGGTGCTGGTCCAGCTTCCCCGGCTGGGACCCCGAGGCCGTGACCATGCGCGGTAGCGCCGTTATCCCGGGCTTCGAAATCCTTCAGATGCCCACCACCGCCCAGTTTGGCGCAACCCTTAATCTTGTATTCTAATGGAGGAGGACAAACGTATGAAAAAGTATTTCATTTCCCTTATCATCCTCATGGCAGTAATGGCCGTTTCGCTGGTAACATCCTGTTCCAAATTTGACGAAATGAGCCAGAACCCCTATGCGCTCTACGAAGCTCCCGCCGAAGAATTCGTGCATCCCATCATGTTCAAGACGCAGTACAACCTCATGAGCGTATTCCGTTCCACTACGGCCCTCCTCATGCAGTACGGCGTTTCCACCAACTCGGAAGTGTCGTCCCGCGTCATAGACAACTACAACATTCCGGAAGGCACCACGGACGATATCTGGAGCGCCCTGTACATCCAGTACGGAGACGCCGTGGCCATGTACAGCAAGGCTGTCAAGGATAATGACGCCGCCATGCAGGGCGTCGCGCTCATCCTGAAGTCATTCCTCATTACCCAAATCTCCGACACCTACGGAGAAGTTCCATTCACCCAGGCCGGCCTGCTTTCCCTGCAGGAAGACATTAACAGTTATTCTACCAGCTACGACACCCAGAAGGATATTTACCGTGCGGTGATTTGCATGCTGGAAGATGCCAACGAACTGCTGGCCCAGGCCCAGGCCGACGGGAAAATAAGCTTCAGCGCCGTGTGCGACAAAACCTTCCAGGGCAGCCTGGACAAGTGGCGTCGCTTTGGCAATTCCCTTTATGCCCGCGTCCTTATGCGCGTAGCCCTTAAAGTAGAGGAAGAAAGCGGCGGCCGCCTGGAACTTAATGAAAAGTGGGAAGTCATCTCCGTGAAAAACCAGCTGTCCAAAATGTACCGCGACTTCCAGAGCGGCAGCGGCGACTATCCCCAGATGAATAGCCTCTCCGACAGGCCCATGGTTCCCTTCAGCGACCAGTTCGAGCCCGAGCACACGCCCTTCTATACCATCACAAGTGGTAACTGGAACAGCCTGGCCGTAAGTGATGTCCTTACCCGAAACATGATGGACTACACCACTAAGGTAGACTCGGATGGCATTACCTACTACGAGTACAAACCCGGTCCCTACTTCTACGACGATACCGTAGACCGCAGCGGTCACGTGGAAGATCCCCGCTACGACTGCTGGTGGAGAAAAGCCTATGGTATGCCCGTGCAGCTCACCAACGACGCCCGTGTGCGTTTCCTGGACAGCGCCGAGCATAAGTCCAAGGCCGGTAACTCCAAGATTGGTCGCATGACCTTCGGCGTAGACGGCAACGGTAATCCCTCTCCCAGCGGCATTACCCAGCTCATCTTCGACCTCAAAAACGCCAGCCAGTACCCCCTCATGCAGTACTCGGAGCTGTTCTTCATTTACGCCGAGGCCGGTGCCCGCAACTGGGTGCCCGAAGCTTCCGGCGTGGCCGCCTACCTGCAACTATTCCAGGAAGGCGTGAAAGAAAGCATCCTGGAATGGCGCTCAGACCTTACCGCCACTTCCCAGTGGACGCTGGACTATGTGAACTATTGCTGCAACGGTGCCAAATACAGCGACGGCAATACCTTCAACTCCAATAACGCACTGGAAGCCATCCTCACCCAAAAGTGGGTGTCCCAGTTCTTCATCGGCATCGAGTCCTGGTGCGACTACCGCCGCACCGGCTTCCCGCTGCTGCGCACCGACGGCCCCGCCGCCATGAACAACAACATCCTGCCCACCCGCATGCGTTATCCCTCCGACGAAGCCTACCGCAACACGGTAGCCTACCCCGAGGCGCTTAACCGCTGGCTGGGCGGCACCAACAACATCGTCACAGATGTTTGGTGGGCCAGCACAGAAGAAAGTAGACAAAACAGGCTTCTTGGAAGACAATAAAAACAGCGCGCTATGAATCGTTATATATATAATAGTAGTATACTTTCCCTCGCAGCCCTGCTTGTCATTGCCAGTGCCTGCGAAAAAGAGAAACCCTCCGACGAAGAGATTCTGAACGAGCGCCAGGCGGCCACCACCCAGCTGGAAGTGAGCTACGCGTTCGTTGGACAGGAGGTGTCGGTCCTGGACTTTTCCAGTGCGGCCAGCCGCTATGAGCTGGAGGTGAACATGAACAATGAAAACCTTCGCTGGAACGTAGAGAGCAACCGCGACTGGTGCGTAGTACTCCCTGAGTCCCACAAGGGCAGCGGCAAGGTTACGCTTATGATAGACGCCAACGAGTCCTTCGACCCCCGTGTTCCCGCCACCCTTACCTTCGTGGCCGGCGAATACCGCGGCGCTTCCGTCAAGGTAAATCAACGGGCCTCCACCTTCATTGTGGGACAGCCCTATCTCATTGCCCCCATTGACGGCGGCCTTTATTCCACCCAGGTCATCACCGCCCCCGGCTCCGATTGGGAGTGCGAAGGAAGCGACTGGCTGCAGGTTAGCAAGGGTGCCACAACCTCTACCCCCGACTACGACATCACAACCATTAACATTACTCCTGCCGCCAATTCCTCAGAGTCCCGCTACGGCGCCATTACGCTCAAGGCTGGCCAGGAAACGGAGCAGGTCTTTGTGTGGCAGTTTGGCACCGACCTGGATTACGACGAGAACGGCAACATCTACTTTGACAGCCGCGTTCCCGCCCGCGTGAGCTTTACCGCTCCCGCCTATACCGTAAAGTCGGTGCAGGTTCCTGAATTTGGCCAAACCGAGGTAACTGAGAACGGCGACGGCACCTCTACGGTAACCATTCTTCTAAGTGAAAACCTGAGCGACTGCTCGGAGGTAAGAACCGTGAATGTGTCGGTAGCCCTCACCAATACCTCGGCTTCGGTAGTGACGCTTCCCGTGCTGGTACAGGATTATGTGCCCGCCCACGGCCTGGTTACCCCCAAGGGCTTCAACGCCTTTGCTCAGGCCGTAGCCACCGGCTCCGACACCTCAGACTGGGAGCGTGATGGGGAAGTGTACCTGGTACAGGACATCAACATGGAAGAAGAAAGCGGTTGGGCTGGCATTGGATCGGCCGAACACCCCTTCACCGGCATCTTCAACGGCGCCGGCCATGCCATCCTTAATCTCAAGGGTGCCACGGCAGGCCTGTTCAATTACACCCAGGACGCCACCATCAAGGGCGTTACGCTGGGAAAAGGCAGTTCCTTGTATAATAACACGGAGTATAATGGAAAGGCAGCCCTGGGCGGCATTGTTTCCAATGCCAAGAATACCAAGGTGATTAGCTGCGGCTTTGCCGGAGAAATGGAAGTAGCCGCCGACCTTGCCGAAGAAGGCGTGATGTATGCCGGCGGCGTAGTGGGTTGGGCCGATGCTACCAGCAGCATAGAAGCCTGCAAGATGACCGGTACCCTGTTTATTTCCAGTCCCGGCACCTCGGACATCGATTACTACGTTGGCGGCATTGCCGGCTTGTGCGAGGGTTCCCTCACGGCGTCGGAAATGTCTGGCTCCCTCCAGTATTCTTCCAGCGTAGAAACCGTATATCTGGGCGGCATTGAAGGCTCCCTCAAGCCCGAAGCCCAGGTGGGGAACAACACCTTCAACGGCTCCATCCTTCTGGGCGGCGGTGCCAAGGAGGCTGCCGTTGGCGGTCTGTATGGCTCCATCGAGAGCAGCAGAAGCTTCAATCATGCCCAGGATAAGTCCATCTCCATGGGCAGTATCCGCATCCAGTCTTACCTCTCAAGTGACTCAGAAACCTATGTTTTTGCAGGAGGTATGGTTGGCCTGGCCAAGCCCGGCATCACCCTCTCCTACAACGGTTACGAGAATAAGACGGGCTTCCTTCTTAATCAAAGCGCTGCCCTGTTTTCCCGCTATATCTGCATAGGCGGCATCCTGGGCGGTTGCTCCCCCGAGGACGAAGACGGCGCCCTTGCCTCGCTCCAAATCGAGAGCTGCGACAACACCGGTGCCATTAGCGTTCGCTATGGAACGGGCCGCTCCAATGTAAGACATGGACTGTTTGGCGGTATTGCGGGCTTCATCAACGGTCCCGCTACCCTCACTTCCTGCACCAACGGTGCGGCTATTGGCGCCGCCGATGTTAGCAAGGACGAGAGCGGTACGGCCGGCAATGCCCGCTGCGGCACCGCTTCCAACGACTATAACGAAATCATTGGCGGTGTTGTGGGCTATGCCAAGGGTGGCAATCAGGTGCTTAGCTCCTGCGCCAATGGCGCGGCTGTTACCAACCTGCACTATACCAACCGTCCTTCCACCTCCTCGATTGACGGCATGTACTGCTCGCAGGTGTCTGGCGGCATTCTGGGCGCCTTCGAGTACACGCCTTCCCCCGACGGCAATTTCGCCCTCAAGATAGACAATTGCACCAACTCGGCCAACGGCCAGGTGCTCTGCTTCCGCGGTTATGCCGGCGGTATTGTGGGGTTCTGCCGCAATGCTACCATTACCGGCAGCTCCAGCAGCGGCTTCCAGGCGGCCGCTGCCAACGATAACGCCTACTACAGGGGCGGTATTGCCGGCGGCGCCATTAACAGCACCTTTACCTCTTGCTGGGCCAAGTGCAGCATCAATTCGGGTGCCGGCGGCAGCGCAGAAGCTGCCTTCACGGGAGGTATCCTGGGCTGGGCCATGGGCGACGATCCTATCAAAATACAAAGCTGCTCCTTTAACGGAACCGCCAAGTGCACCAAGAGCGGTGACAAACCCATTTACCCCGGCGGTATCATTGGCGCTGCCCATAGCAACACTACCATCAGCGCATGTAAATATGGCGGCCAGGTACAGGATCTTACCATTACCGCCAACAACGCGCTGGAGGTGGCCAATGCCGTGGGTAACTATGGAACCAATCCCGGCTGCACGGTGGCTGGCCTGGAATACTGGGACGGAAAAATGTAAAGACACATGAAAAAAACAATACTACTTCTCTCCATCCTGCTACTGGGTGTCGTCTCCTGCAAAAAGGAAGACGAAACCCAGGGAGGGGGAGAGGAAACCATCCCCGCCAACTATACCATCAGCGGTACCGTGGCGGGCGACGACGGTAAAAAATTGCAGGGCGTAGTGGTATCGGACGGCCAAAACTGTGCTGTCACCAACTCCAGCGGAATGTATTATCTGGTAACAGATCTTTCCACAGCAGAATATGTGTTTGTGAGTACGCCCAAGGACTATGCCGCCCCCGTGCAGGATGGCCAGGCTACGTTCTGGAAGTTTCTCAAGGACTGCAAAAAAGGAAGCGACGGAAAGTACAGCATAGACTTTACCCTGAACAAGATTGCCTCCCCGGAGCGCTTTACCATCTTTATCTTCGCCGACCCCCAGCCGCGCAAAAACACGGCTAACCTTGACAACGTGGCCTACCACTCGCTGGACTGCTGTCAGGATATGTACCGCGACATGAAAGAGTATGCCGCCACCCTCTCTGGCTACCCCGTTTACGGTATAGGCCTTGGCGATATAGTGCACCAGGATCTTAGCTTGCTGCCTCGCTATCGGCAGGGCATGGCCACCACCGGCGTTACTACCTATAATATAATAGGGAACCACGACCACGGCCATAACTTAAAGCCAGACGCCCAGGCATCCAAGGACTACGAAGCCATTATGGGCCCCGCCAACTATTCCTTCAACCTTGGCGGCATGCACTTCCTCATGCTGGACAATATGATATCCATCTCGGCCATCGTAGACGGCAAGCAAAAGTACAGCGACGATTGCTCTACAGGCCTCACCGATGCCATTTGGGAATGGGTAAAGAACGACCTTTCCCACGTGCCGCCCGGCACCACCCTCATGGTGTGCGCCCACTCTCCCATGATGCGCCTGGAAAGCGGGAACGACCGTAGCGGAACCCACCTGGGAGACCTTAGGAACATACTTGGCCGCTATCCTAAAGCCTATGTATGGGCCGGTCACACGCACACTACGTTCAATTACGTAGATACTTCCAAACCCACTATTGAAACCCATACCGTTACCCGTGCCACGGGTGCCCTCTGGACCAATGAATATCTGGGCTCCAACGGCACGCCGCGCGGCTATATAGTGTTCAATTACGACAATGGAGACGTGAGCTGGAAGTTCAAGCCCATTTACTATCAGTCCAGCACATATGTAGGGGGCGGAAACGAAGGAAAAGACCCGGACTACACCTGGCGCGATTGGGACTATGAAAACGGGAAGGCCGTTTTGAAATCGAGCGGGCAACCCCTGGATGACACCTACCAGATGCAGGTGTTCCCTCCGGGCACCTATGCCACCGGTGACAACTACATCTATGCCAACATCTTCCTGTGGGACGAGCTTTGGGAACGGCCCAAATTTACCGTGGACGGTTTTCCCGACCGCATGACTCGTGTGACGGAGAAAAACTTCCGTTACTCCTACAGTGACTGGAAGATTACCGATTTCTATCACAACAATACCAAAGTTGGCTCGGAATTCACCCCCGACAAAAACAATAACAGTTCCATGTTCCGCGTCTCAGTGAGCAAGGCACACGGAACCGGCACCGTTAGTGTGGTAGACCGCTTTGGTAACTCGCACGAATCTACAATTTCCTGGTAATGAAAAAAGTCATCGTCATATTTAGCCTCCTGCTTGCATGCGCATGCGCATGGGCGCAGGGCATTGGCTCGGCCAAAGACCTCCAGGCCTTCATCGAGGCCTGTAACAAAGGCGAAAGCCTCGAGGCATGGGCCGACACCAGCGGCATCATTGTCTTCACCGACGACATAGACCTTGGGAAAACCAAGAAACTGCCCCAGATCATTCGCTTCGACGGCATTCTGGATGCAAAAGGCTATAGCATCAAGAACTGGAAAACCCAGGCCGGATTGTTCCACGAGCTTTCCCGCACCGCTCAGGTACGGGGCCTCATCATCGGCCGCGGCTGCCTTTTAAGCGCAAAAGCCAAGGGCGATGAATGCCGCGTGGGCTTTATCGCCGACACCAACGACGGTATTATCTCCGACTGCGTGAACTATGGCAACGTAGAGCACAGCTGCTCGTATGCCATGGCCCCTGCCTTCGTGGGCGGCATTGCCGGTTTTAACAACTATGCCATTTATCGTTGCCGCAACTACGGCACCGTAAAGTCGGATGTCCTGGGAGTGTCCAAAGAAGACGTTACCCTTAGCCTGGGCGGCATTACCGGCGGCTCCAAGGGAAAGTCGGCCAACGGCAGTGTGGTAGCCCGCTGCGAGAACGAAGGAAAAATAGAGGCCGTGGGTAACCTGCTGGCCATGTATGTGGGCGGCATTGTTGGCAATGCCGGCCGAAGCACCACCAAGTACAGCATCAACCGCGGGGAGGTAAAAGTAACCATAGACGCCACCGAGGATGGGAAAACCACCGGGGTTGCCAACGTGGGCGGCATAGGCGGTCAGGTAAAGGCCGACATCCTTCGCTGTGACAATTTTGGCACGGTAGTAGCCTCTGGCGCCTGCGGCGCAGCCGTGGGCGGCATTGTGGGCATGCCCCACTTTAACATGGTTATCGCCGATTGCACCAATTACGGTCCCGTCTCGGCCACCGGTGAGCAACCCTCCAATGTGGGCGGCATTGCCGGCAATATCGGCCGTCCTGTGCATGTAAGAGGCTGCACCAACAATGGAAAGATTCTCTTTGATGGTGTGAGCTCCCGCGCGCGCAGCACGGCCGGAGGCATTGTGGGCAACATTTACTGCCCCAAGTCGCAAACGGCCGGCGCCTATGTACGTGAGTGCGTGAACAACGGCGAAGTGTATGCCGCATCGGGCGGTAATAAGTACGACGCCGGGAACCGCAACGCCATCCACGCGGCTGGTATTGTAGGTTACGCCGACACCCGCGAGGGCTTCCGGGCCTTTGTAACCGATTGCTCCAACTTTGGAAAGGTGGGCAGCGCCGGCGGCCGCAAAGGCGATATTTGCGCCAGCGCCGTTAACGTAGCCACAGGCGGTAGCGCCACCCTCGACGTGGCCACTGTCCTTGAGTCGGCCCCCCTCGAAGGCAATGTGGTGGGTACGGTTTGCACCTCCAGCGGAGCTCCCCTCGAAGGCATAGTGGTAACCGACGGCCGTCAGTGCGTGAAAACCGACGCCGAGGGACGTTTTGCCATGGAAAGCGACCTGGACGAAGCCCGCTTCGTGTACCTGAGCCTTCCTGCCGGCGCCATCATTGCTCCTGGCAACCATCCCATCCCCTATAAGCGCATTCCGCGCTACTGCAAGGCCGTAAAGGCCAACTTTACCCTGGATCTGATGCCTGCCACGCCAGACTATACCGTCCTAATGATCGCCGACCCTCAGGTGCGCCCCTACGACTGGGACAACTCCATGGAAACCTGGGGAGACCGGGTGGCCCCGGATGCCAACGCTTTCATTGCCTCCTGCACCAGCCCTGTGTACTCCATCAACCTGGGAGACCTGGTGTACAACGAGATGTATGCCTGGGACGACTACATGGACATAGCGGCCACCATTCAGTGCCCTACGTTCAACGTCATTGGCAACCACGACTACGACCAGGAAACCCTCTTCGAAACCGAGCAGGGTAACGTCTATTTTGAAACTTATGTGGGCCCCGAGCATTATTCCTTCGATCTTGGGAATATTCACTACGTGGTGCTCAATACCATCCTGTACGATATTCAGGGCGACATTAAGAAGTATCATTATGGCCTTGACAACCGTGCCCTGGCCTGGCTTGCAGCCGACCTTGCCTTTGTTCCCAAAGAAAAGGTAGTAGTAACCTGCAGCCACCACAACCCCTTCAAGACGCCCAACAAGTCCCCGCATGGCTCGCACAATGTGTACAGCCTCAACTATCAGGAGTACCTGAACCTGTTGTCGCCCTACAAGGAAGTATATGCCTGGAACGGTCACAACCACGAGAACTTTTACTACAATTATAAAGGGAAAGAAACCAAACACGGCGCTCCCAACATCCAGTGCATCAGCGTGGCCCGTGCTACGGGAGCCCTGCGCTTCAACCGCGAACTGGGAGCCAAAGGAGAGCCTCAGGGCTACATGGTGCTCAACGTACAGGGCGATTCCCTTAACTGGTACTACAAAGGCGTAGGAACGGGCCAGGATTATCAAATAAGGGCCTATGCTCCTGCCCGCACCGACGGCATCCATGTAAAAGCCAACATATGGAACTGGTCGGAAGGCTGGACCACCCCCGAATGGTGGGAAGGCGGCGTTAAAGTGGCCGATATGGAACTCACCCCCGGTGTAGACCCCGACTACTATGACCTTTACGAGACCATTACAGACAAAACCACACGAAAATACTGCAAACCTTCCACAGAGGCCATCCTGTTTAGCGTAACGCCCACGGCCGGAGCAACCGGCGGTGAGGTGCGCGTCAAAGACCTCTTTGGAAACACCTATGTGCAAAGCATTAATTGGTAATAATTATATTATTTATGTTTATGAAAAAAATCACTATGACAAGCGGCGGAAAGTGTCCCTATCTTTCCCCTGCCGCCAACCTCGTCCTCATGGAAACGGACGAGTCCCTGCTTCAAGGCAGTGTCTTTCTCCCGGATCTTACGGAAGAGGACATGAGCTGGGGTATCCCCGTATTTCACGATGAGGCTAACATTAATTCTCTGTAGGTATGAAGACACGTGTATTTTTCTTCCTTGCGGCAATGGGATTGCTGGCAAGCTGTGCAAAGGAAATGGAGATGGAATCTGTGATTCCCGCCACTTCTCAAAAAACCGTGCTTCAGGTAGGGATTGATCCCGCTACCAAGACCTATATGGGAGCCCTGGAAGACGGCAAACACAAGGTGTACTGGTCCAACGGCGACCAAATTCAAATTAACGACAAAACTTCCGAAGCCCTTGCGGGCCTGGAAGGGGACAATCAGCGGGCTGCCTTCACTTTTGACGAGGCTCCCAGCCTGCCCTACAATGTGCTCTATCCGGCATCGGCCTGGAAAACCGCATCTCAGATCACTCTCCCGGACGTTCAGGACTGGAAGGATGGCAATTTTGCCGACAATATGGTGCCCATGGCGGGCTACAGCGAAGATGGGACTGCCATTACGGTAGGTTATCTGTGCGCCATAGTGAAGGTTTCCGTGCTGCGTGCAACCGGCGAGGACGCCGACACCGATGCGCTTGCCAGCGTTCGTTTCTCTGGTAAAAACAACGAACAGGTAAAGGGTCTGTTTAACATCAACTACGCAACCGGTGTTCTTACCGGAGCCTCCGATGCTGCCGCCGATAAAGTAGTGCGCGTAGTGAAGTCGCAGGAAACGGCCACCGATGCCGCTGCGGTATACTACATTACCGTGCCCGCCATTACGTATGCCAATGGATTCAACCTCATTATCCAGGATGCCAGCGGCCACTGCATGACCAAGGGCAAAGCCAGCGGTGTTACCCTCCAGGCCGGTAAGATTTACAACCTGGCCGAGTTTACTTTTGTCCCCGATGGCACCGTGCCTGCAACAGACGTCGAGATTAATACGGTCGACGATCTGGTAGCTTTTGCCACCGACTACAACAACAAGGTGTACGAAAAATATGGCGCCAGCCTCACCGTAAAAGTGATGCAGAACCTCGCCTTTGACGCCACCTCTTCTGCCGCCTTCAATGCTACAGAAGGAATTGGAACCAAGAATGGTATTAATTCCGGAACGGTAGATTATTACTTTAGTGGTACTTTTGATGGCAATAACAAGACCATCAGTGGTTTAACCGCTACTGCTCCGCTCTTCTGCGCTGTCGAAGAAGATGGGGTTGTCAAGGATCTCACTTTGGACAATACCTGCTCGTATGTATTCACGCATCCCGGAAATGGGCAGCACTTCTTTGGCTCGGTTGTAGGGTATCATAAGGGCACAATGAGTAACGTATCGTCCAGCGCCGACGTTACCCTGGCCGAAGCCGAGGTAGATAAGGCGGCCTATATTGGAGGCCTTGTGGGCAGAGAGACCGTGGGCACTATGGACAACTGTTCCTATACGGGCAACATTACCGTTCCTGATACCTTCTCTGTAGATGGCAATAAAGTTTACGTAGGCGGTCTGCTGGGTGCCAGCACCAATGTAGGCAGCGTGAAGAACAGTGACTTTGACGGAACCATTGACTTTGCTGGAATAGTAGCTTCTACAGACAAGAATAATCCTTATCTCTTCATAGGTGGCATTATTGGCAGCAATGTGGGTACCGTGAATAACTGCAACACCCTTGGAACAGAGACCAAGGAGATAACCATGGATAACGATAAATCTTATACCGCCACCATCCTGAATCACAGCAGAAAAGCCTATCACCTGGCCCAGGGCGGTATCGCCGGCTATAACGCCGGTACGGTAAGCAATTGTACCAACAGTGCATCTACCCAAAACTTTATCCTTAGCAATGCCAAGAAAGACGGCACAGCATCCGATTCCAATTCCCGTTACTATGACCTGGGCGGCATTGTGGGTCTGAATGAGAGTGGGGCCACCGTCTCTGGATGTATTAACGATGCAGCCATCGTGTCCCGTAGTACGCCCCGTATCCAGAAGATTGGCGGCGTGGTGGGCTATAGCCTGGGCACCGTGTCTTCCTGCTCCAATACAGATAATGGAAGCATCTATCTCACCACTACCAACATATCTCCTTATAGCGTGCGTGTAGGTGAAGTGGGGGGCGTCATTGGTAATAACGGTGGCTCTGTGAGCGAAGTAAGCAATGCGGCCGACATTTCCATAGACCGCACAGAGAATGCTGCCGGAGTGGAATTGAAGTTTGGCGGCGTTATAGGTCTTAGCACAACAGCAATAGACGGCGGCAGCGGCAAGAATATTACCAACGAAGGCAATATCCTCGACTCTTATAATGGTGCAACAGTCACCACCGCAGGCCTTCGCTATGGTGGTGTGGTGGGCAGTGCTCAGGCTTCCGTAAAGAATGTAACCAACTCGGGAAGTATAACCAAGAAGCTTAGTGCAGCCACCGTGATGAGTTTCCTCTATATGGGCGGTATCGTGGGAGAACTTAGAAGTGCCACGTCGGCCGAGGTAAGCGGCTGTGTGAATGAGGGTGAGGTGAACTTTAACGTAAACGGGAAGAACGTGGCGCACACCGATAACTATGTTGGAGGTATTCTTGGCAAAACCTTCGAGAGTGATGTTACCATTAGCGATTGCACCAATTCCGGTTATATCCATGGAGGTAATGGGTCCAAGCAGAATGGCAAGACCATGTTTGTGGGCGGTATTGTGGCCTACCTTGACGGCGCCTCCAGCATTACCGGTTGCACCAATAACGGAAAGCTTCTGAACGACCAGTTCAACAATACCGTGAGCAAGGTTGGCTCCACCTTCGAGGGCGGCATTGCCGGCTTTGTTGTTGGAACGGCCGATGACAGAATTTCCATTTCCAACGTAATCAACAATTATAACAATGGTGCCACTATCACCGGCGGTCGCCGTGGTTATACGGGCGGTGCTGTGGGTTATGGCGAGTATGTAGATATTTCCAACGCCAGCAATGCCAACAGTTATGGCGGTGGTTCCGGCTACTACATTGGCGGTATTGCCGGGTGGCTGGTGAACTCTACGGTAAGTGGCAGCACCTATTCCGGAACCTCTATTGAATCCACCCAGGTGCAGGGCGCCGGCGGTATTGTATGTACCCTGGATGCCGGCACGGTGATAGATGGTTGCTACAGCTATCTTAGCAGCATTACTCATGGCGCCAACGCCTGCGTGGACGGTGACATTGCTGCCAAGTCGGTGGCAGGTTCTACTATCAAGAATTGCCATTATACCGATACTTACGGCATCTGCTCCGACACCAATTACACCGACGGTGGCGGTAACGTAGCCGACCTTTAGTAGATACGAATAACGCTAATAACCATGCATTTTAACCGAGTTTTTGCACTCCTGTCTTCCGCGGCGCTCCTCTTTCTGAGCGCCTGCGGAACGAAGGAGGAGCCGGTAACAGACCCCGAGCAAACTACGCCTGTAGAGGCGCAGCTCACGGTCCTTTCCGGCCAGGTCCCGGTGATCTCTGACGCCGGAGACAGCTTTACGGTAGAGTTCTCGTCCAGCCTGGACTGGGAGGTGAAACCGCTTGCCACCTGGGTAATCGTAACCCCTTCCAGCGGTGAGGCCGGCGAGCATAACTCCGTTACCGTAGAGGTCCTGCAGAACAGAACCTATAACGAGCGCTCTTCCCGGCTGGTCCTTAGCTGCGGCGAAGGGGACAACATGGCTACGGCCCAGATTCCCTTTACGCAAAAGCAGAAAGGCGCCCTCATCCTGTCCCAGAGCGTATTCCACGTAGATTCTGCCGGGGAACTTATCACTATCACGGTGAAGGCCAGCTCGGAGATTTCCTTCGAAATTGAAGAGTCGGCCACTGCCTGGATTACGGAGGTAGATCCCACCAAGGTGCTCATAGAGAACACCCTGCAGTTCCAGATTGCCGCCAACGAGGACTATGATCCCCGCGAAGGCATTATTACCTTCACCAACGGGACCGACAGTGAAGCCGTTACCGTGAAACAGGTGGCCAAAGGCGCCCTCATTATCTCCGACACAGAGGTTAATGTGGGCGTAGACGGGGAGCTTATCACCGTGAAGGTGCAGGCCAATTCCGATGTGAGCTATGCTGTAGAAGAATCGGCCACGGCCTGGATTACGCCGGTGCCTCCCACCAAGGGTCTCACAGAGAGCGAGTTCCAGTTCCAGGTGGCGGCCAACGAGGACTACGATCCCCGCGAAGGCTCCATTGTCTTCACCAACGAATCGGGCTCCCAGGCCGTTACCGTGAAACAGGTAGCCAAGGGCGCGCTCCTTCTCTCCCAAACCGAGTTTAACGTGGGTGCCGCCGGAGAGGTCATCAGCATCACGGTGCAGGCCAACTCCGAGGTAAGCGCGGCAGTGGAACAGGAAGCCGCTTCCTGGATTACGCTGGTTCCTCCTACCAAGGGTCTGGATGAAACCGTATGGCAGTACCAGATTGCCGCCAACGAGGACTACGATCCCCGTGAGGGCACCATCACCTTCTCCAACGAAGCAGGTGACGCGGTGGTAACGGTGCATCAGGCCGCCAACGGCGCCCTGTTTGTAGAGCCCGTAAGCTTTGAGGTGGGCTATGCCGGCGAAGATATCTCTTTCACCGTACAGGCCAGCTCGGAGGTTACCGTTACGGTGGCCACCGATGCCTCCGAATGGATTGTTCCCATTGAAACCAAAGGCCTTACTTCGGATACCTATCAGTTCCAGGTGGCCGCCAACGCAAGCTTCGAGCCCCGTAGCGGCGTCATTACCGTATCTTCTAACGACGGGGAACAGGAGGTTACCGTTTCCCAGGAGGCCGCTCCCAGCAGCACGCTGGTAGAGATTGCTTCCGTGGATGCGTTCCTAACCTTTGTCAGCGCCTACAACGCCGGCGATTATAAACAAGCTGTAGGGCTGCAGGTGTCTCTTACCAGCAACCTTGCCTTTGACGGCACCAGCTCGGCGGCTTTCAATGCTACCGGCGGTATCGGCCTTAAGATTTCGCTGGGTGACGCCGAAGATTATTACTTCAGCGAACTGTTCGACGGCGGCGGCAAGACCATCAGCGGCCTGGAGGCAACGGTGCCTCTGTTCAAAGCCACCGGGTCGGCCGGCGTGGTGAAAAACCTTACGCTGGACAGCTCCTGCTCCTTCACCTACACCCATCCCAACACCGCCGAAGGCCTGTTCGGCTCCATAGTAGCCTACCATAAGGGCCTGCTGGAGAATGTGTCGGTTGCGGCCGATATTACTCTGGCTCCCGTGGCCGATGTAGAGTACATGACCACCGTGGGCGGCCTGGTTGGGCGCGCCACAGTGGGCCAGCTTAGCGGCTGCACCTATTCTGGTCTCATTACCGCTCCCGCCGGATTTACGGCCACCGCCCCCGACGACGATCCCAACCTGCGGAAGTTCATCGTGGGTGGTTTGGTAGGACGCTTCACCAATGCAGGTAGCATCAGTGGCTCTTACTTCAAGGGTGCCATCTCCAACGAAGCGCAGATTGGCGTGGAGAATGACGGCATAGAACCTAATCCTGCTACGGAGAGCACACTACTCAAGCGCAATCCTTTCCTCATTCTGGGTGGCGTTGTGGGTCATGTAGACGGAGAAGCCACCGTGACCGACTGTCATGCTACCGCCGACCACGCCGATGTCCCGTCGGCCCATACCAGCAGCAGCGGAAAGATTGTGAACAAGACCGCTGTGGGCTACTTCTCGGCCGTGGGTGGTATTGTCGGCGAGGTGAATAAAGGTACAGTCTCGGGCTGCACCAATGCCGCCATGCTGGTAAATACCATCTTCAAGGCAGGCGTGGACGACAGCCGCTACATCTACTGCGGCGGTATTGTGGGTAAGAACAACGCCGAGGGAAGTATCCAGGGCTGCACCAACAACGCCACGGTACAACACCGCTCCAATCCTAAGATTCAGGACATTGGCGGTATAGCCGGTTACAATGCCGGCAGTGTGTCGGGCTGCGTCAATACGGGTGCCGTGAACCATTCCACCACCGGCGTTTCCGGCGCCACCAAGAAGGGTGGCCGCGTGGTAAGCCTGGGCGGCGTCATTGGCGAGAACACGGCAACAGCTGTGGTTACCAATATTCAGAACAGCGCCGATATTGAAATATCGGCCATGGAAGACGGTACCAAGAGCGAAGTACGCATGGGCGGTCTCATTGCCTACAACCTGGCCGCTTTTGACGGCGGCGCTTCCAAGAGCGTAAGCAGCGGAAAGATTACCTTCAGCCCCAACTTTACCAACCAGTTCCTGGGCTACTACATTGCCGGCGGCGTGGGATATACCACGGCATCGGTAAGCAATGTCAAGAGCAGCAGCTATATCTATTTCCGCTGGAACTCTACGGCCAATGTGGCCAGTAAAGTGCACCTTGGCGGTGTAGTGGGCATGATGTCGGGTGACGGCGTCATTGCCGGCTGCGAGAACATGGGCGGCGAAAACAATGCGGGCGAGGTTTACCTGAACGTGGCCTCCGGCGCTGCCAAGCACACCGACGACTATGTGGGTGGCGTGCTGGGTAAGGGCGTAGGAGCCATATCCATATCCAATTGCTCCAACAGCGGCTACGTCCACGGCGGTAACGCCACCAAGCAGAACGGTACGTCCTGCTATGTGGGCGGGGTGGCTGCCTACCTCGAAGGCGCAGCTTCCATTACCGGCAGCACCAACAGCGGCATTATCTACAATAACCACTTCTCCAACTCTAACGGTGCCAACAATACGGCCTTTAACGGCGGTATTGCCGGCTGGGTGTCGGGCACGGCCGAGTCTCCCGTTACCATTACGGGCTGCTCGCACACCACCGCCGCCCTGTCGCCCCGTCGTGGCTACAACGGCGGCATTGTGGGCTATGCCAACTATGCTTCCGTGGAGAATTGTAATGTGGGGGCCGTCGCCTTTGAAGGCAGCGCCTACTATATCGGCGGCATTGCCGGTTGGGTGCTCAACTCCACCATTACGGGCTGCGCAGTTGATGCCGCTACCATTAATTCCAGCCAGATTCAACGGGCGGCAGGCGTAGTGGCCAAGCTGGGCGACGCCTCTACCCTGGACGGCTGCCAAAGCAAGGTGGCATCCATTATCGGTCCCACCGCGGCCGCCAGCGGCATTACCTATGTGTATGGTGCCGTGGCCGGCGAAACCGCGGCTGGCAGCACCATCAAGGATTGCCACTATCCCGCCACCGGTACCATTTCGGCCGTAGGCACCAGCTATCCCTGGCAGCTGGCCGGTGACACCAACTTCACCGACGGCGGCGGCAACGCGGCCGACCTGTAGGAAGGAGAATTTAATATTTGAGAGGAGGCTGTATTCCTAAGTAAGTCAAAGGAATACAGCCTCCTTTTTTGTTTGTATTTTAAAAAAAATGTTTAACTTTGCGGCTCCATTTTTTTAACAGATATATTTATATGAAACAACGGCTAATAACTATGCCAGGGACGGGAGTTGAATATACCCCCCCCACTTGTATGATTGTCCGCCTGGAAATGGGGCACGCTAAAGTCATCATGCAATCTTATTCCATTCCTGAAGTTATTGAACATGATGAGGAGGAATGGTAAAATGAGAACACGTGCTTTTTATCTAATGGTAGCAGCCGCGATGCTGTTTGCCGCCTGCACCAAGGAAATGCAGGAAACCGAGGTTCCTGTCGCTCCCGGCGAAGAACCCGTGGTTACCTACCTCACCGTTTCCCTGGATCCCGACACTCGCACGCACATGGATCCCGCTGCCGACGGGGACGGGGCGCATAAGGTTTACTGGTCTAATGGAGACCAGATTGCCGTAAATGGAGTTGTCTCCAGAGCGCTTACCGATGTGGCCGAGAATGCGCAAACCGCCGTTTTTGCCTTTGACGATGAGCTCACTACGCCCTACCATATTCTGTATCCGGCATCGGCCTACGAAGACGCTACGCATATTACCCTTCCCGGGCTGCAGGACTATGCCGCCGGTGGTTTTGCCGAGGGCATGTTCCCCATGGCCGGAGTAGCCAATCCCGGTGAGTCCATTACCCTTACCCACCTCTGCTCCATGCTAAAGATTCAGGTGAAGCGGGCAAGCGGTTCTGGCGCCAATACCAACAAGTTGGTCTCTGTGAAATTTAAGGGCAATGCCGACGAGCAGGTGAGCGGAAGCTTTGCCATTGACTACGACAATCATACGCTCACAGGCGCTTCTTCGGCCGACGCCGATAAAGAGGTGAAGGTGGTGAAGAAACAGACCACTTCCACCTCTACTCCGGTCGTTTATTATTTAGTGGTTCCCTCGGGCAGTTACGACGATGGTTTTGAAGTGGCGGTGAAGGACGAGAAAGGAAATCTCATGACAAAGAGCACAGGCACAGCCAAGGATTATGCTGCAGGTCATATTTATCCCATGAAGGCCTTCGACTTTGTTCCTACTACAATGGATGAAGGCATTGCCATTGAATCTGCTCAGGATCTTATCGATTTTGCCACAGACTACAACGACAAGTCGGCCCGCACCCACGGGCTGGGCGACGACGTACTGGTGGTAACGCTCAAAAACAATATTACCTTTACCTCGGAAGAGTCGGCTGCTTTTAATGCAATTGGGGGTATTGGGACTCCGTATGGGGGGAACAATTACTTTAAAGGCATCTTTAATGGAAACAATATGACCATTAGCGGCCTGGAAAGCACCTGCCCGCTCTTTAACGGCATTGACGAAACCGCTGTTGTCAAAGATTTCACAGTAGACGACAGCTGCAGCTTTACCTTCACGCATCCCAATACAAACGAGAGTCTCTTTGGCGCCATTGCAGGCTATCATAAAGGTGTATTGGATAATGTTAAAGTGGCCGCCGACGTTAGTCTTGCTGCCGTGAGCGATGTGACTCAGCAGCTTTCTCTCGGTGGCTTGGTGGCCCGTGCAACAGTGGGTACCTTGAATGCCTGTGAATATTCCGGTCTTATCTCTACGCCGGCGGGGTACTCAGCATCAGAGGCTAAACTCATCATCGGTGGTCTTGTGGCCAGATTCTCAAATGCCGGCAGCATTACCAATTCCTATTTCAAGGGCGCCATCAGCAATGCTGCGCAGGTATCTTCGACCAGCACTTCTACCCCTTACCTGGTTATTGGCGGTGTTGTGGGTTATCTTGATGGCAAGGCCACTGTTTCCTCTAGCCAAACCACAGCCGACCATGCCGATGAGGCCAGCGCCTACTCCGGATTTAATGGCGAAATTGTGAACAAGACAATTGTGGCTTACAATTCTGCTGTGGGCGGTATCGTGGGCGAAGTGAACGATGGTACCATTTCTTCCTGCACAAATGCAGCACATATTGCATTGTCTATTTTTAAGGATGGAGGTGCAGGAGCGACAGGTAATACCAATGCTAGGTATATGAAGACGGGTGGTATTGTGGGCAAGGTCAATGCAAATGGTTCGGTCACTGGTTGCACCAACAACGGGGCTGTGGAGCATCGTTCCAATCCGCGTCTGCAGGATATTGGTGGTATTGCCGGATACAATGCCGGTACCATCACCGAATGCACCAATAATGCGGCAGTGAACCATATGACAACAGGTATTTCTGGCGCAACAAATAAAGGTGGTCGCGTAGTCAATATAGCAGGAGTTATAGGGGAGAATGCTTCCGTAGCTACAGTTTCTGATGTTCACAATACAGCGAATATTCAGATTTCGGCCATGGAGGACAATTATGATACAGAGGGCGATAAGCCAGTTTGTGAAGCCCGTATGGGTGGTGTCATTGCTTATAATGAGGCTGCTATTGACGGAGGCTCTTCTACTAAGAATATAACTAATTCGGGTCAAGTTTATTTTAACTCATATTTCTCCAATCAGTTCATTGGCTATGAACTCGGAGGGATTGTTGGATATTCCAAAGGATCTGTTCAAAATGCCAAAAACTCCGGTTACGTTGTATTACGCTGGAATTCCGACGCCAATGTCGCCAGCAAGGTATATCTTGGCGGTATTGTTGGAATGATGGCTGGTAACGGAACCATAGGTGGATGCATAAACGAAGGCGGAGCGAGCAATGCCGGAGAGGTGTATCCCAATGTGAAGGCCGGTTCTGCCGGGCACAATAATATTTTTGCGGGAGGTATTCTGGGCTGGTCCGAAAGCAATGTGACCATTTCCGGCTGTACCAATAGCGGATTTGTCCATGGTGGTAATACTACACGCGTGAATGGTACTTCCTTCTACGTTGGAGGTATTGTCGCCTACCTTAAGGGCGCATCCCAGATTCTGGACTGCACCAATACCGGGAATGTAACCAATGCACACAATAACAATACAGATACAATTGGAAGCACTCCGCTCACAGGCGGTATAGCTGGCCATGTGGAAGGGACTGATGCTAATCCCATAGTTATTGGTGGTACAACAGGTTGTTCTGTTGATGCGGCTTTCAGCGTTACTCGCGGCTGGGTGGCCGGTGTCGTGGCCTATGCAAAGTATGTGAACCTAAGCAATTGCTCTGTTGAACAGGATATTAATGTTGCTGCTCGCGCTATTGGTGGTCTCGTAGGCAAGGCTGAGTATTGCAATATTTCGGCAAGTACAGTCAATTCCAGTAAAGTTCACGCAAATAACGTTCAAGCCGCAACTGGTCAGGGAGGCATTGTGGGTAATTTGTCAAATAGCACAGTTGACGGATGTTCTTGCTATACAACTACTTTGACAAATAATGTTTCTATTGCCACCGTAGGTACCATAGCTGGCGTCTCTGGAAGTAACAACACTATCCAGAACTGCCACTATAAAGCTACTGTTACCACTACCGCTGGCAGCGTTGCCTCCAGCATTGTTGGCACTGGTTCATTCACCGACGGCGGCGGCAACGAGGCTGACCTATAGGACGTTGAGTTAACTATTCAAGAGGAGGCTGGCAACTTGTTCGGCCTCCTTTTTTTTGGAGAAAAGCAGCGTTTTTTTTACCTTTACAAGATTAAATGGCCAAGTATGAAAAAATGTTTGCTAACCACGCTTTGTTTGCTGCTTGCTGCAACGCTTCTAGCGGCCGGGAAAGTATATAAAGTACAGTCTCCGGGCGGCGCCGTTTCCATCGAAATCAATGCGTCCGGGCAGTTAAGCTGGTCCATTAGCCGCGAGGGCATAACCGTGCTCAATCCTTCTCCGCTTTCCATGACGCTGGAAGGAGGGCAGGTATGGGGCGCTGCTGTGCGGGTGCGCAAGGCTTCCCGCCGCAGCGTAAACCGTGTGGTGGAACCTGCCGTGTACAGGCAGGCCCAGGTGCCCGAAGCCTATAATGAGCTCACGCTCCAGTGCGAGGGCGGCTACAGCGTAGTGTTCCGCGCCTATGATATGGGCGCCGCCTACCGTTTCGTGGCTAGTCAAAAGGAGCCTTTTACGGTTGCGTCGGAGCAAGCCGCTTTTTGCCTGCCCCAGGACAGCAACGCATTTTATTCCTATACCCGTAAAAAGGAGGGAGCCAGTTTTGAAAGCCAGTTTTTCAACTCCTTTGAGGCTCTTTACAACCACCAGCCCATTAGCGCCTGGGCGCCTGGGCGCCTGGCTTTCCTTCCCATTACGCTGGACGGCCCGCAGGGCATGAAACTTTGCATCACGGAAAGTGACCTGGTGAACTACCCTGGCATGTACCTTTCCAACAATGACGCCAATACCACCCTGGAGGCCGTGTTTGCCCCCTATCCCAAAGTGGTGGAGCAAGGCGGACACAACGAGCTGCAAGGTCTGGTAAAAGAGCGCGAGGCTTTCATTGCCAAAGCTGGTCCCCAGGAGGCCTTCCCTTGGCGCCTTGTTATTGTGGCCCGCGAAGACAAAGACCTTCTTACCTGCGACCTTCCCTGGCTGCTGGGCCGCGAACCAGCTAAAGACCAAAACTTTGACTGGGTAAAGCCCGGCAAAGTGGCCTGGGACTGGTGGAATGCCTGGAACCTTTACGGCGTAGATTTCAAGGCAGGCGTAAACAACGACACCTACAAATACTTCATAGACTTTGCCTCCAAGAGCGGTATCGAATATGTTATTCTGGACGAAGGCTGGGCCGTGAACAAAAAGGCCGATCTGTTCCAGGTGATACCGGAGATAGACCTTCCCATGCTGTGCAAGTATGCGGCAAAAAAAGGTGTGGGGCTCATCCTGTGGGCCGGTTACTGGGCCTTCGAGAAAGATATGGAGCGTGCCTGCAAGGAGTATTCGGCCATGGGTATCAAGGGATTCAAGGTAGATTTCATGAACCGCGACGACCAACCCATGGTAGATTTCTACCGCCGCACCGCCGAAACCGCCGCCCGCTACGGGCTCATGATAGACTTCCACGGCGCCTTTAAACCCGCCGGACTGCAGCGCACCTGGCCCAACGTGGTAAACTTCGAAGGCGTATTTGGCCTGGAGAACGCCAAAGGCATCAAAAAGCAGGAAATAGACCTGGTAACCTACGAGACCAGCATTCCTTTCGTGCGTCTGGTGGCCGGTCCCTCCGACTATACCCAGGGTGCCATGCGCAACGCCACCAGAAAGAACTTCCGCTATGTTAACTCGGAAGCCATGTCCCAGGGCACCCGTTGCCGCCAGCTGGCCGAATACATTATCTTCGACGCCCCCCTCAATATGCTATGCGACTCCCCGTCCAACTATTTGCAGGAGCCCGAGTGCCTCAAGTTCATTGCCGATGTGCCCACCACCTGGGACCAAACCCTGGCGCTGGAAGGAAAGGCAGGGGAGTATGTGGCCATGGCCCGCCGCAAGGGAGACACCTGGTATGTGGGCGCCATCACCAACTGGGACGCCCGGGAATTAACCCTGGACCTGTCGTTCGTTGAAGGTGCTCCGCTCATGCAAATCTTCCGCGACGGCACCAACGCCCACCGGGCGGCCCGCGACTACAAGCAGGAGTGGCAAGATTTCCCCGAGGGCGGCAAGGTGACGGTAAAAATGGCCCCCGGCGGCGGCTGGGCGGCCGTGCTGCGTCCCCAACCTCTTCCCTGGGAAAAGACCGACAAAGACTGGGCCCGCTTCTCTTATTATGAGCAGCAGAACGCCCAGGTAGAAGGCCACCCCAAGGCTGTGCTCTTTGGCGATTCCATTACCCGTAACTGGGTGCGCCTGGATAAGGAATGGCTGGACCAAAGAGGCTATGTGGGCCGCGGTATTGGCGGGCAAACAACGCTGCAAATGCTGGCTCGCTTCCGCACCGATGTCATTGACCTGCAGCCCCAATATGTGGTCATTCTGGCCGGCATCAACGATATTGGCCGAAATGCAGGTTACATTACGGTAGAGCACACTTTTGGAAACCTGGTTTCCCTGGTGCAGTTGGCGCAGGCCAACGGCATTAAGCCCGTCATGTGCACCGTGTGCCCGGCTCACGAAATTGGCTGGCGCAAACGCGTAGGAGACCCTCGTCCCCAGATTGCCCAGCTAAATGCCCTTATTTCGGCCTATGCCAAGGAGCATAATATTCCCCTTGTAGACTATCACAGCGTGCTTTGCACCCCAGACGATGCCCTGGACGCCAAATACCAGACCGACGCCGTACATCCCAATCTGGAGGGTTATAAAGTGATGGAGCAGGCGCTGCAGTCTGTTATGGAAAAACTGGATTAATTGAATCTCACTATACTATGAAAACTACATTGCTACGTGTAACGATGCCGCTGGCCCTGGCCGCAATTTTTGCCCTGTCATGCCAGCAAATGGAAGAGCCCTCCGTGCAGCAGCCTGCACAGGAGGAAGAAACCGTAACGGTCCTGGACCTTTCTCTGGCCCAACCCCTGGCCAAAACCACCATGGGAGAATCGGCCGACGGCAAGCGAAAAGTCTATTGGAGCAACGGAGACTGCGTGTCCCTGAACGGCACCTCCTCCCAGCCCCTGGCCGACATTCCGGCCCAGTCGGTAAAGGCCGTCTTTACCTTCCCGGGAACGCCCGCTACCCCCTACAAACTCTTGTATCCGGCTTCTTTCTACAAGGATGCCGGCACGGTTACCCTTCCTGCCAGCCAGGAATTCGCCGAGGGCAGTTTTGCTACTGGTACAGAGCCGCTGTGCGGCTATGCCGCATCGGCCGGGGACGATATTACCCTGAACCATCTTTGCAGTATTATCCTGCTTAAGATAAAGGCTTCGGAGGAGGGCGTTACCCTTAAGAAGGTTACCTTCCAGGGCAATGCCGGAGAGCAGGTAAGCGGAGACTTTGCCATCGATTACCCGGCCCATACCCTAACGGCCACCTCGGACGCCGACTCCGACAAACAGGTGAGCATGAGCCTGTCCCAGTCCCTGTCTGTTGACACGGCGCTGGAAGTGTATCTGGTGGTTCCGGCCTCCACTTATGCCCGCGGATTCTGCCTGGTAATGGAAGACAGCGATCACCAAACTATGACCATGACCAAGCGCTCCAGCGCTACCCTTGCCGCCGGCATATTGGTCAAGATGCCCGAATTTAGCTTTGTCCCCGGCAAGATGGACTTCGAACTCCCGGAGATAGAGGAAGAGGTGATAGAACCCGACGGCTACAATGTGAAGGGCCGTGTGGTGGATACCGCAGGCAAAGGCGTGGCCGGTGTGGTGGTGAGCGACGGCACCCAGTGCGTGCGTACCCTGGTGGACGGGTCCTTCTTCATGACCAGCACTGTCGCTAATGTAAAGTTTGTGCACATCAGTACGCCTTCGGGCTATCTGCCTCCCGTGTCCGGCGGCATTCCCCGCTTCTACAAGGCCAAGGCCGATGTTACCCCCAAGGGCGGCATCTACGACTTTGGGGACTTTGTCCTTACGCCGGTTGCCAATCCGGGCCGCTTTACGCTGCTCATCACGGCAGACCCGCAGCCCAGGAAGTTCAAGTGGACCCTGGACAGAATTGCCTACAAGTCCCTGGATGTTTGCCAGGATCTGTATCAGGAACTGTACGACGTTGCCAGTAGCATCGGCGACCGTCAGGTCTACGGCATCTGCCTGGGCGACATCGTGCACGAGGATATGAGCCTCTATTCCGACTATGTGTCTGCGCTGGGTACGCTGGGCTATCCCACCTACAACATCATCGGCAACCATGATAATGATTACGATGTGTCGTCCGACGACGAAGCCGCAGCTCCTTATGAGTCGTATTTCGGCCCCCGCAACTATTCCTTCAACATAGGAGGCATCCACTTCGTGATGCTGGACAACCTCATCATGAAGGACGACGGCACAGGCTCCTTTGGCGCCTACGACCAGGGCCTTACAGACCAGATCTGGGCCTGGCTGCAGGCCGACATGGCCTTTGTCCCCACCGACACCAAGATTATGGTGTGCGCCCATTCGCCCATGTTCAAGCAGCAAAGCGGCAGCGAGCGCACCAATACCGCTTACCATGGCGGTACCACCAGCAACAAGGACGGTGGAGCCTACGGTTACGGCGACCTCTTTGACAAATACGACGAGGTTCACGCCTGGGCCGGTCATACCCACTCTGGCTTCAACTTTATTTACAGCAGTACGCATCGCCACAAGAACGTGCAGGTGCACACCCTGGCCCGTTCTACCGGTGAACTCTGGACCAACGAGTACCTTTCCAACGGTACGCCCCGCGGCTTTACGGTTGTAGAAGTAGATAACGGGGAGATAACCTGGAAATTCCATCCCGTGACCCGCCAGCAGGGGGCCTTCCAGGGCGTTAGCACGGGCTATTGTTCGGCTGGCGCTCCCGCCTATACCTGGCGCGACTGGAACTATTCTTCCAACGTGGCAGCCATGAAGGACGGCAGCGGCGCCCTCACCGAGGATTACCAGATGCACGCCTATCCCCGCGGCGCCTACGGCGACAATTACGTCTATGTCAATGTGTTCCTGTGGGACGAGAAATGGGGAACTCCCGTATGGACGCCTGCCGGCGGTGAGCCGGTCCAGATGACCCGCCTCTATTCGCCCGGCAAGGCGCTCATCGACGATACCGCAAAGATTTACGACAAGGCCGACACCGAGTTCCGCACTTGGTACAAGACCTACGCCAACAAGAGCGGCGGCAGCCTGGTTGCGCTGGAAGGATATACTACGGTGGCCAGGACAGAAGACGGACTTATCACCACCCTGTTCCGCGCCCCGGCATCGGCCACGCCTAAGAGTGGCACGGTGTCGGTAACCGACCGCTTTGGGAACACCTATACAAGAACCATAAGCTGGTAAGCTATGAAAAGAATGCTTTTATGGGCCGCCCTGGCCCTTCTGGGCGCCGTTTCCTGCCGGCAAAAGCCTCAGGATACCCTGCAGGTCATGTCCTTCAACGTGCGGAATGCCGCCGCCCAGGACGGAGACAATAACTGGGAAAACCGCAAGCCCGCGGCGGTAGCCATGCTCCAAACCCTGTGCCCCGACATTGTGGGCATGCAGGAGGTCCTGCCAGAGCAGGAGGAGTACCTTACCGCCCGGTGCCCCGGCTACCAGGCCTATGGCATCGGCCGCAACGACGGCGTGGAAGGCGAGCGCATGACGGTGCTTTACAACACCGAGGTTCTGGAGTTTGCCGACGGCGGTACCTGGTGGCTCTCGGAAACCCCCGACGTGCCTTCTGTGGGCTGGGATGCCAAGTATCCCCGCACCGCCACCTGGGTCCTCATGAAAGACCTTCGCTGCGGCAGGGAGTTCTACTTTGTGAATACCCACCTGGACCACAAGGGCGTAGAGGCCCGCCGCAATGGCCTGGCCATGGTGGTAGCCAAAATTAAGGAGATGAACCCCAATGTTCCCATGGTGCTGGTGGGTGACTTTAACGTAGAACCCGGAGACCCCGCCCTGGAAGCCCTGGATGGCCTTATGCTCAGCGCCCGGGAAACGGCTCCGGTTACGGAAGATACTCCCTCCTTCAACGGTTATCAGCCCCAGCCGGTTAAAACCATCGACTATATTTACTACAGTGGTTTTGCCGCCGCCCAGGATTTTAGCGTGGTCACCGAATCCTTCCTGGACATTCCCTTTATCTCTGACCATTATCCCATTGTTTCCTCTTTGGTATATTAGTTATGTTTATTCTGGATTTTCTAAACGCTCCTCCCAAAGCGGGCGTTCCGGTTCCGGCCGAAAAAGTAGATAAAACCTACAAGCGCCTAAGGCTGCAGCCTTTCCTGGCGGCCACCTTCGGCTATGCCCTGTACTACGTTTGCCGCCTGTCCATGGGCGTGATGAAGCAGCCCATCATTGATGCCGGCCTGCTCAATGCCACCCAGCTGGGTATCATTGGCGCCTGCCTGTACTGGGCCTACGCCGTGGGCAAACTCATCAACGGCTTCCTGGCCGACAGCGCCAACATCAAGCGCTTTATGGCCACGGGCCTGGTGATTTCGGCCACCATGAACTTCATCATGGGCGTGTTGGGCGTGAATGCCCTCAACGGCGGCATTGCCAATTCGGCCCTGTTCATTAGTTTTGCCGTGTGCTGGGCCATCAATGGCTGGGCGCAGTCCATGGGCGCACCGCCCTGTGTGGTGGCGCTTACCCGCTGGTTCCCGCTGCGCATCCGCGGTACCTACTATGGCTTCTGGAGTTCCTCACACAATATTGGCGAAGGCCTTTCCTTCGTGTTCGTGAGCGCCCTGGTGGCCGCCATGGGCTGGAAGTGGGGCTTCTTTGGCGCCGCCCTGGCTGGTGCGCTGGGTGTGCTTCTGGTGGTTTTCTTCCTGCATCCCAGCACAGAGAGCAAAGGGCTTCCTCCCATTGAAACCCTGGCCGGCGAGCCCCCGGCAAAGCACGTAGACCCTTCCGAGAAACGGGCCGAAACCCGTAGGCAGCAGGCCCTGGTGATCAAGAACCCCGGCGTTTGGATTCTGGCCCTGGCCAGTGCGTTCATGTACATGAGCCGCTATGCCATTAACGAGTGGGGTATTATCTTCCTTCAGGAGGCCCGCGGCTACAGCCTCACCCAGGCGGGTGCCATTGTGGGCATTAACCCCATCTTCGGCCTCATTGGCACTGTTTTCTCGGGCTGGTTCTCGGATGTAGTGTTCAAAGGCGACCGCAAGTATCCGGCCTTTGTGGCGGGTATTCTGGAAGCCATTGCCCTGGCCCTGTTCCTGTTTGGCGGGCCGCAGAAGTGGGTGGCCATTGTGTCCATGGTGCTCTTTGGCATTGCCATCGGCGTCCTCATCAGTTTCCTGGGCGGCCTTATGGCTATTGACCTGGTGCCCCGTGCGGCCACCGGCGCAGCCCTGGGTATTGTGGGTATGGCATCCTATGCCGCCGCTGGCTTGCAGAACATTGTTACCGGTTTGCTGCTGGACGGGCACTCTGTAGTGAATGAGGCCGGTGCCACCGTGCACGACTTTACCTATGTGAGCATTTTCTGGCTGGGTGCGGCCATTGTGTCCTTCCTCCTGCCAGTGCTAAACTGGCGGCGTAAAAAGCAAGAAGAATAAGGGTATGGTAGAATTCCCCGCCGCCTATTGGAAAGACTATCAGCTGCTGGACTGTGGCAACGGTGAAAAACTGGAGCGGTTTGGCAAGTACGTGCTGCGTCGCCCGGAACCCAAAGCCCTGTGGGCCCCGTCCCTTCCAGAGGCATCCTGGCGGGAGAAAACCCATGTAGTGTTTAAGCCCGGCGCCGGTTTTGGCAAGGCGGGCAAGGAAGACAGCGGCACCTGGGAGCGCACCGCCCGCATGGAAGACCAGTGGGGAATGGTGTACAATGGAGCGCCGGACCCCGAGACCCATGCCGCCAGCGACCTTCACCTTTCCCTGCGTCTGGGGCTCACCTCCTTCAAGCATGTGGGCGTGTTCCCCGAGCAGGCGCCCAACTGGGAGTTCATTTACCAGGAAACCTCCCGCCTTGCGCGTGTGCACAAGGCCAATGGCCTGCCGGCTCCCAAGGTGCTCAACCTGTTTGCCTACACCGGTGCGGCATCGCTGGCTGCCCGCTGCGCCGGGGCCGATGTCACCCATCTGGACTCGGTGCGCCAGGTGGTTACCTGGGCCCGCGAAAACATGGAACGCAGCGGTTTTCAGGACGGCATTCGCTGGGTGGTGGAAGACGCCCTCAAGTTTGCCCGGCGGGAAGCCCGTCGCGGGAACAAGTACGACGGCATTATCCTGGACCCTCCCGCCTACGGCCACGGCCCCGACGGCGAAAAATGGAAGCTGGACGAGCTTCTCTTCGGCCTGCTGCAGAATGTAGCCGAGATTCTTTCCCCGCGCGACGCTTTCATGGTCCTGAACCTGTATTCCAACGGCTACAGCGCCGCCCTGGGAGAAACCGTGGTGCAGCAGGCATTCAAAAACCAGTTCCTCCAGATGACTTCCGGGGAACTGGCGCTAAAAGACTCGCTGGGCAAGGTGCTGCCGCTGAGTATTTACGTGCGGCTTAAACGCTAACCGCTATTTGTTAAGGGGCTTCGCGTAATGCGTGGCCTCTTTCTTTTTGGGCTGGGGTTCCGGGTGCACGGCCATGGCCGGCTGCTTGCGAATGTAGGCGTAAATGAGCATGCCCACGCCCAGCAGCACCATGGGAATGCTAAGGATTTGTCCCATGTTCAGGGCCATGTTGGCCTCGAAGTCCACTTGGTCGTTCTTGATGAATTCTATGAAGATGCGGCTGCCGAAGCAAACGATGAAAAAGAGGCCGAAGATGGTGCCGGCATACAGCTTTTCCAGTTTGTGGTTGTACAGCCACAGAAGCCCAAGGCCCAGCAGAAGATACACCAGAGCCTCGTACAGCTGCGTGGGATGGCAGGGCACGGTTTCTCCGTTGCGCTCGAACACAAAACCCCAGGGCAGGGAAGTGGGCCCGCCGTAGATTTCACTGTTGAACAGGTTGCCCAGGCGAATGAAGCAGGCCGCAAAGGCAATGGGAATAACCACGTGGTCGAAGATCCAAAGGACGTTGAAGCCGTTTTTGGGGCCATATTTGGCGGCATACCACCACACGCCCAGGATAAGGGCAATGGTGCCGCCGTGGCTGGCCAGGCCGCCTTTCCAGGGCATGAAGATTTCCCAGAACCCGGCCCAGCTGCCAAAGTAGTAGTCTGGCTGATAAAAGATGCAGTGGCCCAGACGGGCGCCTACGATGGTGCAGATGAGCATGGTGTAAAGGAGCGGATCCAGCAGGGCGACATCTATCTTTTCCCTTTGGAAAAAGTATTTCATGATGAACCATCCCAGCACAAAACCGCCCACAAAAAGGAGCGAGTACCAGCGAAGTTCAAAGCCGCCCAGATGCATGATGGCGGGGTCGATATTCCAATGTACAATTAATGTTTCCATAACAGGTGCAAAGATAGAAAAAAGGTGCGAAATTTGTAGTATATTTGCGTCTTATTAAGTTTGTGTGTGTATGAGAAGATTGTTGCTTGCACTGGCCCTGCTTGTCCCCACCCTGGCGTGGGCACAGTATCAGGGCACGGAGCGTCCGGCCGGTGACTCTACGCTGGTCCTTTCGCTGGACGACGCCATCAAGATAGCCCTCAGTGAAAATACCTCGGTAAAAGTAGCCGACATGGAAGTGCGGCGCACCCAGTATGCCCAGCGCGGCTCCTACGGCGCCCTTTTCCCGCAAGTGAGCGCCTCGGGCATGTACAGTTATGCCATCCAAAAGCAAAAGGTGTTTTTTGGCTCCGACGACGACAGCGGCAGTTCTTCGGGAGGTGGCATGGCTTCCATGCTGGCCAGTGCCTTCGAGCCCATCAACTATTATATCCAGCAGCTTTATGCAGCTACGGGAACGCCGTTCATCCCCTATGAAGCGCCCCAGGAAGAAGATACAGGCTCTTCCTCGTCAGACCCTATTGAAATGGGCCGTCGCAACCAGGTGCAGCTGGGCCTTAGCGCCACCATGCCCATCGTGAACGTACAGCTATGGGAAAGCCTCCGGTTAAGCGGCAATCAGGTAGAACTGGCCGTGGAGCAGGCCCGGGAATCCCGTCTGGGTACGGTGGCCTCGGTTAAACAAGCCTACTTCGCCGTCTTGCTGGCCAAAGCTTCCTACGACGTATATAACGCCGTCTTCGAGAACGCTGCGCAAAACTGCAAGCTCACGCAAATGCGCTACAATTCCCAAAAGGCCTCGGAGCTGGATCTGGCCCGTGCCCAAAGCACCATGGCGGCCGCCATTCCCAACCTTTACAATGCCCAGAATGCCATTTATCTGGCGCTGTGGCAGCTCAAGGCCGTGATGGGACTGGACCTGGACCGCGCCATAGACATAGAGGGCAGCCTGGAGGACTATGCCGGCCAAATGTTCCGCTTCATGCAGGAAGGCCAGGACTATTCCCTGGAGCGCAACTCGCAAATGAAACAACTGGCCACGCAGGCCGAGATACTGGCCCGGCAAATTCGCATGCAGCAGTACGCCTACCTACCCAGCCTGTCCATGCAGCTTTCCTACAACTACTACACGCAAAGCGACAAATTCAACCTTAGCCAGTGGAAGTGGCTGCCGTCCAGCACCCTGGTATTCTCCCTCAATATTCCCATATTCTCTGGCGGTCAGCGCTATTATGCCATTAAGCAAACCCGCGTGCAGGCCGACGAACTGGCTCTGCAGCGGGAAAACGCAGAGCGTCAGCTGCGCATCGGCATTCGGCAAAGCCTTTCCACCATGGAAACGGCCATGAAAACCTACGATGCCGCCAAGGAGGCTCTGGGCAGCGCCGAAAAAGCCTACGATATTGCCGAAAAAAGCTTCCAGCTGGGCAAGAGCACGCTCACAGACCTGAACAATACGGAGCTCACCCTCACGCAAACCCGTTTGCAGGTGGTGCAGGCCGTGTATAATTTCATTGTGGCCAAAGCGGGGCTGGAACAAACGCTGGGCTACGATTTCACCAATGAATAAGACAAAACCCCATATGAAAAGAGTATTTGCAATCCTTCCTGTCCTGCTGGCCCTTGTGGCCTGCGGGAATAGTGGCAGTAAGAAGCAGGAGGCGGCGGCAACCGCTTCCGCTCCCGTTCCCAATGTAGAAATTACGGTGGCCCATGCCCGGGAAGTACCCCAGGAAAGCACCTATGCCTCTACCGTGGAGGCCTATGCCGTGAACAACATTGTGCCCCAAACCGCAGGACGCATTCGCACCATTAACGTAGAGGTGGGGGATTATGTCCAGAAAGGCCAGGTGCTGGCCCAGATGGACCGTCTCCAGCTGGATCAGCTGGAACTGCAGGTGAAAAACGACGAAGTGGAATATGAGCGCCTAAAAGGCCTGTACGAGCAGGGCGGCGTTTCCCAAAGCGATTTTGAAACCGCCGAGCTGGGCTACAAAGTGCGCCGCACCAACTACGAGAACGTGAAGGAAAACACCATTCTTTGCAGCCCGGTCACAGGCTATGTGACGGCCCGCAATTTTGACGAGGGAGATCTCTTCTCCATGTCGGGGCCGCTGTTCACCGTTCAGCAGGTGGTGCCCGTAAAGCTGCTGGTGGGCATCTCGGAAAGCGAATACACCAAAGTGAAGAAAGGCGACACTGTTACTCTCACCGCCGATGCCATTCCCGGCCGCGTCTTCAGCGGCCGCATTGAGCGCCTGTATCCCACCATCGACGCCGCTACGCACACGTTCAAGGCCCAGGTGGTGGTGTCCAACGCCGACAAAGTGCTGCGCCCCGGCATGTATGCCCGCGTAACCGTGAACTTTGGCTCCCGCCGCAGCGTTATTGTCCCCGACCAAAGCCTTGTAAAGCAGGAAGGAACGGGCACCCGGTTCATCTATGTGCTCAACCCAGACAATACCGTGAGTTACGTCCCGGTAACCATCGGCCGGCACATGGGCAGCGAGTATGAGGTTCTGCAGGGCCTGCAGGATGGCCAGAAGATTGTATCCAAAGGTCAGTCGGCCCTCAAGGACGGCATCAAGGTGAACGTACTATGAGCATTATCAGAACATCTGTAGAGCATCCGGTTACCACTTGTCTGGTTTTCCTGGCCTTTGCCATCCTGGGTGTATTTGCGCTCACCAGGCTCCCGGTAAACAATTTGCCCGATATCGAGTCCAACACCATCATGGTCATGAGCTCGTATCCGGGGGCGTCGGCCGAAGACGTGGAAAACAACCTTACCAAAGTGCTGGAGAACACCCTTAACGGTGTGGCCGAGCTTAAGAACCTCACCTCCAACTCCCGCGAGAACATTTCCATCCTAACGCTGGAGTTCGAGTACGGAACAGACATCGACGAAGCCACCAACGACGTACGCGACAAACTGGACATGGTGTCCCAGCAGCTCCCCGACGGTGCATCGGCCCCGTATCTGTTCAAGTTCAGCGTGGAAGACATGCCCATCCTCATTATGGCGGCAACGGCCACGCAAAGCGTGAGCGCCCTGGACAAAATCCTGGACGACAAAGTGGCCACCCCGCTGGCGCGCGTGTCGGGTGTGGGTCAGGTAACGGTGGCCGGCGCACCCAAGCGTGAAATCCAGGTGTACTGCGACCCTGCCAAGCTGGAGGCCTACCACCTTTCCATTTCGGCCATTTCGCAGGTCATTGCCGCCGAAAACCGCAATGTGCCTTCCGGCAGCATCGACATCGGCTCCGACACCTATACGCTTCGCATCAAGAAAGAATTCGCCGACCCTTCCGAGCTCCTGGACGTAGTGCTGGGCAGCTTCAACGGATCGGCCATTTACCTAAGAGACGTGGCGCGCGTAGAAGATACCCTGGAGGAAAAATCCCAGGAGTCCTATACCAATAACGTGCGCGGAGCCCAAATCATTATCCAGAAACAGTCGGGGTACAATACGGTGCAGGTGGTAGAGAAAATCAAGAAGGAAATGCAAACCATTTCCCGCACGCTGCCCGCCGACATTCGCATTACCACGGTGGTAGACAACTCCGAGGACATCATTCTCACCATCCACTCCCTACGGGACACCATCATGATTACCTTCCTGGTGGTGATGCTGGTAGTGTTCCTGTTCCTGGGACGGCTCAAGGGTACCCTCATTGTGGTGCTCTCCATTCCCATTGCCCTCCTGGCGTCGCTGCTGTATCTGTTTGCAACGGGCAACACGCTCAATATTATCTCCATGAGCGCCCTGGCCATTGCCATTGGCATGGTGGTGGACGATGCCATTGTGGTGCTGGAGAATGTAACCACGCACCTGGAACGCGGGGAAAAACCCAAGGAGGCGGCCGTGCACGGCACCTCGGAGGTGGGTATTTCCGTCATAGCCTCTACCCTCACCATGCTGTGCGTGTTCCTGCCCCTTACCATGATGACAGGCATGGCGGGCATCATGTTCAAGCAGCTGGGCTGGATTGTTTCCATCATCATGATTGTGTCCACTACGGCGGCGCTCACACTGGTGCCCACCCTGTGCGCCCTGCTCATGAACAACAAGCCCACCACCAGCAAAATCTACCATTGGGTGTTCGGCCCGGTGAACAAAGCCCTGGACGGCGTTTCCAAAGCCTATTCCGGGCTCATTGCCTGGTGCATGAATCACAAGAAATGGATTCTGGCGGGTGCCGTGGTCATCTTTGGCGTGGTACTGTATCTGTTCATGCCCAATATGCGCACAGAGTTCTTCCCGCAGGAAGACGAAGGACGCATATCGGCCACCATCGAGCTTCCCATTGGAACGGCGCAGCAGGTAACCGGCGACGTTGCCCAGCGCATCTACGAGCGCATCAAGGCCGATGTCCCGGAACTTAAGGTGCTAAGCTACCGCTATGGCCAGGCCGACTCCGAGAATGCCTTCGCGTCCATGCGCCAGAACGGTACCTATCTCATTACCATGAATATCAACATTGGCTCCATCTCTACGCGTAGCAGAAGCGTGGGAGAGGTGGCCGATGTCATTCGCGCCGACCTCCGTGAATTCCCGGAGCTCAACCGCTTCAACGTGACAGAGGGCGGCATGGGCATGGGCGGCCGCGCCAATGTGCAGCTGGAGATTTACGGCTACGACTTTGAAGAAACGGAGGCCGAGGCCCGCCGCGTGCGTGCCGCCTTCATGGAAACCGGTTTCTTCACGCAGGCCATCCTGTCCCGCGACCAATATACGCCCGAGTACGAGGTAGATTTCGACCGCGAGAAACTGGCCCTGAACGGTCTTTCTTCCACGGTGGCCGCCGCTGCGGTATCGGCCGCTATGTCGGGAACGGTAGCCTCCTACTTCCGTGAGGACGGCGAGGAATACAACATCCGCGTGCGGTATGCACCGGAGTTCCGCGCCAGCCTGGAGGACCTGGAGAACATTGTCATTTACAATACGGCAGGGCAGGGGATACGCGTCCGGGATCTGGGCACCATCAAGGAGTCCAAGGTGCCGCCCACCATCCAGCGCAAGAACCGCGACCGTTACATTACCGTAACCGGTATGATGGCGCAGGGTAAGGCCCTCAGTGAAGGTGTCCAGGTGGCGCAGGACATTATGAACCGGGAGCCGCTTCCGTCCCACATGAGTTGGCGCATCGGCGGCGACTATGAAGAGCAGCAAAAGTCCTTCGCCGACATGATGCTGCTGTTCGTGCTCATCGTTATCCTGGTCTATATGGTCATGGCTTCCCAGTTCGAGTCCCTGCTGGGGCCGTTTGTCATTATGTTCTCCATTCCTTTTGCCATGGTGGGTGTTGCCCTGGGCAGCATGGTTCATGGCTGGATGCCCATCAGCATGATGGGAATGGTGGGCATCATTATCCTGCTGGGTATTGTAGTGAAAAACGGTATTGTGCTCATCGACTACACCATCCTGTGCCAGGAAAGGGGCATGTCGGTGCGGGAGGCTTCCGTAACCGCGGCCCAGAGTCGTCTTCGGCCCATCCTCATGACCACCCTCACTACGGTACTGGGCATGCTGCCCATGGCCTGGGGCACCGGCGAAGGCGCCGAGATGTGGCGCGGGCTGGGTATCACCGTAGCCTGGGGCCTTTCCATCTCCACCATCATTACGCTGGTGATCATCCCCGTTCTGTACTGCGGTTTCACCGAGCACATGGCAAGGCGCAAAGCAAAATAATTTAGGTATGAAAGCAATATTTGTAGCATATAATCAGGCCTACAATCAGGAGATTGTTCAGCTGCTGGAAGGCCTGGGCCAAAGGGGTTACACCGTGTGGAGTGAGATTGGTGGACGCGGAAGCATAGACGGGGAGCCGCATCTGGGCTCGCACGCCTGGCCCACGCAGAACCACGCCCTGCTCTCGGTGGTAGACGATGCCCTGGTCCCCGCCATCATGGCCCATCTGCGCGACACCGACGCCTCCAACCGTGACCTCGGCCTTCGCGCCTACGTCCTCCCGGTAGAGCAATCCCTCTAGCCCCTTCGGCCTAGAATGCCTAAGTGTCTGCTAATGAGCGAGTTGCTGAAATCTCATCCGGATTTTTGCCGGATGAAATATCTGTAAACAGCTGATAATGAGGCCGATAGCGAAACGTGGAAAACAGCCGCGGCGGGGAGTGGGGAAAAATTTGTATATTTGTAGGATTAAAGAAATAATATTATGGCAAAAGTAGCAACCAATAGCAATTTTAACGAGCTGCTGAAGGACAGCAAGCTGGTGGTAGTAGATTTTTGGGCAACGTGGTGCGGCCCCTGCCGCATGCTCTCTCCCATCCTGGACGAGGTAGAGGCCGAAATGGCCAGCCAAATCACGGTGGTAAAAGTGAACGTGGACGACGCCGACGAAATTGCCGGCGCCTACCGCATCATGAGCATCCCCACGCTGCTGTTTTTCAAAGGCGGTCAGGTGGTAGACAAAACCGTGGGTGCCATGCCCAAGCCTGCCCTTGTGGAAAAAATCAAAGCAAATCTGTAATAGCATGAAAAAGATTCTGACCATTGTGGCGCTAAGCCTGGCAACCGCCGTGGCTGCCCATGCCCAGTTTGGCATTATGGGCGGTTTTACATCGTCCAGCTCCTTTGTAGATACCCAGAATGCCATGGGAAACATCAAGAACGTGAACCTGTATCATGCCGGTATTGCCTACAAGATTAAGATGGGCCCGGTGTTTGTTTTGCAGCCTGCCCTGGCCTATCAAATGAAGGGAGCCAATCTGCATCAAACCGTTTCGAACATCCAACTGGGCCAAGAGTCTGTGGCTAACGTAGTGAACAGCTTCGAGTCCCGTACCGGTTATGTAGAGCTGTCGCTGGGCGCCCAGGTGGGACTGGATTTACTGGCATTCAGGCCCTATCTCCTGGTAGAACCGTTCATCGGCTATGCCGTTTATAACTCGGAAATCTATAACTATTCCGGGGAGGCGCTCAGGAATTTGGTCTCGATAGATCAAACAGAGGACTATACTTCGCTCCTGGCCGATGCCAAAAACAAGCTGGAAGGCGGCTTTGGCATTGGCGCCGGCGTAGAACTGGTGCACCACGTACAGCTCTCGCTCCAATGGTACATGAACCTGGGTAATTTGTTCAACGACGGAAAACTCAATGAGACCCAACTCATGGACAATCTCAAGAACAATTACAAGGATATTCACAATTATCACGGCCTTAAGCTCACGCTGGGTGTGTTCTTTTAATGGATAAGGGAAAAGTAGTCATTTTTTGCGCGTCCAGTGACCTCATTGACCCTGCGTTCAATGAGGCCGCCCAGGCTTTGGTGCGTGCGCTGCATGCGAAGGGATATGGTTTTGTGAGCGGCGGCGGCAATCGCGGCACCATGGGCGCCATAGCCCGTACGGCCCATGCCATAGGTGCCTTCCACCAGGGCGTGCTGCCCCGTTTTATGAAGGGCCTGGAGTATCCCGGCCTGTCGGCCATTGAGTGGACCTCCACCATGAGTGAGCGCAAGGAGCGCATGCGCAGCGGCACCGTTGCCGCTATTGCCCTCCCCGGAGGCATCGGCACCCTGGACGAATTTGCCGAAACCCACACCCTGCGCAAACTGAATCAGTACCAGGGGGAGCTGTTTGCCCTCAATCTTAAGGGCTTCTACAACCCTTTCAAGGCCCTGCTGGACCATTATGTGGCCACCGGCATGCTGTTGGCCCAGGACCGCGATCTGGTTCATTTTCCCACCACTGTAGAGGAACTGGTACAGTACTTTAAGTAGCACATGGACATTAAGGAAATCAAAACGTTCCTTGCACCGCAGCTGGAGAGCGTAGAGGCGCAGATTGATGCGGCTCTGAGGAGCGATGTTTCCTTATTGGACGCCACTAACCGCATGCTGCGGGAGCATCCCGGAAAAATGATGCGCCCGGTGCTGTCCCTGCTCGTGGCCGGAGCCTGCGGGGAGGTCAATGAGGCTACCATCCGCTATGCCGCCGCCATCGAGCTGCTGCACAACGCCACCCTCATGCACGACGACGTAGTGGACCAGGCCAGCGAACGCCGCGGCAGGCCCACCGTGTCGGCCCTCCTTAACAATTCGGCCGCTGTGCTGGTGGGCGACTATTGGCTGGTGCGCTGCATGAAAACCGTACTGGATACGCCAGCCAAAGACAACCGCGTCCTGCACCTGTTCGCCGATACCCTGGGCGCTCTGGCGCAGGGCGAAATGCTCCAGATGCAAAAGGCCTCATCGGCCGATACCACCCAGGAAGACTACCTTCGCATCATCTACTGCAAAACCGCTTCGCTCTTCGAATCGGCCGCCTGCAGCGCCGCCATTGCGGTTCAGGCCCCGGAGCCTGTTGTGGCGGCCATGGGCGCCTATGCACGGAACCTGGGCATCGCCTTCCAAATCAAGGACGACATTTTTGACTACCTGGAAGACGTTTCCGCGCTGGGAAAACCGGTGGGGCAGGACCTTCTGGAGCAGAAAATCACCCAGCCGCTGCTGTGCGCGCTGGCCGATGCCCAGCCCGCCGATGCCGCCGTCCGAGCAAAAGTTGCCCGTCTGGCCCAGGAGCCCGGCCTGGCCCAGGTAGTACGCGCATTCGTGTATGAGCATAACGGTATTCAAAAGGCAACGGAAAAGATGGAGGGTTATATCCAAAGCGCCATCGAAAGCCTTACATGCCTGCCGGAAACCACCAGTAAGCAATATCTTCGGCAATTGGCTTTATTTGTAGGAGAAAGGACCTGGTAATGGAAGTGTACGGAAATACGCAGCTGCAAGCCGCCCTGCACCAGATGGTTCAGAGCGGGCACGTGCCGCATGCCCTGCTCCTGCACGAGGACGACGGCGGCGGGGCTATGGCCCTTGCCCTGTCTTTCCTTACGGAACTCTATGGCGGGAATCCCCGCGTAGAGAAGCTCATTCACCCGGACATCCATTTCGTTTTTCCCGTAGCCGGCCCCGACAAACCCGTTTCCCTGCAGTTTATGGTCCCCTTCCGGGAGCTGGTGCTGCAGAATCCCTACTTTTTCGAGAACGAACTGTACCAGGCCATCGGCATAGAAGGGAAGCAAAGCAATATCTCGGTAAGCGAGGCTCGCAGCATACTGGAACGGCTCTCCCTTAGCGCCGTGGAAGGCGGCTACCGGACGGTAGTGCTGTATCTCCCCGAAAAAATGAACGCCCAGGCGGCCAATGCCCTGCTCAAAATGGTCGAGGAGCCTCCGCAGCAAACGCTGTTCATTTTCATTACCCACGCCCCGGAAAAAGTGCTCATTACCATCTCCTCCCGCTGCTTGCACATGCGTGTGCAGCCGCTTTCCATGGAGGCCGATGCCCAGGTGCATGCGCGCGAAGCCGCCGGCAATGCGGTGCTAAGGGATCTTTTCCACGACCTGCTTGAAGCCATCCTGGCGCGGGACCTGCTAAAAGCTCTGGAAACCGGAGAAGCCGTGGCCGATCTAAAAGTGCGGGAGCAGCAAAAACTCTTTTGCCGGCTGGCCTCGGAAGACCTCAGGCGGGTGTTCCTGCTGCAGAAACTGCCCCAGCTGGCCCGCATTCCGGAAGGGGAAGGCGCCTTTTTCCAACAGATGGCATCTTCGCTCAAGCCTTCCTTTGCCCGCAAGGGCATGACCTGCCTGGACAAGGCCCTTCTGCTCATCGAGCGCAACGTTAACCAGAAGATTCTTTTCACCAACCTGGTGAATCAATTATATACACTATGAACGAGTACAGTAACGAATCCATCCAGTTCGACTGCTTCCGGGGCTGCACGGTAGTCACCAATGACGAATCAGGAGAAAAGGATATCAAATACAGACAGGGCTGCTGCAAGCTGGAGGTGTACGACACCCTGAAGGGTATTGGACAGGAACAGTTTGACAGCTACTACGAGGTTCGCTTCAAGAACACCCGCAAGGGCATCTATATCAATGACTCGGGCCAAAGCATCAAGACCGGAGACCTGGTAGTGGTAGAGGCCGCTACGGGTCACGACCTTGGCATTGTGACGCTGGAAGGCGCCATTGTGGGCCGACAAATGAAGTGCAAGGGGGTAGACCCTTCCAAGCAGGAGATTAAGAAGATTTACCGCAAGGCGCGTCCCTTTGACATTCAGCGCTGGCAGGAGGCCATTGCCCGGGAGCAGGAAACCATGATTCGCGCCCGCGTGCTGGCCGCCAATCTGGGCCTGGATATGAAAATAGGCGACGTAGAGTTCCAGGGCGACGGCACCAAAGCCATCTTCTACTACATTGCCGACGGTCGCGTGGATTTTCGGCAGCTCATTAAGGATTTTGCCGACGAGTTCCACATTCGCGTAGAGATGAAGCAAATTGGCGCCCGCCAGGAAGCCGGCCTCATTGGCGGGCTGGGCGTATGCGGCCGGGAACTTTGCTGCGCCAATTATATCACGGAGTTCAAGAGCATTACCACGTCGGCCGCCCGTACGCAGGACCTGTCCCTCAATCCCCAGAAACTGGCTGGCCAGTGCGGCAAGCTCAAATGCTGCCTTAACTACGAGGTGGCGGCCTACATGGATGCCCATTCGCGCATCCCCCGCGTGAGCGAGCCCCTGGAGTTCCAGGACGGACAAGCCTGGCTGGTAAAAACCGACATTCTGGCCGAAACCCTCTATTTCTCCTACGAGAAAGGTTCGCTGGCCCAGATCTATCCGCTTAGCGCCGATGCCGTGCGCGACATCATCTCCATGAACCGTCGCGGGGAAAAACCCGTGACGCTGCTCCCGGAGAAAGTGCCCTCGGGCCCCGATTTCGTGTCGGCCGTAGGCGACGACGCCATTAACCGCTTCGACCCCGAGAAAAAGAAAAAACGCCGCCGTAACCGCGGTCGGAAGTAGTTTGAACGAAGTGAAGCATCTCCTTCCATTCCTGGCCCTTCTTCTGGCCTTTTCCTGCGCCAGTCCTTCCTCGGTGGAGCAGTTCCGGCGGGGGAGCGGCCCCTATTCGTTCAGCGTAGACATGACCGACACCACGGCCGTGTACGACCTTGACCTGTACACCCGCATAGACGGGAGGAACATTCCGCCCATGCTGGAACTTTCTGTGCAGTGGACCTCTCCCTCCGACTCTGTCTATCACGAGACCGTGTTCCTGCCTCTTTCGCCCGAAGTATATGTGCATTATAGGGCCGATATGAGTCCCTGGGAGCCCGGCGTGTGGAAACTGGACATTTCGGCCTCTTCGGCCCGGAGCGTTCCGGGGCTTCGCGGTCTGGGACTGGTGGTTAAAAAGCGGGGGGCATATACCTCCGAATCGTCGCTTCGCGACCCCTCCCATAAATGGGCCCCTCCCTCTTATGCGGCCGAGGGTGGCCACAGATTCGGAGGCATATACCCTCCGCTAAGTTTAGCGTAGCCATGGGACACGGGAAGCTTAAAAAATTTGCCGAGAACGAGACGTTCCACTGCCTGCTGCAGCCGTCGGCGGCCGATGTTTTGAGTGCCAAGGAACCGGGCTCCAGGGCTTTGAAACTGAAGGACCATGCCATCAAGGGCAACTGGGGGCGGGAGATGTTTGGCAACGACCATCCCATTGTGCTGGAACTGGGCTGCGGTAAGGGCGACTACACCATTGCCCTGGCGCGTCGGCATCCGGAAATCAATTATATCGGCGTCGATATCAAAGGTGCCAGGCTGTGGAAAGGGGCCAAAGAGGCCACCCTGGAGGCTATGCCCAATGTGGCATTCCTGCGCACGCGTATCGAGTTCATCGAGGCCTTCTTCGGCCCCGGAGAGGTTTCCCAAATCTGGCTCACTTTCTCGGACCCTCAGCTTCGCGGCTCCGAGAACGCCCGGCTTTCCTCGCCCCTTTTCCTGGAACGTTACCGTAAGTTCCTCAAGCCCGGCGGCGTGGTGCATCTCAAAACCGACTCCCGCTACCTGTACGAATACACCCAGGCCGTGTGCCGGGTCAATGACCTGCCGGTCCTGGCCTGTGGAGTGGACATCTACCACACAGGTTTTGGGCCAGGTGGGATTTTAGCCTGCCCACCTAGCCCGCTCAAAGTGGATTCCAGTGGCCCGCAGGCCCAAAATGCTGGGCCAGGCGGGTCGTCCAAAATCCCACCTAGCCCAGTGGACGAGGCTCAGGTGCTGGAAGTTCAGACCTTCTACGAGAAAATGTTCCTTCAGATGGGCCTTCCCATCACCTATATGGCATTTAACATAGACCACGAGGGCCCCTATGCCTTTCCCGCCGGAGCCTTCGACCACAACTACTGGCTCCAGGCCGAAGGTCCCCGCCGTAGTTTTTCGCATCAACCGAACAAAAAAGCATAGACGATATGGCAAAAATGATTTACACTATGGGCGAAGTGGCCGCGATGCTGGGGGAGAATACCTCGGCGGTGCGGTACTGGAGCAACTACTTCGAAAAGTTTGTGAAGCCTCAGCGCAATGCAAAAGGGAACCGGCTGTATCATCCGGAGGACATTGAGACGCTCAGGCAAATTCAGTTCCTCCTTAAGAACCAGGGCCTTACGCTGGAGGGGGCCATGCAGCGCCTCACCGAAGACCGGCGCAGCGTGGACCGTCGCGTGAAAGCCCTTAACTCCCTCAAAGCCATTCGGGAGCAACTGGTAGCCGTACGAAAAGCCTTATGAAAGTAAAAGACATTACTGCGGTGCTGGAGGCGTTTGCGCCGCTGGAGATACAGGAAGATTGGGACAATAGCGGCCTGCTTATCGGCAGCCCGGAAGACCCGGTGCATGGGGTGCTGGTGGGCTTTGACTGCACGCCGGAACTCATCGACGAGGCCATTGAGAAAGGCTGCGACATGGTGGTAACGCACCATCCCCTCATTTTTGGCGGCCTTAAGCGCATCAGCGGTCAGGACCCGGTGGGGGCCGCCGTCATGAAGGCCATCCGCGGCGGGGTGGCCGTGTATGCCGCCCACACATCGGCCGACAAAGTGCCGGCGGGGGTGAGCGGCGCCATGGCCAAAAGACTGGACCTGCAGGATGTTCAGCTGCTCATTCCCGACGAGAGCGGCGCCAGCGGCCTGGGCTGCACCGGTTATTTCCCCATTCCCATGACGGGCATGGAGGCCCTGCAATACGTAAAGGAGAAATTCGGCCTGCAGGTGGTGCGCTCCTCCCGGCCCCTGGAAACGCCCATCGAAAAGGTGGCGCTCATGGGCGGCAGCGGCGGCTCGGAAATAGCGGCGGCCATCCGCAGCGGGGCCCAGCTGTACATTACCGCCGACATTTCCTACCACCATTTCTTTACCCCGGAAGGGTTCATGGTAATGGATATCGGCCATTTTGAGAGCGAAGTGGAGATTACAGACATTTTCCTTACTCAGATACGGAAAAATTTTCCTAACTTTGCAAGCTACAAAACCAGTGCGCTGGACAGGAGCAATCCGGTCCACTACTTTGTGTTGTAAAGTTGTAAAATATATAATCGATTATAATTTTTATGGCAAGTACCAAGAAAACTACCGCCGCCGCTGTGAAAGTGGAGGCCCCTATCGATCAGAGGGAAACTTTTGTGTCGCTGCAAAAAAGTTTCGCCGACTCCGACATGCCCGTAGAGGAAAAACTCAAGGTCCTCTATCAGCTGCAGGCCGCCGACTCAGAGATTGACAAGATTATCCAGCTGCGCGGCGCCCTTCCCGCCGAAGTAGCCGCCCTGGAGGACGAAATTGCCACCCTTAAGGAGCGTAGCGCCACCATCAGCGCTGTTGTGGATCAGATGAACCGCAATATTGCCGACGCAAAACTGTCCATCTCGGAGCACGAAAGCATCATTGAGAAATATCAGCACCAGCTGGAGAGTATTGCCAACTCCCGCGAGTACGACTCCCTGAACAAGGAAATCGAGAACCAGGAGCTCCTGCGCCAAATTGATGAAAAAACCATCAACGACACCCGCGTGGAAATTGCCAACCAGAAAGCCCAGCTGGACGAAATCAAGGACCGCCTTACCATTCGCACAGAGGACCTCAAGGCCAAGAAGGCCGAACTGGAAACCATCGTGGAAGAAACCGCCAAGGAGGAAGCTGTGCTGCGTGAGCGCCGCGAGGCCTGCGCCGCCAAGATTGACGCCCGCACCATGAGCGCCTACGAGCGCATTCGCGCCAGCGTGCACAACCACCTGGCCGTGGTGGGCATCTACAACGGCGATAGCTGCGGCGGTTGCTTCAACACCATCACCCCTCAGCGCCGCGTGGAAATTGCTTCCAACCGCAAGCTCATCATCTGCGAGCACTGCGGCCGCATTATCATTAACCCGGATTTCGAATAGCCCAGTATGCCGGATCCCGCCCGCAAGAAAGACAGGTCCCAGCAGCCCCTCAATCTGGATAACCTCATGGGGAACAAACCCCCTCAGGCTCTGGATGTAGAAGAGGCCGTTCTGGGTGCCATGCTGGTAGAGCCCGCCACCATAGACGAATCTATGGAGGAGCTCACCGCCAGTTGCTTCTATGACCCGCAGCATCGCATGATCTTCGAGGCCATGAGCGAACTGGTAAACGACCACGTGAGCATAGACCTGGTTACGGTAAGCGAAAAACTGCGCTCCAAGGGCAACCTGGAGGCCGTGGGCGGTCCTGTGGTGCTGGCACGCCTGTCCCAAAATATCGGCGCGGCAGCCCACATCGAGTACTATATCAAAATCCTTAAGCAAAAGACCATCCAGCGGGATCTCATTACTGCCTCGTACGAGATCCTTAAGCAGTCTTTCGACGAGTCCACCAACGTGGACGACCTAATAGACAACGCCCAAACCAAGGTCTTTGCTGCCATCCAGAATAATGTAAAGCGGGACGTGCAGGATATTGGCTCCATCATCAATACGGTGCTGGACAACCTGCAGGAACTGCAAAACATTACCGGTCCTTCGGGGGTGCCTTCCGGTTTCCCCACCATAGACCGGGTAACCCAGGGCTGGCAAAAGAGCGACCTCATTATCCTGGCCGCCCGTCCCTCTGTGGGTAAAACCGCCTTCGCCCTCAATATTGCCCGCAATGCCGCCGTAGAGTCCAATATGCCCGTGGCGGTATTCTCGCTTGAAATGAGCGCCGACCAATTGGGCAAGCGCCTCATTACCACCGAAAGCGGCCTAAGCGGGGAAAAAATCAAGGGCGGTATTAAACTGGAGCCCTACGAGTGGGTTCAGCTGGAAGATACCCTCAAACGCCTGTCCAAGGCCCCCCTGTACATAGACGACACGCCCGGTATTCCCATCATGGAGTTCCGCACCAAGGCCAAACGCCTGGTCAAGCAAAAGGGCGTGCGTCTCATTGTAGTAGACTACTTGCAGCTCATGCAGGGACCGGTAGAATTAAGGGGCCTGCGGGAGCAGGAAGTGGCTGCCATTTCCCGCACGCTAAAGGCCACGGCCAAGGAACTGAACATCCCTATTATTGCCCTGTCGCAGCTGTCCCGTAATGCCGTGCAGCGCACCGGCGGCACCGGAAAACCGCAACTAAGCGACCTTCGCGAGTCAGGCTCCATTGAGCAGGACGCCGATATGGTTATCTTTATCCATCGCCCCGACTTTGTGGGCATGAGCGACAACCCCGAGGATAAAGAAAAGGCCATCATCGTTATTGCCAAGCACCGCAACGGAGAAGTATGCGACATTGAAATGAAGTATAAGGCCGGTCAGGTAAAGTTCGTAGAACCCGACCAAAGCCTGGATGTTTACGCGGCCCGCGGTCCTGTGGCCAGCGGCGCCGTGAACGAAGCCCCTCCCGCCGCCGGCGCCTCCTACGACTTTGAACAACAGGATCAGTTCTAACAGCCATGCGTCGCGCCCTCCTGTGTCTGTGCCTTCTGCTCGTTAGCCTGGCTGTATCGGCCCAGGCAAGCGGAAGCCTTTCCACTGTGCAGGAACGCCCGTTTGCCGCCGGGGAAGCCTTTGAAATGAGCATCACCTACAAGTGGGGCGCCCTTAACCCAGAGGTAGCCAAGGCGTGGGTCTCACTGGAAGAACTTAGCTATTTGGGCATTCCCTCCTACCACTCCTCCATAAGGGTAAAAAGTGCGGCCTTCTTCGATGCGTTTTTCACCATGCGGGAGCATTTCCAAAGCTGGTTCGACGCCTCTACCCTCAAGCCCTACAAATTCATCAGGGACACCCGGGAGGGTAATTACACCGCCTACAACCTGTATATCTACGATTGGCAAGCCGGCGCCATCCATGCCAACATCCAGTTCGAAGGCAGGGGGCCGCAAACACTCGATATCCCCCTGGAAGAGGGCGTATATGACCTTCCTTCCCTCATTTACTATGTGCGCTCGTTGGATTATGAACGCATAGGGGCCGGGAAGTCGTTCCCGCTGGACTTTGCCATGGACGAAGACGTAGATCACGTGCGGCTCACCTATCACGGCTCGGAGCGTATTAAAGTGCGCCGGCTGGGCTATGTCCAGGCGCACCATTTCTCCTGCTCCACCATTTCCGGTGCCATGTTCGAAGGGAACGAACAGCTTCAGTTCTGGATGTCGGCCGACGATAACCGTATCCCGGTGGCCATCAGGGTGCCGCTGCGGGTGGGTGCCGTGCAGTGCTGGCTGTCGGCCTATTCGGGACTAAAACATCCCTTCAATGCGCTTGAAAGCAAATGAGTCGCGATGTGTCTCATAAGGGAAAGGTGTTGCGGGTAACCCCGCAGGTAACCACCGTGTCCATTGTGCAGCACGCAGCCTGCGGCTCCTGCCATGCGGCCGGCCTTTGCGGCATGGCCGAAGCCACCGAGAAAACCGTAGAGGTTCCTACCGTCCCGTTTGCTACTTATGGCGTAGGCGACGAAGTAGAGGTGGTGCTCAAGGCTTCCATGGGGATGAAAGCCGTATGGCTGGCCTATTGCATACCGCTGGTGGTGCTGCTCTCCGTCATTCTGGGCCTGATGGCCCTGCAGGTGCCGGAGGTTCCCGCCGGGCTTGCGGGCCTGGGCGCCGTGGCCCTGTACTATCTGGTACTGTGGCTGCTGCGTGGCCGTCTTAAAAACGAATATATTTTTACAATAAAAGGATAAATATGGTAAACATGATCATCTGGACAATCGCAGTGGTGACCGCTCTGGGCCTCCTGCTTGCGCTGGTCCTGTACCTTGTGGCCCAAAAATTCAAGGTAGAGGAAGACCCGCGCATAGACGAGGTAGAGAAAGCCATGCCCGGCGCCAACTGCGGCGGTTGCGGCTTTGCCGGCTGCCGCGCCTTCGCCGAGGCTGCGGTAAAGGCTCCTTCCCTGGACAACAACTACTGTCCGGTGGGGGGCAACGAAACCATGGCCAAGGTGGCTGCCATTCTGGGCTACGAAGTTAAGGAGAAAGCCCCCATGGTGGCCGTGGTGCGCTGTAACGGAACCTGCGAGGCCCGTCCCAAAGTGAACGAGTATAATGGCTTCCAGTCCTGCTACGTGAAGTCGCTGCTGTACACCGGCGACACCGCCTGTGCTTTTGGCTGCCTGGGTTGCGGCGATTGCGTGGAAGCCTGCCAGTTCGGCGCGCTTTCCATGGATCCTGTCACCGGTCTTCCGGTAGTGGACCAGGAAAAGTGCACGGCCTGCGGCGCCTGCGTTAAGGCCTGCCCCAAGCGCATCATTGAGCTTCGGCCCAAAGGCCCGCGCGGCATGCGCATGTTTGTGAGTTGCGTGAACAAAGACAAGGGCCCTGTGGCTCGCAAGGCCTGTGGAAATGCCTGCATTGGCTGCGGCATATGCGCCAAAACATGTACGCATGAAGCCATTACCGTGGAAGGCAATCTTGCCTATATTGACCCCGCCAAGTGCAAACTCTGCCGCGAGTGCGAGGCTATGTGCCCCACCGGCGCTATCCACGGCGTGAATTTCCCCAAGCCGCTGGACAAAGACGCCATCAAGGAGCGCATCAAGGCCCGTCAGCAAAAAGCAGCCGCAGAGGCCGCCAATAAGGCCGATGCTCCCTCAGGGGCAACAGCCCCTGCTGCTGCAGTCTCTGCAAAAGTTAAGGAGGACAAGAAAGATGAGTAAGAAGCATACATTCTCCATGGGTGGGGTTCACCCCCACGACAGCAAGATTTCCAGGGAGTGTGCCATAGAGCAGCTGCCGCTGGCTCCTACGGTGTATTTGTCTGTGGCCCAGCACATTGGTGCGCCGTCGGTGCCCTGTGTGGCCGTGGGCGACAAAGTGAAGGTGGGCCAGGTGGTGGCCCAGCCCGGCGGCTTTGTGGGCGCCTATATCCATTCCTCTGTGAGCGGCACCGTGAAGTCTATCGGCCCTCGCCAGGACCTTGCCGGCCGCATGAGCACCCACATTGAAATTGCCGTAGAGGGCGACGAGTGGCTGGAAGGCATCGATACCTCCGACACGCTTATTACTGCCATCCCGGAAGACGCCAAGGCCATTGTGGAAAAGGTGAAGCTGGGCGGTGTTGTGGGCCTGGGTGGTGCTACCTTCCCCACGCATGTGAAACTGAGCCCTCCTCCGGGCTCCAAGTGCGAGCGCATCATTATCAACGGCTGCGAATGCGAACCCTATCTCACCTCCGACTTCCGCACCCTGCTGGAGAAAGGAGAGCAGGTGGTGGTGGGTGCCGCTATCCTTCAAAAGGCCATGGGTGGCGTTCCCTGCACCATTGCCATAGAGGAAAACAAACCCGAGGCCATTGCCCATATCAAGGAAGTAATTGCCCGGCTTGGCTATCCTGAAATGGAGGTCATGAGCATGAAGATGCGCTATCCGCAGGGCGGTGAGAAGCAGCTCATCGATGCCGTGATGCACCGTCAGGTGGGCTCCGGCGCCCTGCCCATTTCCGTGGGAGCCGTGGTGCAGAACGTAGCAACGGCCCTGGCCGTGTACGACGCTGTCCAGAAGAACAAACCCATCGTAGACAACTCGGTAACCGTTACCGGCGAGTGCTTCCCCAGGCAGGCCAATCTGCTGGTTCGCGTGGGCACTCCGCTGCGTTACATCATTGACTATTTGGGCGGTGTCCCCGCCGATGCCGTAAAGATTATCAGCGGCGGTCCCATGATGGGCCGTGCCGTAGCCAATCTGGACGCGGCCACCGTTAAGGGTACCGGCGCCCTGCTCTTCCTCACGGAGGCGCAGACCCGCCGCGCACCAGAAACCAACTGCATTCGCTGCGGCAAGTGTGCCGATGCCTGCCCCATGGGCCTGGAACCATTCCTGCTCAATAAACTGGCCCAGGCCAAGGACACCGATGCCCTGGAGGAAAATGCCGCCCAGGACTGCATCGAATGCGGCTGCTGCCTGTATTCCTGTCCCGCCCATATTCCGCTGCTGGACCATATCCGCGTAGGGAAGGGCTTTGTACTCAGTGCTATCCGCGCCCGCGCCGCGGCCGCCAAGGCTGCTGCCGAAGCCGCTAAACAATAAAAGGACTCCTCTATGAGTAAATTATTAGTTTCTCCGTCTCCCCATATTCACAGCAAGGACACTACTCAGCGTCTCATGCTGGATGTGGTTATTGCGCTCGTTCCTGCCGTTGTGTGCTCTGTCCTGTTCTACGGCTGGCAGGAATTGCTGGTTTTGGGCGTGAGCGTGGCCTCCTGCGTGCTGCTGGAATGGGCCATTACCAAGTATCTTCTCAAGAAGCCCTCTACGGTGGGCGACTTATCGGCTGTCATTACCGGTATCCTGCTGGCCCTGAACCTGCCTTACACTACGCCCTGGTGGGTGGTATTTGTGGGTGCGGTGGTTGCCATCGGCATTGCCAAGCTCACCTTTGGCGGTCTGGGACAGAACATCTGGAACCCTGCCCTGGTAGGCCGCGTGTTTCTGCTGGTTTCTTTCCCCACCTACATGACGTCCTGGAGCGCTCCCAAGGGTCTTTTCGGCGTAGATGCCGTTTCCGGAGCCACTCCGCTGGGCGCGGTACAGGAAGGCCTCATGCAAGGCAGTTCCGTGCCGGAGATTATGTCTGCCGGCGGCTACGACTATTCCCAAATGCTGCTGGCCAACCTGGGCGGCAGCGCCGGTGAGGTGTGCGCCTTGGCTCTGCTGGCCGGTTTCGTGTACCTTTGCTGCCGCAAGGTTATCAAGCCCTGGATTACTCTTAGCATTTTTGCCACCGTGGCCCTTACCTCCTTCATTTTCTGGAGCGTGGACCCGTCCCGTTTCACCGACCCTGCTTTCAACCTGCTCACCGGCGGTCTCATTTTGGGCGCCTGCTTCATGGCCACCGACTATGTAACCAGTCCCATGAGCGTTTGGGGCGGCGTGGTCTTTGGCGTGGGAATCGGCTTCCTTACCATGATGATCCGTTACTTTGGCTCTTATCCGGAAGGCGTTTCCTTTGCCATCCTTATCATGAACTCTGTGGTGCCGCTGCTCAACAGGTGGTTTAAACAGAAAAAATTCGGGAGGAAGTAAGTTATGGCAGCTAAATCCAATTTAACCAATATGGTGCTGGTGCTGGGCCTCACCTGCCTGCTTTGCAGCGCGGTGCTGGGCGGCGCCTATGCCCTTACCAAAGATCCCATCGACGCTGCAGCCGCCGCAAAAACGGAAAAAGCCGTGGCGCAGGTGCTGCCGCATTTCACCAGCGTGGAATACAACGCCGATGCCAAGTATTACAAGGCCATGGATGCCGATGCCGTTGTGGGTTACGCCATTGAGAGCACGGTGGTGGGCTTTGGCGGAAACCTTACCCTCATGGTGGGCATCACCCCCGACGGAACGGTGTACAACACCTCGGTGCTGTCCCACTCAGAAACACCCGGCCTGGGAGCCAAGTGCGCTACAGACCAGAAGTTCATGGACCAGTGGCGCGGCTTCGACCCTTCCATTAAGAAGCTTTCGGTGAAAAAGGACGGCGGCGACGTAGATGCCATTACGGCTTCTACCATTACTTCCCGCGCCTACACCCTGGCCGTAGAGAATGCGTTAAACACTTTTAATGCCCTAAGCCATGAGTAAGATTAAACTGATTACCGACGGTCTGGTTAAGAATAACCCCACCTTCGTGCTGCTGCTGGGCATGTGCCCCACGCTGGCCACAACCACATCGGCCATCAACGGCCTTTCCATGGGCCTGGCCACGCTCTTTGTGCTGGTCCTTTCCAATATGGCCATTTCCCTCATAGCTCCTGTGGTGCCCGACAAAGTGCACATTCCGGTGTACATTGTGGTCATTGCCACTTTTGTAACCTTGCTGCAACTGCTCATGCAGGCCTATACGCCGGCTGTGTACGAGACCCTGGGCCTGTTCATTCCCCTCATTGTAGTGAACTGCATTGTGCTGGGCCGCGCCGAGGCTTTTGCCAACAAGCACGGCGTAGGGGAGAGCGCCCTGGACGGCATTGGCGTAGGCCTGGGCTTCACCGTTTCCCTTACGGTGCTGGGTCTGGTGCGTGAGGTACTGGGCTCTGGCAGTGCTTTCGGCTACAATTTCATTGGCGGCCACGACGGCATGCTGGCCTTTGTGATGGCCCCCGGCGCTTTCCTGTGCCTGGGTTATCTGATGGTCCTGTTCAACAAATTCGTTAAAAAGAACTAGGCTATGGAATACTTCCTCATAATTATCTCGGCCATTTTCGTAAACAATATCGTTCTGGCCCAGTTCCTGGGAATATGCCCGTTCCTGGGTGTGTCCAACAAGCTTTCCACAGCCACAGGCATGAGCCTGGCCGTTTGCTTTGTTATTACCCTGGCCACTCTGGTTACCTACCTTGTGAACCAGTATTTGCTGGTTCCTCTGGGCATTACTTTCCTGCAAACCATAGCTTTTATCCTGGTTATTGCCGCCCTGGTGCAAATGGTAGAGATTGTGCTCAAGAAGGTGAGCCCCAGCCTTTATCAGGCCCTGGGAATCTTCCTGCCCCTCATTACCACCAACTGCGCCGTGCTGGGTGTGGCCATCAATGTGGTTACCAAGCAGTTTGCCTTTGTGCCCGGCGGTGTCCTCAATCTGGGACAGGCCCTGGTCTATGCCTTTGCCACTTCCCTGGGTTACGGCCTGGCCATGGTTATTTTTGCCGGCATTCGCGAGCATCTGGCCCTGATGAACGTTCCCAAGGCTTTCAAGGGCGTTCCTATTGCCATCATTTCCGTGGGCATCCTGGCCCTGGCCTTTATGGGCTTCAGCGGCATGGTGAAATAGGGGTACGCTTCGTTTTCTGTAAGTAATTCACAATCATAATGTTATGAAAAATTGGTTACTCCGGTTGGGGTGACCAATTTTTTGTAACATGCACAGAAATAGAAAGTTACATAAAACGACCCTTTTCATTTTTTTCGTCAGGGCTTGCTAAAACGGCAAAAAACAGTATATTTGCATATATGAAGCTTAGGATTGTCGCACTTTTATCTGCCCTTGTTCTGTGTACGGGCTGCATTACTACCATGGCGCTCACGGCGGTGGTCCTGAGTAATATCACCCCCGGGGAGAAGGTCGTGCTAAAAGGCCGTGTCACGGGATCTGTCCCGGAACAGGAAAAGGCAGCCCTCATGCAAACGGGCACCGGAGACACCGTGTGCATTGTATACGACTTCAAAAAGTACAAGGAGGGGCAGCGCATCAAGGCCAAGTTTATTCGTGGCGGGCTGTATAAGTACACAGATACCCAGGGTACAGAACGCTATGCTCCCATCTTCATTCGCGCCAAAGATTTCAAAACGCTTTGGTGGGTAGCCGTTTCGCTGGACGTAAACTCCCCGCAAGAGGAGAGGAAGGCCGAAGTGTTCACCTAATCACAGCTTAAACCCTTAATTATTAGCCATATGAAAAAGCTTTTTGTCGCCATCCTTGTAGCGCTGTTCCTGGCGCCGCTTGCCCAGGCCGGTACCCCTGTCATTACCTCCAAGGGTATTGGAAAAGTAAAAATTGGGGCCAAAGTGTCCAAACTTCCACAGCAAATGTCGGGTGTATACGACAAGCTGGAGTTAGTCTCGGAAGATATTGTCGATGAAGGCGCCTACGAAGAGACCGTAAGTTTATATCGCGCCAGCCTAAACGGTGAAACCGTATTCGAGTTTTACCCCATCGATGAAAAAGTGGATTACCTTACCATCTATAGCAAAAACCTCAAGATGTCCAACGGCCTCGGCCTGGAATCTCTCCCGGCCGAGCTATTTGAAAATGGAGCCAAGGTCATTTCCTTCAATGACGGCGGCGAGGCCCTGCTGGTCGATGGTGTCCTGTTCAAAGGCCTGCCCATGACTCCTCAGGGCTTCAAGAAATCGGAACAAGCCTATCTTGGCACCGAGGTAACCTTTGACCAGTCAGACTTCGACCCCAATGGCCATGCCAATGAGATTTTCATTTCCGAGTATTATGCCAACGAAGCCAGCGCTGCTGCATCGGCCGAAAGAGCGAAGAAGGTAAAGGATATTTTGCTGGCCATTGTGGTTCTGCTGGCAGTGGGAGCTATAATTGCACACATGGTTTATGTGAAGTTCTTCTCGGCCAAATATCCAGAGGATTACAACACTGTCGCCAACGCTCCGGAGGCCAATAACGCCTATGTACTGAGTGTCCTGAATAAGCTCGTGGACGAAGAATTTTCGCCCCTTTGCGACCCCAATGAAACACCCGGCCCCGACATTGTGCGCTATCCCGCCGGCAAAAAGGCCGCCTATCATGCCAAGGAAGTGCTGGACGATATCCTGGCCAATCATCTGCCCGTGAGCGGGGAAGCTGCCCAAAAGCTTAAGGAGGTTAGCATTGTTACCAACGATGCCTTTAGCCGTGCATTCGCCGGCTCCAAAGCCTATATCATTATTACCATCCTAATAGCCGTTGGTGCATGCTTCCTGGGCGAAGTCATTGTAGGACCGCTGGTGTTCTTCGGCCTGTCCTGCATTATGTACTGGCTGTCCTGCTACACCCCCAACTACATCCTGGTCAATAAGGACCTCAAGGCCCTCAAGGCTGGCCGTAATCGCTCCCAGAGTTTTATGACCGCCACCCTCGCCGGCATCCTGGGCTTTGCGGCATCGGCCCCCGTATTTGTAGAAGTTACCAAGAATCGCCATACCGGCGAAGTGATTAAAACGGAAGAGGATCATTCTCCTACAATCATTTTCCTGATCCTGGGAATTATCCTGCTGTTTGTGGTTGCCTATTTCATGTTCGCGGTAGCCTTCTTTAATTATCTGCGCAACTATCTGCTAAGGAAATAAGCATTCACTCGCCTCATGTACCGGTATCAAAAAGTTAGGCAGGAGTCGGCTGTAGGACGAGAGTGCTATATCCTGAGCCTTGACAATCATGTGGAAATAACGGCCGCGTTATTGGCTTTCTGCAAAGAAAAGCACATCCTTTGCGGCCAGGTAAGCGGCCTGGGGGCCGTTAACAGTGCCACCTTCCGTTTCCTGGATCCCGCCACCATGAAGTATGTCGATCATACTTTTGATGAGCAAATGGAGATTACCAACCTTACAGGTAATATCTCCCAGAAGGACGGACAGCCCTATCTGCACCTGCACATTACAGCCAGCCGGCGGGACTATTCCTGCATTGGCGGACACTTGCTCTCGGCCACCATTAACGGTGCCTGCGAGCTGCTGGTTGAAGACTTCTGCCTAACCCAAGCCGGCCGGCGTGCCGACGAGGAAACCGGCCTTAACCTGTATCAATTCTAGTACTATGACTGTAACCATGATCATTGAGCTGCTCATTGTATTGGCAGCACTCTATGTGGGGTCCCGTTACGGGTCGCTGGCGCTGGGTGCCATTTCCGGTATCGGCCTGGCCATCCTGGTCTTCGGCTTCGGCCTTAAACCCGGCACGCCTCCTACCGATGTTATCTACATTATCATTGCCGCCGTTACCTGCGCGGGTACCCTGCAGGCATCGGGGGGAATGGACTGGATGATACAGATTGCCGAAAAACTGCTGCGCAAGCACCCCGAGCACATTACCTTTCTGGGACCGCTTGTAACCTTCTTCCTCACGGTGCTGGTAGGAACGGGCCATGTGGTGTATACCATCATGCCCATTATCTGCGACATTGCGCTCAAGAAGAACATTCGTCCGGAGCGTCCCTGCGGTGTGGCCTCCATCGCGTCGCAGGTGGGTATTACCTGTTCCCCCATTGCGGCGGCCGTGGTGGCTTTTGTTACAATCTCCAACGCAAATGGATACATGGTTAGCATCCCGCAGGTACTCATGGTTACCATACCGGCCTGCGTGATTGGCCTTATGTGCGCCTCGCTGGCCTCCTATAAGCGCGGAAAAGACCTGGACGACGACCCCGAATTCCAGGCCCGCAAAGCCGATCCCAAGATTTACAAGTACATGTATGTGAACAAGACCACTACGCTGGACAAGGAAATCACTTCATCGGCCAAACTGTCGGTGTTTGTATTTCTGGCGGCGCTGCTGGTTATTGTGGGATTTGCCTTTTGCCAGATGATTCATATGCCCGATGGCAGCACGCTGGCCAAGGCCATAAACCTGCCCAAGATGAATATCTGCATCCAGATTATCATGCTGGTGGCGGCGGCCTTGAACATCATGCTTTGCAAGGTGGACCTCAAGAACTGCGTGTCGGGCTCGGTGTGGAAATCGGGCATGGTGGCCGTCATTGCCATCTACGGCATTGCCTGGCTGGCCGATACCTACTTTGGCAACTACCTGGACGAGATGAAGGCCATGCTCACCGACTTGGTTACCCGCGCGCCCTGGACCATCGCGCTGGTGTTCTTCCTGGTATCGGTGCTCATCAATTCCCAAGGCGCCGTGGTGGTGGCTATGCTGCCCCTGGCATACGAACTGGGCATTGCCGGTCCCGTGCTGCTGGGCGTCCTACCCAGCGTGTACGGGTATTTCTTTATTCCCAACTATCCCTCCGACATTGCTACGGTAAACTTTGACCGTTCCGGCACTACGGTCATCGGCAAATACCTCCTGAACCATAGCTTCATGATGCCGGGGCTCATCTCCATAAGTATTTCCACCGTTGTAGGCTACCTCATTACCAACGTGTTCTTCCCTGGCTACTTTGCCAGCTTTATACAGTAGTGCGACGGATTTGACCGCCTGCGGCGGCCACATCGCTGCCCCTGCGGGGGGCTTATCACAAGCATAGCAAGGGCGCCAGCCCCCTTCGGGGCCTGTCCTTTGCCATAATATAGGGGCATTCAAGCGAGCTTGATGCCCCTATATTACGTCAAACGCCACAGTCTTTGACCGTGGCGTCCTTGCCTTTTGTGATTCCGACGCGATTTTTCAAATCGGCGCCCCTGCCACGGGCCATCATCAAAAAAGGAAGACCAGAAGATCTTCCTTTTTTGTGATTCCGACGCGATTCGAACGCGTGACCCACAGCTTAGAAGGCTGTTGCTCTATCCAGCTGAGCTACGGAACCATCCTATTGGGCTTGCAAAGTTAGTATTTTACAGCGAATTGCCAAAGCCCCGGCAGAACTTTTTCTGAAAGGGAATCTAACGGGGGCTCACAGAGAGCAGCAGTTGCAGCTCCCGGTTAATGGCGTCGGACAGACCGCCAATGGATGCCTCCGGGGATGCCTCCGGGAAACTGTCTTCCAGCGTTCCGCCCTCGTGGTCAATGGCCAGGCTGGCAATGCCCACAGAGCAAATGCGGTAAAGGTCCTCCATGGAGGGGTAAAGGTACACGAAGTTTTCGTCGTCGCGGGCCTGCGGCAGGCTGATGAGGGAGCCGTCCCGAAGGGTTAGGCGCACGGGCGCGTCGTAGGGAATGTGGAATTTTTCCTGATTCTTGGAGCCAATGACAAAAGCCAGATCTATGTCCTCTGTGTTGGTGGCCTTGTAATACAGATGTGAAAGCAGGACGTTGTAGTCGAAGTGGGCGCCTCGGGCCATCACCGGATTGGCGTCGGTGAGGACGCTGCTTTGATTTTCGCTGTGGCTGGCCAGAGACGCATCTCCTAAGTCTATGGTTTTTTCGGACGCCTTGAGGATGGCCTGGCAATGCCTGAGAAGCAGTTCTCCCAGCTCATTGGCGGGGAAGGCGGCCTGGATATAGTCCTCCGGGTTCCAGCCCGTAATGATATCGGCCGATTTAACGCCTTTCACAAGCGCTTCCATATCTTTGGATTCTACGGCATACTTGAGCCGGTTAAGGAAGTTCCCGTCTTCCAGGCGGCGCTTGGTGGCCGAATCCGATCCAATTTGCTCCAGCCTGATAATTTTCCCGTTTTTGAGCGTAACGGCCATTTTTACGCCCTTAGGTACCACGGTGGCGTTTTTCTCTACAAGGTTGATGTAGAGAAGGTACAGGGTGCCCCCGTCGGGAAAGCCGGCCAGTTCTACGCGAATCTGGGCTGGAATAGCTCCCAGAGTTAGGGACTCATAGTCTGTGGAAATATGAGTAATGCCACCGGAACGGTAGTTGGTGCGTACATTCTGTGCCCAGGCCGACAGGCATATAAGTCCTGCGAGAGCAGCGAGTAACAATCTTTTCATCTGCAAAGCGTATATCTTTGCAAAGATACACTTTCTGTGCCAAATGGCAAGACTTCAAAGGGGCTTACTTGTTTGCAAGTTCCATCCAAAGATTGTAACTTTGCCGTATGGGAAAAAGAATCATAGCTTTAGTGCTCACCCTTGGCGTAGCTTTGGCTCTGGCGCCGTCCTGCAAAAAAGACGGCCTGTATATCCAACTGCCCAATACCGTTTGGCAGTATGGCTCTGGCCATCAAATGGCACATATTTGCTTCTGCGGGGAGGAATATGCCAGCGTTATGCAGTTAGACTTAAATACCGGCTACCAGTCCGACAATCATGGCCGCTACACCACAGACGGACATAACGTAGATATTGAGGGAACCTCCAACGTGCACATGGTTCGCACCTTTTCCCATTTGAAGCATTCAACCACCAATAAGAACTTAACACCCCTGGAACCCCAGTCCTACAGCAGCTTGAAAGGAAGTGTATGGACCACCATATGGGATGGGAACCTTTACTTTGCCTTTTTTCGTTCAGAAAACAGCTGCATACAAGCCCTGTATAAGAATATCGTAAGAAAGGAAGGCTACGAATATGGTTGGGAATGGTCCCAGTTAAACTACGCCCTTTCCGGCAACATTGTGAGCGCCGGCGGCCAGCAAGGCGCTCTGTATAATGGTGGTATTATGCGGCTGCCCCACCATGCAGTTCAATGCACCACTGTTCCCCGTGAGGCGGGTGCTTCACAGAGTCCTCTCACGGGCTCCGTATGGATATTAAGCAATAGCGGTACTCCCGGCCTATGGATTTTTGATGGCGACGGTACTTTTACCCGTGTCCTTGTGCTAAGCGGTAGCGTTTGGGAAAACAAATGGGGTACCTATTCCCTGGAGGGGGACCAGCTCACCATTCAAATGAACGAACACAAAGAAACCTGCCCTCTGGAGCAGGACAGGTTCACTTTCTTAGGGAAGAGTTACACTCGCGTGCAGCTATAAAGCTCTTTCCTCTTTCTTTTTGAACAGTTCCTTTAGCTTGGGAAGGTATTCCTTACCCAGCACAATGCCGCATCCCAGCACGATGCCCAGGAACGTCCACACAATGAGTTTGCGCGCCCGGCTGTTGGAAGGGTTACGGGGAACTGTAATGGGCTGAACAACAGTAATGGTGGGGGTGTCCCGCTTTACCTGCATTTTGGCGGCTTCAAGCTGTTTGGCAAGTTCGGCGAAGGTGGAACTGGCCACGGCAAACTTGGTTTGAACACGGTCCTGCTCAATTCTGGAGCGGGTAGTGAGAACCTGTTGTGAACGGTCCCGGATGCCCGCCAGCTGGTTTTGGTACAGTTCCATCTCGGCTTTCACTTCGTCGTAGCGGGCCTGGATGTACTGCAGTTGGTGCTCGGCTTTTTCTGTGCGGAACTTGGTTATCTCGCTTTGAAGCAGTTCCAGTACCCTAATGGCCATTTCGGCGGTTTGCAGCGGCTCGGAGCCTTTTACGGCAAGGGTAAGGTATCCTTCTTTTTTATCTACCGTGAGGCTCATGCTGCTAGCGAGCATTTTGGCATAAATGGCCTCTTCTTCCGTGAGCAGGATGGGTTTCATGCCCCCATCCTTGTGGGAAAGTTCTTCCGAGGAGATATTCTGCCAGGTGGTATCTTTGGGAGCATTCACTTTATTGAGTTGCCCCATGAGGAACCGAGGTAGGCCAATGGTGTACTTTTTAACGTTGGTTAAGAACACCGATGGCTTGTTGTAGTCTCTCTGGTAGTTGTAGAAGGAGATGGCCGTGTCTACTTTTTCAAAGTGGTAGGGCGTGTACAGCAGGTCCAACTGCAGCGAAGCGCTCTTGAGCACGTGAGGGTACACCAGGGGAGAAAGGTCCGAGTTGTTAAGGCTGGACGTTCCCAGATCGAAGCCGGCAAGGGCGGCCAGACTGCTGAAAGAAGAGGAACGCGCATTCATTTGGGGAACCAGGGTGGTGCTCACCGTATAGGTTCTTTTCATGGTAATGGCAGCAACAAGGCCCAGCACAAAAAAGATGCACGTGCACAGGATCACGGTTTTGCGGCCCTTCCACAGGTGTTGAAGGATGGCAATGAAGTCAATGCCTCCATCGTCCTCTTCGGGGGGAATGATGTGCAATAATTTCTGGTCCATACTTAATTAAGCCTTTCGATAAGCAGAATCATGGATACAACCGAAGTGAGCGTGCTGAATGTAGAAGCAGCCACCTGTTCCCACTTCACTTTTTCCCGTTGGGCATCCTTCTTTTCCATCTTCTTTTGGCTCATGCTCATGGTAATGACGCTGCCCGGCTGTACCGTGGGGTATATGCGGAAGCCCAGGAAGCGCTTGGTGCCTTCCGTTTGGTTGTTGGGGGAGGTTACGGTAACCGAGTTTCTGTCGGCCAGCTGATGGAAACCGCCTGCATGATGGCGAATGTACCATTTGGCACTGTGGCGCCCCTGATAGACAAAGGTTTTCTTTACACTGGAGTATTCCTCCGGGGTGAACTGCGCCATGCGCGTTCCCGTTTCCTGGATGGTGACGGTGTTCTCCTTGCGCACAATGTTAATGACGTCTTCGCTCATGAGGTAGGGGTCGTAGCGGGTATTCTTTTTGTGCCGCTCCATCTCCTTGAGGTTAATGCCGATGCTGCCGCGATTCTTGTAAGTGCGGAAGAGCGTGCAATACTCGCTGGCATCGTCGCGAAGGCCTCCGGCCAGTTTGATAATTTCTGACAGTTGGGTGGCAGAATCCGGGAGCAGATATACGCCGGGATACTTTACGCGTCCGTTCACCTCTACCACGCGTCCCTGATGGAATTCCGGGGTGAGGCGCACTACCAGGTGGTCGAACGGTTGAAGCTGGAAATTGGGATCCTTGGGGTTAAAGTCGTCGTCTATGTTAAGGATCAGGACTTTGTAATGGGCTTCATCGTGTTTGGAAATATCTACGCGGAAAACTTCTACACGGTCGTAGTCGGCGCCTATCTCCAGGCCGCCTGCCATGGTAATGAGGTCGTGTACCGTGAGGTTGGGGGAGAAGGCAAAGCGGGAAGGCGTGTTGATGGCGCCGCTGATGGCTACCTCGCCCATATTGGTGTAGGTGGAATTGTCGTACACGTTCAGATGGTCTCCGGGACGCAGCAGGGTATCGCCATCCGTTTCCAGGGAGATGGGAATGTATTCCATCTTGGCGGGGTTAGTTACGTCTTTGCGGAAGATGTAGGCCACAGGGAATACACTGGGCTTGAGACCGCCGGCATATTCGATGGCCTGGGCAACCGTCATGTGGTCGTTGAGGCCGAAGTCCCGGGAGAAGGGACGGCGCACCTGACCGTTCACGGAAATGGCTTCCACATCACGGTAGGAGGCTAGATTCAGGATGGCCACGGAGTCGCGGGCTTCCAGAATGAAGTCTGGGCTGCCGTTAAAGCCGGGGAAGGGAACGGTGAGCACATCTACGGTTTCGTCGGGTTTGCGACGCTCTACAAACAGATAGTCTGTGCGGGCGGTATAGCGAGGCTTGACGTTTTCCAACAAGGCTTTCAGGCTGCGGTTGTTGCCCAGGTTATAACGCCCGGGGTAGTAAACGTCTCCGCCCACGGCTACGTATTTCTCCATGGGAAGGTCGCTGTTCATGACGCGCACAATGTCGCCGGGCATAAGACTTACCTTTTGGGCTCCGGACATTACTTTGCTCAGGCTGTATTCCAGCAGCTCGGGGCCATTTTTATCCAGGCGCTCGATTTGCATGTAATCGGGGTATGCGGTGTCGGTGATGCCGCCGGCAAAGCGGATGAGGTCCACAAGGGTCTCGCCTTCCACCAGTTCATAACTCATGGGGCGGTGTACGGCTCCCTGGATGGAAACTATCTTCTGGGCCACCGGTACAAAGATGACGTCGTTGTTGCGTAAATCGTAGTAACTGCCGTCGGTGGGGTTGGACATGAACTGGTAAAGGTCCATGCGCTGAGTTTTTCCGGCGCGGGACAGTTGAATGTTACGCACCGAGCCAAGGGCGGTGGGGCCGCCGGCGGCCGAAAGGGCATTGAATACCGTGTTGAGGGCACTCACCGTGAAGCCGCCCTGCACACCTACCTCACCATATATATTTACATTAAGGGTACGGGCGGTGCTGATGGTTACTGCAATTTGATCGGGGCGGAAGGAATAGTGGGAGGCTAGTTTGGAACGAATGAGTTCCCGGCCTTGTTCCAGAGTAAGTCCTTTGAGGAATATTTTAGTGGAGCCGGTGGGCTGAATGGAGCCGTCCGGGGAGATGCGCTGATGAATCTCGGTTTGGGAAGAGCCGAAGATAGAGACGTGAATCTCGTCGCCTACTCCCAGGATGTAGGTGTCGGGCGCCTGGGCACCGTCGGTGGTGCGGAATACGTCCATGGTTTTACCGGTGAAGAATCCGTGGCCATAGATGGCATTACCTGCCGTGGGAGAAACATGGTTGTCTTTGAGCGTTTGCTCCAGCGCGGCTTCGGCCGAAGCTTCGCCGATGGTGGTTTGAACTGCATCGGCGGGTGAAACGGTGGGCGCCACAATGGGGTTCACCACCACGCCGTCGGAGTTCACCACTTCCATGCTGGCGTTAACCTGTCCGTTGGGCGTTCCTGTAGTGACAGGGGCATTGCCGCTTTTTTCGGCCTGCATCTGGTTGAGAATGCTGATAACGCGGTCCTGATACTGGGCGTATTCGGACGGGGGAATGGAATCGACGTTGATTCCTTCCTGCAGAAGGCGCACACGAACGTCCATTTCATTGAGGCCGCGTTTGGACAGTTCGGCCCGGGCGGCAGTAAGAAGCGTCTGGCTCTGTGCAACAGCAAGCACCGACATTAGGATGAAGAGTACGGTAATGAAAAACTTCTTCATAGGGTTTTCACTTTATTCTTCCCCGGTATAGGGGGGCATGATGGGTTTTAATGATTCAATGAATTTTATAGGAACGACTTTTAAGCCATATTGGCGACGTATTACGCCTTCGCGGTGGCAGTCCGACCCGCTTAAATGGTAGAAACCTCTTTTGAGCAGCCACTGTGCGCGGGCCATGACGTCCTTTCCGTACAGGCCGGTGAGCGAGGGAAGGTTCAGCTGCATGAGGACGCCCATGGATTGAAGGCGGGAATAGTCTTCCGGTCTCATGTAGCGGTAGCGCTCCGGGTGGGCCAGGATGGGACGGTATCCCAGGGACATGGTGCGCTCCAGGATTTCCTGCATCTGGAGCGGCGGGGCTATGGTCGATGTTTCCACAAGGATGCGGTCTTCGCCGTGCAGCAGAATGTCCTTCGCTTCCAGTCTTTCCTGGTACAGATTGTCCAGCATGTACTCGGCGGCCAGATGCAATTGAAGCGGACCTTTGTAGGCGGCCTTGAGCTCCTGGAACCGGGCTTTTAAACCGTCGGTGGTGTTGGGAACGTCTTCCATGATGTGCGGCGTGCACCATAGGTGGGAAATGCCGCACCCTGCATACCAGTCCAAGATGGCCAGCGATTCTTCCAGAGAGCGAACGCCGTCATCTACGCCAAAGAGTATATGACTGTGGTGATCGGCGGCCCCTTGCAGGAGGCCGCTGTCACAAAGCGTCGTTTTTCTTTGCAGAAAGCTGAACATGGATGGCGTGTGGTAGAATGCCGCTATTACTACTGCTTATCTTCGTCGGATTCTCCGTAGCCATAGCCATAACCATAGCCATAGCCATAACCATAGCCATAACCATAGCCGTAGCCATAACCGTAGCCATAGCCATAGCCGCTTCTGGCAGCATAGGTGTCTACGCCGTTAAGGATAATGGCCATACGGTTGTAGCGGCCCTCTTGGTACAGGTCTTCCACGCTGGGAAGGGCGCGCTTGTCAAACAACCCGGCACGGAGGATAAAGATGGTGATGTCGGCGTGGGGGGCGATAATGGAGGTGTCGGCTACTAGGTCGGCCGGAGGGCAATCCAGGAAGATGTAGTCGTATTCCTGGCGAAGCTTATCCAGCAGCAGGCTCAGGCGGTCCGACACCAGAAGTTCGGCCGGGTTGGGCGGAATGGTACCTACCGGCAGCAGGTCCAGATTGTCGGCCAGGGAAACGAGATGTTCCTTGGGATTGTCGTACTTGCCGCTTAGGAAGGCCGACAGGCCTGTATTATTTTTCTTGATGGCCTTGGACAGGGTGGCCTTGCGGATATCGGCGTCTACGATAACTACCTTCGAACCCTTGAGCGCCATGGAGGCGGCCAGGTTCATGATGATAAAGGTTTTACCGGCATTGGGGTTGAAGGAGGTGAGCATAATCACCTGCGCCTTGCCTCCGGTATGAATCATCTGGTCCAGGTTGGTGCGCAGCACGCGGAAGGCTTCGTTGATGGAATTGCGCTTTCCGGGCTCTACCTGGATGCGGGTGTTGGCATTGTCGAAGCGGTTGGTCCTGAGACGCTTCCAATAGTTCTTGGGCAAGCCCAGCTGGGGAATTTCGGCCAGGAAAGGAGCGGTAATCTGGGAAAGGTCTCCCCGGGTTTTTACCGTCATGTCCAGCATGCTAAGGAGATAGATAATACCGAACGGCAGGCCGAATCCCACCACCAGGGCAATGAGGAGAATCATCATGCGGTTGGGAGCGATGGGACCGCCGCCGCCGGTGGGCCGCATGATAAGGCGGGTGGGAGCCACGTTCAGGAGGCTTTGCAGTTCATTTTCCTCACGTTTTTGCAGGAGGAAGATGTACAGCTGCTCTTTAACCTTTTGCTGACGTTCAATGGAGAGCAGTTCCATTTCCTGTCCAGATGTGTTGGATACTCTGGAAAGGAGATCTCGCTCGCGGGATTCCAGCTGGCGGGCTTCCATGGTGAGCGTAGAAATAAGGTTCTCTACGGAACGGTTGATGGAAAGGCGTTGCCGGCTGAGCGATGCTGAGAGGTCCTGCACCAGCGGGTTGTTCTCACTGGAATAGGAAAGGGCGCGGTCCCGGGTGAGGACAGTCTTGTTGTATTCGGCAATGAGGGCAGCGATATTGCTGTTGTCCAGGCCGGAATTGGCAGGCAGAAGGTCTCCGTCGTGCTGGGAGTCGTTCAGGAAATCCCGGATCATTTGGGCAATGGCCAGCTGGCTGTTTACCTCGAAGGCCATGTTGCCGTAGGTGGTGGACTGCTGCGAAAGCGAGCTACCCGCCTGGACAATATCCGTAATCTTGTGAACCTGCTTATAGGACTTCAGGGAGTTTTCGATACCCCCCAGTTCCGACTCGATGACCCGGAGCCTGTCGGCGATAAAGTCTGATGTGGCCCTTACCGATTTGTTGCGGTTTTCCAGCCAAACCTGGTCGTACACATCCAGCAGTGCCGACAAAACGGCTTCGGCGCGGTTGGGGAAGAGGTCCTGCATGGTGAGCTGGGCCACTGTGGACATTTTGGAGGTGAAGGATACGCTCAATTTCCCGCAGTAGGATTTGGCCCGGTAGGTGGCCTTTACCCAGGAAATGGTAATGTCGTTTTTCCAATGGCCGATGTGGGAGGTGGGCACAATGCGGAAGCGGCCGATTTCCGTTTGGAGAGTGTCGCCCAGGTGGCCCGCAATGCTGCCGCCTTCCAGGACTCTGCCGCCAACGGTAAAGTTGTTGATAACGAAACTGTCTTTGCCGGTTTTGGACAGTTCAAAGGAATAGGACGAAACGGGATCCTGTTCCAGAATTTGAAGTTCTACCGGGGAGTTTTGGTACATCTCCCGCGTGCGCATGAATTGTTTCTCCACGTAAGCGGTTTCCAGACCCAGTCGGGCAACCACCAGTTCCATGAGGTCCGGGGATGAGAAGGCTTCCAGCTCATTGTCCACGTTGCTGTTGCCGTAGCGGCGGCTATTGGACGTTCCGGAGAAGGATGTGAGTTCCCGCATGAGCGAGTTCTGGGAATCCTGGTCTATGATAACCTTTTCCGAGCGGCTGTACACATTGGGCGTTTTGTAAATGCGGAACGCCGCTACGAAAAGGCAGGCGATGATGGAGAACACATACCACCATTTGTGGTTCCAGAACATGGCCCAAAGATCGGCCAGGTGAATGTTGGACATTTCTTTCTGGATTTGTTCGGTAGTGGAGGCCGAATTGGTATTGATATCGGACATGGCTTTAATGCTATGTTATTACAGACGGGAGAGGGTAATGATAAAGTTGATAACCGTAATGGCCATGGAACCCATGGTAACCCAGAAGGAACCGGACTTGAAGTAGTTCTCGTTGATGGTGGACTGGCCGGCCCGTACGTCGTTGGGGGTAACGTACACTACGTCGTTTTGCTGCAGGTAGTATGCGGGAGAGGAGAAAATGTCCGAGCTACGGGGGTCCAGCAGATAAATCCGGCGCTCCCCGTTTTGCTCGCGAATCACTTTGATATCTGAGCGGCGGCCGTGGATGGTGAGATCCCGTGCCAGGGCAAGTGCCTGGAAAATGGTAATCTTGTCTCCGGTAACCGTATAGGATCCGGGCGATCCCACTTCTCCCAGGACGGAAATCTTGAAGTTCATGAACTCCACGGTGGCATTGGCGTCCTTGAGCAGACCAGTCTGGGCCAGTTGTTCTTGGATAAGGTTTTGGAGTTCCCAGCGGTTGAGACCGGCTACATGCAACGAGCCCAGCTGCGGGAAGTTGATATTTCCTTCGTTGTCCACGATGTAGCCGGTAATGTGCTGTCCGCCTGCATCGCCCATTTCGGAGCCTGTCATGAACTGGGAAACGCTCTTGTTGAACATGGCGGCCATGGTGGGACTGCTGCTGGTAATAATGATGGACAGCTGGTCCTGGGGCTGGATGATGATGCCCTTGTTTACAGCCATGGACATGGAGGTATCTGCCTCAACATCTTGGAGATAATTGATGTTCTTCCAGGTGGATGAGCTGCACCCTACCGCCAGAAGGCAGGAAAGAGCAGTGCAGATAATCAAGTTTCTGTTTTTCATATGGGTTGTGTAACTTGTAATCAAAAGTATGCAAAATTAAGCATTATTTGGCACAAACGCAAATCTTCTCCTACGGAGGGGCACAAGAATACAAGGGATTTCGGATTATTCACATTTTTTATTAACTTTGCATAATCTGCTTCAAAAGACGTATGATTAAACTGGATGCTCACGCTCAACAGATTCTAGAGGAATATGATAGCCACCTTCCCCTGTTTAGGGAAACGGCCGACGTCCTTCTTGCCCGCATTAAGGAAAGTCTTTCCCGGGCCGGCATTCTGGTGGCGGCCGTAGAAGGCCGTGTGAAGTCCCGTTCCTCACTGGAGGGTAAGCTGGAACTCAAAGGCGCCAAATACAGTTCCCTGGCCGGCATTACAGACATTATCGGCCTTCGCATCATTACTTTCTACCTGGACGACGTAGATAAAGTGGCTTCTGTTATGGAGCGCATCTTCCAGGTAGACTGGGAAAACTCCGTAGACAAACGCAAACTGCACCAGCTGGACAGTTTCGGCTATCTTTCCCTCCACTATGTGTGCTCCGTACCCGAAATGCCCTACAAGATAGAAATCCAGATGCGCACGCTCCTGCAGCATGCCTGGGCCAACATGAACCACGACACCGGTTACAAAAGCGGCGTGGAAATACCCAGGGAATACGTTCGTGCCATGAATCGCCTGGCCGGCATGCTGGAACTCACCGACGACGAATTCAGCCGCATCAGGGCCGAACTCTCAGACTATCGGCGCCGCATGCAGGCGCTGGTAGCATCGGGAAACCTGGACGACGCTCCGCTGGATGGAGACACCTTCCGCAGCTATCTGGAACTGGATCCTTTCGGGGGGCTGAACCGCCGCATAGCCTCCGTGAACCAGGCCGAAATACAGGAGGTCCCCCTCATGCCCTATCTCTCTGTTTTCAAGAAACTGGGCTGCCAAACGCTGGGAGATGTGGGCCGTCTCATCAGGGACAACGAAGAAGCCGCCTTTCAAATTGCCTGCTACCAGATTAGTCTCACAGACCTGGACATTATAGCCTCCTCGGTGGGGCCGCAAGATGTATGTATTGCCCACCTGCTAAAAAGCGGCGCCGGTAGGGCCGGCATCCGTTTCCTGCTGGATGCCCTGAACGGCAGCCTGGAAAGCAACGACGCCATTGCCGGCTTGCTCATGGAGCAGTGTCAGGGCCTACCTTTCATGAATAAATAGTTCCTATGCCCAACGCCCCTCTTAATACAGATTTACTGGACCGCGCCATTATCTTTGCGGTAAAAGCCCACGCCGGCACCGAACGACGCGGCAAAGGTTTCCCATACATCGTCCATCCCATGGAAGCCATGGAAATTGTGGCCACCATGACGGCCGATCAAGAGCTTTTGGCCGCCGCCGCCCTGCACGACACCATAGAAGACACCTCTGTTACCCTGGAAGACCTAAAAACCCATTTTGGAGCGCGCGTGGCGCATCTTGTCCAGGAAGAGAGCGACCAAATGCCGGAAGGCCTGAGCGAGGCCGAAAGCTGGATGGCCCGCAAGCAGGCGGGCATCGACCGCCTGGCCCGGGCTTCCCGGGATGCCAAAATGGTGGCCCTGGGAGACAAACTGTCCAACATGCGGGCCATCGCCCGGGACTATGCCGCCAAGGGAGATGCCCTGTGGTCGCTTTTCCACGACAGTAACCCGGAGCATCATGCCTGGCGCTACCGCAGCCTGGCCCATGCCTTGCTGGAACTGGAGGGCACTGCTGCTTTCCAGGAGTTTGAAACCCTCATTAACCAAGTTTTCGGCCATGCAGCCCATTAGCATTTCCTTAAGCGACTATGTCCTTTCCGGTGGCGGCGCCAACGGAGAGAGCTACGATCATAAGACGGACCCTGCCATCATGCTCAAGCTCTACTTCCCGGGGAAGATAGAGCAGCCCCTGGACGAGATGCTTTTGGCCCGGAAAGTCTACAGCCTGGGTATCAGCACCCCCGAACCAGGAGACTATGTGGTTACCGAAGACGGCCGCTACGGCATTCGTTTCAAGCGCATTCCGGGCAAAAAATCCTTCTCCCGCGCCACCGGAGACAACCCGGAAAAAGTGGCCGAATATGCCGCCCAGTTTGCCCAGATGTGCCTGGACCTGCACGCCACCAGGGTAGACCCTTCGGCCTTTGAAAACGTGAAGGATCGCTATTATCGGCTGTTGAAGGAGAATCCTTTCTTTACCGCTTCGGAAAAAGATAAAATCGGCCGTTTTATTGCCGATACCCCCGATGAGCCCACGGCCATCCACGGAGACCTTCAGTACAGCAATGCCATCTTTGCGGGAGACAAACGCTATTTCATAGACCTGGGAGACTTCTGCTGGGGCAACCACCTCTTTGACGTGGGAATGGTGTACCTTTGCTGCTGCCTAAGCGACGAAGCCTTTATCCAGGAAACGTTCCACATGCCCAAGTCCCTGGCCATCAAGTTCTGGGAGCATTTTGTTCCCGTTTACTTCGGCCCCGGGGTTTCGCTTCAGGAAGCGGAGGAACTGGTAATGCCCTATGCCGGTCTCAAAACGCTTATTGTAGAGCGGGATACCCGCCGTCCCATGCCCGAATTCCGCGCAGCTTTAGCATCCATCCTATGAGTAAACGAACCGCCAAAAGCGAAGGTTTTTACCTTTTTTCCCGCCTGGGCCTCATTATGATAGCGGCCGTCATGCTGGGCGCCACTTCACTCATCCAGTACGTCTATTCCATCAACGCGCTTAAGGAAGAGGCCGCCCTGCGGGCCCAGAGCGAACTGGACGGCGCCCGCTCAGAAATCATGGATATTGTGAACCAGACCGAGAGCTCGGTACGCAACAGTATCTGGATTGCCAAATGGGTGCTGGAGAATAGCCTCGACAGTATGATGCGGGTACCTCAGCGCATTGTGCAGGATAATCCCGGAGTGGCCGGTTCCACCCTGGCGGTGGTGCCCGGTTATATGGCCTCAACTTCACTTTGCGCTCCGTATGTGTTCCGAAGCATGGACGGCAAAGGCCTTGAGTGGACCTCCCTTGCCACCAGCGATTACGATTATCCCTCTAAGGAATGGTTTGTAAAACCGCTGGAGCTGGGGGAAGGTTATTGGTCGGAGCCCTATTTTGACGAGGGTGGCGGCAACTTCCTCATGACCACCTATTCCATGCCCATCCTGGACAGCGAAAACCGCCCGGCTGCCGTTGTGACGGCCGATATTTCCCTAAGCTGGCTGGGCTCTGTGGTAGATGGCATGACCATTTATCCCATTGCCCTCAATACCATTACCAGTCGCGGGGGGCAAACCATGGTATCGGCCGGGGATCCTCCCCGCTCCGGGGAAAAATGTCTGGTATATTCGGCCCAGGTGGAACGCACGGGCTGGTCCATGTCCATTACCCTCCCCGAACGTGAGGTCTATGCGGGCATCCGCAAAGTGGGATATATGGTGAATTTCCTGCAGGTAATAGGCCTGCTCATGCTGGTGGTCATTCTGCAGCTGGTAACCAAGAGCCAGCGTAAATACCAACAGCTTGACAAGCAGCGCGAGCGCATGCAGGGAGAGCTCAAGATTGCCAGCGATATCCAGATGGCCATGGTTCCCAAGGAGTTCCCGCCCTTCCCCGAGCGCCACGACCTAGACATGGCGGCCGACATTGTGCCGGCCAAGGAAGTGGGCGGGGACCTGTACGACTACTTTATCAGGGACGGCAAGCTGTTCTTCTGCATAGGCGACGTGAGTGGAAAAGGTATTCCGGCCTCCCTGGTGATGGCTGTTACCCGCACTTCGTTCCGCAATTTGTCGGCCGGCGAGGAAAGTCCCGGTCGCATTATCCAGGCCATGAACGACAGCTTGAGCGCCATGAACGACAACAGCATGTTTGTCACCTTCTTCTGCGGAGTGCTGGATTTGGAAAGCGGGCGCCTGCGCTACTGTAACGCCGGACATAACCCCCCGCGCATCCTTTCCAAGAGCATTCAGGAGCTACCTGTACTTCCTAATCTTCCCCTGGGTGTCATGGCAGGCTGGGATTATGAGGAGCAGGAATTGCAGTTGTACTACGACGACGCCCTTTTCCTGTATACCGATGGCCTCACCGAGGCCGAGAATCTCCAGCACGAGCAGTTTGGAGAGATGCGCATGGAGAAGGGGCTGCACGGCAGAAGCGGCGCATACGAGCATTTGGTCACCATGGAAAACCTGGTAAAGGATTTTGTGGGAGAAGCGCCCCAGAGCGACGACCTTACCATGTTATTCATCCATTATCTGGGGAAAGATTCCGGGGAGTACGGCCCCACGCTCCTGCTTCACAACGACATTCGGCAAATTCCCCGCCTAAAGGGCTGGATGGATTACGTTGGCAGTGAGTACGGGGTGGGGGATTCGCTTTTGGCCGCCCTTAACCTGGCCATCGAGGAAGCCCTTACCAATGTCATTATGTACGCCTATCCAAAAGGCAGTTACGGCTGTATAGAATTGAGGGTGGGTTGTGAATCCCGGGAGCTCACTTTCACGCTCATGGACAGCGGGGTGGCTTTTGATCCCACAGCCGCCCCGGAGGCCGATATCACCCTGTCGGTACAGGAGCGTTCCATCGGCGGGCTGGGTATCCACCTGGTGCGTCAAATCATGGACAAGGTCTCCTATGAACGCAAGGACGGAAATAATATCCTAACAATGAAAAAAACCGTTTAAAGATATGAATATTACCATTGAAAAAGAAAACAATGTGACCACGGCCATCCTGGAAGGCCGTCTGGACACGCTGGCATCCCAGGAGGTTGCCTCCGAAATGGAAAAACTGAACCAGGCCGCCGACGGAACCGTGGTACTGGACTGTAAGGACCTCACCTATATTTCGTCCTCCGGCCTGCGTCTTTTCCTGTCCCTTCGAAAGGCGGCCGTTAGCAAAGGCGGCAACATCATTATCCGGAATATGTCGGCCGATATTCGCCAGGTATTCCTCATGACCGGTTTTCTGAACCTGTTCCAGATAGAGGGATAAATGCTGCCACTCTCCGTCTTTTCCATCAACCTAATATCGGACGACCTCCTGCTGGTGGCTTCCGTCCTGGTCCTTTTTGCCCTCCTGAGCACCCGTATCGGCGCCCGCTTCGGCGTGCCCTCCCTGCTGCTGTTTCTTCTGCTGGGCATGGTGGCCGGGGCCGATGTCCTGGGCCTTAAGTTCGAGGACTACGAAATGGCCGAATCCATCGGCCATTTTGCCATGACCATTATCCTGTTCTATGGCGGCTTCTCTACCAATCTGTCCGATATAAAACCCGTGTTAAAACAGGGATTGTTGCTTTCCACCCTGGGGGTTCTGCTCACCATGGCGCTTACGGGAGGCTTCATTTATCTCATTGCGGGAAAGATTTTTGGCTTCCTGGGAAGTTCCCTTTTGGGCTGTTTCCTGCTGGCCGCCGTGATGTCTTCTACAGACTCGGCTTCTGTTTTTGCCGTGCTGCGGGGCAAGAAGATGCGCCTTAAGTACGACCTGGCTCCCATGCTGGAGCTGGAAAGCGGCAGCAACGACCCTATGGCCTATGTCCTTACCATCCTCATGGTGGGATTCCTGGGAGAACTGGGGCAGGGGAGCGGGGCGCTGGTTATGACCTTCTCCGGCCTTCTTATCCTGCTGCTGCAGATGGGAATCGGCTTTGCCGTGGGCTATCTGGTGGGAAAAGCATCGGTGTGGTTCATTAAGAAAGTGAGGCTGCCCGGCACTTCCCTTTATTCCATTCTGGTCCTCAGTATCGCGTTCCTGTCCAGCGGCCTGGCGTCGGTGGCTTTTGGAAACGGACTGCTGGCGCTCTACGTAACCGCCATCATTGTGGGCAACCAGGCGCCCATCCCCAACAAGAAGGAAGTGCTGGGATTCATGGACGGCATGACCTGGCTCATGCAACTGCTTATGTTCCTCATGCTGGGGCTCCTGGCGCGGCCCTCGCAAATGTCTACCATCGCCCTGCCGGCCATCCTCATCGGCCTGTTCATGATTTTTGTGGCGCGGCCCTTGAGCGTTTTTGCCTGCCTGCTGCCTTTTAGAAAACTGCCCTGGAAGGCCAAAGGTTTTATTTCCTGGGTAGGACTTCGGGGGGCGGGTCCCATTCTCTTTGCTCTTTATCCCGTGGTTAAAGATGTGGAGGGTGCCTCGGAAATATTCAATATTGTATTTTTCATTACCCTGCTGTCGCTGCTGCTGCAGGGATTAACGCTGGGGCCGCTGGCCCGAAAACTGGGTTTAAGCTACAACCAGGAGCCCCAAGTGCAATCCTTTGGGCTGCAGCTTCCGGAAGAAATGGGCATGCTGCGGGACCATACGGTCTCGGAGGCCGATCTTCAGCAGGGCAGAACCTTGAGGGATCTGCATCTCCCGCATGGCATCCGTGTAGTAATGGTAAAGCGCGAGGAGCACTTCCTGGTACCTCATGGGAGTATGACGCTCCAGCCCGGCGACCATTTGATCTTAGTAATGGGCGAAACAGATGATTAAAAATACCATGACAAGAGAAGAAAGAATTCAGTATGCGCTGTCCCTGGCCTCCGACACTAAAGTGTTCCGTATGGGCCGTGGCGTGGCAGCCGAAGCCCCGAAGGTGTTTTCCGAGTGCTTTCCCGGAAAGGAGGCCCTGATAGTAGCCGACATCCATACCTGGCCGGCGCTGGGAGAGAAGGTGTATGGCCTCTTTTCCAAGGCGGGCGTCCCGGTGCACAGGCACGTGATTATGGAAGAGGAATTCCATGCCGAATGGAAGTACGTGGAGCTGGTCGATAGTCTGCTGGACAGCCATCCGGGTGCCGTACTGGTGTCGGTGGGCTCCGGCGTTATCAACGACCTTTGCAAACTGTCTTCCCACCATCATGAGCAGTCCTACCTTACGCTACCCACCGCAGCGTCGGTAGACGGCTATTCCTCTTTCGGCGCGTCCATTACCTTTGAGGGTGCCAAGCAAACCTTTTCCTGCCCGGCGCCTGTAGCCATCCTGGCCGACATTGACGTCATTGCGGCGGCTCCGGCCTGGATGAGTGCCGCAGGCTACGCCGACCTAGCCGCCAAAGTGCCCGCCGGCGCCGAATGGATGGTGGCCGATTTTGTGGGTACGGCGCCCCTTCATCCCCAGGCCTGGCCCGTGCTTCAGGACTATCTGGACGATTTCCTGGCCCATCCGGCCCAGGTGGCGGCCGGTGACCCCGACGCCATTGCCGATGTCTTTGAGGGCCTTACCCTAAGCGGCATTGCCATGCAAATTGCCCGCAGTTCCCGGCCGGCTTCCTGCTGCGACCACCTGTTTAGCCATATCCTGGATATGACCGCTCACCGCTACAAAGGGAAATTACAGTCCCACGGCTTCCAGGTGGCCATCGGCACACTCACCATGTGTGCGGTGTTCGACCAGCTGTTCAAGCAGGATTTGTCGGCCTTGGACGTGGATGCCTGTGTGGCGGCCTGGCCTTCGCTGGAGGAGGAGCAGCAGCGTGCCCTGCGCATCTTCGAGGGCTTCCCGGCCCCGCGTCTGGGTTACGACGAGATAACCAAGAAATACCAGCCGGCCCAGGAAGTTCGCACCCAACTGGAAAAACTCAAGGCCGAATGGCCGCAGTTTAAAGCCCGCTTGCAGGGGCAGGTCTATTCTTACGAGAAGATGAAGGCGCTGCTCAAGGCTTCCGGCGCCCCTTATGAGCCAGAGCAGATTGGCGTTTCCAGGCAGCAGTTGCACGACATGTTTGCCAAGGTGCAACTCATGCGCTTCCGCTTCAATGTTCTGGATCTCGCTAAACGCGGCGGCTTCTACGATGCCATTGTAGAACCGCTGTTCGCCCCCGACGGGCCTTTTGCGCTATGACGCCCACGCCGGAGCGTCTTTCCCGTATCCGCCACGTGGTGATGGATATGGACGGGACCATTTACCTGGGCTCGCAGGTTTTTCCGTTCACCCTGGGGTTTCTGGAGCTGCTCCGCAGCAAAGGAATCGGCTATTCATTTCTCACCAATAATCCCACACGTTCCCGGGCCGATTATTTGAGTAAGCTCTCGGCCATGGGCATTCCCTGCACGCCGGATCAAATGCTCACTACGTCCCAGGCGGCTATAGAGTATGTAGCCCGTCACATGCCCTCGGTGCGGCGTGTCTATGTGCTGGGAACGGCCAGTTTGCAGGATCTTTTCTGCTCGGCCGGGTACATCCTCACCGACGAGAAAGATCCTGTGGCGCCCGACCTTCTGGTTGTTTCCTTCGATACTACGCTGGTATATCCGCGCCTGTGCAAGGCCGCGTGGTGGGCTTCCAAAGGTGTTCCGTACCTGGCCACCAACCCCGACCGGGTTTGTCCCACCGAAGACTCCACAGTGCTCATCGACTGCGGCTCCATCCAGCAGTGCATTGAGTATGCCACCGGCCGCAAGGCCGACATTGTGCTGGGGAAGCCCGATCCCACCATGCTGCTGGAGTTGGAAGCTCGTCTGGGACTGGAACCGGACCAGGTGGCCATGATAGGGGACAGGGTGTACACCGACATTGCCATGGCGCGTAACGCCGGCGCCCTTCCGGTGCTGGTTCTCTCCGGCGAAACCACCCCCGCCCTTGCCGCCCAGGCCTGCCAGGAAGGCGACCTTGTAGTGCAAGACCTCGCCGCCTTCGGCGCCCTGCTGTAGCGCTTCTTGCATCGGGGCCGAGATTCCGTCGGCCTGGCGGCCGCCGGCATCTCTGGGGGCTCCTTAATGGAGGACCAAACAGATTGGCATCCAGGACCTTCGGTCCTTTGGCGCTTTTTCGCTGAATGGCCCTTACGAAAGCAAGCTTTCGACGGACCATCCATCAAAAAAGCACCGCAGCTGCGCTGCGATGCCAATTGTTTGCGGAGAGACCGAGATTCGAACTCGGGATACCCTTTTGGAGTATACACGCTTTCCAGGCGTGCCTCTTAAGCCACTCGAGCATCTCTCCAGAATGACTTCCCGAAAAACGGGACTGCAAAGATAGAAATAATTTTTGAAAAACGAGCGGGATTCTCTAAATTTGTGCGCATTTTGTAGATTATTATGAAGAGATTTCTCCTGGCTTTTGGCCTCACGCTATTAACCCTTTTATCTTTAAGTGCACAAAGTGGCGACGCGCAGGCGCTGCTGTTTACCCGTATTGAACGCAATCCCAGAACGGCTGCGTTTGCCGGTGCAGGTGCAGCTTCCGTGAGTGGAATGGCCTACTCTGCTTTCAAGGGTGCGGCCGTCTTACCCATGAGCCCGGGTAAAGTAGAGGGTGCAGGTGCATTTCAGCTATGGCGTCCGGGAAGCGAATGGGACCAGTCTGTTCATGCCTGCATAGGCGCCGGTGTGAACCTGGGTCGTTTTGGTTTTTCCCTGGGAAGTGCCTTCCAGTCGGGCGCAGAGTATGAGGGCTTCAGGCCCTCTCAAAGGGTAATCGGCCTGGGTGCCGCCTTTGCCATTGTACCGGAGAAGTTATCGGTGGGCCTCAACGCCCGTTATGCAGGAGAAACCGTGGCCCGGGATCCTTTTACTGGCGCCAACCTTACCCTTCGCGGTTTTAGCGCCGACCTTAGCGTTCTCTATTGCATTACCAAGGATATCAGCACCACCGTGGGCGTTTCTACGCTGGGTAATTCGGTAAAGGGATCAGACGAAACCGAAGCCGTTCCGCAGCCCTCGTCGGCCTATCTTGGCGGCTCCTGGCATCCTGTATTCGGCAGCCATGGCATAGAACTTATGCTGGACGGGGAATTCTATTTTGCAGGGTCGGCCACGCTCGCAGTTGGGGCCGAATATAGTTTCCATGAAATGGTCTTTGCCCGCGCCGGTTACCGCCTGGCCGGGAACTATGGCATTCCTTCGCATCTGGCCCTGGGCCTGGGATGCCAATTCTTGGGCATTCGGCTGGATGTGAGTTATCTTACCGCCTCCAAGCTGCTGGGCAATACCTTCAGCGTGGGCCTGGGTTACCGTTTTTAAGCTATGAAAAGATTCCTTTATATATCCGTAATCCTGGCACTCACTGCCAGTTGCAAGTGTGCCAGCGAAAAACCCATGCAGGAGGAGCAACAACCTGCGCAGGAACAGGTACAGGCGCCGCTGGATTCCACGGCCGCCGTTCAAGCTGCCAAAGTGCTGCCGGAGGAGCCCGTTTTTGACATTGTTACCTCCCTGGGAGTCATTAAAGTGCGCCTGTTCAAGGACACTCCCCGCCACAGGAATAATTTTGAGAAGTTGGCGCTGTCGGGTTACTATGACAGCTTGCTCTTCCACCGGGTCATCCCTGCTTTCATGATTCAGGGCGGAGACCCTTTCACCCGCGACTCTTCCAAAGTAGCGCTCTATGGCCAGGGCGGCCCGGACTATACTCTTCCGGCCGAAATTCTAAGCCCTTCCGGCGATACCCTTCACCGTCACGTTCGCGGAGCCCTTGCCGCCGCACGCCGCGGCGATATGGCCAACCCCCTCAGGGAATCGTCTGGGTCCCAGTTTTATCTGGTGCAGGATCCTGAAAACTGCGTTCACCTGGATGGCGCCTACACCGTCTTTGGTGAAACCGTGGCCGGTTTTAATGTGATAGACCGCATTGCGGGCGTAAAAAGAGACCGCTACGACCGTCCGCTGCAGGATGTTCGCATTCTTGCCATTCGGCCCAACGAAGAATGGAACAAAAACATGAACTCTGGCACGGAATTCGCAAAAGAGTAAACCGAATAGTTTTTTTAATAGGTTAAGTTTTTTAGGTTAGAATGGAGGACGGACCTTGCAGGGATGCACGGTCCGCCTTTTTTTTGTATATTTGTGTGCGCTAATTATTGCGCATCAAAAGAAATTGAGATGGAAATCAAGCTAGAAAGAAAAGACATCCCCGTCCTGCTCCTCACCGGTTATCTTGGCAGCGGGAAAACAACGCTCCTAAACAGAATCCTGGCCAATAGAAAAGGAATCAAGTTCGCCGTAATTGTGAACGATATAGGGGAAGTGAACATAGATGCCAGCCTCATAGAGAAGGGAGGCATTGTGGGTGCCACAGACGGCTCCATGGTGGCCCTTCAGAACGGATGCATCTGCTGCACCCTCAAAATGGATCTGGTGGCTCAGCTCAGTGACCTTATGGCCACCCGCAGGTTCGACTACATTGTCATTGAAGCCAGCGGTATCTGCGAGCCTGCGCCCATTGCGCAAACCATCAGCACCATGCCCATGCTCGCTCCCCAGAGGGCTGGGCAGGGAGTTCCCTACGTAGACTGTATCGCTACCGTGGTAGATGCCCTGCGCATGCGGGATGAATTTGGCAGCGGAGCCGCCCTCCAGAAGGAAGATATCGGCGAAGACGACTTAGAACGCCTGGTAATAGAGCAAATCGAGTTCTGCAATATAGTGCTACTTAACAAGGCCGCCGATATTTCGGCCGAAGAACTGGGCAAGCTCAAGGGAATTGTGAAAAGCATCAACCCCGGCGCCAAGTTGCTGGAATGCAATTACGGCGACGTAGACCTGGACGAGCTCATTTACACGGGCATGTTCAACTTTGACGCGGTGGCCACATCGGCCGCCTGGATTGCCGCCATCGAGGGAGAGGACGAAGAGCAGGAGGCCGAAGGCGAAGCCCTGGAGTACGGAATAGACACCTACGTATATACCCGCCGCCCGGCCCTGGACCTTAACAAGTTCGACCACCTGGTGGCCACTAAATGGCCTGCCAATATTATCAGGGCCAAGGGCTTGTGCTATTTTTCCACCGACCCCGACAAATGCTATCTCTTTGAACAGGCCGGCCGGCAAAAAAGCCTCAAAGACTGCGGCCTGTGGTTTGCCACCATGGACCCCGAAGAACTTCAGGAGATGATGGCCCGCGACCGCAAACTGCGTCAGGACTGGGACCCGCAGTACGGCGACCGCATGCAAAAAATTGTATTCATAGGCCAAAACCTGGACAAACCCGCCCTTGAAGCGCTCATGGACAGCTGTCTAGCCCAATAACTATGGCAAATCCCCTTAAACAACTGGCCGGCGAAACCGCCATTTACGGGCTCAGTTCCATCCTGGCCCGGGTACTGAACTTTTTGTTTGTGCCCATCTATACCCGTATGCTCACCCAGGTGCAGTATGGCGTGGTTACAGAGTTCATGGCCTACATTGCCATTCTGCAGGTGGTGTTGGTGCTGGGACTGGAAACGGGTTGCTTTCGCTTTGCCAACAAAGAAGGGGAGGACCCTCGCCGTGTGTATTCCGGGGCCCTGTTGGCCGTCACCGGTCTCAATCTGGCCTTCCTGGCTGCCATGGTGGCCTTCTCCGGGCCCATATCGGCCGCCCTGGGATATGCAGGATACCAGCGCCTTATAATATATGTAGCGGTTATCCTTTTTTGCGACAGCATTACGGCCATTCTGTTTGCCAAGCTGCGGCAGGAGCATAAGGCTGTAAAGTTTGCGGTACTTAAGACCGTCAAAATCCTTACGGAAACGGGCGCCAACCTGGTGCTGTTCTTCCTGTGGCCGGCCCAGCCAGACTTTACGTATCCGGTTTTTGCCATTCTGGTGAGCTGCGTGCTGTGTCTTGCCCTGTTTGTTCCAGACGTTCTCCGGCTCCATCTGGTGTGGGATGCCGGCGTAGTAAGGCGCATGCTGCTATACTCCCTTCCGCTCATGATAGCCGCCCTTCCGGGCGTAGCCAACGATTTCCTGGACCGGGTGCTGTTCCGTTACTTCGACACCTCCTCGGAAGCCTGGCGTGCCTCCCTGGGCGTGTATCAGGCGGCCGTAAAGCTGGCGGTCATCATGAACCTCTTTATTCAAATGTTCCGCTATGCGGCCGAACCCTTCTTCTTTCAGCGGGCCAGGGACAAAGGCTCTAAAGAACTGTATGCCGTGGTCATGGAGTGGTTTACGGCCTTCTGCGGCCTGGTGTTCCTGGGCGTGGTAGGGTACATCGATGTCATTTCCCTCTTCCTGGGCCGGGATTTCCGCGTGGGCGTGGGCGTGGTGCCGGTGATGCTCCTCAGTTACATGCTACTGGGCATGCTCTTCAACGTATCCATGTGGTACAAGCTGTCCGGTAAAACCAATATGGCCATCTGGATTACCCTGGCGGGCCTGGTGGTTACCGCTGTGGTAAATGTGACATTTATGCCGCGTTACTCCTACTGGGCTTCGGCCTTTGGCCATCTGGCCAGCTATCTGGTCATGTTCATCCTTTGCGCCGTCCTGGGGGCCAAATACTATCCCATCCCTTACAAGTGGGGGCGCATTGGCGGGCTGTTCCTTCTCATGGGGCTCTGTTATGTCGGCATCGCCCTTTCGCAGGGCACTTTTCCTTCCGTGTACGGCGGCCTGGGCCTAAGTCTTTGGGCCTCTATGGGGCTCAATACGGCGCTTATCGGCTTGTATGGGGCCTTGGCCTGGTTGCTGCTAAGGCGCCGGGGCATACCTGTGAATTAAAACACTAAAACTATAATCATTACTTCTATGAAAATGAAACCCATCATCCTTTTGGCCACCATGGCTCTTCTGGGAGCCTGCGCTCAACCCAAGCCTCAAGAATTTGCCGTGATTCCCATGCCGGCTCAGGTGAGCTTGCAAGAAGGCACCTTCTGCGTAAAAGGTGCGGCGGTGTGCTTCGACGACAACATGGACGAGGCCTCCCTGGCTGCCGCCCTGCGTTTTGTAGATGCCATAGAAACGGCCACCGGCGTGCAGTGCAAGTACGCCGAGGGCGGTATCCGCTTCATTTATAACGACCAACTGGCCCCCGAGCAATATGCCCTTAACGTAACCAGGGAAGGGGTAAGCATAGAGGCATCGGCCCTGAACGGCTTTGTGTATGCCTGCGAAACCCTCAAGCAAATGCTGCCCGCCGCCGTTTATGGCAAAGAGGCCGTTAAGGCCGATTGGGTGCTTCCCTGCGTGAGCATTCAGGATCAGCCTCGTTTTGCCTACCGTGGCATGCACCTGGACCCCTGCCGTCACTTCTTCAGCATAGAAGAAACCAAGAAGTACCTGGATGTCATGACGGCCTACAAACTGAACCGCTTCCACTGGCATCTCACCGAAGACCAGGGATGGCGCATGGAAGTTAAAAAGTACCCCCGGCTCACAGAGGTGGGCGCCTGGCGGGACGGCACCTGCATCGGAAAGGACTTTGAAAGCAACGACGGTATCCGTTACGGCGGTTTCTATACCCAGGAAGAGATGAAGGAGATTGTGGAGTATGCCGCCGAAAGAGGTATCACTGTAATCCCCGAGATAGACCTTCCCGGTCACATGGTGGCTGCCCTGGCCGCCTACCCTGAACTGGGCTGCACCGGCGGTCCCTACAAGGTGTGGACCCGCTGGGGAGTGGCCCCGGATATCCTGTGCGCCGGCAACGAGCAGGTATATACCTTCCTGGAGGATATCCTTTCAGAGGTGATGGAAATTTTCCCCAGCGAGTACATCCACATTGGCGGCGACGAATGCTTTAACAAGCGCCTGCCCGCGCCATGGGAACACTGCCCCAAGTGTGCCGCCAAAATGCGGGAACTGGGCATTAAAAAAGGCCCGGAGGCCAAACATTATCTGCAGAACTACGTAACGGCCCGCATACAGGCTTTCCTGAACGCTCACGGCCGAAAGATTATTGGCTGGGACGAAATCCTTCAAGGGGAACTGGCGCCCGGCGCCACTGTCATGAGCTGGCGCGGCACCAAGGGTGGCAGTGAGGCTGCTGCCAAGGGCTTCGACGCCATTATGACGCCCAACACGTATCTGTACTTTGACTATTACCAAAGCCGTGAGATGGACAAAGAACCTTTGTGCATAGGCGGTTATCTGCCCGTGGAGAAAGTGTATAGCTACGAGCCCTTCGACGGCCTTGCGCCCGGCTCAGAGGAGCATATTATTGGCGTGCAGGGCAATCTGTGGACCGAATACATTGCCACGGAAGAATTCCTGGAGTATATGCTGCTGCCCCGCATGTGCGCCCTGTCAGAGATTCAGTGGTGTGCGCCCGAAGCAAAAGATTACAGCCGCTTCGATGCCTCCCTGGATCACACCTTCCAAATCCTGGACGCCATGGGCCTCAATTACTGCATGGACAGCCGCGGGCTCATCGGCCTGGACCGCGTGCCTGCACGTGATTCCCTTGCGCTGGCCGAATACCTTAGCACGCTCTAATATAGCAGAATGCCCGCTGCGGCGCCGGCCAGAATAAGGTAAATGGGATTCGCTTTACCCCAGTAGGCGGCCCCAAAGGCGCCTCCCAGCAGCAACCAGCTTTTCCAGTCGGGGAAGTTGTCGGAAACCACTTGGATGTGCGGAACGCCGCCGCTCCAGGTGGTTTTCCATATGAGAATGAGGGCGGCGGCACCAATTAGGCCCACTACGGCGGGCTTGAGCCAGCTCATGGTGCCCTCATACAGTTTGCTGCTTTTGAACTTTACGTAGAAGCGAACAATGAGGAGCATAAGAACAAAGCTGGGAATCATGAGCGCCAGGGTGGCCGTCAGGGAGCCGCAAATGCCCAGAAGCTGGCTGCCCGTAGCGTTGTACAGCACATCGTATCCTACATAGGTGGCGCTGTTAATGCCAACCGGACCGGGCGTCATCTGGCTCACGGCCACAATGTCTGTGAACGTGCTCTCGCTAATCCAGGGATGTTCCACCACCACCTGGTTTTGAATGAGGGACAGCATAGCGTAGCCGCCGCCAATGGTAAAGGCGCCGATAATGAAAAAAGTCCAGGCAAGCTGGCCAAAAAGCATTAGCGTTTCCATCGGCCCTCCTTATAATAGGTAATGCCAAATCCCATGACCAGGACGCACAGGATGATGTAAATGGGCGATACGTTAAGAAACGCCACCAGTGCCAGCGCAGCCACTGCCAGCAGCCAGGCCCACCAGGTTCTGCAGCTTTTGCGCGCCATATTTACCATGGGAACGGCAATTAGGGAAATGACTACCGGCCGAATACCCTTGAAAGCCCTTTCTACCCAGGGATTGTCCTTGAAGGCCGTAAAGAACATGGCAATGGCAAGGATAATAACAAACGAGGGCAGAATGCTTCCCAGTGTGGCGGCCAGGCTACCCTTGAAGCCCCGCAGTTTGTGCCCGGCAAAAATGGAAATATTAACAGCCATCACGCCCGGCGCGCTTTGGGAAATGGCCACAATGTCGGGTAGGTCGTCGTCGCTAATCCATCCCCGCCGGGACATTTCGGCCTGAATGAGGGGAATCATGGCATAGCCTCCGCCGATAGTGAAGGCGCCAATCTTGGCAAACGCCGTAAAGATTTGCCACAGGGGAACTCTCTTTTCCATTATGGGAACAGGATCATGGTCATATTTTCCGAAAGTTACAGATTATTCCATAAACGCAAAAATAATTGCAAAAAACTTGCGAAAAAATTTGCTGGTTTGAAAATAGTTTGTACCTTTGCAGTCCCGTTTGAAACGGGCATAGTTCATTGACAATATTGAAAGACTAAAAGTACAAGCAAGTACCGGAAAAGTTGTAATACTTTTTCAAACTTTAACGAGCGTCAGTTTCTTAGGAAACTAATCGTCAGGAGCAAGCTTAGAATTATATTAGAATATACAATGAAGAGTTTGATCCTGGCTCAGGATGAACGCTAGCGGCAGGCTTAACACATGCAAGTCGAGGGGCAGCGTGGAGTAGCAATACTCTGACGGCGACCGGCGAAAGGGTGAGTAAC